>Ga0224508_10000343_pt1 | contig 46327 bp, 35 predicted proteins | sample SF_Jan12_sed_USG_4_FD_170157 | JGI IMG/M metagenome (GOLD analysis project Ga0224508, IMG submission 170157) | Sediment microbial communities from San Francisco Bay, California, United States - SF_Jan12_sed_USGS_21 | ecosystem: Environmental > Aquatic > Marine > Sediment | place: USA... | reverse complement strand
ACGATCTTACCGGCGGCGGGGCGTGGTTACGGCTTCGAGGCGCTGCTGCGGAAGAACCGCGGCAAGCTCCAGGGGTGGGCGAGCTACACGTACGCGAACGCCGACCAGCGTTCGCCCGGCATCACGCCGGCGGACCCCGGGATCAACGACGGCCAGTGGTATGCCGCCCCTTACGACCGCACGCAAGACATCACGTTCACCGGGATCTATCCGCTCAGTGACAGCTGGACTCTCGGCGCGAACTTCGTCTATGCGAGCGGTCTCCCGACGACGTATCCCGCCTCGCGCTACGAGTTCGGCGGGGTGATCCTCAGCGAGTTCGGCCCGCGGAACGCGGAGAGGCTACCGGCCTACCACCGGCTCGATCTGTCGTTCACCAAGAAGTTCACGAAGAACGAGCTTCAGTTCGGAATCTTCAACGTCTACAACCGCTTCAACGCGCAGGCGCTCTCGTTCAGGCAGAGCCAGGACACGCCCTTCGTGACGGAAGCAGCCCAGTTCTCCGTGTTCGGCATCGTCCCGAGCATCAGCTACAGGTTCTTCTTCTAATGAGACTCGGATCGACACACAGGGCCTGGGGACGCCCACTCGCGATCGTCGCGACTCTCGTCACGGCGGCCGGTTCAACGGCGTGTGAACGCATCATCGATGTGGAACTCGACGAGGGTCCGACACGTCTGGTGGTCGAGGGTCGGATCGAGCTCGTGAAGGAGAACCCTACTGGCGATCAAGCGATTCGGCTGACGACCACGGACGAGTTCTTCAGCAACGCCCCGACGCCTCCTGCCACGGGGGCGGCGGTCGTAGTCACGGATGATCAGGGCGGAGTGTTTCCCCTGGCCGAGACGTCTCCCGGGACCTACACGACCGCGAGCCTGCCGGCGGCGATCGGCCGCACGTACTCGATCTCGATCGATTGGGAAGGCGACACGTACACCGCCTCCGCGACCGCCGGGGCGGTGCCGCCGATCGATCGGCTGTACTTCGTCTTCGAGGAGGAGACCCTGATAACGGAGATCGAGGGGTATCGCTCCACCATCGACTTCATCGATCCGTCGGGAGTGGAGAACTTCTACCTCTGGGAGCAGATCGTCGACGGCCGAAACGAGCTGCTTCCGGATCCCGGAAACGCGTTCAACCTCATCAGCAAGGACGAGTTCTACGACGGGCAGGCGGTGCTCGCGTATCAGCCGAACGATGAAGTGGCGATCGAGCTGGGTCAGCGGGTGGAAATCCGGCAGGTCGCGCTCTCACGAGCTGCATATGACTACTATCTCGCCCTCTTCGAGCAGAACGCCCTCGGGTCGGGCGATCCGTTCTCGATCCCGCCCGCGAACATCCGCGGCAACGTGCGGAACGAAACGACCCCCGACCGTCGCGCGCTCGGCTATTTCGAGGCGGCGGAAGTGAGCGTGGCCACCGCGGTCGTCACCGACGACGGCGGGTCCTAGGGGCTTCGACCTGCGGATCCGCGGGCCTCCAACCACATGGCGCGGTCGCGCGGCACGCCGCTTCGCTCGTAGCATGACAGCATGACCCCAGATCGCCGGACGTTCTTCAAACGATCCGCCGCGGTCGTTTCAGCGGCAATGTTGGCCGACGATGAGCCCCTTTCCGGTTCGCCGTCCTCCGGCGAGGTGCGTCCCGGGGCGCTCGACCCGGCGTTGCTTCGTGCGGTGGCGGAGGCGGTTCTCCCCGAATCGCTCGGCGAGTCCGGGCGGGAACGGGCGGTCACCGCCTTCGAGCTCTGGTGGGAACGGTTCGAGCCCGACGCAGAGCTCGTCCACCCCTACGGCGGATGGGTAATCCCGCGTGGCCCTCCGGACCGCGAGCCCGAGTGGTCCGCGCAGCTGGACGCGCTGGACGCGGTGTCCCGCGAGCAGGCCGGCACCGGCTTCGCAGATACAGCCGTGGAGGAGCGGAGGGCCCTGCTGGCCGGCGCCATCACCGACGCCGGCCCGGGGTTCCCGGAGCCCGCACGAGCGGAGCACATCGCCGTGGCCGTGATGGCGCACTACTTCGGTTCGCCGGATGCCGCGAACCGCTGCTACGGGGTCGAGATCGACAAGCTGTCCTGCCGCACGACCGCCACCGCGGGTGAAGCGCCGCCGCCGGTGTCGGGGTGAGGACGCGTCGAGTGGCGCGTCCGTGATCCGGGCGATCGAGGCCGACGTCTGCATCATCGGGTCGGGGATCACGGGAATCCTCACCGCGGCGCGCCTGTCGGAGCTCGCGGATGTAGACATCGTGATGGTCGAGGCGGGCGGGCGGACCACCCCGGTCCGTGAGCGGCTCAGGCGTCGCCGCCGCTTCATCGACTACGGGGAGAATCCCTGGGTCGACGATCACATCGAGGACCAGACCGGCGAAGGCCTCATGTATCGCTCCATGGTCGTCGGTGGGTGCGCCATGCACTGGGACAGCGCGTGCCCCCGCTTCTCGCCGGAGGACTTCCGCCAGAGATCGCTCTATGGCATCGGAACCGACTGGCCGATCTCGTACGACGACCTCGAGCCCTACTACCACGACTTCGAGCACCGGATCGGGGTCGCGGGGGAGCCGGGTCCGCCCGAGTACGATCCCCGCTCGGCCGGGTACCCGATGCCGCCGCTGCCCCTCTCGTATAATCTCGAGCGCCTGAAGGAGTGGGGGGCGGACGCGGGGATCCCGTTCTGGACGATGCCGTGGGCCAAGGCCACCACCGGAGCGTACGGGAGGAACATCTGCCGCCGCTGCGACACCTGTCACATCTGCCCGACCGGCGCGAAGTACACCCCCGACGAGACGCTGGACGGCCTGATCGACACCGGACGTGTGCGTCTCTTCACGGAAACGCTGGTTCGGCGGCTCGAGCTCGAGGACTCGTCCGGCCGGATCGCCGTCGCCAGCGCGGTAGACCGAAACGCCCCCGCCAGCCCCGTCGAGTTCAGGGCGTCGACGTTCGTCCTCGCGGCCGGACACGCCTGGAGCCCGCATCTGCTGCTCCTGTCGGCAAACAGCCGATTCCCGGATGGCCTGGCGAATCGGTCGGACATGGTCGGCAGGTACATGACAGGCCATCCCTACATGTCTGGCCAGGTGGACCTGCCCCTCGAGCTCTATCCAGGGATGTTCCAGACGAACTCGCTGGTCTCACGCATGCATGCCCGCCCGGGCCCGCTGGATCGCTACATACGGCACGATCTGAGGATCTGGGACTCGACTGTCGGGAGGGAGGCGCACCTGCGGGGGTCGGACGGTGGGTTGCAGTTCGGAGACGCCGTGATGGACGAGTGGCGGTCGCGGACGGGTCGCTCGACCGCGCGGCTCCGCGGCTACTACGACGTCATCCCGGACCGTGACAGCAGGCTCAGGCTCGACACCACGACCAACCGGTACGGGGATCCGCTCCCCCGGATCGACTTCAGGGACGCCCAGGAATCGCTGGATTTACGGGCGCACACTCACGAGACCATGCACGCGCTTTTTGAGCACATGGCGAGGGCGGGGGACGGCGAGCTCCTCTCGTCTCGCCTCTCCTACACGATGGAACACCCGGGTGGCGGCTGCCGCATGGGTGACGATCCGGCCACGAGCGTGACGGATTCTTACGGCCGTACTCACGACCACGAGAATCTATTCGTCGTCGGGGCACCCACGATGAGTTCCGGCGGGTGTGCCAACGGAACGCCCACCTTTGCCGCGCTCTCGCTGCGGTCCGCGGAAGAGATCGCGACCGCGTTCCGCGCTCGCGACTGAGCGTCGGATCTTCGCCCCGCCCGGAGGTCGGCTCAGCGCCCCGGGCCGGTCCCTCCCAGTGATTCGACGACCGCGGCGACGAGCGCGTCTCGCAGGTTGCCGGGTCGTCCGCCGAACTGGTTCCAGCTGTTGATGACCGCGACGACGTCGTAGGCCGGGAGCACGAGGAGGAACTGGCCGCCGAACCCCTGGCCTGCCCAGACCTCGACCCCGCCGGGATCGGGGCGCCACCACTGATACCCATAGCCGGGGCTCTCGACACGTCGCGAAGTCGCCGCCCGTACCCAGCCCTCCGGCAGAATCCGCCGGCCATGCCACACCCCATCCTTCAAATACAGATAGCCGATCTTCGCCAGGTCCAGGGCCTCCAGATAGAGACCCCCGAGCGCGTCCGGAAGCCCGGCCGGTGTGATCTTCCAGAAGAAGTCGTCGATCCCGAGAGGGCCGAAGAGATGGTCCTCGGCATACTGATCCATCGTTTGCCCGGTCGATGCCTTCAGGATCGCCGACATCAGCTGGCTGCCGCCGGAGTTATACGCCCACTTCTCACCCGGAGCGGCATCCATCGGCTGCCGGAGCGTGAACTGCACCCAGTCGTCGCTCCGCTCCAGCAGGATCGTCGTGTTCGAGTCATCCATCGGACGGTCCGTCTCGTGCCACTCGATGCCGGTGCGCATGGTGAGCAGGTCATCCAGCGTCGCCTCGTGGAGTCCGGACGGGGCATCGGAAAGATCGTAGTTCACGAGGAACGGGAGGATCGGCACGTCTACCCCCACGATCTCCCCTCGCTCGATCGCAACGCCGATTAGCGTGGCGGACACGGATTTGGTGACGGACTGGAGGGTGTGGACGTCCCGGCCCTGGTAGTAGGGATGCCAGTCCGGGTGCAAGTAATTGAACTGGTGGTCCCAGGACGGGTCGGAGCACCCGAAGCCGCAGCCGATCGCGCTCGTGCGGCCCCGGCTCACCTCTTCGTAGTCCACGGCGTAACGCTCGTCCACCACGAGAAAACCGTCTCGGACGACGACGAGCCGGTCGATGTACCCGAAGTCGCCGGCCCGGATGCGGGCGTCGAGCCCCTCGAGCGGCGCGGCGTCCAATCCGTGGGCGGCAGGATTCGCAGCGACCCATCCGCCAGTCGGCCACGGCGCCTCTTGTCCGAAGGCGCCCGAGATGGAAAGCATGACACCGGCGCAAGCCGCGATCGAACGACGGAATAGTCTCGTGGTGTTCATGTGGTCCTTTCCGCGGTGGAGCCATGTCCCGTTCCCAACCGTGGTCGGGGCCGTTCGATCTCAACGGTGTGGCCGATACCAGGAAACAGAGGAACCTCCCATGCTCCGGATCCCGAGCGCAGTCCTCCTCACGCTCTGCACCTACCTGACCGCGCAGGGCGCATCGGGGCAAGCACCCGGCTGGCCGGCATGCGGCGAGGCCGAGGTCGAGGTGGTTCTCTTCGGAACCTTCCACATGGAGGGGTCCAGCGACGACCTCGAGCGCGATGTCGACAACATGCTGAGCGAGCGTCGCCAGGCGGAGATGCCGGATGTGGTCTCCTGGCTGCGGGGCATGGCGCCCGATCGAATCGCGGTCGAGGTCGCCTGGGCGGACCGGGCCGACCTCCGTGAATCCTACCAGACGTTCCGGAACGGCGAGATCGAGCCGTCGGCGAACGAGGTTCAGCAACTCGGATTCCGGACGGCCGCGGCCCTGGGCCACGAGGACGTGTATGCGATCGACTACCGAATAGGAATCGGTAACGACTCGATCTCCGCCTTCTACGAGCGACACCCGGAGATCAGGGCCCGAAACAGTTCGATCGGGATCGCCGTGGCCAGATCCTCGAGGGCGGACGACCTCCTGCTCGCCGAGTCGACGCTTCTGGAGTACCTGCGTCACGAGAACTCGGAAGCCGCGCTTCGAAACGAAGGCAACAGACTCATGTACGCCCACCTGATCGCCGGCGAGGGCACCAACTACGGCGGCGCGGACCTGATGTCGAGGTGGTACGAGCGCAACGTCCGGATGGCACACCACATCGCCCGGATCACGGAACCGGACGACCGGCGTGTCCTCGTGATCGTCGGAGCCGGACACATAAGGCCGCTCCGTGACGTGCTCGACCTCTCGCCGCACTTCTGTCCGAGGAGCCCGCTCGACTTCGAGCCGTAGGCGGTTTCGCAACGGCCGGGTTCGCGCGCCGCACCGGCATGGGTTTAGCATCCCCGGTCACATCGAGCGATGAACGGCGGGAGACTTCATGGCACAGGGCGACGGTTTCTGGCGCGCAGTCCTCAAACTGACGCTGTACTACATCGTGGTGGGCCTGCTGACCTGGGCTCTCGCGAAGGTCTATCCGCCCATCATCGAGGCGTTCTCGGGCGAACGCCTCAGCGAGCTCGCGCAGCGGGGTCTGTTGGGCGGCGGAGAGTCGGTCGGTGTGACCAGTGGCTCGATGCGGTCCGGCCGGGACTCCCTCCTCTTCACCCTCTTCGCCGTGAGCGGTGGTCTGATTCTTCTGGTTCCGGTCGTCTGGATCTACATCATCACGCGCCAGCGCCAGGGATACGACGAGTCCGTCGTCCACACGGTCGTCATCCTTCCCGTGGCCGTGACCGCACTCGTGATCGTCGTTCAGGACTCGGTCGCGCTTGCCTTCAGTCTCGCCGGAATCGTCGCGGCTGTGAGGTTCCGAAACACGCTCAAAGACACGAAGGACGCGGTCTACATCTTCCTCGCGATCGGGACGGCGCTCGCGGCGGGGGTCCAGGCGCTCGGCATCGCGGCCGTCTCGACCGCGTTCTTCAACTACCTCGTGCTCGTGATGTGGCGGTTCCAGTTCGGGAACATCTACGCGGACCAGGGCACTCGAGCCCCGCGACTCGCAATCGGAGACGTTCTGGCTGGCGTCGGCAACACGCCGGGCGCGGGCCGCGGCGACCTCACGATCGGTCCCGAAGTCCTCTCGTCGCTGACCCCGCAGAGCCTCGAGGAAATAGCGGAGCGACGGGATCGATTGCGACAGCAGATCGAGGATGCCGGAAAGGCCGCCAAGAACTACTCCGGTCTTCTCGTCGTGGTGACCGATACGCCGGACGACTGCATCGATGTGATTACGCAGGTGGTCGAGGAGAACAGCCAGAAGGCGACCCTCGCCGAGTCGGCTCTCGAAGCGGACGGCACCGCCACGCTCGAGTATCTCGTCGGGCTCGAGCGCGACGAGGATGGGAGCGAGCTGATCGAGACCCTGCGGCGCCTGACCGGGCGCTGTGTCCTCGCGGCTCAGTTCCGGAACCTCAAGATCTCGAAGGCGAAAGACGGCGGGTCCGCTTACTGGACGCTCCCCCCGACCTGATCTTGAAGCCGACGCGGAGTCGTCTCGCCACGCCGGGTGTCCTGGCGCCCCCCGCGGTCGCGGTCTTGCTGTGGGCGGCGGCGCTGACGGCCCAGGAGACCCCAGCACGCGAGGGGCCGGTCACCGATCCTCTCGTCCGCTTCGATCTGGCCGGACCCGCCGAATTCTGGCGTCTTCCGGGCCGATTGACCGAGATATCGGGTCTCGCCGTCTCCCCTGACGGCCGACTGTTCGCTCACGATGACGAACGGGCGGTGATCTACGAGCTCGATGTCGATCGCACAGAGATGATCAAGGCGTTCGCGATGGGGGATCAGCTCGCCCGTGCCGACTTCGAAGGGCTCGCGATCGCGGGAGAGCGTTTCTATCTCGTCACGAGCGACGGGCGGATCTACGAGAGCCGTGAGGGGGCGGACGACGAACGGGTCCTCTACAACACCTACGGCACCGGCATCGGACGGTGGTGCGAGGTGGAAGGCCTCGCCCACGAGCACATGGACGACACGCTTCTCATCCTCTGCAAGACCGCCAGGGATTCATCGCTCGAGTCGAGCGTGACCGTCTTCCGCTGGTCACTCGCGACACGGGAGCTCGTCGACCCGCCGCTCTCCGTCCCGCTCGAGCATGTGGAAGAGGCCACCGATCAGCGTGGTTTCGCGGCCTCAGGGATCGCTCGTGATCCGATGTCCGGCGACTACGTGCTCATCGCCGCGCAGGACCGGGCGGTCGTCTCCATGACGCGCGAGGGAGTGGTGCTGGGAGGCGGTCGCCTGGACGCAGACCGTCATCCGCAGGCGGAGGGGGTGATTCTCGACGCCATGGGTCGTCTCTTGATCGCGGACGAGGGTCGGGGCGCCCGAGCGCGCATCACGGTGTACCCGCCGAGACCACCCGAGTAGCCGTCGGACGGCCCTGGGCCGCCGGGCGATCTAGAACATGAAGCCCGTCTGCAGATAGAAGCCGAGCAGGTCGTCTCCCTGTACGAGCGTCGCGCTCAGCGTCTGTGTCCGGTTGAATAGAGACAGCCAGATTCCGCCCCCGAACCCCGTGTGCCAGGTGTCCGCATCGTCGGGGTCTCCGTCGTAGAAGACGCGGCCCAGATCGGCGACCCCGTGGATCCCGAACTCGGTGGGGAAGAGCAGCATGAACTGCGAGATGGGCAGCCGGATCTCCGCGTTCGCGAAGGCTGAAGCGTCGCCGGCGTAGCGCTGTTTGAAGTATCCCCGCAACGTCTGCGAGCCGCCGATGAACGCGGCCTGGTGGAACGGGAATTCGCCCCAGACTTTCTGCCCGCCGACCCGTACGGCCAGCGTCGGGGCACGACGGGACCCCCCGGGCGTCACAAACCCCGAGAGCGCCCCGGTGAATCCGCCAAACGAGTCTTCGGCGTCCCAGGCCGCCGCCCAGAAGTCGGCGAGGCTCTGGAGTCGGAATCCCGACATCGGGTATCCGGCCTTGTCGCGTGTGTCGACCTCGAACCACGCCTCGAGGCCAAGCTGGCCGAAGCTCCCCAGTCCGAGCGGCTGCGGGTCGAGGGTCCCGATGAAGCGCTCCTCGTTCTCATCCGCCGGTGCATTCGCGTGTTTCAAGACCGGGCTGATCCCGAGCCGGACCTCCGGGCGGAACTCCGGTCGATTCTCCTCGTCGGGTGCGCGTGCTCCCCAGCGGCCCCATGACCACTCGATCGCCGGGGCGAGGACGATCTCGCTCTGGCGAACCTTGTAGAAATCTGAATCGATCTCGATGGTCTCTCCGCCGACGATGACCTCGCCCTCATCGAGGATCTCGGTGCCGTTCCCAAAGCCGTGGAAGCGAAGGATGTTCCCACCCGAATACTCCGCGCGGAGCAAGAAGTCGCCGCGCCCGAGCGACTCCCTCCACCGCGAGTTCCAGGCGGCGTCGAACTCGGGTCCGATCGTGGAGATCTGGGCTGCCAATCCGTGCTGCGACGCCCACGGGACCTTCCGGAACCCGTATCGATCCATGCTCGCGTCGAATCCGATCTCGAGCCCCAGATCGGGCGAGTAGCCGATGTCCGGGATGATGCGCTTGACGCTCCCCCAATCCGTCGCGTACCGGTGAACGAGATTCGCCGAGGGCGGTCGCTCGAAGGAACTCTCGTCGACCGTTGCCGGCCCGACGAACGCGTTGTCGCCGCGATCGTCATAGAACCGCGTCATGCTGGCACTGGATGCCGACCGGTTCTCGTACCGGTCGTCCCCGCCCCCGCCGATCGCCCTCACCCTGATCCGGCCGGATGACCCGATCACCTCGACCTGGTCATCGCCGCCCTGGAGGAAGAGACGCACTTCATCGGTGGTCGATTCGTAGAACGTCCGCTCGAAGTAAGGGGCATCGCTCCGGGGCCCCTCGAGATAACGGATCGTGAGGGTCAGGTTGCCGTTGTCGTGGTGCTCGAACACCGCCAGCTCGGGCCGGTCGGTGACCTTGATCTCCGCCGCCCTGGAGATCATCCGGTAGTAGGCGAGGGCCTCGGGAAGGAGCGTCTCGCGTCGCGCCTTCAGCGACGCGGCGATGAACTCGCCGACCAGCTCGTAGTGCCCCGCCGGTAGCCGCCGAACGGCCGCGTCGATGACTTCGTCAGTCAGCTCCTCGCGGAGCTCCTCTGCGACTGTCGCCCAGACGGGCTCGTCGAGCTCGACCAGGATCTGCCGGTCGAGCTCCCACCCGTTGAACGTGATGCCGAGCAGGCTCGAATGGTCCGGACCGAAGCGGGTCTGCTGGGGCCGAGCGAGCCGGTACATCGACATCAGTGCGCCGTCGTGAAGGATGAACGCCTGGTCCCGGTCCTCGGGGATCGGCCGCCACACGTAACAGCCGTCGCCCTCGGGGAAACGAGCCCAGGTCCACTGACCAGCATGCCGATCCCGGTCGCCGATCAGCATGTCGATCAGCCGCGCCTCGAGGTACTCACGTGCGTCGGCGCGATTGCAGGCCCCCTCCTCGAGGTGCTCGAGGAAATTGTCCGTGCCCGAAACCCGGTCGGATCCCGCGAAACCAGGGGTGTTATCAGGCCCCTCCTGCGGCCGGTCGACGAGCATTCCGACGAGCCCCGCGTACACCTCCCTGAACTCGCCGAGGCGCGGATCGTCGGGCACCACCACGAGCGTGTGTCGGGGATAGAGAAGCCCCGCTGCGTCGAGCAACGGATCGACGATCAGACCCGCGGAAGGCAGGAACGCCGAGATTTGATCCTGAACGATGGCGGCGACCACCGTGCCCTGAAACTCCGGGGCCAGCCGGCGTGTCGGGTCCTTGTCGAGCGACCGGACGGCGTATTCGAGTCCGTCCGCACCGAGGAACTCGAGGGTGAACGACTGCCCGTACCCGCCGGTCTCGACCGGTGTCAGCCCCCCGTAGGTGGTGTCCATGTCCAGCACGGGGATCTCGATCGGCATCGCCCAGATGTCCCGGTATCCGGCGCCGAGAAACCACCGGGAAAGCCCGCCGTTCTGGTACCGCTCACCCGGGATCACCGTGTGGGTGGTCGCACCCTGCGGCGGGGGGAATTTTGCGATCTGAGCAGCCGCCATCTTCGGCGGGGAAAAGACGATGACGGCGATGGCGACCAGCGCCAGCGATTTCCAGCCGCGTCGGGAGTCGGGTTTGCCCAAAATGTACGAGCCTCGGTTAGGTCGAGGGTCCGCCGTCGGCGGAGACCGCTCCGGCGGAGTCTCGGAACGGTCGGGGTGCCGCGCAAAAGCTGGTGGGACGGACCCTCACCCGGCAACCAGGCGACTCCCGAGTCAGGGCCGCTTTGCGCGTACTGCGCTGATGAGCAGGGTCGGCTGCACCCGTTCGAGGAGACGTTCGAGCGCTTCATCCAGTTCGCCCGGGCGAGGATCGAAGCGCGGACCTGAAGCGAGGTGGGCGGGCGGGCCGTCCCGGCGGTCCCCCCACGCCAGCCGCGTCTGCCTAGGGCGCTCGCCACACCTCCGTGCCGGGCCGAAAGGCTGCCCACGCGAACCAGAAGTGGTTTCCGTGCGGGATCGGAGTCAGACGCTCGCCGGTCAGCGGCCCCGAGACCGCGCGACCCGCGAAGTCCCACGTCGATTCCGTCTCCCTATCCACGAAACGGCCGTCCGTACGCTCGAACGTAAGCGTGCGATCATTGACGCGTCGGTCATAGGTCGCGCTCGCACCGATGTCTCTCCCCCCGGCCACGGTCCTCGCGTCGACGGCGCTCGCGACTCCGGACTCCCAGAAAGCGACGAACGGGGCACCATCGATTTCGGCTTCCGCCACGCCGGTGCGTGAGAGCTCCGAAAAGGGCGCGGCCCAACCGGAGCCGAGGTCGACGGCGACAACGCGGTCGAGAGCGGGGAACCGATCGTCGATCTGGAGCGAAAAGAACGGAGCGTAGGGACCGCGCTGTGTGTCGTACCCCACGTAGGGGTTCGCGCCGTACGCCGCTCCGTAGCCCGTGTCCCGCGAGAGCACCGACAGGTCGGGGTAGAGTTCCCGGGCCATCTCCCAGGACACGGTGTTCGCAGGCAGGAAGTCGAGTACCGTCCCCATGAGCTCGCCGACGATCGCCTCGCCACTCGCCTGCTGCCACCACGTCTCCGTCTGCCGGTCGTACATGACCAGGTCCGAGTGACGTAGCCGTCCGGTCGTCCCGAAGTCCGATCGCCGACCATTGACCATGCCGTCGAATACCAGCGAGGTATTGCAGAGCGGGCAGTACGTGACGACCACCGGCTGTCCGGCGATCTCGTCGTTCACGATCTCGTGGCGCATGAGGATCCGGAGGGGGTAGGCGCGGACCTCGTCGCCCAGCTCCAGGACGATCACTGGCTCCCGTGGCTCGAGCCAGCGGTCGGCCGCCGCCGCGGACTCGAACTTCGGTGAATCGATCGACGGTATGCCGTCCTTGGGTGGTCCGCCCGAGACGATCTCGCCTGGCGGGACGGTGATCCGCGAGAAGTCGGTGAGCCAGCGATCGCCGCCCGCGAGAGCACGAGCCACGCTAGCCGAGTCACTACCGCCACCGGACGAGGCCGCCTGACCGCACGCCGGCGAGACGGCAAAGACGGCGAACAGAAGCGTCCTCGATAACACCGACGTCATGCGGACTCTCCAGGGCGGAAGCGACGGCCGGGTACCCGGCGCGAGAGTGTGCTCGAGCGGGCGGTCCCGGTGAGCCATCTCAAGAACCGGGGGCGGCGGGACTCGGTTCCCGAGGTCGGCCGACAAGGCACGAAGTGCCGACAGCCGTGAACGGTTTGCACAGTACGCCGACACCGCAAGCGACCGCGCGGAGCCGGTTTCCCTTGACGCACGGCGAAATCCCACGGTCCAGGGCATCGCGCACGAGATGTGCGAAGCCCGTTGTCGAACCGTTTGCAGCCCAACTGCTTCGACGGGTCCAACGGGCGGCAATGACGCCGCTCACATACCGTGGGAGACGTGCATGAACCATCGGGCGACCATCTCGGCGGGCGTCCAGGCCCTGGCCGAGGCCTTCTCGAATGGCGACGTGCGGCAGGTGATGTCCCTGTTCACACGAGAGCCCGTCACCCTGCCTCCGCACGAACCGCCGAGACACGGTCATGCGGACGTAAAGGCCTGGCACGAGACGATCCTCGGCCACTTCGAGACCGACACCCGCATCACGCCGCTAGAGATCAAGGTGAGCGGCGACATCGGGTACGTAAGAGGCGCCTACGCCATGGAGATGACGGCCCCCGACGGGAGCGGCGGCGCGGATACCGGTAAGATGCTGATGATCTGGGAGCGGAACCCGGACGACAGCTGGAGCCTCTCCCGCAACATCTGGAACAGCGACACACCGATCGCCGGCTGACGATCGCGACTTCGGCGGCCCTCCCCCACGGTCGGGCGGCGCCCCATCTTGGTCCGCGCCCCATTCCCGCAGCCGCCGGAGACTCATATGACCGCCTGCGACCTCTCGCGCAGAGAGTTTGTCGTCCGATCGGGGTCCTGCGCCGCCTATCTGTCGGCCACAGCCGCATTCGCGGGACCCACTGCGGCTCGTCTCTGGGCCGCCCCACGCCGCACCGTAGTCGCGCAGGAGGCCTGGGGACGGATCGAGGCGGTCGGCGACGGCCTCTGGGCCCTGATCTCGACCCCGCTGACCGGCGACTACACCACGCTCTCCAACGGCGGCATCATCAGGGGGAGGAACGGAGTGTTGATCGTCGAGGGGACGGCGTCACCCGAGGGCGCCGTCTGGATGGCCGAGCAGGCGAAGGAACTGGCCGGTCGAGTGCCGACTCACGTGGTGGTGACGCACCACCACGGAGACCATTCCCGAGGCGTCGACGGTTTCAGTTCGTCCCCGAAGCTCCACGTGACCGAGAGCATCCAGGATCGAGTAACCGGGTCGTTCGATACTGGCACCGAGCCGGATCGGGCCCGGCCGTGGGCGGACGTCACGCTGATCGGGATCGACGACCCGACGGAGATCGACCTCGGCGGTCGCACCGCCATCATCCGGCCGCTCGACGGACACACCCAGAGCGATCTGGTGGTGGACCTCCCGGAAGATGGGGTCACGTGGTGCGGCGACCTCGTCTGGAACGAGATGTTCCCGAACTACGTGGACGCCACGCCCTCCCGCCTGTCAGCTTCGGTCGACGCGCTCCGGGCAGACGAACGGACGGTCTGGGTCCCGGGCCACGGCCCGCTGGCGGATGCGGCGGATATGGCCACATACCAGTCGATCCTGGATGACATAGGCGCGGCCGCGAGACGGGCGGCCGTCGCCGGTCGCACGGCCGCCGAGGCCGCGGAGCTCTATTCGCTTCCGGAAGACGTGGGCGAGTGGACGCTCTTCAACCCCGGCTACTTCGAGCGGGCAATCGGCGCCTGGATGCGCGAGCTGGAAGGTTGAACGCCCGCCCTCCGCCTGACGCGCTGATCGGTCAGGAGGAGGGCAGTCGGGACCTTACCGGCGAGGACCGCTCGACGCCGCGGCGTCTTCCTCGGTCGTGACCTCCTCCGGGATTTCCCCGGTGGCGTCGAGGTCGTTCCAGTTGAGGATCGCGTTGAATCCCAGGAAGAACGTCCCCTGCGTCTGCCAGCGCCAGAACGGTCGAATCGCGAACGACACGACGTGGCCATCACCGATCGGCGAGTCCACCACCTGGGCCTTCCCCGCGAGAGCCTGTCCGCCGCCGAGCGTGCCTGACAGCAGGATCTGGTCGGCCTGACGCGGGAACGCCATCACCACTCGGGCGCCATCATCGTCGTCACCGCCCAGTCCGAAGGAGCGGGCCATCTCGCGCATGATCGCCGCGTCACCCGCCTCCTGATCGGGCTCCTCCTCCGAAGCCTCGGACGCCTCGTACTCGGAGAGCTCCGGCCGGTTGGCCATCGGCGCGGTGTTCTGCCAGGGGCCGCCACCACGGAAGAACCGGGCGAACGCTCCCAGCCCACCGCCTCCGCCGGCGTTCAGGACCAGGTCGTTCTTGAAGAAGACCGGAAGCTGATCGCCCTCGTAGCCATACGCGATCGGGCTCGTCTTGTCGGCGATGATCCCGCGGTGGATCGAGCCGGGCGCGACCAGGTTGTCGGGGCTCTCGACCGAGACGCCGGGTGTCAGCCCGAACTCGGGGAAGATGGACGACGTCGATCCCTCGACGATCAGGGTGCCGCCATCGTTGACGAACTTTTGGAGCTCCACGAGCCCGGCGAGCCCCATCCCGCCCCGAATGTCGTCGGCTTCGTCCATGTACCCGAAGTTCGGCGTCTCCTCGGACTTCCTGTAGGGCAGCGGTAGCTCGCCGGTCATCGCGACGCCGTCGAGGTGTGACTGCGCGCTGCCGCCGACGTGCGGGTAGATGATCACATCGTAACGGTCACGCAGCCCGCCTTCGGCCACGAGCTTGTCCGCGAAGTAGTCATAGGGGATCCCGTACGTGTCGAGTGCGGCGCGTACCCACCCCTCGTCCTGCGTCCGGCGCCACGAGTGCAAATAGCCGATCCGCGGCAGATCGAGCTCGTGGGTCAGCACGTCCGGCTGATCATCGGTGGCCCACGCGTGGAGGCCGTACTCCTCGAGTGAGGGCTCGATGACGGTGCGGTCAGCGTTCGGGATGATGAACGCGCCGGCGCGGAACTGGTGGTCGTCCATCTCGAAGTCGGACTCGGCCGCGAGCATGAACACGTCCGGGTGCTCGTAGCGGAAGGCCATCAGGTTGTTGTCCGTCGTATGGTCGACAACCAGGTGGTCACCGTTCCCTTCGATGCCGCCCGCGTAGCTGGCCGGTGAGCCGAGCAGAATCATGTCCTGCTCGAACAGGGCCGTGTCCTTGATCTCGAGCAGGTCGATGTTCCGCATCAGCTGGAAGGTCCAGCCGGTGTCGTCGTACGGCCGCGGGTTGTCGAGCGAGAACTGCTGGAGCGAGAGGTACATCTCGGCCAGCGTCCGGAACGGCTGGTCGCCGCGTGCGATGAAGTCGCCTTCCTGCACCTCGATGCCGCCGACCTCGAAGTCGTCGTCCGCCCGGTGGATCTCGAGTCCCTGCCTCATGAGCTCGTTCACGGCGTCGACCGCGTCGGCGCTCCTGCGCTGTCCCGCCGGGATCACCCAGCCGTTGATCTCGCCCTCGACGCCCTCGGCGATCGAGCGCTTGTTCTTGATCCAGTAGTTCTCGAGGAACCAGTCGGGGTTGTCCGCCACGTACTTGAGCGAGAACAGGACGCCGGACTGCTGGATGTTCGTGTTGTTCCGCGGCCCCCACTGGATCTCCGGGAGTGGCGGGTTCGGCCGGTACCACTCGCGGCTCGTCGTCCGCGAGTTCACCCGAAGCGTGCGGTTGTCGGGGCCGTAGCCCGCGACCTCGTAGAACCGACCGATCGCGTTGTGGGCATGGGCGATCGTGAACATGTAGTTGGGGGTCCAGCCGTCGTAGAAGTTGTACGTCCATACCCCCGGAACGTCGCGCTTCGTCATCTCGAGCACGTCGTTCTCCGCCAGGACCCACCACTCGCCAATCGTGATCGCGTCGAACGCCTCGTTGTAGGGGCCGGTCCCGGTCGACGTGTACAGGTAGTTCTGCGCTTCGTGCAGATCGTGCATGATGACCGGATACCACTCGAGCTGGACCTTCGTGACGTTTCTCGTCAGCTGCAGAAACTGCCCCATCCCGTCGCGGTTGTTGTCATGCGCGACGTACTTGCCCCAGTACATCAGCCCGATGTTCGCCTCGCCCTCGGGCCGGTCCTTGTTGAAGTAGTAGCGGTCGACCTGCTTCTCGCGCCCGTCGGGCTCGATCACCGGCGTGATGAACGTGATCATGTTGTCGCGGATGTCACGAACGAAGTCCGACTCCTGGACGACCAGCCGATAGGCCAGCTCCTGGAGCATCTCCGGTCCGCCGTTCTCCGTCGAATGCATCCCCGAGGTGAGCCAGTAGATCGGTTTTGCCATGCCCTCGATCAGCTGGCGGGCACGCTCCTCGGTCGTCGCGCGCGGATCCGTCAGCTCGTGCATGTACGCCTTGTACTCCTCGAGCCGGCCCATCGTCTCCTCATCCGCGACGACCATGAGGATCATCTCGCGGCCCTCCTCCGACATCCCCATCGACCACACCTCCGCGCGCGGGGACGCGTCGGCGATCGCCCGCATGTATCTGTTGATGTCGGCCGAGTAGGTCAGCTCGCCGGGCGTGCCGATGATCCTGCCGTGGAAGTCGAGCGGGGTCGGCACGGTCTCGGATGCGGGCAGATGGTCGACGAGCTCGGTCGTGATTCGCTCGTCCTGGAGGTGCTCGGCGATCAGCCGCGTGTATTCCTCGTCAATCGCCTGGCCGTTCGCACCCGCCTGGGCGTGGACCTGGAGCGGTCCGAGCGAGAGTACGACGAAGGCGATCGCGGCGAGCCGCGAGAAACGGGTGGTGCGAGGCATGGTTCCCCCTGCGGAGTAGGTCGGGGACCGATCTACCGGTCCGTCACGCATTCAGGCGCACAGTACGACGGTGCGAAGAAGACAACACTCGAAATCGCTCTTTCGCTGATCGGGGCCCTCGCCGAATCACCGGCGATCAAGCGATCAGCGATCTCCGACGAGGTGCTTCTCGAAGAAGTCCATTGCGCGGCGGACGAAGTCGTACCGGGATGGCTCCGTCTCGATGGTGTGTGGCTCAACGGGGTAGTACATCACCTCGAACTCCTTCTCGAGCTCGATCAGTTTCTGGACGAGCCGGACCGCGTCCTGGAAATGCACGTTGTCGTCGACGATACCGTGCGTGAGCAGCAGGTGGTCCTCGAGTCCGTCGGCCCAGTAGATCGGGCTCGATCTCTCGTACGCCTCGGGGTCTTCGTGCGGTACGCCGAGGATCCGGCTCGTCCAGCCGTCGGAGTAGTGGGCCCAATCGGTGACCGACGCTCGCGCGATGCCGGCCGTGACGATTCCGGGATGCCTGAACAGGGTCATGAGCGTGAGAAACCCGCCGTACGAGACGCCGTGCATCCCGATGCGGGTCGAATCGATGCCTCGCTCGCGGGCGAGCCATTCCGCGGCCGCTGCGACTCCATCGGCGTCCTTCAGCCCCATCGAGCGTGCGATATCGGCGCGGTAGTCCCGACCAAACCCGGCCCCGCCGCGGTAGTCGAAGTCCAGCACCGTGAAACCTTGCTGGACGAGGTAGTTGAGAAAGCCGACGTGGAGCGCCCACCCGTAGACCGACCAGCCGCGGTGCGCGAACTGCCGGTAGCCGCCGCCGTGCACGTGGATCACCGCAGGCCGGTCGGGGAGCGGCGTATCGGGCGTGTAGAGCGCGGCCCAGATCAGGTCGCCATCGGGGTGCGGAAACGAGACGATCTCGGGCTCGGCGAGCGTGAGCGCTCGAAAGCTCTCGGTGCCGCTCTCAGTGATCGGGTGGGGAGCCTCTCCGTCCATCGGGTCCAGGAAGAGATCCGGCAGGTTCGTCGCCGTACTGCGGATCAGCGCGAGACGCTCCCCATCGGGTGACAGCCACCCCTCGTTGCGGCCCTCGCCCCTCGTCAGGGGTATCAGCGGGCCGCCGCCGTCTGCCATCCGATATAGATGGTCGTCGGACGGGTGCTCCCGGCTGGTCTGCAGCAGCCACGACGCGCGATCGGGCGCCAGCGCTGCGGCGCGCACTTCCCACTCGCCGGACGTCAGCGGGGCGACGGTCCCCGATTCATCCACAGCGTAGAGGTGGCTCCAGCCCGACCGCTCGGAGGCGAAGACCCAACGCCCGTCGTCCAGCCACTCGAGCAGGGCGGGTTGGAGGTAATTGGCCTGAACCGGTGGGCCCCCGATCCAGGCGTCATCATGATCGTGCGTGATGACGGTCGCGGCCCCACGCTCGACGTCGAGCTCCGCGAACCAAACGTCTCGATGATCCTCGCCGATGAACTGGACGAGCGCGCGCCGGCCGTCCGGGCTCCAGTAGGGCCCGTGCGGGACCGTGTTCTGATCCGCCGCCTCCGCGAGCGTGACCCAGGCGACCTCCAGCGAGTCGACGGGGACCCGCGGATCGAGCCGGACGATCCCCAGTTCGACGATATCGCGTGGTTCGCCCGTCTTGGCCCGCGCGGAGCGCACGGTCGCGTATCCGGACTCGTCCACGTAGTCCACGTATTCGGTCGGCGGACGGTTCGTCGCCCGGGTCCGCGATCGGAAGGTCACGTATCGACCGTCAGGTGACAGCATGATGTCGTCCACGCGCTGGTCGGCGGGGAGAGGGATCGCCTGCGTTACGACGCCCTGCCGAAGCGCTTCGGCTACGGCCTCGCGCCGCTGGTCCCGGTCGCGGATGTGGGCGAAGAGGTCTCGCTGCTGTTCCACCAACCAGTCGCCCGCCGCCGTCGCCTTCGGCTCCTCGCGTATCGTCCGTCTGGCGATGATCGCCAGCGATCCATCCACTACCGAGTAGCGATACAGGGCCTCCCCTGCGACGAAGTCGATGACGCCCGGGGCGTAGAAGCGCGGGGACCGGATGACCTGCTCCAGAGTCACGGCCGGCCTAGTGTCGGCCCCGTCCCAGACGAACAGCGTCGAACCGGTGCTCCAGGCCGCCGCTCGCCCCTGCGGTGCCCACTCGATGGCGGCCGCGGGGATTCGCATGATCTCGGTCGGGTCCTCGACACGCTCGGCGCGGCGTCCGTCCCGATCGGCGCGGTACCAGGGATCCGCCTCGGCTACGTCGTCGACCCCCGGCCGCACGTTCCAGCGGAAGTAGATCGCCGATCCATCTGGCGCCCAGCGAACGTCCCGCGGTGCCAGTCCCAGCCACCGGTCGTCTCGCGAGGCGTCTCGGAGCGTCAAGGTCGCCGATGCCTCGGAGGCCACCCCGGCCGTCTGCCGGATCGGTGTCTCGAGAGCCTGGCCCGCGGCGCAGACGGGGATGAGGCAGGCTAATGAGGCGGCGATGATCAGGGCTTTACGCATTTCGGGCTCCCTCAGGCGAACGTGACTTCGTCGCGGAGGATCGTCGGGTTCTCGAGCGTCTTGTGGACCGGACACCGGCCGACGATCTGCTCGAGCCTGGCGCGCTGAGCGTCGTCCAGATCTCCCGAGATGCGCACGCGGCTCTGGATGCGGTCGATGAAGCCCGTCCGGTCGTCCTCGCACTCCTCGCAATCGCGCGCGTGAATCCGGTCGTGCTCGTACTCCGTGTCCACCGCGTCGAGCCGGATGCCCTTGTGATGACAGTACAGGGCCAGCGTCACGCAGGTGCACGCGGCCAACGACCCGAGGAGGATCTCGTAGGGGGTCGGGCCAGTGTTGCTGCCGCCCTGGTCGATCGGCTCGTCGGCGGACCACTCGTGTCCCCGGGTCGAGATTCGCACGTGCGTGCCGCGTTCGAGATGCGCTTTGATGGTCGCCACTAGAGCCTCCAGTCGTCCCCGTCTCGCCTCATCCGGGAGCGCGAGTCCACGGTGTTTGCAGGATGCATGACGGGGCCCCCCGAGAGGGACCCCGTAAGTACTACGCCACTCGGGCCGTCGTTCGGGGCTACGGGTGCGCGACGATCCGGAGATAGGGCTTCGGGGTCTCCCAGCCCTCGGGGTACTTCTCGGCCGCCTCCTCGTTCGAGACCGACGGGACGATGATCACGTCGTCCCCCTGATTCCAGTTGGCCGGGGTCGCCACCTTGTGCGAGTGGGTCAGCTGCATCGAGTCGAGGACGCGCAGGACCTCGTGGAAATTCCGGCCCGTCGTCATCGGGTAGGTGATCATCAGCTTGATCATCTTGTCCGGTCCGATCACGAAGAGCGAACGCACCGTCTGGTTGTCTACGGCGGTGCGCTCGTCGGCACCCCCACCCGCCTCGTGGGGCAGCATGCCGAACATCTTCGCGATCGTCAGCTCCGTGTCCCCGACCATGGGGTAGTTCACGGCGTTCCCCGTTGCCTCGGCGATGTCACCCGACCACGCGACGTGGTCGTCGACGGAATCGACGCTCAGTCCCATGATCTTGCAGTTGCGGCGCGCGAACTCGTCCTTGAGGCCCGCGACGGCACCGAGCTCGGTCGTGCAGACCGGGGTGAAGTCCTTGGGGTGCGAGAACAGGACGGCCCAGCCGTCACCGATCCACTCATGGAAGTTGATGGTGCCTTCCGTGGTCTCGGCCGTGAAATCCGGGACCTGATCTCCGATCTGAAGCGACATCTCTTTCCCTCCTTGGGTGTTGTACGGTCACATGATGAGGATGACCGAAGAGAGCCGGGAAACGGCTCACGGGCTGAACCTGAGTGGAGGCCGTGACTCACGACAGCCCCCATTACGGTATCGGGACCGGCCTTGCGGCCCTCGTCGCCCGAGACGTCCCTTACGAACGCCCCCATTCACTCCAGCAGGGTCCGAGACATGACGATTCGCCGAATCGCTTCGTCGATTGCTATCGCCAGCATGGCCGCTCTCACGTCGTCCGGAGCCGTCGCGGGCCAGGAGGTCGTCCTGGTCGGCGGCACCGTCGTCGACGGGAACGGCGGGGCGCCACTTCCCGACGGCGTGGTGATCGTCGACGGCGACCGTATCGCGTGCGTTGGGACACGGGCAGCCTGCCCGATCCCGGGCGGGGCGAGGGTCGTCGACGTCTCGGGCCGGTTCATCACCCCGGGGCTGGTCGACGCCCACGTGCACTTCAGTCAGACGGGCTGGATCGACGGACGACCCGACGGTCTTCACGCGCCCGAGATCTACCCGTACCTCGAAACGTCCGAGTACAACCGCGACAACCCCGAGCGCTGGCACCGCTCGTACCTGTGCAGCGGCATCACCGCAGTGTACGACGTGGGGGGGCACCCCTGGACGACCGGGCTCCCCGCGAGCTCAGACGACGACGTGAACGCGGCACACGTCAGAGCGGCCGGCCCGCTCATCACGCATGCGACGCGCACCGCGCTGATGGCGAATGACGAGCTCTACACGTTCCTCCCCATGGATACGGAGGAGGAGGTGCGGTCGAGCGTCCGAAAGCTGGTCGATATGGGGTCGACGGCGGCCAAGGTCTGGTATCTGCGGCCGCCGGCCGCCCGTCGGGGTGAGCTTGATGCCCGGCTGATGCAGGTGGGTGAGGAAGCGCGAGCGGCCGGCCTGGATCTGATCGTCCACGCCACCTCGCTCCGCGAGGCCACGATGGCGCTGCACGCTGGCGCGAAGCTGCTGGTCCACAGCGTCGAGAACGAACCGGTCGACGACGAGTTCCTCCGTCTGCTCCGCCGGAACGGCACGGTGTATGCCCCGACCCTCGTCGTCGGGGCGTTCTGGACCCGGGCTCGAGGTTCGATCGCTCTGAACATCCCGCCGGTGATCGACGATCCGAACGACTGTAGATCCGGGAACGAAGGCCAAGCTCCGGCAGACGGCCGAGCTCCAGGCGCTCATGCCCGAGGCGGGTCGGTCACCCGAGGCTTTCTACAGCCGTCTCGAGCGCGGCGGGATGAGACGGGCGACCATGTATGACAACCTGCGAAGGGTGCACGAGGCGGGCGGCACCGTCGCCACGGCCACCGACGCGGGGAACCCGCTGACTCTCCACGGCCCTTCCATCTACAACGAGATGGAGGCGATGCAGACGGCCGGCATCGATCCGTCGGACATCATCGTGATGTCGACGCGAAACGGAGCCATCGCGATGGATCGCCTCGACGATTTCGGCACACTGGAGCCGGGAAAGCTCGCCGACTTGCTGGTACTTGAACGCGATCCGACCGAGGACGTGCGGGCATTCCGTACCGTGACGCACGTCATGCGAGCCGGGCTCCTCCGCACGCAGCGTGAGCTTTCCTACCGCTGACTGCGGTGACTGCGGGAGCGGCATTTCCGCGATAGCTTCCTGTCCGCCCTGAAACGACCACGACGCACACGAGCGACGCCGAGTAACGCATGAGCCGCGGGTACACCATCGCTATCGGGGGAGCCGAGGAGAGGCTCCGCGACCCCGCCATCCTGGGACGCTTCGTGGAGGTTTGCGGGGGCCGTGAAGCGCGAATCGCGATCATCCCGACCGCCTCGCGACTTTCGGACACGGGGCCTCGCTACGAGCGGGTCTTCGACGCCCTCGGCGTCTCTCTGATCCGAGTGCTCCCCCTCGCGACCCGCGCCGATTGCGACGATCCGCGATGGCTCAAGCGTGTGGATCGGGCGGATGGGGTGTTCTTCACCGGCGGGAACCAGCTGAAGCTGTCGACGACGATCGGCGGGACCGGCCTCGCCGAGCTGATCCGGCGCCGTAACCTCGAGGACGGACTCCACGTCGCGGGGACGTCCGCGGGCGCCGCGATTCTGTCGGAGCACATGATCGCCTTCGGCGACGAAGGATCGACGCCGCGGGCCGACTCCGTGACGCTCGCGCCCGGGCTGGGTCTGGCCCCCGAGTTCATCATCGACCAGCACTTCCGACAGCGTGACCGGTTGGGACGGCTGCTCACCGCGATCGCGTACAACCCGAGATTGATCGGGATCGGGCTCGATGAGGACACGGCGGCGTTCATCGCCCCGCACCAGACACTGACCGTCCGGGGGAGCGGCGCGATCACGGTCGTGGACGGGACGGATCTCGAGTACTCGTCGATGGACTCGTCCCACGAGCACGACCCGGTCTGCATGCTGAACGCCCGCGTCCACATCCTCACCGAAGGGGCGTCCTTCGACGCCTCGTCCGGTCGGGCGCAGCCACCCCCGGTCCCTCGCGACGACACTGACAGCGCTCGTGAGGCCGCATCGTGAAGGTGGTCTCGCGGGCCGTCTACCTGGGCCCCAGCCTCTACGCGCACTTCCCGGTAATTCGACTGACACTGAACCTCGAGGAGCTGGAGGATTGGCCGAGCGGGCGGCTCGGATCCCCCTTCAACGAGGCACTGCTCGAAGCGCTTCCAGGCCTTCATCAGCACGGGTGCTCGTACCGCGAGCCGGGCGGGTTCGTCCGACGGCTCACGGAAGAGGACGGCACCTGGATGGGCCACATCCTCGAACACGTCGCGATCGAACTTCAGAACATCGCCGGTTCGCGTGTCACGTTCGGCAAGACGAGAGGTACCGGGAATCCGGGCGAGTACGACGTCGTCTACCAGTACAAGGACGAAGAGGTCGGGCTGGGAGCCGGGCGGCTCGCGATCGAGCTCCTGGAGCATCTGCTTCCCGAGGAGCTTCGCCCCGAACGGGAGGCGGACTTCGACTGGCCGGGGACCCGCGACCGCTTCATCCGTTCGAGCCAGCGGCGTGCGCTCGGACCGAGCACGGCCTCGCTGGTCGCGGCGGCCGAGGAGAGAGACATCCCCTGGCTCCGGCTGAACCGCTACAGCCTCGTGCAGTTCGGGCATGGGAAGCTTGGAAAGCGGATCCAGGCGACGGTCACCGGCGAGACGCGTCACATCGCGGTCGAGCTCGCGTCGGACAAGGAAGAGACGAACAAGATTCTGGGCGACCTCGGCCTGCCGGTCCCGCGGCAGCGGCTCGTATATGGTCCTGACGAGGCCGTGCGGGCAGCGGAGCGAATCGGGGTTCCCGTCGTCGTCAAGCCTCTGAACGCGAACCACGGTCGCGGCGTCTCGATCGACCTGAATGAGCCTGAAGCCGTCGCGACGGCGTACGAGAAGGCGCGCGAGCACAGCCGAACGGTTCTCGTCGAGAGCTTCGTCTCGGGTCTCGATCACCGGATGCTGGTCATCGACGGAGAGCTGATCGCGGCTTCGAAGCGCGTCCCCGGCCATGTCGTGGGTGACGGCGAGCACACGGTCGAGGAGCTGGTCGAGGTGGTTAACGCCGACCCGCGCCGTGGGCTGGGTCACGAGAAGGTCCTGACCCGGCTCGAATTCGACCATCAGGCCGACCGCCTGCTCTCGCAGAAGGGGTACGAGCGGTCGACCGTACCCCCGGAAGGCGAGGTCGTGTACCTGCGATCCACGGCCAATCTCTCCACCGGCGGGACGGCTGTGGATGTCACGGACGACGTGCACCCGGACAACCGCGAAATGGCGACCCGGGCCGCCCGAGCCATCGGGCTCGACGTAGCCGGGATCGACTTCCTGACGACCGATATCTCCCGGTCTTTCCACGAAACCGGTGGGGCTATCTGCGAGGTGAACGCCGCGCCCGGTTTCCGGATGCACGTCGCACCGAGCGAGGGTGAACCGCGCGACGCGGCGGGGCCGGTGCTGGACATGTTGTTCCCGCCGGGCACGCCGTCGCGGATCCCGATCGCCTCGATCACGGGAACGAACGGGAAGACGACCACGAGCCGGATGGTCGCGCACATCCTGAAGATGACCGGCAAGTCGGTCGGGCTGACCACGTCGGATGGAGTCTACATCGACGGCCACCTGAGCGTGCCCGGAGACATGACGGGCCCGACGGCGGCGCGCATCGCCCTGCGAGACCCATCGACCGAGGTCGCGGTCCTGGAGACCGCTCGTGGTGGGCTGCTCCGGGCCGGCATGGGGTATCGCCGCTGCAACGTCGCGGCGGTGCTGAACGTGGCCGCGGACCACCTCGGACTTCGCGGGATCGACACAGTCGAAGAGCTCGCGCGGGTCAAGCGCGTCGTGGTCGAGGTCGCGACGGACGCAGCTGTGTTGAACGCGGACGATCCGCTGTGTCTGAAGATGGCGGACCACTCGCAGGCCGAGACCGTTTGCTACGTGACCATGAACCCCCGGCATCCCCTGGTCCGCGAGCATATCGGCGCCGATGGACGCGCGGTCGTCCTCGAGGAGGGGATGAACGGCCACATGATCACGATCTACGACGCCGGGAAGCACCTGCCGCTCCTCTGGACGCACCTGATCCCCGCGACGGTGGAAGGAAAGGCGATACACAACGTCCAGAACGCGATGTTCGCCGCGGCGGTCGCGTACAGCATGGACGTCGGTCTCGAGGACATCCGACAGGGATTGCGGACCTTCGACACGACCTACTTCCAGGCGCCAGGCAGGCTGAACGTCTACGACGAGCACCCGTTCAAGGTGATTCTCGACTACGCGCACAATCCCCATGCGGTAGAGGCGATCGTGCGGCTGGTCGACAACCTCGGGGCGGAAGGCGAGAAGATCTGCGTCCTGGGAGCGCCGGGTGATCGACGCGACGAGGACATCGACGAGATCGCGGCGCTCTGCGCCGGGCACTTCGAGCGCTACATCTGCCGCCGTGACGACAATCTCCGTGGACGGGAGTCCGGCGAGGTGCCGGAGCGGCTACGGGCCGCGCTCGTGGCAAAGGGCGTGGACGAGTCGGCGATCGAGGTGATCCCGGACGAGCGGGAGGCCATTCATGTGGCTCTGACCCGTGCGGCGTACGGCGATCTCCTGCTCGTGATGGGTGATGACATACGGCGCAGTTGGAGACAGATCACGACGTTCTCCCCCGACCTCGAGACGCCGATCCCGGCCGAGCTGTCCCGCAAAGCACCGCCAGTCGAGGTCGTCGAGCAGCTGCCCGATCTGGATCTGCCATCGTTCGAACACCTCGTGCGCGACGAGCGGGGCGTGCGCCTCGCTCGCGAAGAGGAAAACGACTAGGGCTGCCACCGGCAGCTTCGCGGTCGTCTGACACGCCGGGGGGAATGGTCGATGGAAGTCCGTGATTCGAGACGCCTGACAGGGCCCAACATCGTGACCGATGGGCCGGCCGCCATCCTCGACATCATCGTGGAGGAGGGGGACGATCCCCAGGTAGCCGTGGCTGTCTGGACGCGGCATGTCACCGACGTCCTGGCGGCGGTCGGGTGGGCGGACGCTCCGCTCAGTCACCGGATCTTCCACGGCGGGCTCAGTCTCGCCTTTCGGGCTCCTATCGATTCCCTCTATGCCGCCACCGAGGTGAACGAGTGGGCCTGGGAGGCCTCCGAGGCCGACCTGTCCGGTGTGGATCCCGCCGAGAACCTCCAATCGGCGTCGGCACGCCTGCGAGCCGAGATCGACCGTGAAGCGAACCCGCGGGTCCTCGAGCTCGAGCACGCCGCGGCACGCCACGGTGTGGCATTCCTCTGGGATGACGATCACGTGTCGGTCGGTCTCGGGACGGGATCGCTGACGTGGCCCGCGCTCGGGATCCCGCCGATCGACGAGATCCCATGGGATCTCGTACACGACGTTCCGGTGGCCCAGGTCACGGGCACGAACGGGAAGACGACCACCGTTCGCCTCATCGGAGCCATGGTGCGTGCGGCCGGGAAAGTCCCGGGCATCTCGTCGACCGACTGGATCGCGGCCGGCGACGCGGTCCTCGACCACGGAGACTACTCCGGGCCGGGTGGCGCGCGGCAGGTTCTGCGGCACCCCCGGGTGGAATGTGCCGTGCTGGAAACGGCCCGCGGCGGAATGCTTCGCCGCGGGCTCGCGCTGGAGCGGACGGACGTCGCGCTGGTGAACAACGTCGCGGCGGATCACCTGGGCGAATTCGGCGTCCACGACCTGGACGCGCTGGCCGAGTGCAAGTTCGTGGTCGCGCGCGCTGCCCGACACCTCGTGCTGAACGCGGATGACCCGGTCGTCCGCAGCCATGCCGGGGCCCAGTCGGTGCCGATCACCTGGTTCACGCTCGACGCGACGGACCCCCTGGTAGTGGAGCACATCGCCGCGGGTGGGAAGGCCTGCGCCCTGGAGCGCGGACGGCTCGTTCTGAGCGCGGAGGGTCAGAAGCTGGCGATCGCCGAGGTCGCGGACGTGCCGGTCACGCTCGGCGGCGCGGCGCGTCATAACGTCGCGAACGCCCTCGCGGCCATCGGCGTGGCCGTCGAGCTCGGGCTCAATCCTCGTGCGATCGGAGACGGGCTTCGCGGCTTCGAGAGCACTCCCGAGGTCAACCCCGGTCGTCTGAACGAATTCGAGATCTCGGGGGCCCGGTTCATCGTCGATTTCGCCCACAACCCGCACGGCATGGACGCACTGCTCGAGATGGCGGCCGCTCTCCCCGCCCGGCGACGCCTCATCACCCTGGGGCAGGCGGGCGATCGGGACGACGAGGCGATTCGCGCGCTCGCCCGAGCGACGTGGAAGGCGACCCCGGATCGAGTCCTGATCAAGGCGATGACGCAATACCTGCGGGGACGCGAGGAAGGGGAGATCCCCGCGGTTCTCGAATCCGAGTTGCGAGCGGCCGGGGCCACCGACGATCACCTCCAGCACACCGGATCGGAGGTCGAAACGGCCCGGGCCGCCGTCGAATGGGCCCGCGAGGGGGATCTCGTACTTCTTATCACACATGCAGAGCGTGACCAGGTCATCGCGTTTCTTCGCGAACTGGCCGGGGCTCCCCAAGCCTGAGTAGACGAACGACTTGGGGCGATCCGAGACCCCCCGCGGCCATTCGGACCCCAACTTGCACCTCCCCCCGGGACAGCGGACGTTACGGATCGGCGTCGTGCAACCAATGCGCGCCCCGCAACATCCGGGATGCGGGAGGGTCTATGAAACGCATGACGTATCGAACCGCCGGTTCGGCCGCGCTCCTTCTGGCCGTTTCGCTACCGCTCTCCGCTCGCTCCGCCGAGGCTCAGGACGAGACGCGGAAGCTGCTTCGACGCGTCGCCGGCGCGTCGGGCGACGACCTGTCGCGTCTGGCGTCCGGGGTGCCCCTCGTTCGAGTCGTCGACACCGGAGACGAGAGCGAGCTCCTGATGGTGCACGCTGTGCGGATGCGAGCTCCCGTGGCTTTTATCCTCGATCAGGCACGGGACTCACGTGTCCTGGTCGACGACGCCGAGGGTGCGCACGCACGGGGCGTATTCGCGGACCCGCCGGGTGCGGCTGATCTCGCGGGGCTCGCGCTCGAGCGCCGCGAAGTGCGTCAGCTCGAGCGCTGCGAGGTCGGCGACTGCGGCCTCAAGCTGCCGGCCGAGACGATCGAGAGGCTTCACCGCGACGTCGATTGGGACAGTCGGACCGCGGGCGAAGATGCCAACCGGTTCTTCCGGCGCGAGATGTTCGCGATCCTCGCCTCGTATCGGGACAACGGCCACGAGGCCGCCCCGGTGTACGCGGACAAGGCGGAGCCGCTACACGTGGGCGAAGGGCTCGAGGGCCTGCTCGCGCAGGCCGGGTATCTCGTCGAGCTCGACGCGTCCTTCCACAGGCACCTGAGCCGGTACCCCCAGGTGGCCCAATCCGCCATCGAGGACCGGTTCAGCTGGACGGTCGAGGACCTCGGCGTGAAGTCGGTCGTCTCGCTGAACCACGTAGCGATCAGTCCGATCAACCAGGCCGGTCGAGCCCTGATCGGAGTGAAGCGGCTCTACGCGAACCATTATCTGCAGGCCGGTCTTCGCGTAATCCTGATCTCCCCCGCGACCGGCGATCCGGAGGCGGCGGATACCTACGTCACTGTCGTCACGCGGCTTCGATTCGACGGTGACCTGGGGGGCCTGCGTCGGACGGCGATGGAGAGACGGCTCGAGCGCAACGCGGACCAGGCCATGGTGGCGGTCCGTGATCACCTCGAGGCCGCGTTCCTCCAGCAGTAGCGGGCTAGGGGCTTTCGAACGGCCCCGGATCATAGCCGATCTCTTCGGCGAGGAGGGCAAAGAACCTCCCGACTCGATCCGCGTTGACGCCGAGATCTCCCTGTCCCACTCGCGAGATGGATCGGACATCGACGCGGGCCCCCCGCTGGTCGAACCTCACTCGCACCACGAAATCGTCCTTGAACCCGAACCAGAAGCTCGTATCGGTCGCTTCGATTACCCGCTCGAGCGGGTCGGACGCGACGATCGCAAGCACCATGCGCTCTTTGAGGACGGTAAGCGCCGCCTCATACGCCTCGTCCGCTCGCACGGGAACGATCATGGGGCGGATCCAGGGATAGTACGCCTGCTGGGCGTCCGCTCCGTCCGTGGTGAGGACGACAGGATTCGCGTCCGGACCGCGAAGATCCGAGATCGCCCTGAAGGTCGGCGGATCGACGAGGTCCGTCGACACCTGGTGAATCGGCGGCACGCGAAGCGCGGTGCTGACGAACGGGGTGAAGATCAGGATGATGGCCACCGCTATCACGACGGCCGCTTCCGGACCGCCGGTCTTCACTTCGCGCGGTAGCCGACGCTGCTTCACGATGACGACGAGTCCGACAACACCCGCGACCAGGCCGACGAGGACGCCGGCCGCGAGGATCCCGAAGCCGAGCCCGAAGCTCCAGAGCCCCAGCCGCGTGCCGAGCCCCCCAGCCGGCAGGCACAGAAACGCCGCGATCGCGATGGGTCGGAGTCTCCTGGGCCAGGTCGCCGGCGCGGCCGGCGTGGGAGCGGGGACTCCGGCTTCGTCGGTCATGGTACGAGCGGCGCGTTCGCCTTCATGTAGTCCAGCGTGAGGGCCATGAGCCCCTTGAACCCGAGCATCAATCCGCTCTCATCGATATAGAAATCCGGGGTGTGGTGAGACGCGGCGTCCTCTTTCGCGATGTCGAGCGGCTTGCCTCCCAGGAAGAAGTAGAAACCCGGGACCTCCTCGGCGAAGTACGAGAAATCCTCGGCCCCGGTGATGAGGGGCGACTCGATCACGTTCGCCGATCCGGCGACGCGCGCGAGCGACTCGATCGACGTGCCCGTCAGGTCAGGGTCGTTGTAGGTGACCGGATACGTCATGGTGTGGGGAATATCGACGGTCACCTCGGCGCCGGCCGCCTCGCCGATATTCGTCGCGATCTCTCGGATCCGGCGATGGACCAGCTCGGTCTGCTCGGGCGCGAACGTTCGAATCGTCCCGAGCATCTCGACTTCCTCGGGGATGATGTTGGACCGAACGCCTCCCTCGAACTTGCCGATCGTGACGATCGCCGGGTTGTCCGTGATGTCGAGCGTACGGGACACGATGGTCTGCAGGCCGACGACGATCTGGGAGGCCGTCACGATCGGATCGACCCCGGCCCACGGCGCGGCTCCGTGAGCCTGTCGGCCGCGAACGAGGATTCGATAGTCCTGGACCGACGCCATCATCGGGCCCGAGCGGTAGGTGACCGTGCCGACGTCCTGTTGCGCGGCGATGTGAAGGGCGAACGCGGCGTCGACGTCCGGATTGGCGAGCACGCCTTCCTTCGTCATGAGCTCGGCGCCTCCCTCTTCGCCTTCCGGCGGTCCCTCTTCGGCCGGCTGGAAGATGAACTTCACCGTGCCTGACAGCTCATCGCGCATGCCAGACAACGCCTCCGCGACTCCCATGAGAATCGCCACATGCGTGTCGTGACCGCAGGCATGCATGACGGGCACCTCTTCGCCCTTGTACTCGCCAATCGCCCGCGACCTGAAGCTCAGGTCGTTGCGTTCGGGAACGGGCAACCCATCCATGTCCGCGCGCAGGGCCACGACCGGCCCCGGACTCCCGCCCTCGAGGAGCCCGACTACTCCCGTGTGGGCGACGCCCGTCGTCACGGATATCCCGAGCGACTGAAGATGCTCCGCCACGAGCTCGGCCGTTCGGAACTCCCGGTTCGACAGCTCCGGGTGCTGGTGGATATCGCGGCGCCATTCGATGACCCTGGCCTCGAGCCCGTCGGCCAGCGCATCGAGATCCGGATCCTGTCCCACGACACGGTCGGGCAAGGCAGGAAGGGCCAGCGTGCAGAGCATTGCGGCGAGCAGAGTGCGTCTCATTTGAAACCCCGGTCTGTACTTCGAACGATCAGCAAGGGACCCGAGATGATAGGAGGTGGGTGCTACGGGCTCAACGAAGCGACTGGCCGCCCCCTCCAGAGTCGTCGATCTTGCCGCGTTCCCCCGTTGGTTCGACTCCAGAAGGGGCCACCATGAGAGAGGCCGTCATCGTCTCCACCGCACGCACCCCGATCGGGAAGGCGTACCGTGGTGCTTTCAACAACACGGAAGGCCCAACCCTCGCCGCTCACGCGATCACTCACGCCCTCGGACGAGCCGACGTGGAGGCACCGGAGGTGGAGGATGTGATCATGGGGTGCGCGATCCCGCAGGGGTCGACCGGATACAACGTGGGTCGCACGTCGGCGCTCGCCGCGGGGCTTCCGGTCGACGTGCCCGGCATGACGATCGACCGCCAGTGCTCGTCGGGAATGATGGCGATCGGAGCGGCGGCGAAGCAGGTCGTGGTGGATGGAATGGACACGGTCGTGGCCGGGGGACTCGAGTCGGTCAGCCTCGTTCAGAACGAGCACATGAATACCCACCGCGGGAAGGATCCGAACGTCCTCGCCCACGCCCCGGCGGCGTACATGCCGATGATCGAAACCGCCGAAGTCGTTGCCGCACGCTACGACATCGGGCGTGAGGCCCAGGACCGGTACGGCGTTCAGAGCCAGGACCGCACCGCGGCGGCGCAGGAGGCGTGCAGGTTCGACGAAGAGATCGTTCCGATTACCACGACGAAGGGCGTGGCGGACAGAGAGACCGGCGAGGTGTCGTTCGAGGAGGTCACGCTAGCTCTCGACGAGGGCAACCGGCCCGGAACGACCTACGAGGACCTCGAGCGGATCAAGCCGGTCGTCGAAGGCGGACGCATCGCCGCCGGCAACGCGAGCCAGCTCTCCGATGGGGCATCTGCCTGCGTCGTGATGGAGGCCGGAGTCGCTTCCAGGCGCGGGCTCGAACCGCTGGGGGCCTACCGGGGCCTGGCCGTCGCCGGCTGTGAGCCGGACGAGATGGGAATCGGTCCCGTCTTTGCCGTCCCGAAGCTTCTCGAGAAGAGCGGGCTCTCGATGGCCGACGTCGATCTGTGGGAGCTGAACGAGGCGTTCGCCGTTCAGGTGATCTACTGCCGCGATCGGCTCGGCATTCCAGAGCAGCGACTCAACGTGAATGGCGGCGCGATCTCGATCGGCCACCCATACGGGATGAGCGGCGCGCGGATGGTGGGACACGCTCTGCTGGAAGGGAAGCGAAGAGGAGCCCGCTACGTGGTGTGCACGATGTGTATTGGGGGCGGGCAAGGCGCGGCGGGTCTCTTCGAAGTGTTCTAGGCCGTCCGCGTCGGGTTCCGGGCGCCCCCCTCCGCCCGACCCGGTGGACGGGGAGGTCACAACTGCTCCAGAGCGATCGCTGCGATATGCTCGCCGATCGAGAGACAGGACGTCGCTGCGGGGGACGGGGCATTTATGACGTTCACCACGCCCGGGCTCTGGAGGATCAGGAAGTCGTATATCAAGGCCCCGTCCGTATCCACTGCCTGTGCGCGGACGCCCGACCGCCACTGGTCGAGGTCCCGGGCGTCGAGCCGAGGCACCAGTTGTCGGGCTCTCCGGACAAACGCCGCGCGGCTCATCGAGCGCCACTGTTCCCCCAGACCGGTGCGCCAGTGTCGACGGGCGAGGTTCCAGAACCCTCGATACGAGAGGGTCTCGAGCGCATCTCGCGGGTTCCCGGACAGACGTCCGTATGCCTCTCGCCCCCAGGCCCAGACGGCGTTCGGCCCGATCTCCACTCGACCTCGGACATCACGCGTGAAATGAACGCCGAGGTGTGGGAATCGCGGGTCGGGCACCGGATAGATGTGCCCGCGCACGCGAGCGGCGGCGTCCGGTGTCAGACTCCAGTACTCGCCCCGAAAAGGCAGCACCTTCACTCCTGGTTCGGTGCCCAGCAGTCGAGCGATTCGGTCGACGTGCAGCCCGGCGCAGTTCACCACGAGCGAGCACTCGATCGGCCCGCCGACGGTTTCGAGGATCCGCCCGGACGAGGACGATCGCGACGAGAGTACGCCGTGTCCGGTCCGCACCTCGGCGCCGTCACGGATCAGGTCTTCCGCGAACGCGCGCGCCACGTCCCTGAATTCCACCGCGCCGGTAAAAGGGACCCGAAGGCCCTCGACGCCGCGAGCCTCCGGTTCATGCTCGCAGATCTCGTCCGGGCCGACCCGGACGACCCGCACCCCGTTCGCGCCAGCCCGCCGCTCGAGCTCGGCGAGAGCCGGGAGCTGAGAAGCGGACGTGGCGACGACGATCTTGCCCGCTTGCGTGGTGTCGATCCCGCGCTCGTCACAGAACTCGAGCAGACGCGGGCCGCCCTCGACGCACAGCCTCGCCTTGAGTGAGCCCGGTCGGTAGTACAGGCCGGCGTGGACGACGCCGCTGTTCCGGCCCGTCTGGTGGGTCGCGATCTCCTCTTCCTTCTCGAGGATCACGATCGAGAGCCCCGGACGGGCAAACCCGATGGCTCGCGCCGTGGAGAGGCCAACGATCCCGGCGCCGACTACGGCGACATCGAAGCGGCTCGTCATGACCGCCCACCTTGCCGGCCGGGTCGTCGTCGGGCAACCGCGATCTCGCCGGGGAGGTTGTCCGCCTAGAAGTACGTGGCCGCGGAGAAGAGGATGCCGGCCTGGTCGGCGGCGTTGTTGAACCGGTCGTGGGCTCGACCCTTGAAGTAGTCGAGCTTGAACACCGTGTCGGAGGTCGGACGGAAGTTGACCCCGATCGAGAATCGGAACCGGTCGTCTCCCGGGAGGTGCCGGTCGAGGTCGGCGTAATCCACTCTGGCCTTGGCCTCGAACCGCGAGCGCGGCATGGTGGCGAGCCATCCCGACCCGAACGGAACGATGACGTCCGTGTACACGCCCCACTGCCCGGTCGCGAACAGACCTTCGAGCGATTCGGGCACGTCGATCTCGGCCGCGGCCGCCTCGCCGCTTATCTGGAAGAGACCCTGGTCGAAGTCCCAGTCCACGGCACCGATCGACACGCTGCGGCCCTCGTCGATCGTCTCGCCGTCGAGAGTCGAGACGTTGTACTGCCCGTGCATTCCCGAGATCCCGAAATCGGCGTCCGTGTTTGGGCTGAACGCGATTCGGCCGACCCACGACAGTCGTCGGTTGTTGTTCTCGAAGTTCTCACGGCCCGCGGGCAGCCGGGTACCTTCTTCGTCGTCGAGAACCCCTTCGTTGAAGCCGTTGATCGCGTACGCCTCGTATGTGAAGCGCGCGGTTCCCTCGAGCGGGATCGCTCCGAATGCTCCGAGACCCGGCTGGGAGAGCGCGACCGAGAGGATGTCGGTCGAGACCAAGGGTCGGTCCGTGAACGGGTTTCTCGGGCTGTCGTGAGAGAGGTTGAATCGGCCGAGAGGGACGAGGATCATGCCGCCTCGCACGCCGAATGCGCGGTGCAGCAGCAGGTCGATCGTCATGAATTCGAGCTTGACTTCACGAGCGGCATCCTCGAACTCGAGCTCGGCCCCGAATCGCACGAAATCGCTGATCTGGGAGTTGAAGAAGAGGTTGAAGCGCTTCGCTTCGAATCCAAGATCCTCCGTGACCCCGTCCTCACGCTCGTATCGGAGGTGTGCCTCGGCGTATCCGCCCAGGGCGAGTCGGCCGGCCAGGTCGAAGAGGTACGGGCGGTCGCCCCGCCCGCCACGCACGAAGGGGCGGTCGAGGGTGTCGCGGGTTGCGGCGTCCCCGGTCTCCTGCGCCTCGGCGGCCGCGAGTCCCAGCGTTCCGGTCGCCGCAATGATCGCGAGCAGAAGACGACGGCAGCTCGTCATCATACGGCCTCCAGATCGATCACCAGCTCGCCGGCGGCGTTCACCTCGGCCGGGTAGCGATCCAGCCGACGCTCGGCCGGACCCATCGTGACGGTGCCGTCCCGTTCGTACTCCGATCCGTGGCAGGGACACACGAGCCTCGGACCGGCGACACTGACGATGCACTGCCGGTGGGTGCAGACGGGCGAGACCACCGTGAACTCGCCCGCGTCCCCCGCGAACACGAGCAGGTGGTGCGGGAGGTCGTCCGGCTGCACCCGCAGGTACCCGCCCGGCGAAGCGAGCTGTGGATAGTCGCGGAGGACGAGCCGCGCGCGGCCTCCGCCCGTCGGCACGGACACGACGGCGAGCGAGGCACAGCCGACAAGCCCCGTCCCGAGGGCCGCGCATGCGGAAATCTGGACGAATTCCCTGCGCTCGAACGACCGGCTCATGGCATCACCGGCTGCCGACGAAGTCGAGCAGGGCCGCTCGATCGGCCGCCCCGAGCGAGTCGAACGCGTCGCGCGCGACTCGCGCCTCTCCACCGTGGAGCAGGATCGCCTCCTCGACCGAGCGGGCCCGGCCGTCGTGGAGGAGAAAGGCCTCCCCGTTCAGGAAGTCACGCATGACCCTGAGTCCCCAGAGCGGAGCGGTGCGCCACTCCCGTCCGGTCGCGTCGCCGTCCGGACGTCCGTCGGCCAGACCCTCGCCCATGTCATGGAGAAGCAAGTCCGAATACAGGACGACCGGCAGGCCTTCGATCGCGGGAATGGGACTCGTCCCGGCCAGGAACTCGGGAATGTGACACGAGGCACAGCCAACGGTCCCGAAGAGCTGTTCGCCCCTGAGGCGACTCTCGGTGTCGGCGCCCGGTGCGGGAGGCTGCAGCATCCGGAGGTACGCGATCACCTGCTGTACCTGCGCCGTGGGGAGCTCAGGGTCGGCGATCGCATCGGCGGCTTCAGTCGCCTGACTCGCCTGTGGATTCGAGTTCTCGACCGGCAGGAAATCCGTAGTGATGCCGATATCCTGGTGGTACGCCTCAACGGTCTGCTGAAGGAGGCTCGACACCTGTGCCTTGCGACTGAAGCGCCCAAGCTGGAGGCCCGTCCCGCCTCCGGGCTCCCTCGCCGGGACGAACTCGGCCGGCACTACGAAGTTCGGCCGGCCGGAGATCCCATCGCCGTCAGAATCGCTTTCATCCGCGTTCGCGAGGATGTCCGCCGCCGGGATGGCCTCGATCAGACCCACTCCGAACACGGCGGGCGGGAGCCGCTCGGAAGAGTCGACGCCGGGTGGCAGGTCCTCGGGCACGGCTCCCGGGATCGCACGGTCCTGTATTTGGGGGCCACCCACGTCCCGGGCGGGGTCGGTGCCCCGGCTGATCCGCGTCAGGTTGTTTTCCGGTCGGCCGCGGCCGTCTCCACTATGACAGGACGCGCACGAGACGTTGTTGAAGATCGGCCCGAGGCCCGTGCTGGGTCTGAAGGGAAGCCCGAACTGTTCGTCTCCGGCGATGAAGCCTGCCAGCTCCTCGGGCGACAGACCCTCGATGGGCGCATCGAAGACGTCTCCGGAGTCGGGCGCTTCCGTCAACAACGTGTCGCAGGCGGACGCGGCGAGCAGGGCCGCGAGCGATGCGGCGAGCGCCGGGTTGGCCCGTCGCGCGGGTCGAGGCATCTATTCCTCTCATGGGGTGTGTCTTATCAAAAGCGGGGGCCACCGCGCCCGCCATGATTTTTAGGCGAGGCTAAATATCGGCGATGGGCCGAGTGGGTGTCAAGCGCTGTCCGGACCTCGGAACTGGCAATCCGGCCGACGTTCATTCAAGATTATGTGTCGTTGGGAGGGGGAATCGGTATTCGGGGGGCGTACGTGAGAACAGGGTTCAAGTCATGGTCGCGGGCACGCACGTGCCCGCTCGCGTTGCTGGCCGTCGCCGCGACCGCGTTTCCGGTCGAGGCGCAGAGTCTGCGCGGGTCCACGCCATCGCTCGATCGCCAGAACTCGATGGCCCGGTCGCACGACTACACGTTTCTCGATACGACCGAGCAGGCACGGCGGTTCGTGGCGGCCGGATACCTCGTGGCGGTGCGAAGCACCGCCGACTACGAGGTCAAGTCCGGCGTCGTGCCCTACGCCCGTCCCGCGGTGGCGCTCTTCATGAAGCGGCTCGGCAGCCAGTACCGAAACGCCTGTGGAGAGAAGCTCGTCGTGACGAGCCTCACGCGGCCCTGGTCCCGACAACCGCGGAACGCCTCACCCCGGTCTGTGCACCCCACCGGCATGGCTCTCGACCTTCGCAGGAGCAGCCGCTCATCCTGCCGCTCATGGCTCGAAGGGGTCCTGATGCAGTTGGAGGGGAAGGGAGTGCTCGAGGCGACCTACGAGCGGCGGCCGCCCCACTACCACGTGGCTCTCTTCCCGGACCAATACGAGACATACGTCCAGCGTCTGGCCGCGGCTTCGACTGATGCGGAGCAGGAGTATTACGTGCGTTCGGGCGACTCGCTCTGGGAGATCGCGCGTGATCACGGAACGACGGTTCGCGAGCTACGAGCGGCGAACAACCTCGACGGAAGTCGGATCTATGCCGGTCAGGTCATCACGGTGCCACGCCGCTGAGGTCATCGGGCCGACGATTGCCCCTCAGGCCAGCCCACGGTCCTGAAGGACGGATTTGAGGGTCTCCCGGATTTCGCGAATCTGATAGGGCTTCTTCAGAAACCCGTCGAGTCCTTTCCCGAGGAACCGTTTTGATCGAGCTCGCAGACCTGACCAAGCCTGCCGCCGCAGCGGCGGGTCTCGCCGTGTTGTGGATGCTCGAGGGCATCGCGCCGATGTTCGAAGGGCGGCAGGCTCGCGGCCGGCACGGTGTGTCGAACCTGGCACTGGGGTTGGGCAACGCCGTGCTCAACGCCGCCGTCTTTGCCGCCGCGACGTTGCTGGTCACCGAGTGGGCGTCGGCGCGGTCGTTCGGACTGCTTCACGCACTTCCGCTCGAGGGTGTCGCCCGGACGATCTTGGCCGTGGTCCTGTTCGACCTGTGGCAGTATGCCTGGCACCGGCTCAACCACGCCGTGCCCCTCCTGTGGCGATTCCACGCCGTGCACCACGCGGATCGCGATCTGGATGTCACGACGGGTCTTCGCTTCCACACGGGCGAGATCGTTCTCTCGTCCCTTGCAAGACTCGCCGTGCTCCCACTGCTCGGCCTCACGGTGCAGGAGGTGTTGATCTACGAGACGGTTCTTCTACCCATCATCCTCTTCCACCACAGCAACGTTCGCATCCCTGGCGTCATCGACCGGAGTCTCCGGTGGCTGATCGTCACACCATGGATGCACTGGGTGCACCACTCGGACTATCAGCCGGAAACCGACTCGAACTACGCGAGCGTCTTGTCGGTGTGGGACCGCCTGTTCGGGAGCTTCAGGCTCCGCGACGATCCGAGCGATCTGTCGCTCGGCCTCGAGCACGTCGAACGGGAGGAGTGGTCGACGCTCACCGGAATGCTCGCGATGCCGTTCCGCCGCCGGCCGCGACCAGACCACACCGAAGATCGCCAGGACTAGCCTCGGTCAGCCCCGTCGGGTAGCCGCGAACGTCACGCCGAATGTATCGAAGGCCGCGGCCGACGACTCGTGCTTCGAGCCCGAGAACACGTCGATCTGCCTGCCCCAACGCACGCCGTCAAAGCCCACATGATCGAGAACCCAGTTCCACTCTGCTTCCAGCAGAGCCCCCGCGATTCAGCCGGACCAGAGCTCGATGTCGTCCTTGGCGCCCTGGGGCACCTCCTTGTGGACGACGATGTCGGCGATCTGGAATCGGCCTCCCGGCCTGAGCACCCGGTGGACTTCCTTCATGGTTCGGATCTTGTCCGGGCACAGGTTGACCACGCCGTTCGAGATGACGACATCGATGGTTGCGTCGTCGGCCGGGAGACTCTCGGCGAGGCCTTCTCGGAAACTGATGTTGGAGAGCCCCGCTTCCCCGGCTCCGCGACGTGCCTTGCCCAGCATTGCGGCCGTCATATCGACCGCGACGACTTGGCCATCCGGTCCCACCTGCTTCGCCGCGATCAGCGTATCCATGCCGGCGCCGCAACCGATATCGAGGACGGTCTCCCCGGGTTCGAGATCACCCATCGAGAACGGGTTCCCGGTTCCCGCGAACGAAGCGACGGTCCCCGCGGGCAGCCAATCGACCATCGCCGCGTCGTACTCGAGCATCGCCGCGAGGGGCGTCCCCGTATGGAAGTGAAAACCCTTCTCGGGTGTCAACGCGACTTCCTCGTACTTCGCGCTGATTCCGGCGCGGAGTTCCTTTGCATCGACTGCCGCCGGACGGACTGTCATCGTCATCGCTGTTCGCCTTCCTCCATTCGCGTGGTGGTCAGGAGCCGGACTCGAGCACGTCGGCCAGATAGAGATCGGCGACCTTTCGAGCGAGCACTCCGGGGTCGATCTCCGACTGATTACAGAGGGCCGAGACCGTGAACCGCTGGTCCGGGAACCGCTCCATGTACGCCCGAAACCCCATCATGCCGCCGGAATGTCCGACCGTGTGTTGTCCGCGATATACCGCGTGTCGGAGGCCGAACGCGTAGTCGATCGTTTCTCCGCCATTCAGCACGCCCCGGGTTTCCACGAACTCCGTGAATCCCGCCCCGCCGACGCGGCTCTCGTAGAAGTTTCGGTCCCATTTGATCAGGTCTCCGACCGTCGTATACAAGCCGCCCTGTCCGACGAAGCCGAACGTCGACACGTAGTTCTGTCTGAGTTCACCGGAATTCCCGCCCTCGTAGCTCATCGCCCGCCGCGGGACGATATGCCCGGCATCCCCGTGGAAATGGGTATCTCCCATCCCGAGCGGCTCGAAGAGGTTCGTCGTCGTGAATTCCGTGAACGACATGCCGCTCGCCCGCTCGACGATCTGCGACAGCAGAAAGTAGCCGCCGTTGCTGTAGCTGAATCTGTCTCCCGGCTCGAAGTCGAGCGGTTTTGACGCCAGGACTTCGACCGCCTCGCCATTCTCGATCGGGTCGAAGATGTTCATGCCCGAGTCCATCATGGCGGCGTACATGTCCATCATGCCGCCGGTGTGATGCACGAGGTGCCCGACCGTCACCGGAGTGTCGTACTCCGGTAGCTCGGGCAGGAACTCCCGGATGTCGTCGTTCAGCGAGAGCTGCCCGCCGCGGGCAAGCAGGGCGATCGCGGCGGCGGTGAACTGTTTCGAGACCGACCCCACGTAGAACACGGTCGACGGATCGATCTCGATGCCCCAGTCGAGGTTGGCCATGCCGTAACCCTTCTCATACACCAGCTCGCCATCTCGATAGACCCCCAGCGCGCACCCTGGAGAGCTCGCCGCGTCGAAATCGGCAAAGACCGCGTCGATCTGCGCGGGGGACGGATCCTGGGCCGCGAGCGGCATCGTGAGTGCGAGGCAGGCGCTGGCGGCAAAGAGCACGACCGCCTGGAGGCGGCGAGTCGACGTCGTCATTCGGACCTCTCGGGCACGGGTAGTCGGAACGGTCCGAAAATGCCCGCGAGGGCGGGAAACGACCAGAGGCCGCGGTCTACGGGAGCGCGTGTTTAGCGTTCGCGGCGACCGCGGCGTCGTGCAGAACATCCCCCAGCTCGATCATGAGCGTCACCGTGCCACTCGAGGTGGGGATCTCCGCCGGCAGCGTCCTCGGGTCGCGCCCGGTGAGCTGCTCGAACATCACGAGGGCTGCCAGGTGCGTGCCCAGGAGCGACGGGTGGAACCCGTCCGCGCTGTAGAGGTCGAGCCCCGCGTCGATCGCCCATGCCTCGCGCCAGGCCTCCCCTGCGGGGAACAGGAGGGCGCCGTTCTCGGAGGCGGCTGTCGCATAGGAATCCGCGACGCCGTCGAAATCGAAAAACCGGTTCGTCGCCGGCCAGACCATGTAGAGGGCCAGCCTGCCTCCGTCCTCGGCCACTTCGGTGGCGAAGCGCTCGCTGTACTCCAGCAGCGACGGCCGACCCTCGGTCGCGGACGGGCCCTGCTGGATGACCACGTAGTCCCATCCGCCGGTCCGAATCCGCTGGAGAGCCGAGCCCTCCGCCCAGTGGTCCGGTAGCCCGAAGTTCGGGAAAGCGACCGACTCCACATGGACCTCTCCAACGTCACCATAGGCCTCGAGCATCCGCTCGAGCATGCCAGGGAGGTCGTTGGTGTACGTCAGGCTGTTCCCCACGAAGAGGATGCTCAGGTCGGCGTCCGGTGGCCCGAGCGCCGCGGCGTTGCAGCCGGTGCCCGCGACGGCCGCGGCCAGGACGAGTGTTCGGATCATCACGTGCGTTCATCTCCGTTCGTGCGGGGGGACTTCGACGTGTCCAGGAACAAAACGTACGGGCGGGCGAAACCCTGACCCCTCGATGGCGGGTCGGCGTCGATCGGCGCGGGCGCTTGTCACGCCGGGGGCGTCTCCTCACGTTTCGGGCATGCACAGCCGTTGCCTTTACTGCGGGCATGCGCTCGGCGGAACCACCGGCATCCACCCGGCCTCGCGGAGCGTTCGGATCGCGTTCGACCCCGAGCGCGAACGGGTGTGGACCATCTGCTCTCGGTGTCACGGTTGGAACATGTGGCCGTCGGAGGTACCGTCGGGCGCGATCGAGGCACTGGAGCGCGTCGCGTTCGATCGGGCACGGATGCTGTTCCAGACCGATCACGTCGCGCTGTTGCAGGCCGGTGACCGGGAGCTGATTCGCGTCGGGCGACCTCCCCGTCTTGAAGCCGCCTGGTGGCGTTACGGCTCGACCCTGCGCCGCCGTCGCGACCGCTTCGCGAGTCCGGCGACGCGGGTCGCCACGGCCACGTACTCGGCCGTCTCCTCCGTCGGGATGATAGTCGGTCTCTCATCGGTGACCGGAGATTTCTCGCGTGCCGCGAACCGCACCGTCGAGGTGCTTCGCTGGCGTCGATTCGGGGGCACTGCGTGGGAGGGCCGGGCTCCGTGTCCGAGCTGCGGCAGCGTCCTCATCCGATTGTTCTTCATGAAGTGCGGAGATCTGTCGCTGTTCACCGACGGGGACGGCCAGACCGGGGTCGGGATGCCGTGCGTCCGCTGCGATCCGTGGGCCACCGACCAGGCGCACCGCTTCGCGCCGCAACTCGTCGAGCCCCTGCTGAGGAGGGTCCTGGCCTGGCACAATGTCAACGGCGCTACGAAGGACGAGCTCGACCGTGCGGTGGCGCTGATCGAGGCGGCCGGCCCGGCGGACGGCTTCATGGAGCGACTCGCGGCGCGGGGGCTGCCGCTCCACGCGATGACCCGTGTGGAGCGGCTCGCCCTCGAGATGGCGGTGAACGATCGGGCGGAACGGTGGCGGCTGGCCGCCCGGGCAGCCAGCATCGAAGCGGAATGGCGGCGGGCAGACGAGCTGGCGACCATCATCGAAGAGGAGCTGTGAGCGCTTTCCTGCGCCTCGATTCGGAACACCACCCCACAGAGGTCTCATGAAATCTGATCGAGTCGTCGCGCTGACGGCGTTGACTCTTCTGGTCGCACCGGTCGCTCTGGGGGCACAGGAACGCCCGCTCCTCGCTCCGCCGCCCGCCGACGGAAGCGTCGGACACACGGTCTACGAGTCGACCTGCAACGGGTGTCATTCCGGCGATGAATCGGCGCGGGCGCCGCGAATTACCTCGCTGACCGCCATGAACCCTCGCGCGATCCTCACGGCTCTCACGTCGGGACGGATGCGACGCCACGGGGAGGACCTGAGCGCCGACGAGCGGGTCGCTGTAGCGGAATGGCTGACTGGCAAGGAGTTGACGGAGACCCGGATGCCCGAGGCCGCGTTCTGCTCCGCCTCGCCCTCCGGGCGCGGAGAGGTGCATTGGTCCGGGTGGGGTGGAGGCCACGGAGAGGCCGGATATCGGAACGCCGCGACCGCCGGGGTCGATTCGGGTGACCTCGGCGACCTCGAGCTGGCGTGGGCTTTCGCGTTCCCCGACGCCGGGCAGGTAAGGTCGAAGCCCGCCGTGGTGGGGGATCGGGTGCTCATCGGTTCCGCGTACGGCGAGGTGTACTCGATCGATCTCGAGACCGGCTGCGTGCACTGGGTCTTCCCCGCCGAGGCCGCGGTTCGCGGCGGGATCGCGATCGGAGACGGCCCGGGCGGGGGGCAGACGGCGTTCTTCTCGGACTTCCGTGCCAACGCATACGCCATCGACGCCGCGAGCGGCGAGCTGTTGTGGCGGCGATCCACGGCGACTCACGCAGATCACACGAACACCGGGACGGTCACGCTGCATGACGGCAAGGTCTTCGTCCCGCTCTCGAGCATGGAGATCGTCTCGGCCGGGAACCCGGAGTACGAGTGCTGCACGTCATCCGGCGGCATCGTGGCGTTGTCGGCCGAGACGGGAGACGAGCTGTGGCGGTTCCGAACCGTGGCGGAAGAAGCGCGGCCGGTGGGAGAGAACGAGCTCGGCACCCGGACGTTCGGTCCGTCCGGCGCGCCGATCTGGTCCAGCCCGACCGTCGACGCCGATCGGGGACTTCTGTATGTGGGGACGGGCGAGAACTACACGCACCCGGCCACCGAAACGAGCGATGCGATCATCGCGATCGAGATGGAGAGCGGGGAGGTGCGGTGGTCGCACCAGGGCACTTCCGGCGACGCATGGAACATGGCGTGCACCGTCGGCCAGAACTTCGAGAACTGTCCGGTCGACTCGGGCCCCGACTTCGACTTCGGAATGTCGCCGATCATCGCCACGCAGGCGGATGGGAGCCAGGTCCTGGTGGCCGGACAGAAGTCCGGGATGGTCTGGGCGTTCGACCCGGACGCCGACGGCGAGCTCCTTTGGGCGAAGAAGGTCGGGAAGGGAAGCGCCCTGGGCGGCGTCCATTGGGGCATCGCCGCGGATGAACGCCGGGTGTACGTCCCGAACTCGGACAACCCGTTCGCGGTAATGCGAGACCCGCGGACCGGGGAGCTATCCCACCCGAGCGGAACCGAGCCCGTCGGGACCGGCGTCTACGCGCTCGACCTGGGTGCCGGCGAGGTCATCTGGAAGGCGGAGCCGGACATGACCGTGTGCGGGGGCCGGCCGGGGTGTCAGCCGTTCTTCTCGGCGGCCGCGACCGCCATCGAAGGCGCCGTTCTGGCCGGCAGTCTCGACGGCCACATGCGGGCGTGGTCGACCGAGGACGGGACGCTGCTCTGGGACATCGACACGGCTCAGGAGTTCGAGACCGTCAACGGCGTCCCCGGTCGTGGCGGTTCGATCGACGGCCCCGGCCCCGTGGTCGCGCGAGGCACTGTGCTGGTCATGTCGGGCTACGACATGTTCAACGAGATGCCCGGCAACCTGCTGTTGGCTTACCGAAAACCCCGCTGATTCTCCGGAGGTTCATGATGATACCTCGCGCCGCACGTTTTCAGTTTCTCGTCACTGTCGCGGCCTTCGGGGCAGCGTTCCAGGTCCCCTCGACCGCGGTGGCCCAGGGCCGCCCGCTCGAGATCGAAGACTACTACCGGTTCAAGGACGTGGGGTCTCCTGCCATCTCGCCGGACGGTTCGCAGGTCGCGTTCGTCGTGACGAGCGTGCTCGAGGAGGAAAACCGGAGACACAGCGAGGTCTGGCTTACCGCTTCTGACGGGTCGACCGAGCCCATGCGTCTGACGAGCCCGAGCTTCAGCGCTTCGTCGCCCCGGTGGAGTCCCGACGGCAACATGCTCGCGTTCACGTCCCGGCGGCCGACGCCGGACGGATCGATGACCGGCAGCACCTGGCTTCTACGAATGGACCGTCCCGCGGGCGAGGCCTTCCAGCTCGACGGCCTGGGAGGAACGCCGATCTTCAGCCCCGACGGGGAACGGATCGCGTTCACGCGTCCCACGCCGCCGGATCCGGCGGCGGAGCCGACCTACGAGTCCGAGTTCGAACGGAAGACGGTCGAGCGGTTCGATGGCAGCGTCTACGACTGGATGAACTACCGGTTCGACCGGCGTGGGTACCTGCCCGACCCCAGGGACCCTTCCGCGACTCCCCCCCGCGAGCTCCATGTCATGGACGCGGCGGGAGGGGCCGTGAGACGGCTGACCGGGCTCGGCGTCGACGTGCAGGGCGCGGAATGGAGCACCGACGGCACGCGGTTCGCGTTCACTGCGGATGAGTTCCAGCGCGACGAGCACAGCTACGAACGGGCCGATCTGTGGACCGTCGACCTGGCGGGGAACGTCGAACGGTTCACGGACGACGAGTTCAACTACGCCAGTCCTTCCTGGTCGCCGGATGGCGCGGCGATCGTGGTACGGGGGAGCGAGAGCCTCGACGTGATTATCCGCGAGGAGCGCGGTCGGGGTGCACCCTCGGACCTGTTCGTGATCCGTCCGGGGGGAGGCTCGCCGGTGAACCTCACGGCGATGTGGGACTTCATCCCTGGAGCCCCTACATGGGGCCCCGACGGGCACGTCTACTTCACCTCGTCCATCGGGGGCAACTCGCACCTCTTCCGCGTGCCGGGTTTGGGCGGGGAGGTGGAGCAGCTCACCGCCGGCGACCGACGCCTGGGCGGGTTCTCCTTTTCGGCGGACCACACACGGATGGCGTTCGCGGCGACGGACCCGACGCGGCCCGGAGACATCTGGAGCGCGGAGATCGGCGGCGGCGAAGAGATCCGGCTGAGCGCCGTGAACGCGGTGCTCCTCGCCGAGCTGGATCTCTCCTCCCCGGACCGACTCCTGTTCGACAGCCCCGACGGGACCCGGATCGAGGGGTGGATGCTGCCGGCCCGCGGATATCGTGCGGGCGGTGTCGCGCGCCCCATGATCCTCGAGATCCACGGCGGTCCGCACGGGGCCTACGGCAACAGCTTCTCGTTTCCGCACCAGTTGCTCGCCGCGAATGGCTACATGGTGCTGTACACGAATCCCCGGGCTTCGACCGGCTACGGTGAGGACTTCCGTTGGGGCACGTGGGGCGGTTGGGGCTTCAACGACTACGATGACGTGATGGCGGGGGTGGATCACGCCCTCGAGAACTACGAGATCGACCGGGCTCGCATGGGCGTCACCGGGTACTCCTACGGGGGCTATCTGACGAACTGGGTGATCACACAAACGGACCGCTTCGCGGCTGCCATCGCGGGGGCTTCGATCTCGAACTGGGTCAGCGACTACGGAGTCGCCGATATCCCGCGTACGAAGGAGAGCGAGTTCTTCGGCCCACCGTGGGAGGAGCGCGGTCTCGAGAACCTGCTCCGGTCGTCCCCGATCATTCACGCGAAGGGGGTCTCGACTCCCACGATGTTCGTGCACGGGGAGGCCGACCACCGCGTTCCGATCGAGGAGGGCGAGCAGATGTACGTCGC
>Ga0224508_10000342_pt1 | contig 46564 bp, 39 predicted proteins | sample SF_Jan12_sed_USG_4_FD_170157 | JGI IMG/M metagenome (GOLD analysis project Ga0224508, IMG submission 170157) | Sediment microbial communities from San Francisco Bay, California, United States - SF_Jan12_sed_USGS_21 | ecosystem: Environmental > Aquatic > Marine > Sediment | place: USA... | reverse complement strand
TCATGCCGCCGAGGGCGGCAAATCCCATAACGCCGACGTTGAGCAGTCCCGCGTATCCCCATTGCATGTTGACGCCGAGCGCCATTACCGCCGAAATCAGGCACAGGTTGAAGATGCCGAGCGCGACGTTCCACGACTGCGCAAAACCGATAATTAACAGCAGCATGCCGACCGCTGCGAAGGCAAGCCAGGTTTTACGCGTATTCGTCATAACACCTTGCCTCTGAATATCCCGGTCGGCCGCACCAGCAGCACCAGTACCAGAATCACGAACGACACCGCGAACTTGTAGTCGGTGGAAAGCAATTGCAGCAGGCCTTCCGGCTCCAGGCTTTGCGGCAGCAGGTAGATGAATACTTTTTTATAGGCGTAGGTGACCATGACTTCGGAAAAGGCGATCACGTAACCGCCGACGATGGCGCCGATGGGGTTACCGATACCGCCGACGATCGCGGCCGCGAACATCGGCAACAGCAGCTGTAAATAGGTGAACGGTTTGAAACTCTTGTCGAGTCCATAGAGGGTGCCGGCGATGGTCGCCAGGATCGCGGTGATGATCCAGGTCACCAGCACCACCTTGTCGGGATCGACGCCGGACAGCAGCGCCAGGTCCTCGTTGTCGGAGTAAGCGCGCATCGCCTTGCCGGTGCGGGTTTTCTGCAGGAACCAGAACAGCGCCGCCACCAGCATGATCGCGATGACGATGGTCAAACCCTGCGAGACCTTGATACTCAAACCCTCGGCGAGGCCGGTCGTCGCCTTGAAATCGCGCGCGCGCACGATGAAGCGCTCGCCGTCGAGGAAGCGCTGATCGTTCGGCCCGATGACGAAACGCACGATGCCGTTGGTCATGAACATGACGCCCATCGAGGCGATCATGAAGGTAACCGGTACCGCCTTGCGGTGGCGGTAATAGCGGTACACGGTCTTGTCGGTTATCACCAGCAGCAACACGGTCGCCAGGATCCCGGCGGGCAGTGCGAGCAGGGCGGTCGGCAAAGGGCCGAGGTTGACGCCTTTCGATTGCAACCACCAGGTCACCAGGATGGTAATCATGGTGCCGAAGGCCATGGTGTCGCCGTGGGCGAAATTGGCGAAGCGCAAAATGCCGAACACCAGGGTGATGCCGAGCGCGCCGAGCGCGAGCTGCGAGCCGTAGGACAGCCCGGGCACGACGACAAAGTTGAGCAGTAGTACCAGCGCATTGATGAAATCGATTAGCGCTTCCATTTAACCCCCGAGGAATGAGCGCCGAACTTCGGGATCGGCTAGCAGGGCCGCGCCGGTGTCGGTATGCCGATTTTCGCCGATCACCAGCACGTAGCCACGGTCGGCGATATGCAACGCCTGGCGTGCGTTTTGCTCGACCATGAGTATGGCCACGCCGGTCTCGCGCACTTCGAGGATACGGTCGAACAGCTCGTCCATGACGATCGGCGAAACCCCGGCGGTAGGTTCGTCCAGCATCAGCACCTGCGGCTTCGACATCAGCGCCCGCCCGACCGCTACCTGCTGGCGCTGCCCGCCCGAGAGCTCACCGGCAAGCTGCTCTTTTTTCTCCGCCAGAATCGGAAACAACTGGTAGATTTGTTCGACGGTGTCGCTGATGTCGTCGTCGCGCAGGAATGCGCCCATCTCCAGGTTTTCGTAAACGGTCATGCTGGTAAAAACATTGTTGGTCTGGGGCACGAAGGCGATGCCCTCGGCGATGCGATCCTGCGGCGTCAGGCCAGAGATATCCTTGCCGCGAAAGGTAATTTCACCCTGTTTCAGCTCGAGCATCCCGAGCAGGGCCTTCATCGCGGTCGATTTGCCGGCGCCGTTGGGCCCTACGATGACCGCGATTTCGCCTTCATTGACCTCGACGGTGCAACCCTTGAGGATATCCGCGCCGCCATAGCCGCCGACCATGTCGACACCGCTGAGAAAACTCATGACGCGGCCTCCTTGTTCTTAAGGCCGCGTCCCAGGTAAGCCTCGATCACTTCTTCGTTGTTCTTGACTTCCTCGGCCGTGCCCTCGGCCAGCACCGCGCCCTCGGCCATGCAGATCACCGGGTCGCACATGCGGCCGATAAAATCCATATCGTGCTCGATCATGCAAAAGGTGTAATTCTTTTCCTGGTTGAGCTTGATGATGGCATCGCCGATATCGCGCAGCAGGCTGCGGTTAACGCCCGCACCGACCTCGTCGAGGAAGACGATCTTGGCGTCGACCATCATCGTGCGCCCGAGCTCGAGCAGCTTCTTCTGTCCGCCCGAGAGGTTACCGGCGATTTCGTTGGCGACGTGGTCCATGTTGAGAAAGTCGATGACTTCCCGTGCGCGCTGGTGGATTTTCGCTTCCTGCTCGGCCACCCGGCCGCGGCGAAACCAGGCGTTGACCAGGTTTTCTCCCACTTGCCGCGCCGGCACCATCATCAGGTTCTCGACCACGGACAGGCGCGAGAATTCGTGCGCGATCTGGAAGGTGCGCAGCAAACCCTTGCTGAACAACTGGTGCGGTTTCAGTCCGGTGATTTCTTCGCCGTCGAGGAATACCTGGCCGGCGGTTGGCGCGTAGAGCCCGGCGATGGTGTTGAACAGGGTCGTCTTGCCGGCACCGTTGGGACCGATCAGCCCGGTGATGGAACCCTCGGCAATCTCGAGCGTAACATGGTCGACCGCCTTCAAGCCGCCAAAGTGTTTGCACACATTGTCAACGCGGATCATCGATATAACCCCTGGGAAACGGAAACTGCAAAATGAGAACTATTGTTATTTGTAAAGCCGGCGTAATGGTAGCGAATTCGACCACTAAAGGCGAAGAAAATCAGTTTTTCGAAAAGCGGCTAACTCGCTAGCTCTCCTCGACCAGCGGAACAAAGGCAACGCCGAGCAAACTGCTGCTGTGCGTTTCCCCAAGCCTGTCTTTGCTGACCAGCATCAGTTCCTGATGCATCGAGGGCATGCCGATGGGAATCACCATGCGCCCTCCGGGCTTGAGTTGTTCGAGCAATGCCGGTGGTATGAACGCTGCGGCCGCGGTCACCACGATAGCGTCGAACGGCGCCTTTTCGGGCCAGCCCTGGTAACCGTCAGCGCAGCGGGTTTCGACATTGTCGTAGCCCATGTCCCTTAGTCTCTGCTGCGCGGCCTGCGCCAGCGCCGGTAGTCTCTCGATACTGTAAACCTGTTGCGCAAGACAGGCCAGAATTGCGGCCTGGTAGCCGCTTCCGGTACCGACTTCGAGCACGATGCTGTCCTCGTTCAGCTCGAGCATATCCGTCATCAGCGCGACGATGTATGGTTGCGAGATGGTTTGTCCGTGCCCGATCGGCAGTGCGCCGTCCCTGAAGGCGGCATGGCGCATATCGGAGGGCACGAATTTCTCACGCGGCACCTGCCGCATGGCGGTCATGACGCGATTGTCGAGCCGTTGCTTGCCGATCAGGTTGCTGGTAAGGGCAACCCCATCTTCGATATCCTTTATCATCCGGCGACGCTGTTGATCGAAGTTCATGTTCGAGTCTCGCTTAAAAGCTCCTGATCATTCCTTGTGCTGATTTAATATCGACTGGATCTCGCCAGCTTCCAGGGTTTCCTTTTGCAGCAGCGTCTGCGCCAGCGCCTCGAGCCGATCTCGATTCTTTTCCAGTAAATCGGCGACTTCCTGTTCGACGGCCTTGAGCAGGCTACAGATTTCATCGTCGATGATCTGCGCGGTGTTTTCGCTGAAATCGCGCTGCTGGGTCATTTCACGTCCGAGGAAGATATGCTCTTCGCCGCGGCGGAATGCCACCGGCCCGATTTTTTCGCTCATTCCCCAATGGGTGACCATGTGACGCGCCAGGCGGGTTGCCTGCTTGAGGTCGTCTTCGGCGCCGGAGCTAACTTCGCCGAACACTAGCTGTTCCGCGGCGCGGCCGCCGAGCATGACCCCGATGCGATCACGCAGGTAGCTTTGTCGCAGGTTGTAGTGTTCTTCTTCCGGGATTTGCTCGGTAACACCGAGCGCGCGACCGCGCGGAATGATACTGACCTTGTCCAACGGGTCGGCGCTCGGCAACTGGCTGGCCGTCAATGCATGTCCGGCTTCGTGATAGGCCACCAGGGCTTTCTCTTCATCGCTGATGATCAATTCGCGTTTACCGCCGAGCACAATCTTGTCGCGCGCGCTGAGCAAGGTTTTCATGTCCACCGCATCGAGGTTTTCGCGTGCACACAGCAGCGCGGCCTCGTTTACCAGATTTTCCAGATCTGCACCGGAAAAGCCCACGGTCAACGCGGCAATACGATCCAGGTCGGCATCGCCGCTCAGCGGCACATTGGCCGAATGAATGTCGAGTATCGCCCGCCGTGCTTTTTTGTCCGGCAGGTCGAGCGTGATCTTGCGGTCGAATCTACCCGGGCGCATCAGCGCGGCGTCGAGCACATCCGGCCGGTTGGTAGCGGCCAGCACCACCACGGCCTCGTGAGGATCGAAGCCATCCATTTCACCCAGAATCTGATTCAGGGTTTGCTCGCGCTCGTCATGCCCGCCGCCCAGGCCGGTGCCGCGTGCCCGGCCCACCGAATCGATTTCATCGATAAAGATGATCGCTGGCGCCTCTTTACGCGCGCTTTCGAACATGTCACGTACGCGCGAGGCACCGACACCGACAAACATTTCGATGAATTCGGAACCGCTGATGCTGAAAAAGGGCACTTTGGCTTCACCGGCGACTGCCTTGGCCAGCAGGGTTTTACCGGTGCCGGGTGGTCCCATCAGCAGAATCCCCCTGGGGATCTTGGCGCCGAGTTTGCGATAGCGCTGCGGATCTTTCAGGTAGCCGACGATTTCGCGCATGTCTCGCTTGGCGTTTTCCAGTCCGGCGACCTGGTCGAAGGTCAGTTCCGAGTCGGACTGGTGAAAACGTTTGGCGCGGGATTTACCGAAGTCGAACAAACCGTTACCTCCGCCGATGCCGCCCAGGCCTTTTTTCATTCTCGAGGTGGCATACCAGAACAGGCCGATAATGAATATCCAGGGCAGTGCCGCGATCAGCGACTTCGCCAGCCAGTGGGCTTCGCTGGATTCGGCTCGAATTTCTACCTCGTTCCTTTCCAACAATGCAATCAATTCGGGGTCCTGAACGGGCGGGATTGTCGTGATGAAGCGCTTGAACGTCTTTTCACCGCCCTTCGTCGGTTGTGCACGCGGCAGGTGGAACTCGCCTGAAATCTGGTCGCCCTGGAATTTCACCCAGGCGATGTGTTCGCCGGCCACCTCTGATTTAAACTGGCTGTAGGGCAAGGGTAGCGAGCCATTTTTGTCCGGACTCAGCCACAACCAGGAAAACAGAAACAGCACAATAAACCATGCGATATATCGCCACCAGGGCAACGGTGGTTGCCAGCTGGATGGGATATTGGGCTTGCTGTTTGTCTGGTTGTTTGCCATGAGCCTACTCAATATATCGACAAGTTAAAACAATCGGCCGCAAATGCATTTGCGGTCAGTCAAGTGAAGGGCTATTAATTTTCCACGAAAACGGGGTTATGTGATACCAGGATTAAGCGTGTTGAGCCGATCTGCGGATCGGTTATACCTAAAAATGGTGATAATTGGATTCAATGTGATTTTCGACACATAATTCGGTATCCTGAGCGCTTAACTTAATGTGAGTGTATTGCACCCGGATACTCGACATGACCGAACATTCAAAACAAAAACAACAGGAAAGACGTGCCAGCGGCGTTAGTGATCGCCGCGGTCGCAGCCGTGTTGATCCCCAACCGCTGGATAGTGCAACCAGGGAACTGGTCAGGGAGATAGTCGACAATCGGCCAGCAGCCAATCAGGCGCCGAAGTCCTTCATCCAGAAAATCCTTAAGGCAGACTAGGCCTCCCGGCTTATCTGGCGAGGCGTGGAAATCCGTACCGCCTTGCAGGAATCACGCCCGCATCGCGGGCACGGATAGCCGCGCTCGGTGGTCTATTGCGGCGTCGCCGTTCATCGATATCCGCCGACTCATTGGCAACGGTCGCCAGTCCCCCCTGGACTGCTTGATCAGGTCTGCGGCGCGTACCGTCCCCGGACAACGCGGTCGCGACAAGTTTCGACAACCTGCCTACAGGTTTAGCCCTGGAGCGGGCGATATCACGCATAAAAATAATTTATAATTAACTTAAGTAAATAAAATTTACTTATTAACGGAGTTTGTGCCGCGATCAATTTATTTGTTTTGCATCAGAATGGATAACTTACCAGACTACGAGCCTTTATAACCTTATTCAGGCAGTCCGAATGGCGGCGAACCCGGCCCGACAACGCGAAGTCAAATCGACCACCTGTTACATGTGTGCCTGTCGCTGCGGCATCAATGTCACGGTCGAGGATGGCGAGGTGAGTTTTATCCAGGGCAATCCCGCCCACCCGATCAACAAGGGTGTGCTCTGTGCCAAGGGCGCTTCCGGCATCATGAAGCAGTATTCGCCGGCGCGCCTGAGTAAACCGTTGCGCAGAAAACCCGGCGCCGAGCGCGGGCAGTCGGATTTCGAGGAGATTTCCTGGGAAGAAGCCCTGACCACGATCAGCGCACGACTGCAGCATGTGCGCGACACCGACCCGAAAAAGTTCGCGCTTTATACCGGGCGCGACCAGATGCAGGCGCTGACCGGCCTGTTCGCCAAACAATTCGGCACGCCCAACTATGCCGCGCACGGCGGCTTTTGCTCGGTCAACATGGCCGCTGGCCTGATCTATACCATCGGCGGCTCTTTCTGGGAGTTCGGCGGTCCCGACCTCGAGCGCTCGCGCCTGTTCGTCATGCTCGGCACCGCCGAGGATCACCATTCAAACCCGATGAAAATCGCGCTGGCGAAATTCAAACGCAACGGCGGCAAGTTCATCGCGGTAAATCCGGTACGCAGCGGTTATGCCGCCATCGCCGACGAGTGGATTCCGATCAAACCCGCTACCGACGGCGCGCTGCTGCTGGCGATTATTCATGAAATTATTGCCCTCGGGCTCTACGACCGCGAGTTCCTGCTGCAGTACACCAATTCTCCCGACCTGGTGAACGCCGCCCCCGATAGCGACGAATTCGGGCTGTTCCTTCGTTCCGAGGTCGAGATCGAGGAAAGCTGCATCGACCCGGCCAACAAGATGTGGTGGGACCGGCATCGCAATCGTGCTGTACACGCCTATAGCGATGAAGCCGATCCGCGCCTGATGGGTGAGTTTCAGCTCGAGGATGGCGCCCCGGTAAAACCGGCATTCCAGTTGCTGAAAGAGCGCGTAGAGGACTACACGCCGGAGTGGGCCGCCGGCATTACCGGTATCGACGCAGACACCATTCGCCGCCTGGCGCATGAAATGGGTATCACCGCGCGCGACGAAAAAATCGAACTGCCGTATCCCTGGACCGACGCCTGGGGCAAGGAGCACGAATCGGTCACCGGCAACCCGGTGTCGTTTCACGCGATGCGGGGACTGGCCGCGCATTCCAACGGATTCCAGACGATCCGCGCACTGGGTATTCTGATGACCATACTCGGCACCATCGATCGCCCTGGCGGATTCCGCCACAAGGCGCCGTTTCCGCGGCCGATCCCGCCCTGCGCCAAGCCGCCGAGCGATCCCGAAGCGGTACAGCCCGGTGCGCCGCTTGAGGGTATGCCGCTGGGCTTCCCGGCTGCGCCCGAAGACCTGTTCGTCGACGAAAACGGCGAGCCGGTGCGTCTCGACAAGGGTTTTTCCTGGGAGTATCCGCTGTCGGTGCACGGCCTGATGCACAACGTCATCACCAACGCCTGGCGCGGCGATCCCTATCCAATCGATACCCTGCTGCTGTTCATGGCGAACATGGCGTGGAATTCGTCGATGAATACCGAGCGCGTGCGCGAAATGCTGGTCGATAAAAACGACGACGGCGAGTACAAGATCCCTTTTCTCGTGGTTTGCGATGCCTTTCATTCCGAAACCATCGCCTTTGCCGATATCGTGTTGCCCGATACCTCCTACCTCGAGCGCTACGACGCGATGTCGATGCTGGATCGACCGATTTCCGAATTCGAAGGTCCGGCCGATTCGGTGCGGGTCCCCGTGGTGCCGCCGAAAGGCGACTGCAGGCCTTTCCAGGACGTGCTGGTGGAACTGGCGACGCGGCTCAGGCTGCCGCGCTTCCTCAATCTCGACGGCAGCCGCAAGTTCAGGGATTACAAGGACCTGGTGATCAATTACGAAACCGAGCCGGGCTCGGGAATCGGCTTTCTCGCCGGCTGGCGCGGCAAGGGCGGCGAAAAATTCATGCGCGGCGAGCCCAATCCCAACCAGTGGGAAATGTACGCTAAAAACAACTGCGTCTACCAGCACGAATTGCCGAAGTCTTACCAATACATGCGTAACTGGAACCGCGGCTACCTGCACTGGGCGCAGGATCATGGCCTTATCCGCTATACCGACCCGGTCAACCTGCATCTTTACTCGGAAGTGTTGCAGCGCTTTCGCCTCGCCGCCGAAGGCAAGCGCACCGGCCGGCAACCGCCCGAGTACCTGCGCGAAAGGGTGCGTACCCATTTCGACCCGCTGCCGTTTTACGCCGAACCTCTGGAAACCCAGGCGATCGACAAAAGCAAGTATCCGCTGAACGCGATCACTCAGCGGCCGATGGCGATGTATCATTCCTGGGACTCGCAAAACGCCTGGCTCAGGCAAATCCACGCGCATAATTACCTGTTTGTCAGCCCGCGCGTGGGCGCGCAAAATGGCTTTGACGACGGCGACTGGATCTGGGTCGAGTCGGAACACGGCCGCGTTCGCTGCATGTGCCGTTTCAGCGAAGCGGTGGAACCGGGCACGGTCTGGACCTGGAACGCGATCGGCAAGGCCGCCGGCGCCTGGGGACTGGATAAAAACGCCAATGAATCGCAAAAAGGTTTTCTGCTCAACCATCTGATCAGCGAAGAAATACCGTCGAACGTCGACGGATACCGCTTTTCCAACTCCGATCCGGTTACCGGTCAGGCCGCCTGGTACGATGTGCGGGTTCGAGTGTACAAGGTGGACGAGGGCGAAGCCGAAATCAGTTCGCCGCAGTTCCCGGCGCAGCCGCGGGTACCGGGCATGGAGCCCGCGCGCGGCCGTTGGCAGGCTTTTGTCAGGGGGTTGCGCAAATGACGCAACTCGCGCTGGTCATAGACCTCAATACCTGCGTCGGCTGCCATGCCTGCGTTACCAGTTGCAAGCAATGGAATACCTCGGGCGAGGCGGGCCCGATGGTGGATCGAAACCCCTATGCCGCCGAGCCCACCGGCACCTTTTTCAATCGCGTGCAATCCTTCGAGGTTGGTGAGTTCCCGCGTACCCAGACGGTGCACTTTCCCAAGTCCTGCCTGCATTGCGAAGACCCCCCCTGCGTGCCGGTGTGCCCGACCGGGGCCAGCTACAAGCGCCCCGAGGATGGCATCGTGCTGGTCGACTACGACAAGTGCATCGGCTGCGAATACTGTTCCTGGGCCTGTCCCTATGGCGCTCGCGAGATCGACGAGCAACAAAAGGTGATGAAAAAATGCACGCTGTGCGTCGATCGGATTTACGATCAGTCGCTGCCTGAAGCCGATCGCAAGCCGGTATGCGTGCTTTCCTGTCCGACCAGCGCGCGTATATTCGGCGATATTCACGACCCGGAATCGGAAGCCTCGCGCGCGATCAACGATTCCGCGGGTTACCAGCTGATGCCGGAATGGAGCACCAACCCGGCGAATCACTACCTGCCGCGGCGCAAGGTCAACATCAAGGTGCACGAGGAAGACCTGCAGCGAGCTGATAATCCGCTGCGCAAGGAAGATCGCGGTCCTCGCGCCCCGACCACGCGCACCACGCTCGACGATTCGACCTCATGGTAGCCGGATCAAAGACATGAAGCCTGCGATTTCCGTCATTTTGCTAACCACGCTGATCGGTGCCGGACAGGGACTGTTCCTGGCCTATTACAGCGCCGAATGGTTTGTCCTGTTGTCGATGCTTAAGCCCTCGCAAAACGACGCCAACGGCCTGGCCGCGGCTCTGAGCCTGCTGCTGCTGGTGGCCGGGCTGGTGGCGTCGTTTTTCCATCTGGGCCACCCCGAAAGGGCCTGGCGGGCGGCGGCCATGTGGCGCAGTTCATGGCTATCGCGTGAAGTGATCGCATTGCCGAGCGCGATGTTACTAATACTGGTCTACGCGCTGCTGAAACTGGGCGCCATGGATATGGTGATTTTCAGGCTCGGCGGTATCCCGATTTCACTATCGACATTGTGCGGTGTTGGCGCGGTGCTGGCGGTTTGCGCATTGTTCGTCTGCACCGCGATGATTTACGCCTGCCTCAAGTTTTTGCGGCAATGGCATAGTCCGTTAACCGTGCTCAACTTTTTGTTAATGGGTTGCGCATCCGGCTTTACGCTGGCGACCGCGATCGCGGCCTGGAGCGGAGACGAGCGATTCGCCTATTTTACCGGTATGGCGATTTTTCTGACCTCCTGCGGCCTGCTGTCGCGATACGCCAGCCTGGTGCGCAACCGCGGTCTACGCAGCCCATCGAGCCTGCAGTCGGCGATCGGTGTTCATCATCCGACCATTCGACAGATCGCCCAGGGCGCCATGGGCGGCAGTTTCAACACGCGTGCTTTCATGCATAGTTACGGCAGCACGGTACTGCGCCTGGTGCGACGCGGTTTTTTGCTGACGGCTTTTATAGTGCCGCTGTTGTTGTTGTCCTTCGGTGAGCAATCGGCAATGCCGGTTTACATTATCGCTTTCCTGTTACAGTACCTGGGATTGCTGGCCGAGCGCTGGTACTTTTTTATCGAGGCGGAACATCCGCAAAATATTTACTACCAGATGATTTCCTAGGGCGGGCGCATCGGTCCGTGGCGATGGGACTGGAAATCTATCGCAAGCAGGAAATGTTCGAACGCGGCCGGCCCCGCTGTCTTCGACTGATCGGTATCCGCAATCGCATGAACGAAAATACAGCGCTATTTGAAGTGATATTTCTATAAAATTCAAATCTTTACTGACTATACCTGTTAAATTGGATGAACCCGAGTTTGAAACCGCGGGCCTGATTCGAAATATGGCCAGGGAAAGGAATTCGACTTTCACACAATTCCTTCGCAAACTGATTTTCAGCAATAGCAGTCGCTGTTAGGCTATCTGCTCGAAGTGGCCGGATTCAGCGTTGAGCGGGCGACGCCTGACGCTCAGCAATCGGGTCCGGCAATCGGAATCGCCCGGGCTGTGCAATGCCGGGAAATCGGAATCATCAAGTTGGCGGGGGGTACATGTCTAAAGACAAGGCGATCAGGTTTCAGCAGTTACACCGCGAGGACAATTGTTTCATCATGGCCAATGCCTGGGACGCCGGTAGCGCGGTGCTGCTGGCGCAGGCGGGCTTCGAGGCCCTCGGCACCACCAGTGCCGGCATCGCCTACAGCCACGCTCTGCCCGATGCCGCGGCCGCCCTCGGCTTCGAGCAGGCCTTGCAGGCGACGGCCGAGATCGCGGCCGCCGTCGATATTCCGCTCAGCATGGATTCCGAGAACCTGTATGCCCACGACCCGCAGCAGGTTTACGACAATATGCGGCGCATCGTCGAGACCGGGGCCGTGGGCGCCAGTATCGAGGACTACCGCGGAGACCCGGCGAATCCGTTTTATGATATCGAACTGGCGACGGAGCGGGTTGCCGCAGCCACCGAAGCGATTAACGACCTCGATTATCCCTTCGTGCTGACCGCGCGCAGCGAATGTTTTCTTTACCGCCACCCGGATCCGTTTGCGCAATCGGTTCGGCGCCTGAATCGCTATCGTGAGGCCGGCGCCGACTGCCTGTATGCACCCGGTGTGCGTGATATCGGGGTTATCTCGGAGCTGGTAGCGGCGCTCGACGGGCCGCTGAACGTGGTCATGGGCCTGTCGGGGGCGCCGCTGACGCTGGCGCAGCTGCGCGCCGTCGGAGTTACCCGGGTCAGTATCGGCGGTTCGCTGGCGCGGGCCGCCCTGGGGCTGGTGCGGCGCGCGGCGCGAGAAATGCTGGAACAGGGCAGTTTTGCGTTTGCCGGCGAGCAGGTCGCCGACGCCGAGCTGTGCGAACTATTTTCAATCAATGCTGACAGGAAGAACTAGATGCAGAAAATCACATCGCTGGAAATGCTCGAGCAAAGATATGCCACGCCGGTCAGCGAACGCGCGATGTGGAAGGAAATCGACCATATCGACGATCTTTACCGGCAGTTCATCGAGGCTTCGCCATTCCTGATTCTGTCGACACATGGCGAGCGCGGCGTGGATTGTTCACCGCACGGCGATCCACCCGGATTCGTGCGCGTGGCTGGACCGCATTGCCTTCAGATTCCCGATCGCAAGGGCAACAACCGGCTCGATTCGATGCGTAACATTATCGATAATAGCCAGGTCGGCATCATTTTTTTGATTCCGAATGTCGGAGAGACGATCCGCGTCAGCGGCAGTGCCGAAATCCTGGTCGATGACGCGCTATGCGAATCATTCGCTGTCAACGGCAAACCCGCCAGCAGTGTATTGTCCGTCACCGTGCAAAAGGCTTACTATCAGTGCCAGAAGGCGCTGGTGCGTTCCAGGCTGTGGGATCCCGAGGCCCGCGTCGAACGCGACAGTTTGCCAACTGCCGGTCAGATGGCGCAGCATTTCAGCGCTCGCCATGGGCAGGCGTTCGACGGCCTGGCCTATGACGAGGGGTATAGCGAGTACATGCGCAAGAACATGTACTGATTTCTGTCTGCGAATCACCGCGAGTTGGTCGCGGACGCGCAGGCTAAGGGGAGAAGAGAATGCCGACACGCAGATTTATTCAATGCGATGTGTTTACGCCGACGCCGACGCTGGGCAATGCGCTCGCCGTCGTGGTCGATGGCGACGGGGTATCGGATCAGCAGATGCAACGCCTTGCCGCCTGGACCAACCTCGCCGAAACCACCTTTATCCTGCCGCCGATCGACAGCTTGGCCGACTACCGGTTGAAAATTTTTTCGCCAGTGCGCGAAATGCCGTTTGCGGGCCATCCGACGCTGGGCAGCTGTGCGGCCTGGCTTCACTGTGGCGGTAAACCGAAACAGGCCGGGCTGGTGCGCCAGGAATGCGGTGTCGGTATCGTCGAAATCGATGTCAGTAATCCGGCCATGCCGGCATTTACCGCACCGCCCACCCGTATTCGCCCGATGTCGGATGCGAACCTGCGGGCGATTTCCGAGGCTCTCGAAATAACGCCCGGGAAGATTCTGCACAACGCGGAACTCGACAATGGGCCAGTGTTCCAGGTGCTGCATCTTGATTGCGCCGCATCGGTGCTGGCGCTCGATTCCGCGCGCGTACGCTGGCCGGCGTATCGATCGATTGGTCTTATCGGCGCCCATCCCCCCGGCGCCGAATGCCAGTACGAGGTACGCCACCTGGCGCCGTCCAGCGGCATGAGCGAGGATCCGATTACCGGCTCTCTCAACTCTGCGCTGGCCCACTGGCTGCAGACCGAGGGGCGCCTTCAGCAGGCCGTGACCGTGGCTCAGGGAACCAGTATCGGACGCCATGGTCGTGTTACCATCGATCCGCTCGATCGGCATAACGTCAGCATAGGCGGGCAAACCCATATCCTGATCGACGGCGAAATTTCGCTTTAGGTGATGCGATGATTGAATTCTGGGGACGTAAAAACGCCTACAACGTGCAAAAGGTGAGCTGGATACTGGCCGAACTCGGGCTCGATTACCGGCACTACGACGTAGGCAGCAATCCCGGAGACCTCGAGACGCCCGAGATGCTGGCATTGAATCCACATGCAAGAATTCCGCTGATACGCGACCACGGAGCGGTAGTCTGGGAATCGAACACGATTGTACGCTACCTGGCAGCGCGTTACGGCGAGGCCGAACTGTACCCGCCGGAACCGCTGCAGCGTTCGCTCGCCGAACGCTGGATGGACTGGGAGTTGAGCAAATTGCAGCCCGATTTTATCGAACTGTTCTGGGGCTATTACCGTACCCCGGCCGATGCCAGAGACATGGCGCAGGTCGATGCCGCCGCTCGGCGCTGTGCATCGCACTTCGAATTGCTCGACCGGCATTTACGAATTCAGCCGTATCTCGCGGGCGATTCCTTTTCAATCGGCGATATTCCCTGCGCGATCTGCCTGTACCGCTATTTTGAGATGGGGCTCGAGGTGCCGGAACCGCGATTTGTCATGCAATGGTATCGGCGCCTGTCTCGACGCGACGCCTTTCGCAAGGTTGTGATGCAGGCTTTCGATGAATTGAAGGGGCGAGTCGATTACTAATTTTTCCCTGGGTCGGTTTAAAAAAGATAAATGCCGCCGTGGCGCCGTCGCCCTCGAGTTGGATGGTGAAATGCCGGACCGCGCCACGGTCGACGGGTTACTTCGACGACGGAAACCAGTAACATGACCGCTGGGCAGGATTAGCCGCATGAACTTTCGCGTTATGCAAATCTCGGATTACGATACCGTCGTAAGATTGTGGAAGGCTTGCGAAGGACTCAGCCTGCGTGACGCGGATTCGCGCAGCGGTATCGACAGGTATCTGCAACGTAATCCCGGCCTCAGTTTCGTCGCCGAGAAAGACGCGCGGATTCTGGGCTCGATCATGGCCGGTCATGACGGCAAACGCGGATACATCCAGCACATGGCGGTCGACGAATCAGTGCGTAATCGCGGAATTGCGACTAAACTGGTTGAACACTGCCTCGCTGCACTGAAAGCGCAGGGGATCGAAAAATCGCATGTGCATGTGCTGAAAGATAACCGGGCGGGACGCGCTTACTGGTCGGCCAGGGGCTGGACCAGGCGCTGCGAAATCGTAATGTATTCTTTTATCAACGGCGACAATGAAAACACCTGATATGGAGATCGAAATCCTCGACCCGGACAGCAGCGACGTGCAGCAATTGATTACCGTCTCCGATGCGTATTACGCCGATCTGTACCCCGCCGAGAGTAATCACCTCGAAAGCCGCGATGATCTGAAACGCCCCAACGTGGTGTTCATCGGCGGGCGTATCGACGGCCAGCTGGTCGCCAGTGGCGCCGCCAAGATCATGCAGGACGACGGCTGCTACGCCGAAATCAAACGCGTGTTCGTACTCGACCGTTACCGCGGCAGGGGCTTGTCCAATGTCATCATGCAGAATCTCGAAACCGAGCTGCAGTCTCGCGGGATCGGACTGTTTCGCCTCGAAACCGGCGTCAAACAGCCCGAGGCGCTCGGTCTGTACCGCAAGCTCGGTTATAACGAACGGCCGCCATTTGGCGCTTACCGGCTCGATCCATTAAGCGTTTTCATGGAAAAGCAGGTTGCCGGCGGCGATGAGCGCTAGCCTGTGAAAGCCGTGCTGGTCGGGGATTATAATATGGCGCTGGTTAGCGCGTTCAGGATGGCGGACACAGAGTCATGATGTTACAGGCTGAAATGTACAAGGTCGGAACCATGGGCGACGGTTTTCTCGCTATCATGGCCTGCCCGTCGGTCGAAGTGGACGCGCCGGCCTCGATACAGAATGTCGCAAGGCTCGGCATCAGGCAGGTGGTTTCGCTACTGGAGCCAACCGAGGCGAGGCATCTCGGGCTTTCGGACGAGCGACTGCAGGTCAAGGCTTGCGATATGGGATTCATCTCCTTTCCGATTCCTGACATGGGTTTGCCGCCCTCGGTGGAGGAGTTTGCCCAGATCACGAAAATGCTGTTCACCCAGGTCTGCGCCGGTTTCAATACCCTGGTACATTGCCGCGCGGGTATCGGGCGTTCGGGGTTGCTGGCGGCCGGCGTGCTGCTGCACACCGGTATGGATGCCGAGAAAGCCTTTGACTATGTCTCGCACATGCGCGGTATTCGCGTGCCCGAAACTCTCGAGCAACACCAATGGCTGATGACAAATCACAAGGCTGTCGTAGCCGGGTCCTGAGCCGCGGCCGATGACGCCTGGTGCGGACTATCGATGAACCTGGCGCTCGATCATTACGCCGACAATCCGATTGTCGACGAGCTGGTGTTCTGGCCGCCGAAATCGCATCGCATCCGCAGCGTGCGCGCCTGTAGCTCGATGTTTCGCAAGCCCTTTATCGAAGTCGAATTCGAGGTTGGCGAGGTTTTTCATCGACATTTCGCGCGCGAATCGTTTGCCGGTTTCTGGGCCGAAGCCTGCGTCATTCTCGACACCCTGACCGGCATCGAATTGATTTCCGATTTCGACTTCAAGCCATTGGCGCAGTCGGCGGAGCTGAAACGGCAGGTGCTGAAGACCCGGGACGAATGCATCATCGAAAGTAACCTGATGTACGAGCAGGGAATGTATGCCCCTTTTCTGATGCAGTACGGCGAGGATTGCAAGAACCTGCCCGCGGAGGCTTTGCAAAAAATCGCAGATGCAAAGGAGCAACTGGGGACGAGCCCATGATTTTGTCGAATTCGGCTCGATTGCGGTTGAACGAAACGGGCCAGTCTGTCGTCAGTCCATGAAAATCAGCCGTAACGCGATACCCCACATGATGCAGCCAATGAGAATGTCGAGCATACGCCATGCGCGCGCCTGGGCAAACAGCGGGCGCAACAGCCTCGCGCCGTAACCCAGTGAAAAGAAAAACACGAAAGACGACAGCATTGCCCCGGCCGCAAACCAGCCCAGTCGGTCGCCGAACTGGGTCGATACCGAACCGAGCAGGACCACGGTGTCGAGGTAGACGTGCGGATTGAGCCAGGTGAAAGCGAGGCAGGTGAGTGCCGACTGCCAGGCGCTGTTGCTTTTCAGCTCGCTTGGCTGCAGCCCGTGATCTAGCCTTATCGCGTTGTAAAAACTGATCAGCCCGTATACCGTCAGAAATGCCGCGCCGCCATAGCGCGCGAAGCTGACCAGCGACGGGAAGGATGCGATCAGAACGTGAAAGCCGCTGACGCCGATCAGGATCAGGATCGCATCCGACAGGGCGCAGATCAGGCTGACCACGAACACATGCTCGTTTTTTAATCCCTGCTTGAGCACGAAGGCATTCTGCGCGCCGATGGCGAGTATCAGCGAGAATCCCAGGGAAAAACCGAAAAACAGTGCGTCCATTGATTATATCGGGCGAAAGCATCAGAATCCGCGCATGTTAAAGCAGCATCTGCAAAAACCCGAAGTATTTCTGTACCTGTTCGCCGCCGCGGTACCGCTCAGCTTTGCCGCATGGCAGGCGCTGATCAACAACTTCTCTATCGAGCAGGCTGCCTTTACCGGCGTCGAAATCGGTATCCTGCAAAGCTTGCGCGAAGTACCGGGATTTCTCGCCTTCGCAGTCGTGTTCCTGCTGGTCATGATGCGCGAGCAAACCATCGCCTTTGTTTCCCTGCTGGCGCTCGGTATCGGCACCGCTATTACCGGCATGCTGCCGTCGGTGCTGGGCCTTTACTTCACCACGGTTTTGATGTCGGTGGGTTTTCATTACGCCGAAACCATCTCGCAGTCGCTGTCGCTGCAGCTGGTTAGCGCCGAGCGCCTGCCGCTGGTGCTGGGACGAATGCTGGCGGTGGGTTCGTTCATCGGCCTGGCGGTGTTCGCCCTGATTTACATTCTGGTGGAATGGCTGGCGCTCGATTATCAATGGATATATCTGCTATTCGGACTTTGCACGCTCGCAATCGCCCTGGTCATGTACTTCGCCTGCCCGCATTTTCAGGGCGAGGCCGAGCAGCACAAGACCATGGTGCTGCGCAAGCGTTACTGGCTTTACTACCTGCTGACATTTCTATCGGGCGCGCGGCGGCAAATTTTCGTCGTCTTCGCCGGCTTTCTGATGGTCGAAAAATTCGGATTTACCGTGGGCCAGATGTCATTGCTGTTCCTGATCAACGGCGTTTTGACGATTTACCTGGCGCCGCGAATCGGCCGGCTGGTCAGCCATTGGGGTGAAAGACGCACGCTGACGCTGGAGTATGCCGGGCTGGTTTTAATATTTACCGCCTATGCTTTCGCTGACAACGCCTGGTTCGCTTCGGGACTGTATATTCTCGATCACGTTTTTTTCGCGATGGCGATAGCGCTCAAGAGTTACCTGAAAAAAATTGGCGATCCGGCCGATATGGCCGCCACCGCGGGTGTTTCTTTCTCGATCAACCACATCGCCGCGGTGGTGCTGCCGTTCGCACTGGGGCTGGTATGGATCGTTTCGCCAGCACTGGTGTTCATCGTCGGCGCGCTGATTGCTTTTGCCTCGCTGATATTGTCGCAAATGGTACCGGCCGCGCCCGAAAGAGGCATGGAAACGGTATTTTCGCACGGCTGAGGCCTGGTTGCGCAGACCGCTGACGGGGTAAGCCAGGCCCGTCATACGCGGATTATCCAGATCAGCCCTGCTGGTCCTCCACCACGCATCGATTGCTGAGGCTGCCGAGGCCCTCGATTTCAACGGTCACGGTATCGCCGGATTTGAGCCAGATCGGCGGTTCGCGAAACGCGCCGACACCGTGCGGGGTGCCGGTGGCGATGATATCGCCCGGCAATAGCGTAAACGCCTCGCTCAGGTACTCGATCAGGTAGGGAATGTTGTAAATCATTTCACGCGTATTCGAATCCTGCATGGGCTGGCCGTTGAGCAGGCACTTTATTGACAACTGCTGCGGGTCCTCGATTTCGTCGCGCGTGACGAGGTAGGGGCCGAGAGGGCAAAACGTATCGAGACACTTGCCGCGCAGCCACTGGTCGCCGGGTTTGAACTGCAGGTCGCGCGCGCTGACGTCGTTGCAGTTCATGTAGCCAGCGACGTAGTCATAGGCGATTTCGGCATCGACATGACGTGCGGTTTTGCCGATGACCACGGCGAGTTCGGCCTCATAGTCGACCTGATCGGTCAGGGCTGTCGACCAGCGTATGTCTTCGCCGCTGCCGATGATGGACGACGGGTATTTGCAAAACATGGTCGCTAGCTCGGGTACCCCGATATCGGCTTCACGAATGTGGTCCATGTAGTTGAGGCCGATGGCGATCACCTTGCTGGGATTGGGTACCGGCGTCAGCAGCCTGAGGGCATCCAACGGCAGTTCGCCGATGGCGTCATCCAGCGCTTCGCGCGCGGTTTGCATGGCGGCGTTACCCAGTTGCAGGAAACGCAGCATATCGTCCGGTAGCGTGCCGCCGCTGGCGCTGTTCAGATTGACGACCCGATCGCCCTTGATCGCGCCGAGGTGGACCTGATTATCGGATTGTTGATAGCTGACCAGTTTCATTTCACATTACTCCTCCGCCGGTGGCCTGCAAATTCGCGTATTCGATGCGGCATTCGACAAGCTCGTCAAAAAACGGCCGCAACAGTAGCCTGTTGCTAACCAGATAGATGCCTGCGGTTGCGCAACGCCGGGCAGGGCGCCTTTTCGTCCCCAGAACTGATGTAATCGGCCCGGGAGGACGGGATGATGTCTTCGACCGGGCTGAAGCAATATCCGGGCCGATAAAGCCCCTGTTGCTGCAACTGCCGGTCAATAATACCCATTCTTGCCAGCGATTGCGCCCGCATCACGCTTTCATCCTGTGCTCGCATTACCTGTTGATGCGGATAAAAGAACCGTTTGAAGATGGTTTCGAGGTCGCCTCTCAGAAAAAACAGGCCGTTGAAACTGGATGTCGGTTTTACCGGGCGCGGTGGCTGCGAACGAAACCGGGGCCGAGGTTGAAGGTTTTACCGTTGACAGGGTTTCCAAATGATCGATGGTAATGAGACTATTGACTTCGGTAAAACGATAAGTCAACGATAACAATACGGCGAGCCGGGCAGTTCCTTGAAAATATTGACCAAACCCATTATCCGGTTCATGCGCCGGCTGCGCGATAATATCTGGTTATCGGGCGCGTTCATATCGTTATTGAGCTCGGTTTTTACCCTCACCGTTATCGAAAACCTGGCGCTGGCAACGCTGGCCGAAAACCATTTAAACGACGTTAGGGTGGCGATGTTATCGCTACCCAGGCCGCAGTCGAGGAATATCGCGATCGTGCTGGTGAACGACGAGACCCTGGCCAATTATCCCTACCGCTCGCCGCTGGATCGATTGCTGATTGCCGATTTGCTCGATGAACTGGAGCAAAGTTCGGTTGCAGCTATCGGTATCAACGTGCTGTTCGATCGTCCGACCGAACCCGAGAAAGACCAGATTCTGTATGATCGCCTGAGGAAACTAAAGGTGCCGGTGGTACTATCGAGAGTTTCGACGACATCCGGATTTTCGGCTGAACAGGTCGCGTTCTCGAATTATTTTCTGAAAAACATACGTACTGGATTATCGCTCATCTACCGTGACCCGGTAGACCATACGATTCGCGGTTCGCTGATGAAGCTGATCCAGGGCAGGACGATTCATCTCGGTTTTTCGGCCACAATTGCGGATGCGCTCGGTATCGAGTTGCCCGAGGAAGAGCGCTTGTTTATCGATTATCGACCGGGGCCCGATATCGAAACGCCGCCGTTTCCGATTTATGCGGCGCATGACGTACCGCGCCTGCCGAGCGGGGCGCTCGAAAACAGAATCGTCCTGATCGGTTCGGACCTGGGCGATTCCACCCGTCTCAGAACGCCGCTGTCGGTGCTGGAAAGCGGATTCTCCAGGGACTTGCCCGGGGTCGTTATCGAGGCCCATATCCTGTCGCAGCTGATCGAGAATCGGCGCATGAAAGTGCCGACGCCGCAGGAAAATATAATATTCGTACTGTTGATGGCTATCGTCGGTTGCGCGGTGTCGCTGTTACGCGTCAAGCTGCTTTTCAAGCTGTTGATCTCGCTAACCCTGTTGCCGCTGGCCTGGATTGCCGCCTTCTCGATGTATGTTACCCAGCAAGCGATGTTACCCATGGTGGCGCCAACCTTTGCCTTTATCGTGGCGCTGGTGTTAAGCGCCTTCTGGCAGTGGCGAACCGAATTCCAGATGCGCGAACGCATTCATCACGCCTTCGGGCGCTTCCTCGCACCGACGGTGGTGGAGCAAATCGTACTCAATCCCGACGAGCTCGAGTTGGGCGGCGAAGTGCGTGAAATCACATTCCTGTTTACCGATCTTGAGGGATTTACCCGCCTCACCGAATCGACCCCGCCGCAGCAAATGGTCAGGCTGGTCAACCAGTATCTCGAAGAGGCCTGCGATATCGTCATCGAATATGGCGGCACCATCGACAAGATCGTCGGCGATGCGCTGCATGTCATGTTCAACGCGCCCCTGTTGCAGCCCGACCACGCGCAGCGCGCGGTTGAATGCGCGCTGGCGATCGATCAATGGTCTATGCGGTTTCGCCAACGCGTCAAGCAGGAGGGCATCGACCTGGGCGTTACCCGTATCGGCGTCAACACCGGAAAATGCATCGTTGGCAACTTCGGCGGCAAGCGCCGTTTCGATTACACCGCGCACGGCGATGCGATCAACACAGCGGCGCGCCTCGAAGCGGTCAATCAGCGTCTGGGCACGACGATCTGTGTCAGCCAGACTACCGTGGATCAGTGCAGCAATATCTGTTTTCGCCCGGTCGCAACGCTGGTGCTGCGTGGCAAAACCGAGGAACTCAACGCGTTTATGCCGGTAGCGGAGGACGAAGTGGATCAAGACCTGGTCGAGCGCTACGAAAAGGCTTACCGGGCACTAAACAACAACGATGCCGAGACGGATCAGCTTTTTGCCACCCTTGAGGGCAAGTATCCAGACGATCCGCTGGTCAAACTGCACGCAAAACGAATGGAGACAGGCGAAGGCGGTACCACGCTAATCATTCGCAAGAAATAAAAAAGCCCACGCGAGCGTGGGCTTTTCGAGGGCTATCGTACAAGCCTAGTAATGCCCATAACAGTAACGGGTGCCGCCAATCGTGTAACAGATATATGAATCGGGGTTTTCCACGCCCTGGATCGCAAACGGCACGCGATCGTTGACGCCATCGGGTATGCCGCGATCGTTGATGGAATTGGGATCGTACTCCATGCATGAGCGCTCCGATGCCGGCTTGTCGTCCTGCGAGCCCGCCGGAACAGCCGCAAGCTCTGGATTACATGATTTCAACGAGACGTTGCAGGTGCAGGCCCGAATTTGATCCTGGTCGAAATCGAAACCAAAGTTAGGCGCGTTGATATTCATGTTAACAATCAACTGCTCTTCTGCGTCGGTACCGGTTGGGCACACGATGCCGGTGGTGTAGAGATCGCCGGGAACCATATCGCCATCGGTATCGATAGTCTCGCAATCAGGCAGGTCAGACAGGCTGATGGGCGGCTCCGGGGATTGAAACCCCTGGGTCAGGCCGTAGCAAAAGCTAACCGCGGCCATGCGTCCGCCTGGCGCTTCTTCATCGGTATCTCCAATCGCTCCGGGCTTGTTTTCGGAAGTACCGAAGTGAAAAACCCGGGCGCCGCTGTTACCGCCCTGGGCTTTTAGAATGACGTAGTTGATCGGGTACACCTCGGAGCCGGCAACGTCGGTGGAACCGTTGACATGGGTAATGTTCCACTCGACGACGCGGGCGTTTTCACCCGTCGGCTCGACGACTTCGTAGGCTATGGTCTGACTACCGCCGGGAATGGGCAATGTGATTGACTTGACGCCCCCGGGATTGCTGTCCCGGAACTCAAGCACCGTCGAGTTGTCGCCCAGCGAACTGCAGGTCGGATTGCCTTCCAGGTTGAGAACGACGTTGGTGGTGGTTGCCTGTGCTGCGGTACAAAAACCCGCCAGCGCGATCGACGCAATCGTAAACGACAGTTGTCGCGATAAGGTATTCATATCAGATCTCCTCTCCTCGTTTAATTATTATGACGACCTGTTGAAGTCGCCTCTGGCCCGAAGTGTTCTCTATTCTTGTCGGTATTGCCGAGAATCTCTTTCAGACGCCTGCACCATGCTAACCCAGAACGGTTTTTGAGTTAACCAAATGGCCATTATAATCATGGATTTACCCCATTTGGGTGAAAGCGCTAAGAAGCGATAACTTTTCCTTAAAATACCAGGTTTGCGCGTATAAAAGCGGTTCTTTGCGGAAAATACGGACCGGTAGACGGTTCGTCGCTGAATTCCCGGAAACTGTCGTCCTGGTACATGAATTCCTCGTCCGCCGCGTTCTGTATTTCCAGGCTGACGCTGCCCATCCGGTTTGTTAGCCGATAGCCGAAACTCAGGTCGATAACCTCGAATTCGTCATCGCCGCTGGCGCGCGCAACGCTGGCGGTAGCGCCAGGATCGACGTTTCTGACCACTTCTTGCTCGATCGAACTCACGGTTACGCCGCCGTACCAACCGCCTGGCGAAAAATACATGATCGAAATCGGCAGGCTGACCGTTTTAACCCGCTCGGGCAACCCGTCGAACAGGGTGGTATCGCTGGGGTCCGCCTTGTAGCGGTCATAAATCACGCCGGCGGTAAATGAAATGGTGTTTGTTGGCGTCCAGTTGAAATAGATTCTGTTAATGTCTTCATCCCGCTCTTCCAGCACCGCTATCGGGCCCGCTACGGGATCGTTGACCACCGTGGGTTCGAGCATTTCCCGGCTTGTCGTTTCGAGGCCCAGCAGCATGTCGCCAGACAGGGCGATGTCATATCCGAATCCCACGGTTTCCGCTTCGGTGCCGTTGGGGTCGTCGAACAGCTGGTTGAAGCCGACGATTTGGGTCGGTTCCAGCGAACGGTTGTTGACCAGCGCAGGCTTTAACGCCTCGAACGCGGCCAGGCGGATCGACTGGTTGGCGGTGAACTGCCAGCGAAGGCCGAACTTGGAGCTGGTCTCCGACAGCGAAACAGGGCCCCGGTCGTACTCGTCGTCGCTGGCGCCGATGGTCAGCTCGAGGCCGTCGATGAGCTCGGAGGTAAAGTACAAGTAGCTACGCGTCTGTTCTATCTCATCTTCGACCACGCCCTCGGGAAAACTGGGTGACGGTACCGTCGCGGTTGTCAGAGTACTATCGAAATCAGCCTCGGCGTAGCCGATCACCAGGTTGCCGAGCGCAAATTTATGCTGATACTGGATTTCGTCCTGGCTTCCGTCTTCCTCCAGCAGTACTTCGTAACTGCCGCCAGGCGTCAGCGTCGGGATGAATGCCGGGAATGGCGGGCAGGGCAGGAAACCGCCGTTGGCAATACAGGCGGGATTCGGCACGAAAGGTGGCCCGATGACGAGATCGTTGAATCTCTGCAACTCCTCGCGCTCGCTTTCGATATGCGACACCAGGATGTCGATCTGCGCTGTCGGCGAGTAATGCAACCCGACACGCCCGGAATCCAGGTCCTTGTCATTACTAAAGCTGGAATCGAATTCATCCGGATCGAAGTTAAACGCCAGATCGCCCTCGGTGCTTTCGCGCGAACTGAGTTCGACCTGCAGGTTGAGCTGCGGCGCGGCCGCCCATTGCAGGAACAGGTTGCCGAGTTCCTGGTCCTGGGCATTGTTTTCACGCCAGCCGTCGGTTTCATAATCGAAGGCACCGATACTGAACGACAGGCTGTCGTAAACGCCCGACAGGACCGCCTCGACTGCTGTCGTGTCGTTGGAGCCCGATTGCAGCGAGACACTGGGCTGAACGTCGTTGCTCTCGAAAAGCCCGCTGAATTCGTTGAGGCCTATATCGCCGGCGCCGGAACCGATATTGAGGTTGGCCGCGCTGACGCTGGGCTGGACCGGATTATTGTTTATATCCTGCAGCATTTGCGCCTGAAAGAGCTCGCTGACACGCGATACTTCCCGCCTTCTGACCTGCTGGTAACTATCCGACAGGAAGCGGTGCGCCGACGCGTTCGCCGGATCGGCCGACAGCGATTTGGTGGCCTGATCGATACCCTGGTCGCTGAAACCGAGCGTATCGTAGATGCGGGCGAGACTGGCGCCGCGAGCGGCGCGATCCTGGTCGAGCAGGTTGCGGCCGCGGTAAACCGCGCGATTGTCATTGCGCGCAATCGATTCGCGCAGGTCCCGCGAGGCTTCCACCGGTCGATTCTCGGAATGCTTGCGCAGCGCGTCGAACAGGTAGGCGGTGGGATCGTTGGGATCGAGCTGCCTGGCGATGGCGTACTGGTCCGCATCCAGCGGCGCGCGTTTTTCCTCGTAGTAGGCGCGGCCGAGGTAGGGCCTCAACAGTGCGCTGCTCGAATCCAGCGCCACGGCGGCCTCGATTTCCCTGCGCCCGGCGACCAGGTCTCCGTTGCGAATCAGTCCGAGGCCGAGACCCAGGTGCGCCATGGGGTCGGCCGAATCGAGACCGAGGGCGGTTTCAAAGGCGTCAATGGCGGCATCGGCGTCGATCCGGCCCAGCGCCGCGTAACCCCGCACCATGTGGCCACGGGACAGGTTGGCATCGAGTTCGACCGCGCGAGCGGCCGCTTCGCCGGATTCGGTGTTTTGTCCTTGCGCCAGTAATAGCTCGGACAGGCGCGCCCAGGCCAGTGGGTTTTCCGGGTTATGATCGACCGCCGTGCGTAAACTGGCAACCGCGGCATCGATCTCGGTAGCGGCCTGCTGGACGTAGGACAGGGAGATCAGGGCAGCGGCAGACTCGGCATCGATCTCGACCGCCGCGAGCGCGCTTTGCATGGCCTCATCGGTTCGATTTTGCGTCAGCGCGATAATGGCTTCGAGCGCCTGCGCCTCGGCGTTTTCGCTGGTCGTCGCGCGTGCCTGCTGCAACGATTCCCGGGCCTGCTCGATATCGCCGACCGCGAGCAGCAGTGCGGCCAGGAAGGTAAAATACAGCGCGTCCCTGTCACCGTCGGCAAACGCGTCAAGATTATCGAAGGCGCAATCGAAATCGCCGCTTTGCGCGCACTGGCCGGCAGCGGCCAGCGTCTCGCTGCCGGCCTTGCCGAGCGACAGCAGCGGCGGGTAATACAGGCTCCATTGAACCTGGTCGCGCGGGCTGACCAGGGCTTGTGCGCGCAACGTCTGGCCGCTGACGATGCTGACCGTCTCGCCACCGCCGAGCGCGATCGGCGCGACGTCGTTTTCGGCCTGTACCGTGCCTTCGAACACCGTTACCTCGGTGCTGTTCGAATCGACGCTGACGACAAACTCGGTGCCGCGAATACCTATGGTCGCGGTCGTGGTCGAGATCGCGTACTCATTCGGCTTGCGGCTGAAAAAATGAATCACGCCCGTAATCAGGCGCATCAGCGACCTGGCCTCGCTACGCGCGGCAAAATTTTCGAGCTTGGCCTGCGATCGCTGCTTGATGCGCAAAACGGATTCGTTGTTTAGATTTACCGCGGCGCGGCTGCGCGACCCGGTCTCGATGATGTCGCCTTCACAGACCGCGGTCTTGCGCGAGACGTTTGCCCACTGGTCGCTATTCGGGTGCTGGATTCGAACCGTTCCCTGGGCTGAAACTACCTCCCCGATTTGCTCGCATTCGCTAGTTTGCGCCTGGCTGGTCTGGATGAAACACAGCCACGGCAGGCTGACGATAAATAATATCGATCTGGTCTTCACGGTACTCCCCCTCCAATTTTTACAGTGATGCGGGGCATTTACTGCCTCTTGTTCCGGCACTTGCGTTTAAATCCCGGATTACACTGCTTTTATTTTGTTTCCAAGTTAACCGAAGTGGAGGGCGATGACAAATCCAATGTTGTTCCCGGACCGCGTTAGCGAGGGTTGCGATTACCCTGAAAGCACTTTATCGACGGCTTTTCTGGCTGAGGCTGATTCGAGCCGATTTTACCCGGTATTTCGCAATCCCGCGGCGATCGCGTTGATCGAGCTCAACAGCGCCGATTGCCACTGCTGGCGATCGTCTTCGGACTGGTTTTCGTCGCGGTACTTTTTCAACAGTTCGATTTGCAGGTGTGCGAGGGGATCGAGGTAAGGATCACGGCGCGTCAACGACAGCGTCAGCACCGGGTCGTTGGCCAGCAGGGCGTCGACCTCGGCGATTTGCTCCACCGCCTCTATACAGCGCTCGTTTTCAGCTTGAATCATGTCGAAAATGGAGTCGGCAAGCGCCTTATCTTCGCAAAGCCGGCTGTACTCGAGCGCGATGCGCATATCGGACTTGAACAGCGACATTTGCAGGTTGCTGATCATGGCCGCGAAAAACGGCCATTGCTGGTTCATCTGGCGCAGCTTTTCGATGGCGCTGGCATCGCCCTGGCTAAAGCCCCTGATCGCAGAGCCAAAGCCATACCAGGCAGGCATCATGGTACGCGACATGCTCCAGCCGAAGACCCACGGGATCGCGCGTACCGAAGACTTCGACATGTCGCCCTTGCGCCGGTGCGATGGCCTCGACCCTATGTTCATCAAGCCGATCTCGCTGACCGGCGTCGATTCGTAGAAATACTCGAAGAAACGCGGCCGCTCGTCGGTTAATCCACGATAGGCTTGCTCCGACAGATCCGATAATTGCTGCATGTCGCGGTGAAAGTGACTGTAGTCGGTTTCGCTTTGGCGTTGTGAAACCATGCTTGCTTTCATCAGGCCGGTGATGCCCATCGCCAGCTCGTAGTTGGCGGTTTCGGCGTTGCTGTACTTATGCGACAGCACCTCGCCCTGCTCGGTGAACTTTATCTGGCCCTGCAGGGTATGTGCCGGCTGCGACATGATGGCGTCGTGAGTCGGCCCGCCGCCGCGCGTTATAGTGCCGCCGCGACCGTGAAACATGCGGCACTTGACGCCGTGGCGCCTGGTGATGTCGACGACCTTTTGCTGCGCCTGGTAGAGACCCCAGGCGGCGGACACGATGCCGCCATCCTTGCACGAATCGGAATAACCCAGCATGACTTCCTGGATGCCTCCGGTCTGCATCAGCATGTCCTTGTAAACCGGGATCTGCAGCAAGCTATCGAGGACTTTATCGATGTGTTCCAGATCCTCGATGGTCTCGAACAGCGGTGCGATTTCGATCTGGCAGAAACTGTCCTCGCCGCGATACCCGGCAAGTCCGACCAGCGAGCCGAGGTAAAGGACTTCCATGATGTGGCTGGCGCGATGCGTCATCGAAATCACGTATGCGCCGATCGCCTCGCGGCTAATCAGCCTGTGCGTTTCGCTGATGACATCGAATACTTCCAGGGTCTGGCGGTTATCGTCGTCGAGCCGGCCGAAATCAGGTTGCGGCCTGTCCGCGGCGGCGATACGCTGTGCCAGCACATCTAGCCGCTGCTGTTCGTCGAGCCGGTCGTAGTCGAGGTTTTCCGTCAAACGCAGGATTTCACTGACAGCCTGTGTGTGGCGCGTCGATTCCTGGCGCAGGTCGAGTGCCACAAGGTGAAAGCCGAAGGTTTCGGCGATACGGATTTCGTCCTTGAGCTCGGCGTTGGCCAGCGCGTATTCACCGTGGCTGATCAGGGAATCCCGTATCGAGTAAAGATCGTCGAGAAAATCACTCGCGTCGGGGTAGGCGTGCTCGGCGTCCGGGGTTTCAACGCCGCGCATCAGGTTACGCACCACGGCCAGGTTTTTCTTCAGGCGGTAATGCATGACATAGAGCTTGCGCCGGTACACCTCGTCGGTGATTTGCTCGCGCCGCACTTCGGAGGATTTCAATTCCAGGGCTTCGTCGTCGGCCAGACGGCGCAAAAAAGCGTCGTTCGGCTTATACCAGCGGTTGGACAGGGTCAGAATTTGCGCCAGGTGATAAATCTGGCGGATGTGTTCGCCGAGTATCTCGGCAGACTGCATGCGCAGCGCCAGGCGCGTGGTGTCGGGGGTCACGAAGGGATTGCCGTCGCGGTCGCCGCCGATCCAGGAGCCGAAACGGATAAAGCTCGGCACCTGCACCGCCGGTCTGCCGTTGCCGTCCTCGCCGTAGTTCTGAATGACGGCGCGCTCGAGGTGGCGATAATCGATCTTGACGGCGTCGAACAGGCTGCGCCGAAAATAATGCAGGCCATTCTTGATTTCGTCGGTGACCGTCGGCTTGCTGCCGCGGACCTCGTCGGTTAGCCACAGGATTTCAATCTGTAATTGCAGTGCGTCGTCCAGGTCGTCGCGTTCGAGCCGTGACAGGCGCGGGTCGGTGAGCTGGTCGATGAGCTTGAACACTTCGCGCTGGTGAAACATGATGGTGCGCCGCTTCGATTCGGTCGGGTGGGCGGTAAACACCGGCTTGTACAACAGGCTTGCGAACAATTCTTGCAGCTCCGCTTCGCTAACACCCTGGTTGTTGAATTCGCCAATGCTGTGCATGAAGGATCCGACCCAGGTCGCGTGGCCGTGCTGCCTTACTGATACCCGGCGCAGGCGGTGCAGGAAATCTTCCTCGGCGATATTGACCAGGTTGAAATAGAGAGCGAAGGCGCGGATGACCTGGTTCATGTCCTGCGGGTCCAGTCCCGCAATCAGTTTCATCAGTTCACGCCGCTTCGGCTCGCTATCGCGTTTGCGCAGCTGGATGAAACCGGTGCGCAGAAGTTCGACCGCGTGGAAAATTTCGGGGCGTTCATGTTTGAGCAGGACGTTACCGATCAGCTTGCCCAGCAGTTTGACGCGCGAGCGCAATTGCTTGTCTGATTTGGCGTGGAAGCTGATGGCGGGAATGGTCATGGTCGAATTTCTGGCCGCAGATCCGGCGAGTATAACAAAGCGAATCCCCCGGTTTGTCGCAAAACCGCAGTCGCTCGATACTTTTGCGACCCGCGAATTTTCACCGAGGCTGGCTTTGCGGTGAAGGCTGCGGTATAAAACCGGGCATGTTGCTATATACCCCGGAATCGGTTTACCAGCTCGACAAGGCCGCGGTGTCGGTGGACGGTTTCGCCGAAATCGAATTGATGCAGCGCGCCGGTCGCAGCGTCTGGCGCGCGCTGCTGGCGCACTGGCCGGCGGTTGAAAAAATAACCGTGTTTGCCGGCTCCGGCAATAACGGCGGCGATGCCTTCGTGGTCGCGCTGTGCGCGCGCGAACAGGGCGTCGATGTGCAACTGCTGATACAGGGCGATTTGTCTCGGCAGTCGGATACTTCGCGCCATTTCACCGAACTGTGGAAGCAGGGCGGGGGTAGTTTCGAGCACTGGCAGGGACAGGCGATATCGGGACAGGTCATCGTCGATGGCCTGCTCGGTATCGGTCTGCAGCGTGAATTGAATGCCGAATGGCAGGATCTGATCAACCGCATCAACCAGCATGACTCGCCCAGGGTCGCGATCGATATCCCGTCGGGCCTCAACGGCTTAACCGGTAATCCGCAGCCGGTCGCGGTCTCGGCCCAGCTCAGCGTAACCTTTATCGGCGCCAAGACAGGGCAATACCTGGCCGACGGTCCCGACTATTGCGGTGAGTTGATATTCGAGGACCTCGGCGTATCGTCGAGCGCTCGAGCCGGGGTTGCGGCGCGGCTGCAAGTCGTCGACTCCTGTCGCTTGCCGGCGCCGCGCAAAAAGAATACCCACAAGAACCATTACGGCAACTTGCTCATTATCGGCGGCGACCAGGGCATGAGCGGGGCGGTTACGCTGGCCGCCCGCGCCGCGCTTCGCAGCGGCGCAGGACTGGTCACCGCGCTGGTGCATCCCGAATGTCGCACCAACCTGGCGGCCTTTCCCGAGATCATGGTACTGGGCTGGGATGCGCTAGAGGCAAAGCTGCCGCAGGCGAACGTGGTTGTTGTCGGCCCGGGCCTCGGAGACGGCGAACAGGCCGCCAGCATGCTGCGCCACTTACAGCAGCTGTCCTTGCCCATGGTTGTCGACGCCAGCGCCCTGAAGGCCGATTTCCTGGGCGCGCTGAAGTCGAAACAGTGCGTGATTACACCGCATCCAGGAGAAGCCGCGGGGCTGCTGCAAAGCTCGACCGCCGAGGTGCAGGGCGACCGGCTCGCGGCCAGCGCCGAGCTGGCGAATCGTTTCCACGCCAGCTGCGTGTTAAAAGGCTCGGGCACGCTGATCGCACAGGCGCAAGAGCCGAGCGCCATTAATATTCGTGGCAATGCGGGTATGGCGAGCGCCGGCATGGGCGATGTCCTCAGCGGAATCATCGGCGCTCTCATCGGGCAGGGGTTGACAGCCTTCGACGCGGCCCGCTCCGCAGTGTTTATTCACGCCATCTGCGCCGAGTCCTTCAGCGTCGAACAGGACCAGACCGGCCTCATTGCCAGCGATATCGTCGAACGTATCCCGAAGGTAATTCGACAATTGCGGGATGCCGGTTAGTCAAGCCTTGCTGATTCGCGATGAAAACGAAATGCGCGATCTCGGCGCCCGCCTGATCGCCGCCTGCGATCGCGGAGGTGTCATCACCCTCAATGGCGAGCTCGGCACCGGCAAGACCACGCTGGTGCGCGGTGCGCTCGAAGCCGAGGGCATTAGCAGCGGCGTGCGCAGCCCGACCTATACGCTGGTCGAGTACTACCCGCTGCAACGCTTCGCGGTGGCGCATTTCGATTTGTATCGGCTGGCCGAGGCAGAGGAGCTCGAGTATCTCGGTTATCGCGACTATCTGAATCCCGAGACCCTGTGTTTGATCGAGTGGCCGCAGCGCGCCGGGGCCTACCTGCAGGCGACCGATCTCGAAATCGAAATCGAGTACGATCCCGAGGGTCGTCGGGTTCAGCTTGCCGCGAAATCCGACTGGGGTCGGCAACTGCTTTCCCGCCTGAAATAGCCCGTTTATCCCCGCTTCTTCAACTTTTTTTTAGAAAGAAGCACTATCTAGTTAATAAATATAGAAAAATCATTGCTTTTTGGTCATGGTTTTACTATAAATAAGCCTCAGGTAGGGGCAGAATAACGGGAATCATGGACCCATTTGCAAAAACAAGGCGTCTTTTTCTCAAGCGGGTATCGCGCTATGGTCTCTCGCTCGCGTTACTGGCAGGCGCCAGGCCCGCGCTGGCGAAGCCGATAACGACACTCACCGGAATTCGCATCTCGCAATCGGCGGAAGACCACACGCGGGTCGTTTTCGACCTCACCGGCAACTTCGAACATCGTTTGTTTACCCTGGCGGATCCGTATCGCGTGGTCATAGACCTGCACGATACGCGCGAAAGCCAGGCGGTCGAAATCAGCAATACCCGTACCAACCTGATGAACGGCATCCGTTCGGCGAGCAAGGATAACGGTCGCCTGCGCGTGGTGCTCGACCTGCAGGGCAAGGTTCGCCCGCGCAGTTTCGAGCTCAAGCCCGACGGCAAGTCCGGTCATCGTCTGGTGGTCGATCTACATGCCACCAGGCTCAGCCCGACGCCGATCCAGACCAGTCAGCAGGAGCGCAAGCAGCGCAAGAAGCAATTCGTGATCGCGCTCGACCCCGGTCATGGCGGCCGTGATCCCGGCGCTATCGGCAAGAAAGGCACGCGTGAAAAAGACGTGGCGCTTTCGGTGGCCAAGAAAATGAAAATCCTGGTTAACCGCACTCCGGGCTATCGCGCGATCCTGACACGCGAGGGCGATCGTTTCGTGTCGCTGCGCAATCGCGTCAAGAAGGCGCGCGAGGCCGAGGCCGATATCTTTATCTCGCTGCACGCGGACTCGTTCCACAAATCCAACGTCAAGGGCGCCTCGGTTTATGCGCTCTCCCTCAGCGGCGCGAGTTCGGAAGCCGCGCGCTGGATCGCGGAAAAGGAAAACGCCTCGGACCTGATCGGCGGCATCAGCCTCGACGACAAGGACGACCTGATCGCATCGGTACTGCTGGACCTGTCGCAAACCGCCACCATTCAGGACAGTCTTGAACTGGGTTCGGATGTGCTGAAGAATATCGGCAAGGTTTCAAAGCTCAACAATCGCCAGGTGCAGCAAGCCGGGTTTGCCGTACTGAAAGCTCCAGATATGCCGTCGATTCTGATAGAAACCGCGTTCCTGTCGAATCCGAGCGAAGAAAAGAAGCTGCGTAATCCCAAGCACCAGCACAAGCTCGCCAGGGCCGTCTTCAGCGGCATACAAAACCACCTCAAGAATCGTCAGGCTTAGCCTGGCGTTCGATGACAAAAGCTCTCACCGTATCCCGGTAATCGGGAAAGTCGACAATATTGTTGTGCGCCGCGCCGGCGATCATCTGGTAGTCGAGTAGCGCACGGCTAAAATGCCGCTTCAGCGCCAGCGTATGAGGCAGCCTGATTTCGCGATCGAACTCGGCGCTGGTAATCAACACCGGAATTTCGATATCTCCGGCCAGCGCAGCGGAATCGAAGCTGTCCTTGATCAGGTAACGCACCGGGAACCACGGGTAAATTTTCTGCGCCACCTCGGCGACGCTGTCATAAGGCGTCAGCAGTATCAGTTTTTCCAGCCGTCTGTTGGCGGCAAGATAGACGGCGACGCCGCTACCGAGGCTGCGTCCATAGGCGGTAATCGAATTATGCGCCGTGGAGACAAAATCGAATATCGCCAGCGCATCGGAGAAAAGCCCCGCCTCGCTGGGATTACCCTCGCTGTTGCCGTAACCGCGGTAATCGATGAGGTAAACGCTATAGTCGCGAAACACGTCCTCGAAAAAGCCCCTGCGGTGGGTTATCAACTCCGAATTACCGCCGAAGTAGACGACCGCTTTATCCTTTCCCGGATTCAGCACCCAGCCATGCAGCTGCAGGCCGTGGTTATCAACAACCACGGCCTGCGCATCGAATGCCGGGTCCACGGCTACCGGAAAGTAGATCAGCTTGCGCTGGAAAAGGTACAGGAACGCCGCCAGCAGCAAGTAGATGCCGAGCAGCAGCAGGGCGATATAAGCGATTTCTTGCATCGGGAATTATCATAATCCCTGGCGGGATTTTCTGGTATTCTCTGCGTCCTGAACCTGTGCCCGGCTATAGTACCCAAGCAGCGATACATGAACAAACTCGAACAGTTAAAATCCATGACCCAGGTAGTAGCCGATACCGGCGACCTGGACGCGATGCGGCAGTATCAGCCGCAGGATGCCACCACCAACCCGTCGCTGCTACTCAAAGCCGCCGATTTACCGCGCTACCAGCCGTTGCTGGTCGAGGCCCAGCGCTGGGGGCGAGAACAGGGCGGCAGCCCGGCGTCGCGCGCCGCCGCCGCCGGAGATTACCTGGCGGTCAGCATCGGCCTCGAAATCCAGAAAATCGTGCCGGGCCGGGTTTCCACCGAGGTGGACGCGCGCCTGTCCTTCGACCGCGAAGCGACCATTGCTCGCGCGCGCAGGATTATCGATCTCTATGAAAGCCGAGGCAGTAATCGAAATCGCGTGCTGATCAAGATTGCCTCTACCTGGGAGGGCATCCAGGCGGCGCGCGAGCTGGAACAGGAAAATATCAACTGCAACCTGACCCTGTTATTCGGATTCGCGCAGGCAGTAGCCTGCGCCGAGAGCGGGGTACACCTGATTTCGCCTTTTGTAGGGCGTATTCTCGACTGGCATCTGAAGGCCAGCGGTGAGACCTCGATCGCGGCCGATAAGGACCCAGGCGTGTTGTCGGTGGCCCGTATCTACAACTACTACAAGCAGCATGGTTACGACACTGTGGTGATGGGGGCGAGTTTTCGCAACGCCGGGGAAATCGAGCAGCTCGCCGGCTGCGACCGGCTCACCATAAGCCCGCCGCTGATGCAGCAACTGGCGGACGACGAGTCGCTGTTGACGCGAAAACTGGATCCGGAAAACATTTCCGATAGCATGGAGCGGCTCGGCCTCGACGAAAAATCCTTTCGCTGGATGATGAACGAGGATGCGATGGCAACCGAAAAGCTGGCCGAGGGCATTCGCCTGTTCACCCGTGACCAGGAGAAACTGGAATCGCGGCTGGTCGCCTGAATACCATCTTGGTGCAAATCCATACCCTACCATCGCACCTGATCAACCAGATAGCCGCTGGCGAAGTCGTCGAACGCCCCGCGTCGGTGGTCAAGGAGCTGGTCGAAAACAGTCTCGACGCGGGCGCCGGTTCGATCACGGTTGAAATCGATGCCGGCGGCACCCGCATGATTCGCGTTAGCGACGACGGCTGTGGCATCGATCGCGACCAGTTGGCCAGCGCCCTGTCGCGCCACGCCACCAGTAAGATCGGCAGCCTCGAGGACCTCGAAAACATCGCTACCCTGGGATTTCGCGGCGAGGCCCTGCCCAGTATCGCCTCGGTGTCGCGGCTAAGCCTGACCTCGCGATTGGCCGGTGCCGATAGCGCCTGGCGTTTGCAGGGCAGGGGCGACGAAGGTCCCGTGCCCGACGCCCTGCCGCAGGGCACCCGGGTGGAAGTGCTGGAACTGTTTTACAACGTACCGGCGAGAAAAAAATTCCTGCGCACCGAAACCACCGAGTACCGGCACATCGAAACCCTGTTCAAGAACATGGCGCTGAGCCATCCGGCGGTCGCCTTCAGGCTGGTGCACAACCAGAAGGTGGTTTATCAGTTGCCGTCGGTACAAAGTGCGCAAGATCAGTATCGCCGGCTGGCGTCGCTTTGCGGCAAGAGTTTTTCGGAAAGCCTGGTGGAAATCGATGTCGCTAGCGACGGTTTGCGACTGCAGGGCTGGGTTGCGCTGCCGACCTTCAATCGCAGCCAGGCCGACATGCAGTACTTTTTCGTCAACCAGCGCATGGTACGCGACAAGTTGATCAGCCATGCGGTGCGCCAGGCTTACCAGGATGTCCTTTTTCACGGCCGCCACCCGGCCTATGTACTGTCGTTGACCATGGATGCGCAGGAACTCGACGTCAACGTGCATCCGCAAAAACACGAGGTTCGTTTCCGCAATTCTCGCGCGGTGCACGACTTCCTGTTCCGCAGTCTGCACCAGGCGCTAGGCAAGATTCAGCCCGAACAGCAAATCGAGTCTCCCGGCTTTGCGCTGGCCGACCAGCCTGCGCCATCGGCGCCGCCGACGCAGTCCGGTTTGAGGTTTCGACAACCGCTACAGGGCGATCGCTCGGCCGGCGTGCGCGATCAGATGCAGTCCTATGCGGCCCTGCTCAATCCAGAGTCCGCTAGCGTGCAGGAACCGTCGATGGATTCGGAAGTGCCGCCGCTGGGATTCGCTTTCGCGCAGCTGAAGGGAATTTATATCCTCGCAGAAAACAGCGACGGCCTGATCGTGGTCGATATGCATGCGGCACATGAACGAATCGTTTACGAGCGTATGAAGCAAAATGCGCAACAGGAAGACGTGATTGCGCAACCGTTACTGGTTCCGATCGCCTTCAACGTCAGCCAGGCCGAAGCCGGGCTGGTCGAGGAAAACGATGAATTGTTCCGCCACCTCGGCTTCGGCGTGGAACGGCTCGGCCCCGAGCAGATTCGGCTGCGCGCGGTGCCTGCGTTATTGAAAAATGCCGACAGCGAACAATTGTTGCGCGACGTGCTGGCCGATCTGGTCGAGCACGGCAGGTCGCAGCGCGTGCAGCAGTATCAGAACGAAATGCTGGCGACCATGGCCTGTCACGCCTCGGTGCGCGCCAATCGCCTGCTGTCGATCGATGAAATGAACGCGTTGTTGCGCGATATCGAACATACCGAACGTAGCGGGCAGTGCAATCACGGGCGTCCGACCTGGAAGCAGCTCAGCCTGGAGCAGCTCGACAGGCTTTTCCTGCGCGGACAGTAGTATGTCCATGGCCAGGGTTTTTTTCCTGATGGGGGCGACCGCCACCGGAAAAACTGATCTAGCGCTCGCCATCGCCGAGCGATTTGATGTCGAAATCATCAGCGTCGATTCGGCGCTGGTCTATCGCGGCATGGATATCGGCACCGCGAAACCGGCGCCGTCGGTGCTGCAAAGCGTGCCGCATCACCTGATCGATATCATCGATCCGGCGGACGCCTGGTCGGCCTGGGACTTCGTGCAGCAAAGCCGGCAGCTGGTCGACCGGATCAGCGCGCGTGGCCGCCTTCCGTTGCTGGCCGGCGGCACCATGCTCTACTACCATGCATTCGAGCACGGGCTGAACCGTTTGCCCGAGGCAGACGACAGCCTGCGCCGGCGCCTGGACCGGGAAGCCCGCGAGCACGGCTGGCCATTTATGCACGCAAAACTGGCGGCAGTCGATGCGGCCAGCGCCGAGCGCATCAAGCCGACCGATGCGCAGCGGATTCAGCGCGCGCTCGAGGTTTTCGAGATTTCCGGTGAACCATTATCGAAGCTGCAGCAGCAGGCAAGCAGCGGCTATCCGGGCAGCATTGAAAAGATGATACTCGCGGTCAACGATCGCGCCGCGTTGCATCGGCGCATCGAACAGCGTTTTCAGCAAATGCTGCGGCAGGGATTGGTCGAAGAGGTGTCGGCGCTTAGACAGCGTGGCGATCTTAACCTGTCGATGCCGTCGATGCGATGCGTTGGCTATCGCCAGGTGTGGCAGCATCTCGACGCCGAGTTTTCGCACCAGGAAATGGTCGACAGGGCGTTGGCGGCAACCCGCCAGCTGGCAAAACGGCAGATTACCTGGTTACGAAAACAACCGCCCGAACTGAGCTTTGATTGCTTGAATTACCGTAAAGGTGATATATTCCGCCGGATTGAGGCCGTAATTTCACGACCTTGAGCGGAACGTTATTAAACGAAGGGAATCAAAGACTCTACCCAACGGGACAATCCGTTTTGATGGTAGATAAACAATAATAACTTTAAGGAGAACACTTATGTCCAAAGGGCAAATGTTACAAGAACCCTACCTGAACGCTTTACGAAGAGAGCATGTGCCGGTTTCAATTTTCCTGGTTAATGGAATCAAGCTGCAGGGGCAGATCGAATCCTTCGACCAATTCGTCGTGCTGCTCAAGAATAATGTTAGTCAAATGGTGTATAAGCACGCTATTTCTACCATTGTTCCCGCACGAAACGTTCATATCGATCACCCTCATGCGGAAGACGGCGAGGGCAACCGTTAATCTCGATGTACAACCTGTGAACCAGAGCGGAGGCCTCGTTGTTTGAATTCGAGCGGCCGCGGGGGGGCGAGCGAGCGCTTCTGGTCCATATCAACTTTCCCCACCAACCCGATCAGGACGATCTGGACGAGTTTGTCGAACTGGTTCGTTCGGCCGACGTGGTTGACGTCGATCTGATTGTCGGTAGCCGCCAGCAACCGTCGGCGAAAACTTTTATCGGCAAAGGCAAGCTCGAGGAGATCGCCGCGCAGGTGGCGGCACGCGAAATCGACGTGGTGCTGTTCAATCACCCGTTGTCACCTTCGCAGGAGCGTAACCTGGAAACGGCGCTTAAATGCCGTGTGCTGGATCGAACCGGCCTGATTCTCGACATTTTCGCGCAACGTGCGCAGTCTTTCGAAGGCAAGCTGCAGGTCGAACTGGCGCAGCTCAAGCATCTGTCCTCCCGCCTGGTCAGGGGCTGGACCCATCTCGAGCGGCAAAAAGGCGGTATCGGGTTGCGCGGTCCGGGCGAAACCCAGCTCGAAACCGACCGGCGCCTGCTGGGTAAGCGTATCAAGTACCTGAACAATCGGCTGGCCAGGGTGTCGCGCCAGCGCGAGCAGAGCCGTCAGGCGCGCAGCAAGGCGGATGTACCGACGGTTTCGCTGGTGGGATATACCAACGCCGGCAAGTCGACGCTTTTCAACGCACTGACCGAGTCTTCGGTATACGCCGCCGACAAACTGTTTGCGACGCTGGATCCGACCCTGCGTAAACTGCAGTTGAGCGAACAACAGGACGTCATCCTCGCCGATACGGTGGGCTTCATCCGGCATTTGCCGCATGACCTGGTCGCCGCGTTTCGCGCCACCTTGCTGGAAACCCGGGAAGCCGACCTGATCCTGCATGTGGTGGATTGCTCGGACGACAGCCGCCAGCAGAAAATTGAAGCGGTCGACCGTATTTTGCAGGAAGTGGGGGCTGCGGAGGTGCCGCAACTGCTGGTTTACAACAAGATCGACCTGCTCGAGCTGTCGGCGCGGGTCGATCTGGATGAGCAGGATCGCCCCTGGCGAATCTGGCTTTCGGCGCAGCAGGGTGCGGGATTCGAGCAGCTGATCGAGACCTTGCGCAAGCGATTTTGCCAACAAAGCGCGCTCTATGGCCTGCAGCTCAAGGCAAATGAAGGCCAGATCAGGGCCTATTTGTTCGATCGCGGGGCCATCGAAACCGAGAATTTTGAAAATAATGGCGATATGAACTTGAAACTGCGCTTAACGCCCGCATTATTAAGGCGTTTGCAGCGCAAGTACGAAATTTCCCCGGATCGCCTGGAGATGCTCGCAGATGCGCTTGCAGGAGCAGCCTGAACCGCATTACAATCCGCAATCTTTGTGCGCCCACAATCCACACTGAACACACTTTCTGCTTTCGGAGTTAATTATGCCCTGGAATGAACCGGGTAAAGACAAGGATCCCTGGGGACAACGTAATAACGATGGTCCGCCAGATCTGGACGAGTTATTCAAGAACCTGAAAAACAAGTTCGGCGGCCTTATGGGCGGCGGCAAGGGGAAAATTCCCAGGGTGCCCGGTGGCTCTGGCAACCTGTCCGGCTTTGTCGGGTTTATTGCGATCGCGTTACTGTTGGTGTGGGCCGCTACCGGCATCTACATCGTCGACGAAGGCTGGCGCGGTGTTGAAACCCAGTTCGGCAAAAGAGGCGCGGTTACACAGGCTGGCCCGCACTGGCACATCCCCTATCCGATCGAAGACGTCGAATTGATCAACGTCGCCGATATCCGTACCGCGCGCAAGAATTCCAAGATGCTCACCAGCGACGAGAACATCGTCGTCATGAGTATCGAGATTCAATACAACGTCAAGGATGCGCAGAATTTCGCATTCGAAGTGTTCGACCCGGACCTGACGCTGCAGCAGACCGCCGAAACCGCGATCCGCGAGGTGGTGGGCAACAACGACATGGACCTGATTATTACCGAGGGCCGAGCCGTGGTCGGTAGCGCCACCAAGGAAATCATGCAGGAAATTCTGGATAACTATAAAACCGGGATCAACGTGGTCCAGGTCAACATGGACGAGGCACAGCCGCCGGAAGAAGTGCAGGATGCGTTCGAGGATGCGATCAAGGCGCGCGAGGACGAACAGCGTATTATCAACGAAGCCAACGCCTACCGTAACGAAGTCGTGCCCACGGCGCGTGGTGAAGGCCAGGGTCTGCTGGAACAGGCGGAAGCCTACAAGACGCGCGTGGTCAAGTCCGCGCAGGGTGAGACCAGCCGCTTCGACCAGTTGCTGGCGGAATATCACCGGGCGCCCGAGGTAACCCGTGAACGCCTTTATATCGATACCATTGAGTCGGTCCTGTCACGTTCGCCCAAGGTCATGGTGGATGTCGAAGGTGGCAATAACCTGATGTTTTTGCCGCTCGATCAAATGATGGGACGCGCCGGCTCCGCTGGCAGTTCGGTACCGGGCGTCAGTAGCGGCGGCACCGATACCAAGTCGCTTATCGACGAGTTTAAACGTAACGCGAGCCGCAACCGCGAACGGGAGACACGACAATGACCGGTAATTTACGCTTTGGCACTATCCTGCTGGCCGTGGTCGCGGTCGTTATATACATGTCGACCTTTATCGTGCATGAACGAGAGCTGGCGATTAAGTTTAAACTCGGTGAAATCGTCGAGGCAGATTACAAACCGGGGCTCTATTTCCAGATCCCGATTATCAACAATGTGCTCAAGTACGATAGCCGTATCCTGACCATGGATACGCCGTCAGAACGTTTTCTGACGGTGGAAAAGAAAAACGTCATCGTCAACTCCTTCGTCAAGTGGCGCATTACCGACCCGAAAACTTTTTACACCTCGACCGGTGGCGATCAGCGTCGAGCGATTGCACGTATGTCGTCGATCATCAACGACGAATTGAAGGGTAAGATCGCCTCGCAAACCATGCGTGAGGTTATTTCCGGCGAGCGCGCCGTCATCATGCAGGAAGTCACCGACAAGGCGGCTGTCAAGATCGAAGATCTGGGCATCACCCTGATCGACGTGCGCGTGAAAAAGGTGGAATTGCCGGATAACGTCAGCAACAACGTTTACCGACGCATGGCGACCGAACGTCAGACCGTAGCCAAGGAGTTTCGTTCACGCGGTGAAGAACAGGCCAAGCAGATTCGCGCCAACGCCGATCGTCAGCGCGAGGAAATCCTGGCCGAGGCCTATCGCAAGTCGGAAGAGATACGCGGTGAGGGCGATGCGCTTGCCGCCAAGACCTATGCCGATTCGTATAACCAGGACAGGGAATTCTATTCCTTTTACCGCAGCCTGAAAGCTTACGATGCAAGTTTCGGCAACAACCAGGATATTATCCTGCTGAGTCCGGATTCTGACTTCTTCAAGTTCTTCAAGGAGTCCAAGTCCCGGTAGCCATCGGTAACATGCAAATTATCGAAACGGGCGGCACGGTACGCCCGTTTTTTATGAGAGGATTATGAACTGGGCTGATTTTGGCGCCGCGCTAGCGCTGGTGCTGGTTATCGAAGGCTTGATACCTTTTCTGAGCCCACGGGGTTACAAGAACATGGTGCAGCAAATGGCGCTAATGTCGGAACAGATGATGAGAAACGTCGGGCTGGTGTTGATCGTATTCGGTCTTCTGACTCTCTATCTGGTGCGGGGATGAATTCAAAATCGAGTAAACGCTGGCTGCTGCCCGACGGGGTACAGGAAACCCTGCCGCCTGACGCCTCGGCAGTGGAATCGCTACGCCACGATATTTTGCAGATTTTTCACCTCTGGGGCTATGACCTGGTGATGCCGGCGATGATCGAGTACATGGATTCGCTGCTGACCGGCACCGCGCATTCGCTGGACAGGCAAACCTTTGCGCTGGTCGATCAGCTGTCGGGCAAGCAAATGGGCGTGCGCTCCGACATGACGCCGCAGGTGGCGCGTATCGACGCCCATTTACTGGCGGACAACGCGCGTCAGCACAGGGTATCGAGGCTATGCTACTGCGGGCATCTGCTGCATGCTATCGGCGACGGCATCAACTCCAGCCGCACCCCGATTCAGATTGGCGCCGAAATTTTCGGTAGCGATGAAATTAGCGCCGATGTCGAAGTCGTCAGTTTAATGGTGGCGACGCTGCATGCCGTCGGCCTGCACGAAATGTCGCTTGATATAGGTCATGTCGGGATATTTCGCAGTCTGGTAAAAAATACCGGGCTCGATGACGAGCAGGAAAACCGGCTGTTCGACATGCTGCAGCGCAAGTCGATTCCCGATTTACAGGTTTACCTGCAGCAGTTACCGCTGGACGACCGCCAGCGCGAGCAATTTTATCAACTGGCGCTGCTCAACGGCGACGCCTCGGTAATCGAGGAAGCGCGTCGCCTGTATCACGATGCGCCCGACGAGCTTTTCGTCACGCTGGATACCATGGAACGGGTAGTGCGCTCTCTGCAGCAAAAGTACCCGCATACCCTGATTCATTGTGACCTTTCGGAATTGCGCGGTTACAGCTATCACACCGGACTGGTCTTTGCGGCCTTTCTGCCCGGACAGGGCCGGGAGATTGCTCGCGGCGGGCGCTACGACGATGTCGGCAAGGTATTCGGCAACGCCAGGCCGGCGACAGGGTTCAGCGCCGATTTACTGAATCTCTACCAGCTGTGTAGCGGATCGGAACAGCCGTCTGGCGGCATACTGGCCCCCGATAACGACGATCCCGAACTGGCGCGGTTGATCCAGGATTTGCGCTCGCGGGGAGAGCGCGTCCAGGTTGATTTATCGCGCGGCAAAAGTAGCGCGGCCGACCAGCAGTGCGACAGACAGGCGGTGCCGCAAGACGGTGCCTGGATAGTAAAAGAGGTTTGAAGTGTTATGGCTAAGACAGTCGTAGTAATCGGTACCCAGTGGGGCGACGAGGGCAAAGGCAAGATCGTCGATCTGCTGACCGACCAGGCGAGCGCGGTGGTGCGATTCCAGGGCGGGCATAATGCCGGTCATACCCTCGTCATCGATGGCGTAAAGACTGTGCTGCACCTGATCCCGTCGGGCGTATTACGCGACAACGTCAAGTGCCTGATCGGTAATGGCGTGGTGCTGTCGCCGGAAGCACTGCTGAAGGAGCTGGGGCAGCTCGAAGCCAGCGGCATCCCGGCGCGCGAGCGTATCGTCATCAGTGAATCCTGCCCGTTGATTCTGCCTTATCACATCGCGCTCGACCAGGCGCGGGAAAAGGCGCGCGGCAGCAAGGCGATCGGCACTACCGGGCGCGGTATTGGCCCCTGTTACGAAGACAAGGTAGCGCGGCGCGGTATTCGGCTTGGTGAAATGCTGCGCGAACAGCACTTCGCGGAGCGCCTGGCCGAAGTGCTCGAGTACCATAACTTCGCGCTCGAACATTACTTCAAGCAGGCGCCGCTCGATTATCAGCAAATGCTTGACCAAGGGCTCGGCCAGGCCGAGCAGATGCGCGACATGGTCGGAGACGTTACCGCCATGTTGCACGACATGATAGCCGAGGGCGCCTCCATCATGTTCGAAGGCGCGCAGGGCGCGCTGCTCGATATCGATCACGGCACTTATCCTTACGTTACCTCGTCGACCACTACCGCGGGCGGCGCCGCCTCGGGTTCCGGGGTAGGGCCGCGCGACATCGAATACATTCTCGGTATCGTCAAGGCTTACGCCACGCGCGTCGGCGCCGGCCCGTTTCCAACAGAACTGGAAGACGCCTGTGGACAGCACATGGGCGAGCGCGGCCACGAGTTCGGCGCAACCACCGGGCGCAAGCGCCGCTGCGGCTGGCTCGACCTGGTAGCGCTGAAACGATCGCTGAATATAAATTCCGTCAGCGGCCTTTGCATTACCAAGCTCGATGTCCTCGATGGTCTCGATACCATCAAATTGGCGGTGGCTTACCGATACCGGGGTGAGGAGGTGTCGATTCCGCCCGCCGGAGCTGAAAATTTCGAAGCCTGTGACCCGATTTACATCGAAATGCCGGGTTGGCAGGAGTCTACCGTGGGCCTGAAGAACTGGGATCAACTGCCCGCGACGGCGATCGATTACCTGCGAAAAATCGAGGAACTGTGCGGCGTTCCGATCGATATTGTTTCCACCGGGCCCGATCGCAGCGAGACCATCGTCCTCAAACATCCTTTTGACGATTAGCCTGGCGCTTCGCTTTTATACTGATTTTGTGCTAAATCATTACCTTAAGAGTCGAGGAATAACCTAACCCATGATTGACAGTTTCAAGCTGTTTTTAGCAATAGTCTTTGTTCTTGTTAGCGGCCAGCTTCAGGCTGATCAGCAGATCTGGCAGCCGCTCGATGTGCAGGCGCACGGTGGTGATCCGAATACAGGCTTTTTCATTGCCGATAATACAGCACTGCGAGCCTCGCTGGGCGAGGCGCCGCATGAGATTCAGGCCGATCGCTCACACCTGATCGATTTGCCCATGCCTGACGGTAGCCTGCAGAGCTTCGCGGTCGTCGAATCGCCTGTTATGCAGCCGGGTTTGGCGCACAGATATCCCGAGATCAAAACCTTCAAGCTATATGGCATCGCCGGCTCGATTGCTTCCGGCCGAGCCGATATCACCCCAAAGGGATTCCACGCCATGCTGCATCTGGCAGGTGGCCTGGTATTCATCGACCCGGTTACAGAATCCGGTGCCAATCGCTATCGTTCGAGACGGCGCGGCGAACACCCGGCAGAGGAGTTTTCCTGCGGAGTTCATCGGCTAGGATCAAGGCTGGCCGATTATCCGGCGCTACCGGGCAAACCTGGAAATCGGCTGTCGGGGAATTTGCTGACTTATCGCCTGGCTGTTTCGGCTACCGAGGAATATGTCGCCGCGGTAGGGGGTACCGTAGCGGCTGCGCAGGCCGAGATCGTCACCGCGATCAGTCGGGTAAACCAGTTCTATGAACGGGATATGGGGATTCGCCTGCTGCTGGTCGCCGGCAACGATGATCTTATCGAGCGCACCGACGACACTTGCCTGACCAATGGCAGCCACTTTGCCATGTTGACTGAAAACCAGATCTGGACCGACAGTATCATCGGTAGCTCGGGTTATGACATCGGCCATGTCTTCTCCACCAATCCCGGCGGGGTAGCCGTAATCGAATCGGTATGCAACAGCAGTACAAAGGCGTCCGGTTCGACCGGCCTGGGAGTTACGTCGGGAGATAGCTTCTATATCGATTACGTGGCACACGAAATTGGTCATCAGTTTGGCGCGGAACATACCTTCAATGGCACCTCGCGTAGCTGTAGTGGAAACCGGGTCGCGGCCACTGCGTTCGAACCGGGTAGCGGCAGCAGCATTATGGCTTACGCGGGAATTTGCGGCGCCGAGAACCTGCAGATTGGCGCCGATGCAACCTTTCATGCCGGGTCTATCTCTCAGATAGACGCCTATACCGGGACCGGCGGAAGTTGTTTTATCCCGCTAGCAAACGGCAACAACGATCCGACGCTGACTACCTTGAGTAACCGGGTCATCCCGAGAGATACCGCTTTTGTACTCGACAATCCCAACGCTATGGATGCGGATATCGGTGACAGCCTGAGTTATCAGTGGGATCAGATCGACATTGGCAGCGCGACCGCGCTGGCAACCTTCGGTCAGGATCTGGGCGACAATCCGCTGTTTAGAAGTTATGAACCCCAGCCTGTTTCCTACCGGAATTTTCCCGCGCTCGGAACGCAGGTCCGGGGATTGTTCGACAAGGCCGAAGCAATGGCCTGTAGTTCGAGAAGCATGAATTTTCGGCTGACGGTTCGAGATAACGCCAGTGGCCAGGCCACCAGCGACGTGCGCGTAACGGTTAACAGCAATGCCGGGCCTTTCGAAGTGACTTCGTTGAACACCGCGCAGACACTGACGCTGGCCAGCGCGCCGTTTAACCTCACCTGGAATGTTGCCAATACCGGAACCGGTTCGCCCGTCAATTGCGCCAACGTCGATGTCGAGCTGCTGACATTCGATGATGCTAACTATACCAACTACTCTGTTCACCCGATCCTGGTTGCCACCCCCAACGATGGCAGTGAAGCGATAACCATCGTACCGCTGACCCATTCGCATCCGCGGGCCAGAATTCGCGTCAAGTGCAGTGATAACATTTTCTACGATATTTCCGACGCCGACCTGAACCTGGTCGGCAGCAGTCCGCCGATGATGTTTAGCGATACTGACAACGTGACTTTTTTCAAGAGCGATCTGGTTTTGATTGGTGCCAAGCCGGCCTGCGGCGTGCCGCGGCCGGTTTCAGCTGCTCGCGAGGAACTGGTCAACGTATTCAGTCCGCAAAAAACCGCCGCGCGCGAATGTGTCGCCGAGCCTCTTCCGGATCCGGATGGAAGTACGTCCAGTTACGATGCTTCCGCTATTGGCTATTTCTGGCTGCTGCTAATGGCGGGCCTTGCAGCGCTGCGACGGCTTTACCCGCTTCAGGGCTGACAGTGGGTTTTGACGATGGCGTTGTACTTTAGCGCGTAGCTGCGCGCCTTTTGCATCAGGCGCAAGTGTTCGTCGCTGCGGACGACGTCGGAAATTCCTTCGATCAGCTGCACGCCGCAGCTCTCCTCGTATTTCAGGGTCTGTTCCTTGCTGATTCCGGGAATGTTAACCGCGCGCGTGGCCAGGCCGAGCAGGCGAAAGTCTTTTATTTTTATCGCCTGGTTGGCGTCCGCCTGCGGGTCCGCGGCATCCAGCCATTGCAGCTTCTGCACGTAGGGATCGATCGTGCTGGAAGAAGTTGCGCAGTTAGCCGTCAGCAAACAGCTG
>Ga0224508_10000341_pt1 | contig 46660 bp, 39 predicted proteins | sample SF_Jan12_sed_USG_4_FD_170157 | JGI IMG/M metagenome (GOLD analysis project Ga0224508, IMG submission 170157) | Sediment microbial communities from San Francisco Bay, California, United States - SF_Jan12_sed_USGS_21 | ecosystem: Environmental > Aquatic > Marine > Sediment | place: USA... | reverse complement strand
GGACAGCCCGATGCGGATCTACCCGGCACCCCACTACAGCATGGGCGGGCTCTGGGTCGATTATAATTTGATGACGACCCTTCCCGGGCTGTATGCGATCGGAGAGGCCAATTTCTCCGATCATGGGGCGAACCGTCTCGGAGCCAGCGCGCTCATGCAGTGTCTGGCGGACGGATACTTCATCCTTCCGATCACGATCGCCGACCACCTGAGCCGCCACCCGTACGGGGACATCGACGAGACCCACCCGACCTTCGAGGAAGCTCTCGGCGAAACGCGCGCCGGCGTCGATCGCCTGCTCTCCATCGATGGGACCCGAACATCGGAGTCCATCCACCGCGAGCTGGGGGGCATCATGTGGGACGAGTGCGGGATGTCACGTGACGCGGAGGGCTTGAACAGGGCGCTGAAGCGGATTCCGGAGCTTCGGCAGGAGTTCTGGACGAATCTCAGGGTCCCGGGCAAAGGCGAGCAGCTCAATCAGGCGCTCGAACACGCCGGCCGGCTGGCCGATTTCCTCGAGTTCTCCGAGGTGATGTGTCGGGACGCACTCCAGCGCGAGGAGTCCTGCGGCGGTCACTTCCGCGAGGAGTACAAGACCGAAGACGGCGAGGCGCTGAGGGACGACGAAAGGTTCGCCCACGCGTCGGTCTGGGAGTACCGGGGGCCGGATGCCGCTCCCAAGATGCACCGGGAGCAGCTGACGTTCGAAGCCCTTCCACTTTCGATGCGCAGTTACGACCGGTGACCAAGAGTCTGAATCTCAGGATCTGGCGGCAGGAAGGGCCGGACGACTCCGGGCGGTTCGTGGAGTACTCCGTCGAGGAAATCACCGACGAGACGTCCTTCCTGGAGATGCTGGACGCCCTCAACGAGAAGTTGATCGCCTCTGGCGAAGAGCCGGTCGCGTTCGACTCCGACTGCCGCGAAGGGGTCTGCGGCACGTGCTCGCTCGTGATCGACGGGCAGCCGCACGGCCCACTCGGCAGGACCGCGACCTGTCAGCTCTACATGCGCCATTTCGAGGACGGTGACGTGATCACGATCGAGCCGTTCAGGGCCGCCGCCTTCCCGCTCGTACGCGACCTCGTCGTGGATCGCGGCGCATTCGACCGGATCATCCAGGCGGGCGGCTACATCAGCGTTCACTCGGGCCCGAAACCCGATCCGAACTCCATCCCGATCGAGCCCGACATCGCCGAGCAGGCACTCGATGCCGCCTCGTGCATCGGGTGTGGCGCCTGCGTCGCGGCCTGTCCGAACGCGTCTGCGATGCTCTTTACGTCCGCCAAGGTCTCGCACCTGGGTTTGCTGCCTCAGGGCCAGCCTGAGCGGTGGGAGCGGGTCGAGCGCATGGTCGCGCAGATGGAGGAAGAGGGGTTCGGTTCCTGTCGGAACTACGCCGAGTGCGAGGCGCAGTGTCCCAAGGGGATCAGCATCGATTTCATCGGCCGCATGAACCGGGACTACACCCGGGCCGTGCTTCGCGAGCCGATCGACCGGCGAGGGAAGATGGTGCCGCAGTAGCCGCACCCGAACATGAGGCATGACGATGAGTGAACTGAAGGCCCTGTCTCTCGAAGCCATCCCGAGGGCCCTCGAGCAAGCGAAGCAATACCGTCTCCTGAACGAGCCCGAGGTGGCGGAGAGCGTCTGCGTCGACATCCTGGAGGTCGACGCGGACAATCAGGGTGCGCTCGTTCAGCTTCTCCTGGCACAGACCGAGCAGTTCGAGCGGGACAGCCACGCGCTCGATCGGGCCAAGGAGGTGCTCCCGCGGCTCGAGGGCACGTACCAACGGGCCTACTACGCCGGTCTCGCGTGCGAGCGTCAGGCCAAGGCGCTGCTCAAGCACCGGGCACGCAAATCGGGCGTGGCTGCGTACCATTGGTTCGAGCGGGCGCTCGAGCATTACGGGCGCGCGATCGAAGAGCGGGCGCCGGGGGACGACGACGCGATCCTGCGCTGGAACACGTGCGTCAGGATGGTCGAGCGTCACCCGCATTGTCGGCCCGAAACGACGGGCCGCCGGGAGCTCGGAATCGAATGAACGGAGAGGAACCTGATGAGTAGCCGCCACGATATCCGTGCCTTCGACTACGTCAACCACCCCTACGAGCGCGTGCGGGAGGCGCTGCGTGACGACACCGAACGGGTGCTCCAGCAGGGGACGCGTGCGGCCGCCTCGCGAGCTCACGCGGTGGCCTCCCTGCTCCACGTGAATATCGGCGGGTTCGAGGTCGGGACCGAGATCTCCCTGAACGTGAGCGAGATCGACCTCGAGCCGGGCTCAGGGGCGTCCGGCGAGAGGACCCGGATCAGACTCGATTGGAAGGCGGCGAAGAACCCGCGGCTGTTCCCCGAAATGACCGGCGTCCTGTCTGTCTACGCGCTGACGGCGAAGGAGACGCAGCTCGATTTCGAGGGGACCTACGAGACCCCGCTCGGCCCGCTGGGCACGGCGGTCGAAGCGATCATCGGCCGCCGCATCGCGGACGCGTCGGTGCACCGATTCGTGACCGATGTGGCAGTGCACCTGCGGGAGACCCTGCGAAGCGACGCCTGAACCACGCGGGCGTTCGGCGGTCCGCCACCGCCCGACGCTCCTAGGGCAGCCCCTCCTGCCGGAGGATGTTCCGGAAGCGGGTGCGGCTGATCGCGTGATCGACCAGCACCTTCTCTCCGAGCGCCAGTGACGTCACGCCGTAGGGAGTCGGGGACGCGCGAGCCTCGGCGGCTGTAGCGATCTCCGTGACCTCGAGATCGACCCCCCTGGCCGAGGCTTCGGCTGGAAGCTCGTCGACGCACCTGGCCACGTAGGGACACTGGCCCGAGTACCTGAATTCGAGCCTCCCGGTCGAGGGCGGAGCCGGACAGTCCGCGAACGTCGGGCTCGCGGCGCCGGAAACGACAGGCTTGACGCACAGCATGAACGTCTCGCCCCAGGTCTCGACGATCTCGAAACCGGTCTTCTCGTAGATGCGCGAATCCGTGCACCAGGTCCCGCTGCTCGCGACCACCGCGACCCCGTCCCTCCCCTGGCTCTTCGCTTCCGCCACCACGTAGGCGATCAACCGGGACCCCAACCCGGAGCCGGCCGCTTTGACCCAGAGACAGTGAATCACCAGGTAGGTTGGAGCCTCGACCGCCCGCCACGCGTGCTCGCCGGGAGCGTATTCGATGAAGCCGATCGACTTGCCGTTCTCATCGACAAGCAACGCGATGCGAAGCCCGTTCGCGTATTCCTGCTTGAACCACGCGATCTTGAGAGCCCGGCCGGGGTGCTTCCTGTCCGCGACGCAGTGGATCCCGAACTCGTCGACGTTGTCGGGCGTGATGGCGAGCAGCGCGGGTTTCGGCATCGGTCCATGACCTGTGTCGTCGGGAGGGCTCCAGGCACATACCCTAGAAGCTCTGGGTCGGCCGCGGCAACGCCGGCATTCCCTCGCACCGACGTCATGGAGTGAAGGAGCACCAGGTGGATGCATCGTCGATCGCGGTCCTCGGGGCCGCCGGGAGTCAGGCACGCGGGATGATTCGCGCGCTCGGGCGAGCCGGCGACCTGGCAGGTCTTCTCGCGATCGATCTCCGTTGGGATCCCGAGGTCGAGTCCGAGTACGCGGCTCTCGGCATCGAAACAGTGACGGCGGACGTGCTCGGGGCCGACCGCTCTCTGCTGGACGCTCGAGCCGGCGACATCGGGCTCCTCGTCAACATGGCAGGACCGTTTTACGTCCTGGGGACCGCGCCGCTGGAGCGGGCGATGGAGATCGGGGCCGACTACCTCGACATCTGCGACGACGTCGACGCGACCGAGGATGCCCTCGCCCTGTCTGACCGGGTGGAAGCAGCGGGCATCCATGCCCTCCTCGGCATGGGGTCGTCACCTGGCACGACGAACATCCTGATCCGCGCGGCACTCGATGCGCTCGGGGACCCCGCGGCGGCCGAGGTACGCCTGGCATGGATCGTCGACGTCGGTGACATGACCCGTGCGGCCCTGATCCATGCGATCCACTGTCTCGCGACTGCCGTGCCGGGCTCGCAGGGCGTGCCGCCATGGGATGAGCTGGACCCGAAGATGGTCGACTTCCCCGACCCGGTGGGCCGACAACTCGTCATATTGCATGGACATCCCGAACCGCTGACGATCCCCCGGTTTCTCGGGGTCCCGCGTGTCACGAATCACGGGGGACTCGCGCCGGAAGAGGTGTTACGGCCGTACTGGGAGTTCGCCCGCGAAGCGGACGCCGTGCACGGCCACGCCATGCCGGAGGACATCTTCTCGAAGTTCCAGCGGATCCAGCGGGAGATCGTCGGTGAGGGGCAACGCTTCGGCTCGGGGATGCAGATCGACGTGACGATCGACGGCGACGGATACCGATTCGCCGCGGGCTCGGAGATGCCGATGGACGAGGCGACGGGCGTCCCGGCCGCGGCGGGTGTGCTTCTCATGGGGGAACGCCCGTTCGAGGGCCCGGGGATCTATGCGCCCGAGTGCCTGAGACCGGCCCACTTCTTCGGCAAGCTCAGACATGTTTCGAAGGGCGGAGGCGGGCTTCAGCTCCACGAGCTGGGGGGAGGTCTCCCGGGGGACCGGGTCCGAATCCGGGATCTGCTGGCCGTGTAGCCGCAGCTCGCCCGGGGTCGACTCACTGGCGGACGAAGGTGAAGGTGCCGAGCGGGACGTTCATGTCGAACGGACTGCCGGTCAGCCGCTGGATCGTGGCCGGAGGCGTCGTCACGGAGTTCGGCGACGTATAGATCGTCCCGCTGTCGGTCCCGGCATCGTACGGAAGTAGTTCCACGGTGACCGACTCGACCCACTCACCGCTCTGCATGAGATCCAGCCCGTGGACCCCGACGAACCAGTCGGGACTCGGCGCGATCATGGATACCAACGAGACGAGCGGGAAGTCCTCGTGCGCCTCGAACGTCAGGCTGACCGTGCCCGGGGCCGGGTTCACGCCACTGCCCGACAGCAGGCTTCCAGCGGCTCCAGCCTGGATCGCCGCGCTCACTTCGTCGGTCAAGGCGGTCTTGCTGCCGGTCTCGGCCATGTTCTTGATGCCCGCGGATGCGAGCCCGCCAGGAGCCCACAGCACCGCGGCATCGCTGTGTGTCCCGCCGATCAGGCCGGAGAAGTGAGCGTTCGGGGGAAACGACGTGGGGTGCGTGCCGGCGCTCCATGCGGCCTCGAAGGTCACGCGGTAGGTCGCCGTCGCCGGGGTACCCGGGTCGCCCGGCCCCGTAGGCTCGGCCGACCCGCATGCCATGCCGAACGCCACCGGAAAGGCGATTAGCCAACCCGTCCGTGGATTCCGGCGCCGCGGCCGCTTCCGAATCATCCTGATCAAATTGCCCCCATCTCACTCGATGTCGAAGAGAACCCTGCTGCGGTTCGAACCCGGAGGGGGACGGGGGGTTCCCGAGTGAGTCAGGCGCGGCGGCGGGTCAACTCCGCGACGATCGCTTCGCCATGGTCTCGCCCGTTCTCGATGAACACCTTGTTTGCGTCGAACCCGGCGGTCAGCACCCCGGCCACGAACACGCCCGGCACGTTGGTCTCGAACGTTTCGGGGTCGTGCTCCGGGATGCCCGTCTCCGCGTCCGAGCGGACTCCGACGTCTCTCAGGAACGCGTGATCCGGCTGCCAGCCCGTCATCGCGAACACCCAGTCGTTTGCGAGCTCCTCTTCGGAATCCTCGCTCCGCAGAACGACCGCATCGGGACGCACTTCCTCGACCCTGGTCCGCCAGCGGACGGCGATCGATCCGTCGTCGATCCGATTCACGATGTCGGGAAGGATCCAGGGCTTCACGCCTCGGTCGAACTGGTCCTCGAAGTGGACCACCGTGACGTGCGCGCCCGCCCGGTATAGCTCGAGCGCGGCTTCCACCGCGGAGCTCCCGCCACCCACCACGATCACGTCCTGACGCCAGTACGGATGGGCTTCACGAAACGCGTGCAGCACCTTCGACGAGTCCTCGCCCGGGACTCCGAGTCGGTTCGGATGAGCCAGCGCTCCCGTGGCCAGGACGACCGCCGAGGCGAGGGTCTCCCTCGGCGCGGCGCCGCGAGGTCGAGTCTCCAGGCGGAAGGCGTCGTTCTCGAGTACGACGCGAACCACGTCCTCGTAGGCGCGAACGTCCAGCTCGTGTCGGGTGGCGACGGCCCGGTAGTAGGACAACGCTTCTCGCCGAGTCGGCTTGGCGTCGGCCACGACGAACGGGACGCCGCCGATCTCGAGTCGCTCCGGCGTGCTGAAGAAGGTCATGTACGTGGGATAGTCGACCAGCGACTGAACCAGACAGCCCCGGTCGAAGAGAGCCGCCCGCAGTCCCACTTCACGCGCGGCAACGCCCACGGCGAGCGCGCACGGGCCGGCGCCCACGATCGCGAGGTCGAGTCGCACCCTTACGCCCCGCTCACACTGCCCGCGCGAAGCCGGCCCGGCGCGGATCCTGGGCCGCGTGCAGGACACCTTCTTCGTCGATGACGAGGGCTCCGACCAGCCCGGTCGACACCGAGGCGTTTGCCCTCACGTGCGGGACCCCGCGCGCCTCGAGCCCCTCGTAGACCGACTCCTCGTAGTGCCCCTCGAGGAACGGCTGGCCGAACGTCGCCCCCGACGGGAAGCCGAACCGGGGCGCGGCTACGGCCTCCATGGGCTCGAGGCCCCATTCCATCACGGCCGTCCCCGCCTGGTAGGGTCCGTGGACGAACCCGAACCCAGGCGAGCCGAAAACCGCCCGGGGTCTCCCATCCCGGAACAGAGCGAAGTTGGTCCCGATCCCGTTGGCCGTGCCGCCGCTTCCGTACACGTGCGCGCGGCTGATCGCGTGGGCCGCGTAGACACCGTCGACCACGATGCCCGCGCCGAACGCCGTCGGCGTATTGATCGAGTGCGTGCCCCAGGCGCAGTTGCCGTCCGCATCCCGTACCACGATGAAACTCGTGTTGAACAGTGCGTCCAGGTTCAGGTCGCGCATCGGGCTTTCGATTACGAAGTCCACCCGCTCGCGCGCGTATGCAGGATCGACGAACCGGGCGTGTGTGTCCTCGTCGTAGTCGGTGGTCGAGAGGAAGACCTCCTCGATGATCCGCATCTGGCGGTACACGCTCTCGGCGCTCGACGCCGCGGGACCCGATCCACGCAGGTCCGCGGCCTCACTCAGGTGGAGCGCGTAGGTGAGCAGCCCGGCCGTCGGCGCCCATACCTGATGACCCCGATAGTCCCCTTCGGGCTCGCCACGTCGCACGCGTTGTCGGTCGCGCCAGCCCGACATGTCGTCGAGAGTGAGGAGACCGCCATCTGACCCCGCCCGTGCTACGTAGCTCTTCGCGAACTCGCCTTCGTAGAACGCTTCCGGCCCGCCCTCGGCCACGGCCTGCAGCGTCCGTCCGATGTCGGACTGGATGAGGCGCTCGCCAGCACGCAGATAGCGCCCGCCGCGCATCCAGATCGCCTGGCCTTCCGGAAACCGGGTCGCTCGCGGCGACCGGCTGGCCGAGGACACGATGACATCCGACGCGGCGACCCCCTCGCGCGCATAGCCGATCGCGGCGTCGAAGAGGCCACCCCACTCCAGCCGACCGAACTCGGTGTGCCCCGCATGGACGCCGGCGATGTAGCCGGGGATGGGCATGGCGCGGCCCGTAAGCGTGGCCGCGTCGAATCGGTCGAAGTCGTAGGGCTCGGCGGCGGCGGGCCCCAAGCCGCCCGATGCGCTCGCCGTCTGGCCGGTCGCCGCATCGAAGAAGGTCATCCCGAACGCACCGCCGATCGAGACGAGCCCGACCTCCACCACCGCCTGCGTTACCGCCGCGGCGATGTAGGCATCGGCGGCATTGCCGCCGCGCTCGAGGACGTCGAAGGCGGCGTCGGTGGCCTCGCGCGCGGTGGTGGCGACCGCGACGGTGCGACCGCTGGCATGGAAGTCGGCCAGGGGGTCCGGATCGACGAAACCGCCGCCGGTCGGGACTGTGGTCGCGACCGTTGCCGGAGAGCCCGAATCGCTCCCGCATCCGGTCAACACCGCCGCGGCGCTCCCGGCGGCCACGCTTCCGACGAACTTCCTACGGTCCATGATCATCTCCCGCTTCGGCTGCGGACTCCCGCGTCGGTCCTGCGGACCGAGCTACGGTGACCCTATACTCGGAACCTGACCCCGGCGAGGGGACCGGAACGCACGCCAGCACGAGGAGGCAGGCATGGATCGACGGGATTTCCTCAAGGGGACGGCGGCGGTCGGGGCGGCGCCCATCTTCGGCTCGATCGGGGCTCGGTCGCTCCTCGGCACCGCCGCCGATGAGTCTGGCCGAGCGGGGCAGGAGACGCGACTCGTCGTGGACGGTCTCGACACGTCGATCGTGAACGCCGAGTTCCTCGGTCTCCTGCGGCAGGGCGGCGTCGACTGCATGCACAAGAGCATGGGCGACTTCCCCTCGTACGGCGACCTGTATGCGTTCCTGGAGGACCACGCCGACGAGGCCACCGTGGCGACAACCGTGGACGAGATCTGGCGGGCGAAGGCCGACGGCAGGATCTCCTTCGTGCTGGGAACCCAATCCGCAAACCTGCTGGAACAGCGGTTGGACAAGAGCCCGACAGGCACCTACGCGCCGATGGTCTCGACGATGCGCGCGTTCTACGAACTCGGGCTACGCGTTCATTCGATCTGCTACAACCTCACGAACATCTTCGGCGGAGGCTGCCTCGACCACGACGTCCCTCTCACCCGGGCTGGGCACAGGTTGGTCGAGGAGATCCACGGTCTGGGGATGCTGCTGGATGTCGGAGGCCACACGGCCGAACGAACGAGTCTCGACGCAATCGAGATCTCGTCAGGCGTCCCGGTGGTGTGCACGCACACGAACGTCGCGGCGCTGAACGCGAACCCGCGGGCCGTGAGCGACCGGTTGTTCGAGGCGTTGGCGGGCACAGGTGGGGTCGTCGGGATCACCGCGATCTCGGACTTCCAGAAGCGGAATCCCGACAACTACCGGAGCCACGGCCCCCGGAGCCCCCAGGCTACGCTCGACGATCACCTCGACCAGTACGACTACCTGAAGCGTCTGATCGGCATCGACCACATCGGTCTGGGCCCCGATTTCGTGTGGGGCTGGGGCGAGGTCTTCGACCATGACCCGTCGGTTTCGATCGCCTTCCCTTCAGAGGCCCTGGGGGAGGGCATCCCGCAGCTGACGAAGGATTTCGAGAACATCTCGAAGCTGCCGAACCTCGTCGAGGGGCTGCGTGGACGTGGCTGGTCGGAAGACGAACTCGACAAGGTGCTCGGCGGGAACTGGTTGAGGGTGTACGGACGGGTCTGGGGTTAACCGCCCGAGCTCATCAGGATCCACGCTTCCGGATCGATCTCCACCGCGGCGCCCTCGGGAACCTCGAGGGTGCCGACCCCGCCCGTCATGGGGATCCGCTGCACGTATCCGTCCACACGAACCTCGACCGGCAGATCGAAGGGCTCGTTGCCCTCGGTGCTCCAGCGAAGCTCGAGCCCGGCCGCCGACGGCGATACCTCGAGCTCCGGCAGGGCCGACTCGCGCAGGTAGACGGCGAGAATGCGCGTCACGTCGGTACCGGCCACCTCCCGGATCGTGTCCACGAGCTCGCCGGTATCGATCGATCGGCACCCGCACGCCTCGCCGCCCGGATCCGCCGGTCGGTCATGCATACGGCGGAATACCTCCACGAGCGCGTCGCGACCGATCAGGTACCGGAGCGTGTGGAGGACAGCCGCACCCTTCCGGTAGATGTCGCCCGTGTAGGCGTCGTGCGTCGTGGCGTCCGGGCCCGGGACGACCGGACTCGCGTTCGCGATGCGCGGTCGCCAGGCCGACACATACTCGTGATAGGCCTCGGGGCCACCCAACTGTTCCGCATAGAGCGCCTCCATGTAGGTCGCGAACCCTTCATGAAGCCACCAGTCGCGCCAATCTCGCGCGGTGAGCTTGTTGGCCCACCATTCGTGCGCCAGCTCGTGGAAGTGATAGAAGTCGAACCCGAAGTCGTTGTTTCGAAAATCGGACCCATACGCGATCGCCGACTGGTGCTCCATCGCGATGTACGGCGTGTGGACGAGAGCGTACTTGTCGCCTCGGAACGGGTACGGGCCCAGCAGCTCCTCGAAGAACGCCATGTCCCGAGGCATCTGCTCGAACAGGCGGCGGCCGTCGTCGAGACTCTCCGGGAGCACCCAGAACTGGAACGGAAACTCCTCACCGGAAACGCTTTCATAGGTGGTCTCGAGCACTTCGTACGGGCCGATGTTGATCGAGACCGCGTAGTTGTTGATCGGAGTCGAGACGAACCAGTGGTGTGTGGACGTCCCGTCACCGTGCGACTCTACGCGCCGGAGAGTCCCGTTGGCGGCGACCAGGACGGGGTCGGCGACCCGCACGCGGATCGCCATGGAGTCCGGCTCGTCCGCCGGGTGATCCACCGCCGGCCACCACAGGTCACCACCCTGAAGGACCGACACGACGCCGATCCACGGCTCACCGGTCGCGGTCTCCCGCCAGTAGAAGCCATCGGCCCAGGACGTGACCGCCTCGGAGACCAGCGGTCGTCCACCGTAGTCGATCCGCACCTCGACATCCTCGCCGGGCGCCATTTCCCGCCCGATCGGGACGGAGAGCAACCCATCTTCGTGACGAAAGTCGGTCGGCCTGAATTCCCCCTCCGCGACAGGCCCGGCCGTCGTGACCGTTAGTCGGCTGTCGAGGTGCAGCACGACCTCATCGAGGACTTCCAGGGCGGTGACGGTCGCGTCCATCCGTCCCATGATTGTCGAGTCGGCGGGCTCGACCCGGACCGTCAGGTCGTAGAAGCGGACGTCGAACGCCGCCTGTGCGGCGATCCGCGGGCCGCCTGATGTGCCCTCGAGCGCCGTCGTCGCGACCCGGTCGCCCGGCGCGTCGAGGTCCGCGGGCGCCGTCTCGGAACACCCGACGGCGGTTGCCGCGATGAGCGACACGGATGCGACGAGCCCGCGGCCCAGGAGCGGTCGCGCGTCGCGCGTGGTCGGCCGATCGCGCCCGGTCAAGGGACGCGCTCGAAGCGCAGGTTCCACACGCGGCCACGGCTCATGCTGAACCCGGTCACCCGACCCGCTGCGTCTCTTCGGAAGATGAATGTCGATCCGGAGCGGGCCGGCGTCTCGGTAATCGCGGACCAGCCGGTGAACGCGTCCTCGTACGCGGGACGCAGCGCCATGTTGACGTCGTAGCGCTGCCGCGAGACGAGCTGCTCGCCATCGAGCTCGATCCGGTACGTGACTTCGGCATCGTCGCTCCGGTACGTCCCGACGTATTCCCGCAATCGCGCCGGCCCGGGCTCGGACAGCTCCACGGGCTCGAGCGTGGCCCGATCGAGCACCTGAGAGTAGAGCATTCCCACGGGGCGTCCCTCTTCGGCCGGCGGACTCTCGAACTCGAGCACGTAATCGCTCGGCCCCTCGAAGCGCGTGTCACTGACGGGTCTGAGTGGGACGCCGTTCAGGAGTAGCCGCCCATCCCCGGCTTCGATCTCCCAGAAGCCGCCCGAGTAGGCATCGCGGTACCCCCCCGCGAGCGATTCCAGCTCGTCGGCGCCCAACCCGACGGGAGGACCGCTCATCCCGGCCGGCACGGCATCGTCGATCGCGTCGCCGAGAAGAAGGTCCGCGACCTCGTGCGCGAGCCCTCGTGGGTTCGCCCCGGCCACGTTACACATCACCGCGACCGCGACCCCCTCCTCCGGGAAGCGCGTGAGAAAGGCCCCATACCCGGCCGTGGCGCCGGCGTGATGGACCTCACGGACGCCACGATGCTCCCCGTGGATCACTGCTCCGGCGTACTTGATCTGACGTCCCGAGTCGAGGACGCCCTGTCGGTGCATCTCTTCCACGAAGAGCGGGCCGCCGACCTCCGCCGTCTCGAGATTGTGAGTGAAGCGGAGAAGATCGCTCGGCGTCGTCAGAAGACCGCCATTCCCGTAGATGTCCTCGAACGGCATCAGCTGATGGAAGGCCCCGTCGGCCGTCCGTCTGTACGCCGTGGCGCGGTCCGGCACGATCTCCGTGTAGTCGTCACGCCACTCGGTCTGTGTCATGCCGAGCGGCTCGAAGATCCGCTCGCGGGAGAAGTCGTCGAGCGACCGGCCGGTGACGCGCTCGACGAGCACCGCCAGGAGGTTGTAGCCGGTGTTCGTGTACGAGTAGAACTGTCCCGGCGGGTAGTTGAGGACGGATTGGCGGCCGGCGATGTCGAGCGTGTGGGTGTGCGTGTGCCGTCGCGTGGTCCGCTGCCATCCATGGATGCCGGCGATGACTCCCCAGTCCCGCAGGCCGCTGGTGTGGTTGATCAGATCGCGAACGGTGATGACTTCCCCGTAGTCCGGGATCTCGGGGAAGTAGTCGCGGATGTCGTCGTCGAGCGAGATGCGGTCGTCGACCGCAAGCAGGACGGTCGCGGCGCTTACGAGCTGTTTGGACACGGACCCGGCTTCGAAGACGGTGGTCGTCGTGTTCGGAACGTCGAACTCGAGCGTCGACTGCCCGAAGGCGCGGGCCAGGACCTCCTCCCCGTCGACTGAAGCCGCTACCGCGCACCCCGGGGTCTCGGCTCCGTCGAACCGGGCGAAGATCGTATCTACCGCCGCGATCTCCGCGGGCGCGCCCGACCCGACAGAGTCCGGGGCCTCGGATGCGCAGCCCCACACGAACGGCAGAGGGCCCAGGACGAGGGCGGTCAGCCATCTTGCCCGAAGGCCCGAAGCACCCAGCATGCGTTGCGATCTCCATCAAACGTTGCGCGGGGGGGACGAAGCGAAGGTCGAGACCACGAGGGGCGTGGGCAAGACGTAAGGGTCGATTGAGTCTCCGGCCCGTTGCCGCCGTCTTGGCACGCGAGTAGCGTCATCGTCCGTTGTTCGTTGGGGCGCCCCCCGCCCCACTTCCGATGTTGCCGTTTCAAAGGGGAGGGACGGTTGAGAGCGACCGGCCTCGCACTGCTTCTCATACTCGCCGCGGACGTGCGGATGCCCACCCCCGTGGTCGCTCAAGAGAACCGGTCCGTCGACCGTCGCTCGACAACCGAGACGAGTTCGTCGCGACGCCGACGGTGGCGGAACTACAACCGGTATCCCGGCCCGATCCCGACACCGGCCGAATGGAGGGCTCCGGAAGGCCCCGTCAAGATCGCGCTCCAGGCGGGGCACTGGCGGGCGCACGAGGCGCCAGGCGAGCTGTCGGGCCTCAAGGACAACGGAACCCGGTGGCGTGAGACCGCCGAGTGGGAGGTGAACCTCGAGATCGCTCAGGTGGCGGCCGCCCAACTGATCGAGCTCGGCTACGAGGTGGACATCCTGCCAGCCGTCATCCCGCCCGACTACCGGGCGCACCTGTTCGTCGCGATCCACGCGGACGGAAGCGACAATCCGGCGGCCTCCGGGTATCGAGTCGCCGCACCGCGACGCGATGCGACCGGCCGCGCCTCCGGAATCGCGGAGCTGTTGAGGGACACGTACGGAGAGGCGACCGGTCTCAGGCGGCTCCCGACCACGACGTACCGGATGCAGAACTACTACGCGTTCAACTACCGCCGGTACGAGCACGCGCTGCACCCGATGACCATCGCCGTGATCCTGGAGACGGGTTTTCTCACGAGCCCGACGGACCGACGCGTGATCGTCGACGAGCAGGAGCGCGCGGCGCTAGGGATCGTGGAGGCGGTGAAGGCGTTCCATGTGACCCCGCCCCCTGCGCTCGCGACGTCCTCAGGCGAGCGGGATTGACGCGGTCCCGACTCCTATTCGCGGGGATCATCCTCGCGACCTCGACCGCCTGCTCCCCGGGCGATCGTAACGAAAGCAACACCGGCTGGTCCGGCGTCGTCTCGGACAGCGCCGGGGTCGTCGTCGTGGCGAACTCCAACCGGGGACTGTGGCGCGAAGACGAGAGGTGGACGGTCGTCGAGGATCTCCGGATCGGGGCGGCGGGCGGCGACCCTGACTACCAGTTCGGCCAGGTCGGCTCCGTCGGCGTCAACTCGAAGGGCGAGATCTTCGTCTCGGACCGGCAGGCCAGCGAGGTGCGGGTCTTCTCCCCCGACGGGGAGTTCATCCACACGCTCGGCGCGCCCGGCTCCGGTCCCGGTCAGTTCGCTCCGGGCGTCATGCAGATCCTGATCACACAAGGGGACACGCTGCTCGTCCCTGACCTCGCGAATCAGCGCATCAACCGGTTTCTCCCTGACGGGAGCCCGGGGGCGAGTGCGCGCGTCGACCTCGATCTCGGACGACCGCTGAACTTCATCTGGGATCCGACCTCGAAAGAAGGCGCCGTCCAGGTCCGTCCCGGCACACCAAGGGACCCGCTCGCCAACTCGAGCGACGTCATTCGGGTCGTCGAGACCTCGGGCGAGTTCGGAGACACCCTGCTCGTCGTACCGTCCGGCGGGTTGTTCCAGGAAGGCGGTCTCAAGTTCTTCACGCCGGAACCGACCTGGATCCTCAGCGACTCGCTCACCGTTCTCTACGCCGTGAACAGCGAGTACCGAATCATGTTCCACGATCGCCACGGAAACATCCGGCGTATTGTTTCGAAGGCGCATGAGCCGAGGCCGATCGGGGAGCGTGACATTCGGGCGCTGTTCATCTATCTCGATCGCCGGTGGACGGACATCGGCGTGACGCCGGCGGGCATCGCCGAGAACCACCGCCGCGTCGGGTTCGCCGAGTTCTTCCCGGCGTTCTACATGCTGCGGCTGGGCCCGGACGGTTCGATGTGGGTGCAACCGGTCCAGTCCCCTGCCGACCTCTCCGACGAAGAGATCGAGCGGTACAACTTCATCGAGGACTTCGGGGCGCCGGGATGGGACGTGTTCGACGCGGAGGGCCGCTACCTCGGCGTGGTCGAGATGCCTCCGCGTTTTCAGCCGAGGACGTTCGTCGGCGACCGGATCTACGGCGTGTGGAGAGACGACCTCGATGTGCAGTACATCGTGCGTCTCGAGGTGGGGCGAGGATCGAGCCAAACGGAGGGTCGCTGAAGAGTTTTCGGCGCAGCGTCTTTCACGGCTGGTGAGGCTCTCCTCCAGCCGTCAGCACGGCGACCTGGGCGTTCATCTGCCGCGTGAGCTCCAGGTGGAGCTCCTGCACCTCGTCCATTGTCCAATCGAACGATGCGAGCCGGTCGGTCACGTCCAGGAGCCCTTTCACCCGGGCGTCCCGCCCGGCCTGATAGTGCGACAGGTCGCCGGAACCGTTCCCGGTGATCGCCCGAGCGAGTAGCTCCGCCTCCCGCAGGGCGTCGGTGATCCCGTGTGCCGTGATCGGATCGCGAAAATAGCCGGCGTCGCCCACGAGCGCCCAACCCGGGCCGGCCGCCGGCCGGAGAAACCCCGGCGCTCCTGCGAACGTGCGGACTTTGACCGTGTCCGTCCGAGATGCGATGTCGTCCCCGAGATCGGGTGAGACCGCTCGGAGTGCTTCGAGGTGAAGCTCCCCCGTCGTTCTCTCGCCTCGCGCGGCAAAGCGGGTGCGCGGGATCAGAGCGAAAACACACGTTTCGTCATCGTTCGTGGGGATCGTTCCGATGCTGACGTCGGCCTCGTAGAACCAGTGATTTCCTTCGAGAGCGACGTCCGGCCAGTAGCCGTAAATCGAGCACGCGGCATGCGGGGCGGTGTAGTCTGCCTCGAGACCGAGGATGCGGGCGACCCTGGACCGCATGCCGTCGGCCCCGATCACGAGATCGGCCGTGACATCCGTGACCTCCCGGTCCGGACCGGACATTCGCGCACCGACCACTCGACCCTCGTCGTCGCGCAGGAGATCGACCAGTGACTGGCCGTACACGACCTCGGCACCGGCCTCTCTCGCCGCGTCCACGAGGATGGGATCGAGGACCGTCCGTCTCGGGGCGAACAGTCGATCGACGCCGTCGCGCTCCTTGATCTCGACGCGCACGGACTCACCACCGTAGTGGAATGTGGTGCTGGCGATCGGCGGCGTTCCGGCCGCGCGCACCCGGTCGAGCAGTCCCCAGCGGTGAAGCTGAAGCACCCCACCCCGCATCATCGCGTGCGTGGACAGGGTGTCTCGACCGTAGGCGACCGGATCTACCGCCAGGACCCGAAGCCCGCGCTTGGCAAGCAACATCGCCGTTGACGCTCCAGCGCACCGGGCGCCCGCAATGACCACGTCGTAGCGAACTCGGGAGAACGGTGAGCCCAATTCCCTACCTTTCCTGTTATGTGGGATGTACCGGATGATGCGGCTCGTCGGACCAGGGCGACAAGCGACGGATTGGCTGAGCGCCGGGACGTTGCCGCGTCGGACGGCCGGTGACTAGTGTGCGAGCCCGCTCATGAACGAGCAAATACGGAGGAGGATCCGATGGAGACCGCTACCCCCGTCGACAACGGCGTCGATGTCGAAGCCCTGCTGGGGGCCCGCGAGGCCCTGACCGAAGCCCCCGAGGCGGCACAGTTCAAGTGGCGGGCGAGCTGCAAGTGGATCAACGGGACGCACAGTCGGTCGTCGGTCAAGAGCTTCTTCGGACTCGGCGAAGAGCAGGCGCACCGCACCGAGTTCACGTTCGATGCAGACCACCCGGAGGTCTTCGCCTCGGAAGACAAAGGTGCCACACCGACCGAACTCATTCTGGCGGCATTGGCAAGCTGCCTGACAGCGGGCGTCGCTTCCGTCGCACAGCATCGCGACATCCAGCTCCGCTCGGTCACCGCCACGCTGGAAGCCGGGATGGACCTCCAGGGGATTCTCGGGATCGACGGAGAGGTGCGGAACGGCTTCGACGGGATCAACGTGCACTACGACATCGACGCGGACGCGAGCGAGGAAGACATCGCGGCCGTGGTCGCGCAGTCGCAGAAGCGCTCCGCCGTATACGACGTCATCACGAACCCGACCAACGTGTCGGTCTCGGTCAACTAGCCGAGCCGACCGGATTCGTGAGACGAGTTCGATGCGAACGACGACGGTCGTCATTGGAGCGGGGCACGCCGGACTGGCGATGAGCCACTGCCTCACCGAACGCTCGATCGACCACGTGGTCCTCGAGCGCGGCGAGGTGGCGAACACGTGGAAGACGGAACGGTGGGATTCGCTCCGCCTGCTCACCCCCAACTGGCAGAGCCGGCTCCCCGGCTTCGGTTACGAAGGGGATGACCCGGATGGCTTCCGGGACATGTCGGAGACCATCTCCTTCATCGAGCGCTACGCCGAGGTGATCTCCGCGCCCATCCGAACCCACACGAGCGTTTCGTCGGTCCGTGCCAGAAACGGCGGGTACGTGGTCGACACCGACCGGGGGGGCTGGCAGGCGAAGACGGTGGTGGTCGCGAGCGGGGCGTGCGCGGTCCCGAACGTCCCCGCGCTGGCGGTGGCGATCCCGACGGGAATCGAGCAGATCACCCCGAAGGAGTATCGGAATCCGGATCAGATCGCCGATGGCGGCGTGATGGTGGTCGGCGCCTCATCGACTGGCACCCAGATCGCCGCGGAGCTACAGCGCTCGGGCCGTCAGGTGACGCTGTCGGTCGGCGAGCACGTACGGGTCCCTCGCGTGTACCGCGGGCGCGACATCAAGTGGTGGATGGACCGCTGCGGTGTGCTCGACGAGGGATATGAGGCATACGACAACCTCGAGCGGGTGCGTAATCTCCCGTCCCTGCAGCTCGCGGGATCGAACGACCGGCGGACGGTCGACCTCAATTCGCTCACCGACCTCGGCGTGAAGTTGATCGGACGGCTTGCCGGGATCACGGGCGGAAAGGCTCAGTTCTCGGGGTCGCTACCGAACCTGGCGTCCCTCGCGGACCTGAAGATGAACCGACTGCTCAACACCATCGACGAGTGGGTGGCGCAGAACGCGCTCGAGAGCGTCGTGGAGCCGGCTCAACGGTTCGAGACGACGCGCGTCGACGCGTCACCGCCGCTCGGAATGGACCTCGCGTCCGGCGAGATCCGAACGATCGTGTGGGCGACGGGCTTCCGCCCGGATCACTCCTGGATCGACCTTCCCGTGTTCGATCGAAAGGGACGTCTCGAGCACGAGGGGGGCGTCGTGGAAGCTCCGGGCGTGTACGTGATGGGGCTGCCGTTTCAGCGAAGGCGGAAGTCCAGCCTCATCGACGGGGCGGCCGACGACGCGACCGACCTGAGCGCACACCTGACGACGCTCCTGAGCGGGGGCGGCCCGGCGGCCGCCTGACTCTCGCCGCCGGCCTCTCGAGGACGGTTACCCCTCGGCGTATCCCTGGAGCGTCTCGATCTGGTCCGGTTTGCCCAGGACGATGAGCTCATCCCCCGCGTCGAGCCGGGTGTCGGCGCCGGGGTTGAAGACGAATTCGCCGTCCGCGCCCTCTTTCTTCCTGAGGGCAATGACCATCAGACCCGTGTTCTCCCGAATCTCGGCTTCGAAGAGCGTCTTCCCGTTCAAGCCCGAACGAGGGCCCACCGTCGACTGCTCGATCCGCAGAGCGATCTCGGGAGATCGGGTCGCAACGTCGAGGAAGGACACCACCGAGGGTCGGAGCAGCACCGACGCCATGCGCACCGCGCCGGTAACGTTCGGGCTCACGACGTGGTCGGCTCCCGCCCGGTAGAGCTTCTCCGTGCTTTCTTCCTCGTAGGCACGAACCACGATCGTCAGATCGGGGTTGAGCGCTCGCGCGGACAGGCAAACGTAGACGTTGTCTTCGTCACGCCCGAGCGAAGCGACCAGACCCGACGCCCGTTCGATGCCCGCCTGATGGAGAGTCGAGTCGTGGTTCGCGTCTCCCTCGACGACCAGGAGTTTCTCCCCCGCGACCTCGCGAGCCGCCTGGATCTGAGCCTGGTCGTGTTCGATGACGACCAGGGTCTCCGGGGTCGGCATCAGCTCCTCGATCACTCGAATGCCGGTCCGCCCCGCACCACACAGGATGACATGGCCTGACAGCGATTCTATCTCCTTCATGATGCGGCGCTTTCGCAGAAAGTTCCGAACGTCGAGCTCGACGATGAACGAGGTGATGAGCGCGAACCAGATCCCGAGCCACGTGATCCCCAGAGCGAGAATCGCCATCGTCACGACCCGCCCGCTGGGAGTCAGCGGGCGGACCTCCTGGTATCCGACCGCCGTGAGCGTGATGACGGACATGTAGAGGCTGTCGGCGAAGCTCCACCCTTCGACGACGACATACGTGGCCGCCCCCGCGAAGACGAGGAAGGCCCCGTACATGAACACGGCCATGAACCGCAGGCTCCAGGTGTCCAGAACGGCGAACGAGCCGATTCGAGCTAGCATTGGCATGAACGCGAAGCTACACGTCCCCGCCCCGCGGGACGATGGATCGGCGTCGGTGCCTAACGATGCGCCTGCGCGTGCTCCCCATGATCCGCGAGCTGAGCTTCGAACCATTCGTGGATCGCCTGTACCAGAGCCGGATCCTCCGACGAGTACATGATCTGCGCACCGCGCTCGATCTCCGAGTACTCGATCGTCAGACGGTCTTGTCCGGTGACGAGAGCGTGGAGTCCCGGCATATCGTGCCCGTGGATCATCTCGGGGTCGTGGAAGTCGCCACGCGCGAACCGCGCGGCCTCTTCGGACAGATGCCCTCGGATCAAGCGGATCTGCTCCGCGTCATTGGAGTCCGCGACGACTTGCTGCAGGCCACCGGTCTCGTCGATCTCGAACACGTGCGTGGTCTCGTCGAGATCGAACGGCATCACGGAGGCTCCCGCTTCAGCGACCGATTCGTGGCGCTCCTCCAGAGTCGATTGCTCGTCGGGGCCACACGCGACTGCGCCCGCCGCCAGCATTGCCAGAGCGATCCTGTACTTCATCATCATCGCCTATCCCTCGAGTCCGGGTGATCGTAACCGACGCACCGGGGTACTCCGTCGCGAACGCCACCGGTATCCTCCGTAGGCAGGTTCGAACCCGCCACACGCGCTTTTTCAGAAAGGACGCTCGATGTCCGGTACCGTCTCGCTCCGCCAACGTTTACTTCGCCCGCTCGTCGCTTTCGGACTGGGCTTGATCGGACTCATGCAGGTTCAGCCCGTCCGCGGTCAGACCGTGCAGCTCGAGCCGTCACAGCAGGCACAACGCGCCGCGGAGCGGGCCCAGCTCTCGGGTATCGAGACCGGGACGATGTGGACGTTCGAGAACGCCCCGCTCGACTACTGGGAGGAGGCATACGGGTTCCGTCCGACCGCCGAGTGGCTCGAACACGTGCAGCTCTCATCGGTGCGCTACGGAGAGAGCTGTTCGGCGTCGTTCGTCTCCCCGAACGGGCTCGTGATGACGAACCACCACTGCGCGCGGGCGTGCGTCGAGGCGGTGTCGACGGCTGCCAGCGACTACGTCGAGGACGGCTTTTACGCCGCGACGCGAGAAGACGAGCTCGTCTGCCCGGATCTGTTTCTGGACCAGCTGGTCGCGATTTCGAGCGTGACCGATCGGGTGCGTGCGGCAGCGGAGGCCGGCGGGTCGGACCAGGAGACCGCGGCGGCGCAGGAAGCCGAACGCACCACTATCGAGGAGTCCTGCGAGACGGACTCGGAGAACGAGTGCCAGGTCGTGGCGCTCTTCAACGGTGGCCAGTACCAGCTGTACGAGTACCGGCGCTTTTCCCCGGTGAAGCTCGTCTTCGCGCCCGAGCTCCAGGCCGGGTTCTTTGGCGGGGACCCCGACAACTTCACGTATCCGCGCTACGCGCTCGACGTGGCGTTCGTGCGAGCCTACGAGGAAGACGGGACGACACCCAGCTCGACGCCACACCACTTCGAATGGGACGCCGAGGGAGCCGATGAAGGCGAGGTGGTGTTCGTTACCGGGAATCCGGGTTCGACGGACCGGGGCGCGACGGTCGGGCAGCTCCTCTACGAGCAGGCATATCGACACCCGTTCCTGATCCGCGTGCTCGAGGGCCAGCGCGATGTGTTCAGGACCATCGCGGGCTTCGGCCCGGAGGCCGAGCGGAGCGTCCGGGAGCAGATCTTCGGCATCGAGAACAGTCTGAAGGCGCTGAGCGGCCAGCTCGAGGGACTCCGGGACACGCTCCTGATGGGTCAGAAGATGAGCTGGGAGGCCGAGTTCCGGACCCGAATCGCGAACGACCCCGATCTGGCGGCCGAGTTCGGCGATACGTGGGACGGTCTTACGGACATCCAGTACGACAAGATGCGTGTGAGTCCGGCGTTGAACGCGAACGACCCGCTGTTCGGAGGCGGAGATCCGACCGTAATGATGGCCACGATGCTCGTTCGGTATCTGCGCGACATGGCGATGCCCGAGGCCGAGCGCGCGGAGGAATTCCAGGGTGAGGCGCTCGCGGCGTCCGAGGCGCAACTGAGAGGACCGCCGGGCCTACCCGTCCAGCTTGCGGAGATGCTTCTGGAGCTTCGGCTCGACGTCGCGCGGCGGTGGCTGGCGGAGGACGATCCGTTCCTGGCCCTGGCCTTCCAGGGTGACGAGACGCCCGCCGAAGCGGCCTCGCGGCTACTGGCGTCGACAGAGGTCCTCGATCCGAACCGGCGCGGCGCTTTGATGGCGGAGGGGGCCGCGACCCTCGCGACCACCGACGACCCATTCCTTCGCCTGGCAATCCACATGGTGGACGCCCACGCGGAACTCCTGCCGCGCTGGGAGGGGATCCAGGCCGCCGAGGTGGTACAGGAGGAGCGACTCGCCAGGGCACAGTTCGCGGCGTTCGGGACCGACCTGCCGCCGGACGCGACGTTCACGCTCCGGATCACGGACGGAGTGGTGAAGCGCTACCCGTACAACGGGACGTTCGCACCGTCGAACACCACCATGGGTGGCATGTACGAACGGGCCGCGGCCTTCGGCAACGAGATGCCCTGGACGCTGCCGGCCGCCTGGGAGGCCAACCGGGCCGACGTGAACCTGGACGCGCCACTCGACTTCGTGACGACGAACGATATCACGGGCGGAAACAGCGGCAGCCCCATGATCGACCAGGATGCGCGCGTCGTCGGGATCGCGTTCGACGGGAACATCGAGCAGCTGCCGAACGAGTTCCTGTTCCGGACGGGCTCGGGGCGCACGGTGGGCGTGCATTCGGCCGGGATCACCGAGGCGCTGAGGAGCGTCTACAAGGCCGAGGCGCTGTTGCAGGAGCTGATCGGCACTCCGTAAACGGCAGGCGACCGCGGTCGCCCGTGCGTTCGCGCTACCGCGGAAGGACGTGAAAGCGGACGTGGCTGGCGCGCCCGGGGGAATGATGGAGCGACATCGTCCCCGGGCGCGTCGTCGTCACGTGGGCCTCGTGCTCGCCGGTGTTCGAGTTCGGGAACGAGTAGTTGTCGAGCGCGTTCATGACGGCGATCCGGATCCGGTGGCCGGCTTTGAACGTGTTCGCGACCGCCGGAAGACCGATCTCGTAGCGCACGACCCGAGACGGGTCGCCCGACAGGAGCTCTTCCGTCTCGAAGTTCGAGCCGGAGATCTTGAACACCGGGTCGTCCAGGCCTCGGAACCGGGCCCTGATCAGGCCGGTCGACAGCCGAATCGACCGCCCGTCGGGCTGGACGTCCGAGATGTGGGCCCACCAGTCCGTGTCCGGGACGTCCGTGGACGCGTGGAGCTCGACCACGATCGGACCCGCGATCGTCAGGTCCTCGGCGAGCGGGTCGGAGGTGAACACGGCGACGTCGTCACGAGCCTCCATCTCCGCGAAGTCGGCGGGGAAGCTCTGGATGTCCTCCCACTGCGTCATGCCGTCGAAATCGGTCCAGTTCGTGGGCGGGTCCGTCGGATCGTACACGTAGGTATCGACCCGCTGTTCGATCTCCGGCGGAGCGGTGGTCAGGACGCCCCCGGCGGACCCGGCCGCGGCGCCGTCGCTGTGGAAGTACCAGCGCTCCTCGACGGATTCTTCCGGCGGCCAGTTGCGGGCCTGCCGCCATTCATTGTCCCCGAGCACGAAGTAGTCGACGACCGTCCCGCCAACACCGTTGTCGATGCCTTTCAGGAAATGGTCGTACCACCGCTGCTTGAGCAGCCAGATATCGTCGCGAAGCGCGTCCACCCCGAAGCTGAGGCCGTTCAACCGCCGATCACGGTTGTATCCGTGCCTCCAGGGACCGACGACCAGGTGCTGCGGGGCGCTCGAGCGTCGCTGCATCAGCTCCCAGTTGCTCTGTGTCCCCGGATAGTCGTCATCGAACCACCCGCTGATCTGGAGCGTCCCGAAGGATCTCTCACCCTCGTCGGCGTACCAGTCCTGCCGCTTCCAGAACGCATCGTTCCGCCAGTGGTCGACCATCTCGTTCCACTGCCGGATGTCCCGACCCGTGGCGAACACGTCCATATCGGCAATCGGCCGGTGGTGCAGGATCTCGGTCCACGTCCTTTCGGGGAGGATCTCGATGTCCAGCATCCAGAACATGTAGTACGCGAGGCCTTCGACGAACCCGCCGCCCATGAACGGCTGGTCGCTGAACGCGGTGCCCATCGAGCTCTCGGGGACCGTGCACTTGAGGGCCGGGTTGTCCGCCATGGAGGCCGACCACTGGGTGTAGCCGACGTACGAACCGCCCTGCATGCAGATGTTGCCGTCCGACCAGGGCTGCTCGACGATCCAGGCGAGGGCGTCCGCACCGTCGCGGGGCTCGTTCACCATCGGGTCCCAGATGCCCTCCGAGCGCCGATCCGGGTCCCAGTACGCCGTCCCTCGCACCGCCTGTAGCACGAGCGCGAACCCGCGCGCCGGGTAGTGGAAGTACTGACCCACGAGATCGGTGATGCCGTAGGGCGTCCGGATGAAGATCGTCGGGTACGGACCGTCGACGTCACCCGACGGCAGATAGACGAGCGTCGCGAGGCCGACGCCATCCGACATCTCGACGCGCTCCTCGAGCTCGGTGAATCCGTACTCCGGTCGGGAGACGCCTGCCGCGCGCCAGCGACCGACGGTGGTGAGGTCCTCATATCCGCGGCGCACGAGTACGAGGTCGACCGAGGGATTCACGGCCGCGATCAGACGCCCGGAATCGTCCAGCACCACGTCGGTCGGTGACGATTCTTCCTGTGCCGCCCAGTAGGTCGCCGACGTCGGCCGACCGTCGACGGACCCGGTCAGCTCTCGATGTGGCACATAAGACGTGATCGTGCCGGGCCAGATGAACCGATCCGGGTTTTCCGCCACCCAGGCATCGGTCTCCGCGAGGATCGCCGGCAGGGGGAGGCCGAACCCGATCTCCGACATCGCCGCGCCGCTCGCAATCTGGCCTCCCGTCACTGCTCGAGCCGGCGTCCACTCCGCCGTGCGAGGATCGCGCAACTCGATCAGGAACCGGCGTTCCGCCGGGTCGGTGAAGCCGTCGGCGACCGTGGTGTCGGACACGATCCTCGCCGTGGGGACCCCCGCCAGATAGACGTCGAATCGGTCGACGTCGGGAATCGCCCCCTCCCCACACCCGGCCAGGGCCGCCCCGACGAGGAGCGTCGCCGCTCGCGTCCCGATCCGACGGGTCTTCATGCTCGAGGCTCCTGGCCTACGAGACCGTTCGCCGTGCGGGCCAATCTCCCCGCTGGACGACGACCTTCCCATCGTTGACCACCATCAGCACGTCCTGCATCACGCCGATGTCCTCGAGAGGATTCCGCTCGAGCACGATGAGGTCCGCCTCGAGTCCCTCCTCGACCCGGCCCGTCCGGTCCGTCAGACCGAAAAGGTCCGCGGCCGTCGTCGTGGCCGCGCGCAGCGCTTCGAGCGGCGACATCCCGATCCCCACCAGCTCCATGAGCTCGTGGGCGAGGGTCGTCACGTTCTCCGGACCGTACCCCGTATCGGTCGCCGCCACGATCTTCACGCCTATCCCGTGGGCGTTTCTCGCCATGTCCTGGACCCGCGGCAGCATGTGCCGGCCCCGTACGTTCAGGACGGGATTATCGTAGCTGCCGCCCGGAATCGTCAGGTCCCGGACGACCGCGATGGTGGGGACGAGGAAGGTCCCGCGCTCGACCATGAGCTCCAGAGTCGCCGGGCTCATGTAGGTACCGTGCTCGATGCTCCTCACTCCCGCCCGAACCGCCGACCGGGCACCCGCGTCCCCGTGCGCGTGGGCAGCCACCCCGATACCTCCAGCCGCAGCCTCTTCGACGATCGCGGCGAGCTCGGCCTCGGAGTAGAACTCCTTCCGCGGGTCCGTGTCCGGCAGACCCGCCCGCTCGGTAGCGTTCGTCTTCACGAAATCGACGCCTCGGGAGACGATCGCGCGGGTCATGGCGCGGACCGCCTCGTCTCCCTTGATCTCCTGCCCGAACAGGTGACCGAGCTCCGGATGGTCCTGGAAGAACGCTTCCGCGGCGGGCGGACGAACATGGTATCCGGCGGCCAGAAGCTGGGGGGCCTCGAGGTGCCCGGCAGCCTGTAGATCGCGTATCCCGACGTCGACGTAATGGGACGTCCCCATACTCCGCATCGTCGTGACCCCGGTCTCGAGGGCCCGTCGCGCGCTCGCCGCGTCGCCGACGTGCACATGAGCGTCGAAGAGCCCCGGAGCGAGGAACCGACCCATCAGGTCGACCACCTCGGTGCCCGGCGGCAGCTCGAGGTCCCCGGAAGCGATCGTCCGGATGCGTCCGTCGGACACGACGACCGTCGCGCCCTCGAGGATCGTCCCCGCGGCGACGTCCACCACGTTCGCGTTCGTGAGGACGAGATCCTGCGCCGCGAGAACGGCGGTCTGGACGAAAAGGCAGACGAAGAGGACCAATGAACGGCGCATGCTGTTCTCCCGGCTCGAGTACCCGTAGCGTTCCCAAGCTGAGCCGAACCGTTGTGCGTGCCAAGACACGGGAGACGGACATGACGTCGCGAAGGCGGTTCTTGAAGGACTCCGGCCTGGTAGCCGCCGGGGCCCTGGCGTTCCCGAACGTGCTGCGTGCCAAGACCGCGGGCGTGGCCCGCAGCGATGTGATTCGGGTCGGCGTCATCGGGTGCAACGGGATGGGGTTTGCCGACCTCCGCTCGATTCTCAAGGTGCCCGAGGTAGAGTGCACGGCCCTGTGCGACGTCGACGACTCCGTCCTGAACACGCGCGCGGACGAAGTCGAGGAGCAGACGGAGACTCGGCCGGCATTGCACTCCGACTTCCGACGCGTGCTGGACGATCCCGATATCGACGCCGTGATCATCGGGACGCCTGACCACTGGCATTGTCTGATGATGGTCATGGCCTGCGAGGCCGGGAAGGACGTGTACGTCGAAAAGCCGCTCGCGAACTCCATCGGCGAATGTGGGCTCATGGTCGCGGCGGCCGAGCGGTACGGGACGGTCGTCCAGGTCGGTCAGTGGCAGCGGAGCGGGGGACACTGGACCGAGGCGGCCGAGTACATCCAGTCCGGCGCGATCGGCCGCATCCGGCTCGTGAAGGCGTGGGCCTACCAGGGCTGGATGAAGGCCATCCCGGTGAAGCCGGACGAGGACGTTCCGGACGGAGTGGACTACGACATGTGGCTTGGTCCGGCGCCGGCGCGGCCCTTCAACCCGAACCGGTTCCACTTCAACTTCCGGTGGTTCTGGGACTACGCGGGCGGTCTGATGACGGACTGGGGGGTGCACATGATCGACATGGTGCACTACGGCATGGGCGACGCGGGACCGAAGGGAGTCACGGCCAACGGCGGGAAGTTCGCCTATCCCGATGACGCTTCGGAAACGCCGGATACGCTTCAGGCGGCGTTCGAGTTCGAGGACTACGCCATGCTCTGGGAACACGCCACGGGGATCGACCTCGGCCCCTACCAGCGCGACCACGGAGTCGCGTTCATCGGAAACCTGGGGACCGTGATCGTCGATCGGGGGAAATGGGAGGTGCTGCCGGAGACCGAGAACGTCGACGGCAACGTCCAGAACATGACGACCGCGTTTCCGGCGCAGCGGCGCATCGACGACGGCGGGCTCGACGCCCACACGAGGAATTTCGTCGAATGCATGAAGAGCCGCGAGCAGCCGCTGTGCAACGCCGCAGTCGCCGCCAGGGCGGGGATCACCGCCCACCTGGGCAACATCGCGTTCAAGACGGGCCGTCGCCTGACATGGGACGACGCCACGCAGTCGTTCCCGGGCGATGCCGACGCCAACGCCCTTCTGTTCCCGGATTATCGGGCCCCCTGGGCCCTCCCGTCGGTATGAAGGCGCTCGTGCTGGGCGCGGTTATCGGCGCGACGCCGCTGGGCGCGGTGTCGCAGGAGCGACCAGAGGACACCGAGGTCTGGGAGCCCGAGCCGATCGTGGTCGCCCCCGGTACCGCCGGCGCGCCCCCGTCGGACGCGATCGTCCTGTTCGACGGGTCGGACCTCTCCGCCTGGAGCAACGAGGATGGCTCGACCGCCGGCTGGCTCATCGAGGGTGACGCACTGACCGTCGTCCCCCGGTCCGGGAACCTGCGGACGCGGCGCGGTTTCGGGAGTGTTCAGCTCCACATCGAGTGGCGGTCCCCGGCCGGGGCGTCCGGCGAAGGTCAGGGTCGGGGGAACAGTGGCGTCTTTTTCATGGAACGCTACGAGCTCCAGGTGCTCGATTCATACGAGAACCGGACGTACTCGAACGGTCAGGCCGGGTCGATCTACAAACAGCACGTGCCGCTCGTGAACGCGTCGCGCGGACCGGGCGAATGGCAGAGCTACGACATCGTCTTCGCGGCCCCACGATTCGGCGACGACGGGTCGGTCCTCGCTCCAGCGACGATGACCGTCTTTCACAACGGAGTGCTGATACAGAACCACGCTGTCCTCGATGGACCCACGGTCTTCATCGGGGAGCCCGAGTACGAAGCCCACGGCGATCGCGCGCCCATTCTGCTACAGGACCACGGGAACCCCGTCAGCTATCGGAACATCTGGGTCAGGGAGCTCGAGGGTCCGGCTCCCGTGGGCCGGGATGGGCGTGGCCCCTGAACGACCCCGCGCGGAACGACAGCCCCCTGGTCGCCGTCGACGGCGACGCCTGCCCGGTGAAGCAGGAGGTCTATCGCGTGGCCAAACGCTACGACCTCCGGGTGCTCGTCGTCGCGGCCTCCTGGATTCGGGTGCCCGACGACGGCCGCGTCGAATTCGTGCTCGTGAAGGATGAAGGCAAGCTGGACGCCGCCGACGACCGCATCGTCGAGGAGGTGGGTCCAGGAGACATCGCGATCACCGAGGATGTCCACCTGGCCGCACGATGCCTCGAGAAAGGCTCACGCGTCATCAGTCCGCGAGGGCGGGTCTTCACTGACGACACGATCGGAGAGGCCGTCGCGACGCGCGACATGATGGCCGACCTGCGCGAAGCCGGGCTGACCACGGGTGGACCGAAGCCTTTCGAGAGACGCGACCGTTCGAGGTTCCTCCAGCGACTGGACGAAGCGGTGCAGGCGAGTCGCAGGAGCGTCTGAGTCGCGTCAGGCGCTGCAGCTCCCGCCGCCGAGAACACAGAACTTCGAGCAGTGCGTGTGGTTCAGCGGGACCTCGACGTCCGCTTCCGCCAGCGTAGAGCCGAGCTCGAACGCCTCGTCGTAGGGCAGAAGCGTGCAGGCAAGCACCGCCGGCCGGTCGTCGCCCGTCCGCTTCACGACCATGCGGCTCGACGCGCACATCACATCGGACGGACTCTGGCCGAGGATATCCCAGCAATCGACCGTGATTTCCGGCACGTCCGCCGACTCGTCCATTTCCGGGAACAGGACGAGCTCCCCAGGGTGATTCGCATCGATCGGGAGATCATGGTCGGCGAAGAAGTGGGCGTACCCGACGCGCGCCGCGGCCTCTTCCTCACCCCAGCAGGTCCGCCCGGCGACGTTCAGCCGAAAGCCGTGGTCGCGCAGCCACTCCAGACCGGCGACGGCCGTTGGCCAGGACCCATCCCCACGCTCCCGGTCATGCAGCTCCGCGCGGTGGTGATCCAGGCTCACCCGGAAGGTCAGGTGATCCAGAGCGCCGTTCCCGCGCGCCTCCAGCTCTGCCTTCAGTTCGAGGAGAGCGGACTTCACGGCAGGACGTTGGAGTGGCTGCATGGCGTTGGTCAGGACGAGCGCCTCGAACCTCCGGCCGAGGACCTCGCGAAGCATCGGGATCAGCTCCGGGTTCATGAAGGGTTCTCCCCCCGTGAAGCCGATTTCGCGCGTCGCCAACGCCGAGTCCGCGATCTCGTTCAGGTACGTCCGAACCTCGCCGAGGGACAGGTACGCCAGGCGGTCATTCGTCGGGCTCGACTCGATATAGCAGTTGGCACACTCGATGTTGCAGAGCGTCCCGGTGTTGAACCAGAGCGTATCGAGCGAGTCGAGCCGGACCGTCGCACGACGGTCTCCCTTCGCAGTCAGGTGCGGATCGGTGAACTTCGCTGTCCCCAGGGCCGGCAGAGAGACCTCCGTGTCAGTGAGCAGACCGAGCGCGAACGCGCAATGTGGGAACGAAGGCTCCTGCCCGGTAGTTCCCGGACAGGGCCCCACCGGTCGCACGATTCGGGACTCCCTGTCCCTAACGGGGACGAAATGACGCGCTCATGCGGGAGATAGCAGCCGGCGCCGGCGAGTCCGCATCCCCATATCCGCTTTATTCACAGGCACTTGAGACCCCAGCACCGGCCCCCGACAGCGGGAACGCGGCTTGCGCCCCCAGACCGTGTTTTCACCCTGGGGGTACGATGTCCGCGCAGCAGATCGCCGGCTTGATCGAAGCGCCCATCTTCGAGCGCATGGTTACGGTACGTCGTGATCTTCACCGCCACCCCGAGCTGAGCTGGGAGGAGCACCGTACCGCCGGCAAAGTCGGCGAGGCGCTCGATGCCCTCGGGATCCCGCACCGACGTCTGTGCGACACCGGCGTCGTCGCCGAAATCGCGGGTCCGGAGGGGGCCCCCTTGATCGCTCTTCGCGCCGACCTCGACGCCCTCCCCATACATGAAGAAACCGGACTCCCCTTCGCGTCCGAGACACCGGGAGTCATGCACGCGTGTGGGCACGACGGTCACGTGTCGATGCTCCTCGGCGCGGCCGAGGTCCTCAGTCGAATGGACGACCTTCCTTGCGCGATCCGGCTGATCTTTCAGCCGGCTGAGGAGAAGGGCGCGGGGGCGAAGGCCATGGTCGATGAGGGTGTGCTCGAGGATGTCGAGTTGATCTTCGGTGCGCATCTCGACCGTCACTTTTCCCCGGGCACCCTCGTCGTCACCGAGGGAGCCGTGAGCGCGTCGACGGACGCGTTTTGCATCGACATCTCGGGGCGGGGCGGGCACGCCGCGCGCCCTCACGAGAGCGTGGATGCGGTGGTCGTCGGCAGTCTCATGGTGATGGCGATCCAGACCATCGTCTCGCGTGAGGTGAATCCGGCCAGCCCCGCCGTGGTCTCCGTGGGTCGCTTCGACGCGGGCACGGTCGGCAATGCGATCGCCGGTCGGGCGGTTCTCGAAGGGACGATCAGGACCCAGGACGAGGCGTCGCGTCAGAGCTTCAAGGCCGCCGTCGAGCGGATCGCCACGTCGGTGGGGAGGCTCCACGGGGCGCGGGTGGAGATCGATTTCAGATCCGGCACGCCCGTCGTGAGCAACACTTCGGGCGCAACCGAGCTGGCCCGCGAGGCGGCACGCGCCGTGTGCGCCCCGGGTCGGGTGACGGAGCTGACGCAGGCGAACATGGGTGGCGAGGACTTCGCCTACTTCCTGGAGCAGATCCCCGGCTGCTACATCCGCGTCGGCTCGCAGGTGGAGGGAGGGGCCGGCTTCCCCGCTCACTCGAGCCGCTTCGACTTCGACGAGCAAGCTCTCCGGACGGGTGCGGCGTGGATGATCGAGGTCGTGAGGGTCGGCGGGCGGGCGATCCGGGAGCGGAAGTCCGTTGAGTGACGACCGGTCTCCCGTTCAGATCCGCGAGGCAACGGAGGCCGACGCCGGCGCCATCATCGAGCTCTTCATTGCCGGCTACGGGGACGGGTACATGTACCCCCAGTACTACGAGGATCTGAGCATCCGGAAGATGATCCTCTCGGAAGGCACCCTCATGTTCGTCGCGGAGGACGCTAGCGGTCGGCTCGTTGGAACCGCGTCCGTCATGCTCGAGATCGGTGCCTATTCGGACCTGATCGGCGAGCTCGGCCGGCTGGTGGTACACCCGGAATTCCGAAACCAGGGGGTCGCGACGCACCTCATGCGCGCTCGACTGGATCGAGTCAAGGATCGACTGCACGTCGGGATCGTCGAAGCCCGGACGATTCACCCCTACGCGTGCCGTCTCGCGACGAGGCACGAGTTCGCACCCGTCGGCATGCTGCCGAACGGCCTCGTGTTCTCGAATTCACGTGAGCACGCCGTTTTGTACATGCGCCATTTTGGCGATGCGCTGTCCCTGCGGAACAACCACCCGCGAATCATCCCGGAGGCGTATGCGCTCGCGGGCCTCGCGATGGAAAACGTCGGGCTCGACCTCGACGTGATCGTCGACGAGCAGGCAGCGCCCTATCCGCACGGCGGGGACGTACAGATCGAAAAGCTACAGGCGGAAGGGTACACGTCGCTCTTGAGGATCGAACGCGGCAGGGTACGGAACCGCGAGGTGTTCGGACCGCTCCAGCTTCACTACGGTCGGTTCAAGCTTCTCGCGACTCACGCGCACTACCTCATCGCCAGGGACGGGGGCAGGGTGGTGGGCGCCGTCGGCTTCATCCTCGATCGGCAGGACCTTCATCTGCGGATCTTCGAGCTGATTCAGGTCGATCAAGCGGTCGCCCGTCAGCTGCTCGCCGACCTCGGACGCCGGGCCGTGGAGGAGTGGGACCTCGTTACGATCGAGATCGACGTGGCGGCGAATGCACCCAGCCTGCAGCGCACCCTTCTCGAGCTGGACTACAGACCCGCGGCGTACCTGCCAGCCCACTCGTTCCACGCGGTCGAGAGGAGAGATGTCGTGAAGATGTGGCGTCTCCTCCAGCCTGCCGTCGTACCGTCCGATGAGCTGCCCGCCGCGGCCATGACGGTCACCGAAGTCGTGCTTGAACAGCTCCGTCAGCAGGAGAGGCGGCCGCGCATCCGAAGGGCTCTGGAGGATGTCCTTCTCTGCTCCGACCTCACCGAAGAGCAGGCCGGCCGGATCGAGGGGCTACTCGAGTATACCCGCCTCGAAACCGGAGAACGGTTGTTCGAACGGGGGGAGCCCGGCGACCGCATGTTCCTGGTGACGGAGGGACGCGTCACGATCGAAGGCGAGGATGGAGCCGTGGGCGAGGTCGGACCGGGTGGGTGTGTCGGGGAGGTCGCGCTGCTCACGAGGGCGCCGCATTCTGCGACCGCGGTGGCGAGCGAGCCGGTGGAAGCGGGGACCCTCGGTCGCGAGCCACTCGAGCGACTCGTCCGTCAGCGTCCCGATATCGGCGTCGCTCTGTATCGGAACCTGGCGCGGGAGCTCGGCGAGAAGCTCAAGCAAGCCGATCTCGACATTAGCGGCGCAAGCTGAGGGCTCCACGACCCGGCTCGCGGAGGAGGAGATCAGCTGGCGGATCGCGAGCCCAGCAAAGCGGCACGCAGCTCGAACGGATCGGCGGATTCCAGCCCTCTGATCCGACCGCTCAATGCGGCGTAAAGCTGCCGCAGCCGCTCGTAGACCTCCCGATGCTCGGCGCGCGGATCCTTCCGACTTGCACCCTCCAGCTTGACGAAGGGGTCGACGACCTGATCGATCGGAGCCGCCCGGCCCTGGTCGGCGAGCCAGACCCAGGCCGCCGTCAGGGCCGCGCCGAGCGCCGCCCCCTCCCCCGCCACCCGCACGACCGGGGTATCGAACACGTCGGCGATCGTCTGACACCACCCTGGCGATCGTGCCAACCCGCCAGTCAAGCGCATCTCGGAGACCCGCCGCAGGTCGATCGGCATGCCCGAGAATCCGGCGTGCAGGTTGAGCACATGTCCCTCCAGGACCGCCCGGCACAATGGAGCGAGTTCCAGACTCTCGAGGTCGAAGCCGAAGTAGATCGGCGACGCGTTCGGAACGTCCGGCGTCCGCTCGCCGGCGTACCATGGGATCAGGACTCGCCCGTCGTTCGCGGGAGGGACGGCCTCGACGATCTCGTCGAAGGCGTCGTGGGTCAGGCCGTGCAGCCGCAGGAGCTCGTTGTATCCGTTCGCGAGGTTGGACACGCAGAGTAGCGGCAGGTATCCGCCGGTCGCGTCCCGATAGGAGGCGATTTCACCCGCCGGATCGACGAAGGGCTCTTCACGATACGTGCCGGCGGTCCCACTCGTACCGAGGCTGATCGTGACGACGCCTTCGCAGACGTTCCCCGTGCCGACAGCGGCGCACATGTTGTCGCCCGATCCGGGGGCCACGAGGCAGTCGCGGGCAAGACCGAACCGATCGGCCAGCGCGGGCGCCAACCGGCCGATCGGGCGATCGGACGACCCCACCGGTGGCAGCTTGTCCGCCAGCCCCGGATCGATCGCGCTCAGCAGTCTCTCAGACCACCGTCCCGTCGCCGGGTTCCACAGAGCCGTTCCGGAGGCATCGCCGGGCTCCATCGCTCGAACGCCGCCGTCGACCCCGCCCGTGAGGAACCAGTTCACGAAGTCCTTGACGATGAAGAGCGTCGCCGCGCGGGCATACGCCTCCGGCTCGTGGCGGACCAGGTGATAGATCTTCCCGGCCGTATAGCCGGTCCGCTGGCTATTGGCTACCTCGGCGATCATCTCGTCGACTCCGCCGACCGCCGCGGTCAGGAGGGCGCACTCCTCGGCCGTGGAGAAATCGTTCCAGAGCTTGCTGGTCGGCCGGGCCAGACCGCCTGTAGCGTCCAGAGCGACGAGACCGTGCTGCTGACCCGACACGCCGAGGGCCCCGATCCGATCCCCCGGCACCCCGGACGACGCGAGCCTGGCCAGGATCATCTCGACGGCATCGATCCACATCCGCGGATCGGACTCCGAGACACCCTCGGGCGCATCCGCGATCACTCCGTCTCTCGTGCCGTATTGCGGCAGGTCCTCGTCATAACCCACGCGATCCACGTGGATCACGTCCGCGGCTTCGAGATCGATGACGACGAGCTTGCAGCCCTGTGTGGAGACGTCGAGCCCCCCGAACAAGGGCGTTCCGCCAGCCGCGAGATTCAACCTCGACACCCCGACATCAACGGGTCAGGTAGCGGCTCAGGAGTTGCTCGTAGCGCTCCTGCTGTCCGCTCTTCAGAGGGGGCTCTCCCAGCTCACCAGCCAGGCGCGCGAGGTCGGCGAGGTCCAGCTCACCCGCCTGGTACCGCGCTCCGGCGCCGGAATCATAGCTTGCGTAGCGCTCGCGTCTGAGCTCCAGAAAGTCGGACTCCTCGAGAATCCGACTCGCGACGATGAACGCCCGGGCGATCGTGTCCATCGAGTGGATGTGGGCGATGAAGATGTCCTCCGGGTCGGTCGAGCTCCGCCGGATCTTGGCGTCGAAGTTCATCCCGCCGGACCCCAGCCCCCCATGTCGCATCAGAGCCAGGCACATCTCGACCGTATCGCGCAGATCGTGGAGGAACTCATCGGTGTCCCAACCGTTCTGCGGGTCGCCCTGGTTCACGTCCAGGCTCCCGAGCAGCCCCGCCGACCCCGCGATCTCGACTTCGTGCGCGAACGTGTGCCCGGCCAGAGTCGCGTGGTTGTTCTCGATGTTGAGCTTGAAGTCGTCGGTCAGGTCGTGCTGACGCAGGAAGGCGATCACCGTCGCGACGTCGAAGTCATACTGGTGCTTCGTGGGCTCCATCGGCTTTGGTTCGATCAGATACGCGCCCTCGAACCCGATCGAGCGACCATAATCCCGCGCGCGCCGGAGAAATCCCGCGAGGTGGTCGAGCTCGCGCTCCATGTCCGTGTTGAGGAGCGAGAAATACCCTTCGCGCCCTCCCCAGAACACGTAGTTCTCGCCCCCCAGCGCCACCGTCGCATCCAGGGCGGCCTTCACCTGTGCCGCCGCGTACGCCAGCACCTGAAAGTCGGGGTTCGTCGCCGCCCCGTTCATGTAGCGTGGATGGGAGAAGAGATTCGCCGTCCCCCACAACAGACGCACTCCCGATGCGTCCTGCTTTCCACGCGCCAGCTCTACCATCTCCGCGAGGCGATCGGCCGACTCGTCGACCGATCCGCCCTCGGGCGCGAGGTCGCGGTCGTGGAAGCAGTAGAACGGCACACCGAGCTTCGTGATCAGCTCGAACGCGGCGTCCAGACGGTCGCGGGCCGCACGCATCGGATCGGACGCTTCGTTCCAGGCCATCGGACGGGTCGATGCCCCGAACGGGTCCTGCCCCCCTCCCACCAGACTGTGCCAGTAGGCGATCGAGAACCGGAGGTGGTCGCGCAAGGCGCGTCCCCCCACGATCATCTCCGCATCGTACCAGGCGAAGGCGAGCGGGTTATCGGACCCCGGGCCTTCGAAGGAGACGGGCCCCAGACCCGGGAAGTATTCGGTCTCGCCGATCAGCACGTCGGTTGTCATGGCCTCCTGCTCGTTGCTACGACGTCGGCGAGGACCGGTTGAGGGTGACGTGTGGCCGGCGGCGGACTCGCTCAGAGCGGGTTGTTCGGCATCGCGATCGTTCGCCACATGTGCGCCACCGGGCTGTTGTCGTACCCCAACCCTTCCTTCGGCTGCTTGAAGTGGCGTCCGATCATGTCGATGAACGGGTCTAGCGAGACCTCCTGACCCTCCGTAAACGCGTAGGTGTCGTTCACGCAGATCATGCGGGCGGACACGTAGAGCGGGTGTGTCTTCGCGAACTCGTACTGCTGGCGGATGTAGTCCGGCGGGACGTAATCCTCGCCGAAGATCCGGTTGTAGAGCTCGGGATACTCGTATCCGTACTGGTCATCCGGATAGAAGCGGAGCGCGGCGTGATACCTGATGCCCCAGCTGATGTACTCTGAGACGTAGGGTTCGTAGAGCTGTGCCCCCCACCACCCGTGGTCGACCTTCATCAGGTTCTGCACGGTGTCGTGCAGGAGGCCCGCGATGATGTTCTCCTCGGGCTGTCCGTCCTCGAGCGCGTGCGTCGCGCTCTGGAGCACGTGGTTCGCCGGCGCGAAGCGTAGCCGGAAGAAGTCCTCCAGCGTCGCGTTGTCGGGCATGGGCTCGAACTCGCCGTCGCCGGGGCGGAACAGATTCCCGACCCCGCGCGGAGGCCGCTGCTCCTGTGCCTCCTGCTCGGCCTCGTGGTCGTCGTGGTCGGCGAGCTCCGCCTCGGCGTCGGCCGCATCCCGAAGCAGTTCGTTCTCGTCCAGGAGTCGCTCGGACAAGTCCTCGGTGCGGGGGGCGTTCGCGGGAACGTGGTCGTGGTCATGATCGCCGTGGAGCGGATCCTCGCCGTCGAGCACGTCGACCATGTAATGCTCCAGGGCCTCCGCACGGTCCTCGTGCGACATGACGGCCAGCGCGCCGGCACCAATGGAAGCGAGAAATTTGCGGCGATCGACCTCCATGGCACCCTCCTTCTCTAGCGACACTCGGACCCGACCAATCCAACGTCGGAAACGCGACTCCCGCGCGAAAGAGGGTCCCGCCGGCCGTCTCCAGCCGGCTCAGCGGTTTGTCGGGAACCCCAGATCGACGGCGCTGCGCGACGGGTCCGGCCACCGCGAGGTCATCACCTTCGGCCGGGTGTAGAAGTGGATGCCTTCGGGTCCGTACATCGTGGTGTCTCCGAACGCCGAGTCCTTCCAGCCGCCGAAGGAGTGATATCCGACCGGGACCGGGATCGGCACGTTGATTCCCACCATCCCGGCGTCGGCATCCTCTTGAAACTGCCGGGCGGCTCCTCCGTCCCGCGTGAAGATCGCCGCTCCGTTTCCCCACTGGTTGTTCTTCATCAGGTCGACGGCATCGTGATAAGACTCGACCCGGACGACGCTCAGAACGGGACCGAAGATCTCGTCCTGGTAGACCCTCATGTCGGCCGTCACGTGATCCAACAACGTGACGCCGAGGAAGAAACCGTCGCCCTCGAACTCCGCGTCACGTCCGTCGACGACGACCGTGGCTCCCTCCGAATCGCCGATCCCCACGTACTCAGCGACGCGGTCGCGGTGCTCGCGCGTGATCAGCGGGCCCATCTCGGAGTCGGGGTCGGTTCCGGGACCGATTCGCAGCTTCTCCAGTCGGGCGGCGATCGCGTCGACCAGCGGGTCGGCGGCATCGCCGACCGCGACCGCGACCGAGATCGCCATGCAGCGCTCGCCGGCGGAGCCATAGGCGGCGGAAACGGCCGAGTCGGCCGCAAGATCGATATCGGCGTCGGGCAATACCACCAGGTGGTTCTTGGCGCCGGCTAGCGCCTGGACGCGCTTCCCATGAGACGCGGCGGTCTCGTAGACGTACCTGGCGATCGGCGTCGAACCGACGAAGCTCACGGCCTTCACCTCGGGGTGCTCGAGCAGCCGGTCGACCGCGACCTTGTCTCCATGCACGACGTTCAGGACCCCCGGCGGAAAACCGGCCTCGTGAAACAGCTCGGCGATGAAGGTCGGGGCCGAGGGATCCCGTTCCGACGGCTTGAGCACGAACGTGTTTCCACAGGCGATCGCGTTCGGGAGCATCCACAGAGGAACCATCGCGGGGAAGTTGAACGGCGTGATCCCGGCGACGACTCCGAGTGGCCTTCTCACGGAGTACACGTCGACCCCGGTCGACGCATGCTCGTTGTACGTCCCCTTGAGGTGCTCGGCGAGCCCACAGGCGAACTCGATGTTCTCGAGGCCGCGCGCGACCTCTCCGAGGGCGTCGCTCAACACCTTTCCGTGCTCTGCCGTCAACCGACGGGCGATCTCTTCGGCGTTGTCGGCCACGAGGTTCCGGAACGCGTACATGAGCTTCGTGCGTCGTGCGATGCTGACGTCGCGCCACTGCCCGAATGCGGCCTGCGCCGAGGCCACCGCGACGTCGACTTCCTTCACGCTGGCCAGCGGCAGCTCTCCCGAATGTCTGCCCGTGGCGGGCTCGAACACGGCCACGCTGCGTCCGGAGGTTCCGGACACACGCTCCCCTCCGATCAGGTGCGGGATCGCCGGTATCGCGGACTCGGCGCTGGGAGTTGGCTCGGCGACAGCCTTCATGAAGGAACTCCTGATGTGCCACAAACGGACGTTTTTCGAGGCGCGACAGGCGCGCGCGATTGCGGGGGACAACCTAACGCCTCCTTTTCGTTCTCTCGACCGATAGACAGGAGCCTCAAATGGACTTGAACGGAAGCGTGGCGCTCATCACGGGCGGCAGCGAAGGCATCGGGGCCGCAATCGCGGAGGCGCTGAAGGAGAATGGCGCCCGCGTCACGATCACGGGGCGTCGGGCGGACGTCCTGGAAACCAGGGCAAACGAACTGGGGGTCGACTGGATCGCCGGGGACGTGGGCGTCGAAGCCGACGCCATCGCGACGGTCGCGACAGTCGTGCAGAAGCACGGGCGACTCGACATCCTCGTAAACAACGCGGGCATCGGGCTCTTCAAACCGCTCGTCGAGATGGAGCTCGAAGAGCTCGAGAGTGTCTATCGGACGAACGTGTTCGGTGCGTTCCTGATGGGGCGCGAAGCGGCGAAGCAGTTCATCGCGCAGGGGTCCGGCGAGTTGATCAACATCTCGTCGACGTCCGGGCTCCGCGGTGGCCAGATGTCCACCGCATACAGCTCTTCGAAGTTCGCTCTCCGGGGCATGACGGAGTGCTGGCGAGATGAGCTGAGACGACACGATGTGCGCGTAATGCTGGTGAACCCGAGCGAGGTCATGACCGAGTTCGCGTCGAAGCTCGGCTTCGACCAACCGCCGTCGCCCAAGAAGCTTCGGGCCCGGGAGATCGCGGACGCGATCATCGGCGCTCTGAAGGTCGACAGCCGGGGGTTCGTGCCGGAGTTCGCCGTCTTCGCGACCAACCCCTTCTAGGCCGGGTGGCCAGCGCGCCGTCCGCATGGAGAGGATCATGAGTGAAACCATCCCGGGACGATTCTCCACGACGCTCCTGGCCTTCGTCCTCATAGCGAGCGGGGGCGTGTCCGCCCTCAGAGCCCAGGATGTCCGAGACCGACCCTCGATCGACCAGGCCGCGCTCGACCCCGGCCAGCTGATCGACGCGCTCTACGAGATGGTCTCGTTCGGCCCGGGCCCCGAACCCGACTGGGAGATGTTCCGGGAGGTCTTCCTGGAGGAAGCCGTGATCGTCTTCTCTCCGCGGGGGAACCAGCCGATGCGTGTGATGTCCGTGGATGGCTTCATCCAGGATTGGCGAGACTTCTTCAGGGACGCCGAGCTGGAAGACAAGGGTTTCTACGAGACCATCGCCGCGAAACGAGTCGACGAGTTCGGGGGGCTCGCACACGCCTGGGTGGTGTTCGAGCCGCTCGTCGGCGGGACGACCCCACCGAGACAGATCCGCGGGCTCGACAGCATCGAGCTCTCGTTCGATGGCGTCCGCTGGTGGATCGCGGCGATCACGACCGACTTCGAGGGACCCGGGCAGACGATCCCGGAGGGCCTGGTCCCCGGCCCTCGTTGAGCGAGCGCCGACCCCTGTCCGTCGAGTCCTCCGTCGAGCGAGCCGAGCCGGGAACCCTCCAGCGCGTGGTTCGTGATCTTCGGGTCGGACGGGAGACGGCCGGGACCCGCGAGCTCGTGTCCAGGGTGGCCCGGGGGTTGGCGGGCAGGGTGTACCGCCGGGAGCGGTATCTCGTCATCGAGCAGCGGATCGACGAGCTGATCGAGGCCCGCGTGCCCGAGGGAGTCCGGGTGTCGGCCTTTGCGGACGAGTGGGATGCGGTCGCCCCGCTGTTGACGAGCGCCGTCCGTCGCCAGTTCGAGCTTCGAGCTCGATCGGGGCGTGCGTGCCTGCTGGCCTGGAGAGGTGACCGGGTGATCGGGTACACATGGATGTCCACCCGGATCGACCCGTCGATCGAGGGGCTGCCGCTCGCCCTCCCCGACAGTGCTGCCTACCTGTGGGATCTCTTCGTGATTCGGCGGGAGCGCAGCGCGGGGATCGGGACTGCGCTGACCGGCGCGCGACTCGCGTGGACCCGGGAAGCGGGATTCGACCTGGGTTGGCGCGCGATCTCTCCGTCGAACCGGCCGTCGGCCCGCACCGCGGAGAAGACGGGCGCCGTCCGCGTCCTCGGCGAGATCCAGGCCCTCACACGATTCGGCAACTCGACCTATCGCGAGCAGCCCTTCGAGAACCGACCCCTCCTCACAGTCTAGAGGAGGCCCGCCCACCCGCGCGGCGTCGGGAGCGCAGGGCGTCAGCCCCGGCTGATATCGCCCGATGAACGCCCCACGGCGGTTCGAATGACGGCCTCTCCGGCCGCGGGCTTGAGAGTGCGTGCGGAGTGAAACCCGGAGTACCGGGACCGTCAGAAGCACCAGGTGTATCGGGCGGCGCTGGAGGGGGCGCTCGAAGATAGGGACGTCTCGGAGCGCGAGCGGTCGATCCTCTCGAGCCTCGCGACGCAACTGGAGTTCTCGCCCGAGGTGGCGACGCGACTCGAGGCGGAGATGGCGGGGTAGGTGGTCGACCTCCGCAGCGGGTCTGGCCGGCGCCCGGAGCGGTGTCGACGTTGCTTCGACCACATCCGATCCGACTAGGGAGGAAAGCGTGTCTGTTAGCAACCGCGTCTCTACAGCGACTCTGCTCGTCGTCACGGCGTGCGCCCCCACGGAGGAGGCGCCCACGACCGCGTCGGACGAAAGAAGCGGGAGAGCCTACGTCGGCGCCACGATCGTGGATGGCGGTGGTGGTGGCCCCATCGTGAATGGCGTCATGGTGGTGGGGGCCGACGGGCGGATTGCCGCGGTGGGAGGGGCGGATGAGGTAACCGTCCCCGAGGGAGCGGCGATCATCGACGTCACCGGACGCTACCTCGTGCCCGGCCTGATCAATGCCCACGGCCACGTGGGGGACACACGCGGACTCGAGGCCGGCCACTACTCGCGCGAGAACGTGCTCGCCCAGCTGGGGCTCTACGCACGCTACGGAGTTACGACCGTTCTGAGCCTGGGGGGAGATGCCGAGGAGGGCGTCGTCGTGCGGGATGAGCAGGACTCGGCCGATCTCGACCGGGCGCGCCTGTACGTCGCCGGGGCCGTCGTCGCCGGCGAGACCGAGAGCGCCGTCCGCGAGATGATCGACGGCAACGCGGCGCTCGGTGCAGACTTCATCAAGATCCGCGTCGACGACAACCTGGGAGCCACGGCGAAGATGACCCCCGAGATCTACCAGGCGGTCATCGACCGCGCCCACGAGGTGGGGCTCCCTGTCGCGGCGCACCTTTTCTACCTGGACGACGCGAAGGGCCTGCTGGCCGCGGGGGTCGACTTCGTAGTCCACAGCGTTCGTGACACCGACGTCGACGGTGAGCTGGCGCGGGCTCTGGTCGAGGCGGACGTCTGCTACTCGCCGACGCTAGCCCGCGAAGTCACCACGTTCGTCTACGAGGACACTCCGGACTTCTTTTCCGACCCGTTCTTCCTCGCGGAGGCCGATCCCGCGGTAGTCGAAGCGCTCCAGGCCCCGGAACGCCAGGAACGCGTCCGCAACAGCGCGACCGCCCAGGCCTACAAGGCCGCCCTTCGCCAGGCCCAGTCGAACGTGAAAGCCCTCTCGGACGCGGGCGTGACGATCGCCATGGGCACCGACACGGGGCCGCCCGGGCGCTTCCAGGGCTTCTACGAGCACATGGAGCTGGCGCTGATGGCGGAAGCGGGTATGTCACCCGCGGATATCCTGGTCGCGGCGACCGGCGACGCGGCACGTTGCATCGGTCGCGACGACATCGGCACGCTGACGCCGGGCAAGTGGGCGGACTTCCTGATCCTTGGAGCCGACCCCCTGTCCGACATCGCCAACCTCAGATCGATCGAATCGGTCTGGATCGCGGGGAACCAGATCCGTGGCTCGTCCTGACTATCGGCTCGCGATCGCCGATAGTCGCTAGCCGACAGCCACTAGCCTCTTTCGGCGAGGTCATCCGGCGACTGCCTGGTCCGCGGTCGCCGTCGCCCAGTCCGATGCCCGGATCGGGTGCCCGGTGAGGAATCCCTGGAGGAGTGTGCACCCGTTGTCACGCAACCAGCAGAGCTGTTCGGGAGTTTCGACACCGACCGCCGTGGTGGTGATGTCCAGTGCATCGGCCAGCCCGATGATCCCGCGCGCCACCCGCTCGTTCTGCGGGATCGAGCCGACCCCCTGGACGAGAGATCGATCCAGTTTGATGAAGTCGGCCTCGACGTCTTCCAGGTACGCGAGCGAGAACGTGCGGGGTCCGAAATTGTCGAGCGCCAGACGGACGCCGAGGCCCCGGACCGACTGGAGGGTGGCAGTGATCCAGTCCGAGTTCCGGATCGCCGGGCCAGTCGAGACCTCGACGACGAGTCGCTCGGCGGGTAGCTCGTGCACGTCGAGCAACCTCTCGAGCTCCTGGAGGAAGCCGTACGTCGACAGCGATTCGTAGGACACGTTGACGGCGAGCCATTCGAGCCCCGCGCCTTTGTCTGGCCGAGCCTGTCGTATGGCCATGTCGAGGACCGCCATGTCGAGCTCGTAGATCAGCCCGGTGGCCCGGGCGGTGGCGACGAACGCATGTGCCTGTACCATGCCCAGACGCGGGTGGTCGAGTCTCGCGAGCGCTTCGGCACCGACGATCGACGTGCTGCCGGCGGTGACGATGGGCTGCAGCGCGAGGAACAGGCCGTCGTTCCTCACGGCCTGACGCAGGTCGCGCTCGATCAGCTGGCGGTCCTCGGCGGACGCGTCCTCGGTCGGGTTGAAGACCACGATCTCGCCTCCAGCGGGCTTTCCGCGCCCGGTCGACGCGGGATCCGCATGCGAGAGGAGCTCATCGAAGGTCGCGGCGTGCTCAGGGTACCACGCTACGCCGATGCGGGCCCTGAGATAGATCTCGTGTCCGGCGGCGCGGACCGGGTGCGAGAGGGAATCCAGCGTACGGTTGGCGATCCTCACCGCCGTGTCGATCGAAGTCAGGCGGGCGCAACAGATGACGAACTCGTCTCCCCCCACGCGAGCGACCGAGTCGCCACCACGGCAGCCGCCCACCAGCCTGTCGGCGAGCTGTCGGAGGGCCTCATCCCCTACCACATGACCATGGCGGTCGTTCACCCGCTTGAAGTCCACGAGATCCAGGAAGATCAGGCCGACACCTACGTTGTTCTCCTGCGCCTCCTTGATCGCCTGGGCGACGGCCTCCCGGAGCCACCGCCGGTTCGCGACGTTCGTCATAGGGTCGCCATACGCCATTTCCATGGCGAGTGCCCGCTGCCGCCGGAGGACCTCGCTCACCATGCCCGAACCGATGGTGATCGGGACCAGTAGCGTCGTCGCCGTACCGACGAGCCACCAGTCGATCGCACCACCCTGAACGCGGCCGATCACCTCGACGGCAGTCAGGGCGAGCATGCCGAAGACGGCCGCGAGGCTGGCCCCCTGCCAACCCCGGTAATAGGACAGCAGGAAGACCGGCAGAATCGCCAGGATCCAGACGAAGCTCGAGTAGCGGGCGGCGGAGCCGAGGTCCGTCAGGCTCACTGTCATCGCGGCCAGCAGACAGGCGAGTGTCAGAAAGACGGCTCGTCGGGGCGGCGTATTCTCTTCCGGCGACGCCCGGCTCCTGAGAGTCTCGTAGAGCTCCCCGGAGTCCAGATCACCACGGCGGCCGCGGCTCATGCGGTGCGACCGATACCAGGACGCGTGGGGGGCGCGTTCGCGCTGGGCCTCTCGCTCTCGATGCGGTCGGGGTGCCCCTCGGATGGCGATGCACTTTCGGGGCTGCCCCGAGCCTCTGCCTCCAAATACGCGAGACCCCACGCCTCAACCAGCTCCTTGGCGATCTCCAGGATCTCGTAGGGAACGGAGTCGCTCGGAAGGCCGATCAACTGCTGGGCGCGCGCGCGGATCATCTCGGAGTCCGCCGACGCCAGCCGTCTGAGCTTTCCGTCCCGACTGAGGTAGGAGATCAGATCGTCGTGTACGTCGTCGCAGGCGGTTTCGAGTCGACGGATACGGACCTCGAGGCGGTCCCGTTGGCAGGGCTCTTCGGCCTTGAGTCCCTGGAGACCCAGTCTCCGCACGGCCTCGCGCAGTCCCAGCTCCGTGGCCAGCCCGGACTCGAGGTAGTCGAGTCGCTCCCGGAGACTCGCGTCCCTCCTCGCGACTTTGCGAGCGGGCCTGTCTGCGTCGTGTCCGTGATCCACCCGGCCCCCCCATCCCCCAGCCCCTCACAGAGGCGAGGGTTGTCCCCGCCAGCCACGCAGATAGTGTCCGGACCGCATATGTCGCTCGCAAGCCGCATATATGGCCTAGTGATGAGAGTCTGACACGTGCGGAGTAGCCGGTTCGGGCGACTGTCTTGGGGGGGGCGTACCGGCAGTTTACGGGGTGTGGCCGTCCGCTATCCGCTGTTCAGGACAAGGGTCCGGAAGAGCTCGAGGCGGCTATGGACATCGAACTTCAGATAGAGACTGCGGGCGTGGGAGTGAACGGTATGGGTGGAAATGTCGAGGGCCCGGCCGATCGCCCGTTCCGTCTCTCCGTCAAGCAGTTTCTCCAGGACTTCCATCTCGCGGGGGCCCAATGGGATTCGCTGCGCCGCCCGCTCGGTGAGCTCTCTCGTGTCCATCGCCCTTCCCCTGGTTCACGCCACCTCTCACTCCCCTCGCCACCCTGGCTCCAGACTGTTAGTGGCCCGACCCCGAACTTTCCTTACACCATGGTTCAGTATCCGACATTATGTCCCGATCTTCAGGCAGTTTCGTGGTGTGAAAGGACTCGCCGGACTAGCTCGACCCGATTGTGGACCCTCAGCTTTAAATAGACGCTCCGTATATGTGCGTGCACCGTGTGTGGGGAGATCGCCAGACGACGGGCGATCGTCGCTTCGGTGCGCCCGTCCAGAAGCTCTGTGAGTACCTGGCGCTCTCGCGGCGCCAGTGCGTTACGAATCGCCGCCCGATCGCACATCTCTTTCGTGTCCACGTCCGCCCCCCTAACCCGTCGGGTGCCCTCGTCTGTTCGCCCGAACGGCGGTCCCTGCCGCCTTCCGACGCCGGTCTATCGTCAAGGTCCGAAATCCTCACATCTCGCGTGCATCCAGTCCCGAGCGATGCCGCTCGGCCGCGCCCCTCTCCTCTTCGAGTCCACCACATGGCCGAGTCGAGGCCCATCGATCGATGATGTCTCCCGCCAGAGTCAGCACGACCGAAGGGAGCACGTCCCCAGGCATGGACGAGAGCAGCGCTGTCCGCTCGTCCACTCTGCGACTGACGCACCGCGCGGGCGGTCTGACTTTGAGATCCCCCGATATAAAGGAGGTCAGATCGGCATGGACGGTCAGCCATGCGCCGTCGAGCCGTCTTACGGAACGATAGAGGCGCTCGAGGTGACTGGGGTCGGCTTCGTGACTGTCGCGCGGCGATAGGAGTCGGATGGCCTCCTCGAGCCCGACTTCGGCCCGGAGACCCAACTCGAGGTAGTCGAGGCGCTGCCTGAAAGACAGCTCGCGCCTGGTCAACAACGGTCGCGCTATCCGTCTATCGCTCATATGCATCTCCCTTAGCCCGCCCACCTCGTAATCGCCCCCCCGCGGATATAGCTGCCCCAATGGAGGGAGCGCGCTAGCGGCCCCTGATCGGGAGGACGCCTCTGAGAGTGTTTCGGAGCTGTACGTCTCGGGCGACGCAGACCAGGGCGACGCCGAGTGTCGCCCGCCAGTCCACGAGGGCCAGGACCGCCAGACCGGCGACCAGCAGGAACGTTGGGGCGGGTCTGACCGAACTCGGTCGGGGCTCCCGCGCGCGGAGAACGGGTCGCGGAGCCGGTGCGACATCCATGAGATCCGGGAGCTCTCGTATCCTCATCTTCACCACCCCCCCACACGACTCGAGTCTGCCCGTTTCGGGCAACGCTCACTCGACTATGAATGCTGGCACGACTATGGGAGTAGTGTTTGGCACGACTGTCTCGACGGCAAGTCCCCTCCCGGGACTAGCGAGCTACAGTTAGCCTGTCCAGGCGAACCTCGGCGGGCCATGCAGCGGGACTCAGTCGCCTGGTGGGATGAACTCCCGCAGATGCAGCTTCGTCTGGTGATCCTGCATCTTGGTTCCCCGCATGTTTTCGCCGCGCACGTATGTCCGTTGCCAGCCGGACTGGACCGCTTCCTCCTCCTGCGCGGCGAGGTCCTCGATGAACTGCGAGCGTGACTCTCTCCATTGCTCATACTGGGTGAAGATCCGGGTGTCGCTCGCGATCGGAGCCATCCGCGGCCGGTAGCTCTCGAGGTAATGGCGCGGGAACGGCACGAGCCGCGCGATCGGTTCGCCCTTGTCGAACCGAATCCAGTGCTTGGGACGTGTGATCTTCCAGTTCATCGTGAAAGAGAATGGGGCCCAGTCGGTCTCTATCACACCCTCGAGGGGGACGATCCCGTCCTTGGGCATGTTCGGGGCACCCTTCACCCACATGTTGTGATCCTTCGTCGTTCGGAAGAGGTACCCCGGGGTGAAGGTGAGCACGCCGCTTCCGAAGTGCGACGCCACCGCTTCGTGCGGCGTGTCATCCCATTTGAAGCTGATGCTTTCGAGATCCCGCCTCCCGTTCCAGCGCACCGAGAACCCGGTCGGACAGAGCAAGT
>Ga0224508_10000340_pt1 | contig 46717 bp, 45 predicted proteins | sample SF_Jan12_sed_USG_4_FD_170157 | JGI IMG/M metagenome (GOLD analysis project Ga0224508, IMG submission 170157) | Sediment microbial communities from San Francisco Bay, California, United States - SF_Jan12_sed_USGS_21 | ecosystem: Environmental > Aquatic > Marine > Sediment | place: USA... | reverse complement strand
GGTAAGGGTCTCGGTGGCACGTCGTTGATGAACGGATTGATCTACGTGCGCGGTAACCGCCTCGACTTCGATCGCTGGCATGACCTGGGAATCCCCGGCTGGAGATACGCCGACGTGTTGCCGTATTTCAAGAAATCTGAAACCGCTCCGCACCGCAATTCAGAATTCCATGGTCAAACCGGACCCTTGAAAATTTCACCGGCCGAAAATTACTGTCCCGTCAGCCAGATGTTTGTCGAAGCGGCGCAACAGGCAGGTGCCCCGCTCAATCATGATTTCAATGGCGCATCACAGATTGGCGTGGGCCGCTTCGATGCCACGGTCTTCAACGGCCAGCGACAGTCGACCTCCGCCACCTACCTGCAGCAACGACCCGCCAATTTGACCATTCTCACCGGTACCCGCGTGTTGCGCGTCGAATTCTCGGGTAATCGGGCGAGCGGGCTGCTGATCGAAGGTAACGCCGGACCACAAACGATAAACGCCGAGCGAGAAATCGTTTCCTGCCTCGGCGCATTCGAGTCACCGAAACTTTTGATGCTGTCCGGCGTCGGACCCGCCGATCACCTGCGGCGACACGGTATCGAGCCAATCGTTGATCTAAGCGGCGTCGGTGAAGCGCTGCAGGATCATCCCAATATGCCGCTCACCTTCGAAATCAACGACAGCAGCCTGAGCTTTGCCCGCTACCAGCGCCTCGATCGCGCCATCTCGCTGGCGATGCAGTACTGGTTCGGTAAAACCGGTCCCGCGACCGGCCCATTCTGGAGCACCGCGCTGTTTCATGCCTTCGATGGCGGCGAATTACCCGACCTCGAGGTCTACTGTACCCCGATGGTTGTCAGGGAGGGTGCCGGGGGTGCGGGCTGGAGCCTGCAAAATATTCTCAAACCGGGCCGCGCCATCCTGGCACGCGGCAAAACGGCGACCCCGGGCCTACAGTTTGATATCAACCTGCTGCGACCCGAAAGCCGGGGCAGTATCCGTCTTGCCTCGACTAATCCAGCCGAACCTCCGTTAATCGATCCAGGGTATTTCAGCCAGCAGAAAGACGTCGAGACCCTGATCGACGGGGCTGAACATATCCGCGAGCTGACGTCACAGCCCGCCATCAGTAAGATCGTCGGTAATGAAATCGCGTTGGGCCCGCAGGTAAAATCCAGATCGGCGATGGCGGCCGGTTTACGCCGGCACATCACCACCGGGCATCACCCGGTATCGACCTGCCGCATCGGCGCCGATGATGATGCGCAAGCGGTACTCGATGCGGAATATCGTGTTCGCGGAGTAGAGGGCCTGCTTGTAGTCGATGCCTCGGCCTTCCCAGGCCAGCTCAGCGGCAATCCGAACGCCGCGGTTATCATGATGGCCGAGCGCGCCGCCGATATGCTGCTGGCCAGGCCGCAGCTGGAACCCGCACAAATCTGACTAACGGGAGTGATGTTGTCCGCTAACTTCACCACGATATCCCGGGTCTTCGGCAATCCCGTTAATTATCTGAAGGCATTACAATTCGCTGGCGTTGAATCGGTTCGCTGACCAAAACGCCAATCCGTCTTTGCTCTCCGCGCTGCAGCTGGTACGGCGGGCGGGCATGGGGCCAGGTAATATTATCGAGTACCGCGATATCGCCAGGTTGCCATGGAATCGGGATCGAATGCCGGGCGAATATCCGGTCCAGCGTGTCCAGGTCTTCGCTGGAAAACTCGGAACCGTCGGCATAGGTGACATGATAAGGTCGCTGGTCATTGGGCAGGCTGTTGTACGGTGGCCAGTTGTCGAAGGCCCGTCCCAGCCGTGCCATCGACGTAAACAGCAGGTTGGTTCCGGTCCTGGGATCATACTCGAAGCCGACCTCGCTATAGGATACCTGCACCGAGCCATCCTCGCGCCGCAACAGTTGCCAGTCTTTATCCTCGCAGAAATCCTCCAGCTCGCCCCAGTCGGAGATTTCAAAGGCTTCCTGCCAGCTCTTGGTGCTGGGTATACAAGCCGGACTGTTGGCGTCTGCAAAGTTCCTGATATAGCGAATTCCCTTTTCGAATATTCTTTGTCCGGTTTTCATCACCCAAACTTCTTCAGTCACCCGCCGGTTATCGGCGATTACGGTTTCCCCACCAGTAGAAGGGATCTCGACACAACCAAACAGTATGTAGCGCGGATAGTAGGTCCAGAAGGACATTTCACAGTGCGGCTCGATGTTGGTGTAGTGTGGCTCGATACCGACTGACAATACCCCGGCCCCCATCGGTTTACGATGGCCGGTACCGCCGGTGTAATCCATTGGTTGTAAGTCCAGCAGTTCTGCCCAGGTCGCCATTTCGCTAAGCCTGGTCATGCCGGTGTTGCGCAACAGCGCGGCCCTTTCGACGTCCAGCTTACGATGGACTTCCGCAATCGCTTCGGTTCGGCCACTTCCCGAAAAATCTACCACCAGGTCTTCCAGGAACAATGATTTACTCATGGACAACTCGGAATCTTACTTCTCGGTCATTCTAATAACGTAAGGATTGTCGGACAATGACGCAGCACCAATCCCTTTGTATGCCCCTTTTTACTATTGCTGAGTGAACTTCCCAAGATAGTATACCTTTTGACAAGTAGCGAACTGCCGAATCGCCAGATATCCCCGATTTTGGGATAAAAGGGGCCGGACCCCTTTTTGTCCCATTACCTGAAATGACCACACCATAAAAAAGGCACGAAGCGTGTTCGTGCCTTTTTTGATTGCCACCAACCTGGGCAGACAGGGTTAAAAGGAAATTGTGCTGTCGAACACAAAAGTGCCACTGCCGTTATCCAGGTCTACATTTGCTGCGTTGATACCGGTCACCGTGATGCGTAGCCGGGTATTGTCAGCGCCCTCAACAATTAGCTGACCACTGTCAACGGTTAGAGACAAGGCATTACCTACCAAGGGCTGTGTCGTCGTAACCAGGAATCCACCGCCGGGAATGCCGGACAATGAAAAGCTAATGCTACTGGAAAAGTCCCCGCTGCCGAAATTTCCGGATTCACTCAGGTTCATTACGATGAAAATAGTGTCACTACCAATTTGGAAACTGAGCGTACCACCAAAAAGAAAACTGTAGTCTAAAGTGACGTCGTTCCAGCTGGTATCATAAGGAATGCTACCGTTGATCACTATCCCGCTGCCAACATCGCAGTTGGTAAAAGTGATCGTACCCGCTGCGCTATTTGCGGTTTCGTCAAATACTGCGATGGCGGTACCGGTAACGCATAAACCCGCACTGATGTCCTCGGTACGAGCTGCCTCTGAATTTCGATTCCTTTTAACAAACTGATTGATTACCCGATTGATAACCTGGGGTATCGAGGGGGCCTCTTCTGTTTTCAGCTGTGTGACCAGAGAAAAGGTATCCACAAAAGCCATGGTTGTAACGGCGGTGCTATTCGCATTGGTGGCGTCAAATCTTGCCGCATCACCCGGTAGTGTGGGCGTGGGAAAACCATCGTCTCCACCCCCACCGCCACTGCTTCCGCCACAGGAAACAAGGAGCACCATCGAACTGACTACGAGGAGCCTGCGGATAGGCAGGTTAATTCTATTCATTAAATTTTTCATATTGCTATTAATCTCATTCGAGAAATTCTAAAAATCAAAAGCTATTTATAGCATATAGGTGCTTAGCCTATTGAATAATGAGAACAACTTCCAAAGATTGGATTTTTGCTGTCAGCTTAGTGGACATTGGACTTCCCCCAAACCAGTGGAAACTTTTGACTGCTTATTCGGCCGCTCGTTTCCAGGGCCGTCTACACGTAGCTGCTGCAAAAAAAGTCCTTACATACGCACAACTGGGTAAGCGGAAATTTTAACCTCGATTCATAGACCGATTGGCGGTAGTGGTGCCCGATCGCTGTCGACAAATCATGGTTGCTGATGCGGAAATCAGTACACCATTCGTTACGATATATCAAAATTCAGTTGAACTGGCGCTGTAAGAATGAGCTTTGGTTTTATTTGAGACAGTGACTACCGGTTCAATAGATCGACAATATCGATGATCTCCCGGGTCGCCTGAATCAGGCGGATCAACTTCCCTTCCACGCGCACCGTGAGCAGCCCTTCCGAATCGACCGGAATGACGATCTCGCTGTGGCTATAAATGGGTTCCGCCAGGATTTCCCCTCTGACCAGTTTTCGTTGCCAACCCGGTGGCAGCGAACCGCCTCGATCCAGCTTCATCTGCAATCCCTGCGGAAGCTGCTTATCCTTGTTCTTATGTTTCGCGTTGGCGGCAAATGCTGAGCCGGAACACAGGCTTAACACCAGGGCAAACGTCATTAGGCTTTTCAGTTTCATTCCTGAGCTCTCTCACTTTTACGTTGCTTTTCAGTATAGTAGACAAAACAGAAGTTCGTTGCCGTTCGCCAAAATAAGCTTTAGCCTGCACGTTTTTGTTACCGGGACGAATGGTGAAAGTCAGCGCCAAGTCGCAAATAAAATCAGGTACCGATGAAACAAAACCCACACTTTGAGACAGCGCTCTCCTGGGCAGAAGCCGAGGCCATGGTTACTTTCAAACCTTTCAAACCTTCCCGAACTGACGGTTACACGCTGCGGTCTATCGCTATCTTCGTCCGGGATCACAAGCACCGGGAGCTGCCCGCCAGCGAAAGAAGCCTGGAGGCGCACTACGAGGGCTTTGTGTTGACCCAGGTCCTCAAAGGCGAGGACGTAGCCAGGCGCCTGGCGCTGGAGGTACCCTACGGAAAGCTACCGGTGAAGACGAAAATTGCCGGCCACGAAGCACGCAGGTATGAGCTCGGACCGCAACCCGAAGCAGATGATATCGATCCACGCAGTCCTGCCGTGATCGTGTGGCACGATGCGGAGCTGTTGCTGTTAATTGCCAGTGACCGACTGCCAGCCGACACCCTCATCCGCATAGCCGAATCGGTCTATTAGGGTTGCTACCGAACACTACAAGATTGAGTAAAATTATTAACGAGGTCTGTGAATGTCTGCCAGGGAGATAGAAAAATTACGACAGCACCACCATGCGACAATCGGGTTGTTTGTCGCCTTCTGGCTATTTACCCTGGTTGCCATCGGAATCATTGAATTCGTCGAGATTAGCGAGCGCACTCGAGACAGCCTGATCGGCACCATATTCGGCGGGGCTATCGTGCTGTTGCTACTTCAATTTGCAAAACGCTGCCCAAAATGCCGCGCCAACCTGGGTTGGCAATTGCGGCTTGGAATACCCAGGCACTGCCATAAATGCGGTGCCGTGCTGAGACCGGATCCTTGAGTAGAGGATTGAGATAGCGGCGACATTGTCGATCGGACAGAAACCGGCAGCCGTCGGGCATTTCAGGGGACGGCATACCTGTTATGTATTAGACCGGCGGTGTCTATGCTTCGACCGATCCCCTGACCAGTGGGAATTTCCGGCTGATCAACCGATCGCCGCTAACCAGTTCCGCATCCAGGTAGGTTTCGAGCGCGGGCATTTCATCGTAGGTAACGTCATCGCCGAGCCAGTTCACCGAAAAGGCAGCACGCCTGCGATCAAGATTGTTACCGGGTGCGCAGTGGAGAGTATACGAATTCCAGATCAGCATGTCGCCCGGCTCCATCGCCGTGTTCAGAATCTCAATCCCCTTGTCATTATCGATATCCGGTACCTCGGGGCGATCCTTGCGAACGTGCCGGTAATCGTGATCCTGGTTCTCGAAATTCACGGCCCGATACAAAACTCCCGCTTGATGTGAGCCGCGATAAAAGCGCAGTGCCGTCGATCGGGGAATCGGATCGAGCGCTATCCAGCTGTTAATCACCTTGCGACCCCGCGCTGGGTAATAGGCGTGATCCTGGTGCCAGGGTGTCGCCGCATTCTCGCTGTGGGCCTCCTTGATCAGCAGGAAATCATAGTACAGGCACAGGTAGCGCGATTCGAGGAACGGCCAGGCCAGGTCCGCGACGGGGCTGTCAAAAATGAAACGTTCGAATGGCTCTACGTTCTGCCAGGCCTGCGAGCTGACCGAGAACTGGCCCTGGTCGCCCTTTTTTCTGACGACATCGAGATTGGTACTCGCACCCTGTAAAGCCTGCTGAATACCAAGCTCGATAACATCAAGCCAGTCATTCGAGATCGCGTTGCGCAAACACACCACGCCATCTTCTTTATAGGCGCGCACAGCATCCGGACCTATAACATTCTCGACAATCCGAAACTCCGGTACATCCTGCGGTTTCGCTTTTGACCGATGTACTGATTGCATGCCAGAACCCATGTAAGAATTAGCCCAAGGTAACCATAAACGCGCCGAAATCGAAAGCGTAAATCTTGATTTAGTGTCGACTGCATCACATTGTTTCAATAATCAAATCGTTAGGCTTTATCCGTTGTCAGCTTCCACGCTTCCCAAAAATCGATTTGGAACTGGCAACTGCTTAATGACTAACCCCGCTACTTGCAAAAGTGCGGGGTTCTTTTTTGCACACTCCGCGATGTGATAATAAAAGCAAAAGTTGATATATTTCGAGCCACGGTCGAAACTCGTTGAGGAATCAACCTGCCCCCTTCAAATAAAATCGATTCGCGACTTAAAAAAGTCTACGATAACCCCGGCGACAAGCAGGCGCTGTTCGACGACTGGGCATCGAGCTACGATCATGACCTGGTTAATGACCTGGGTTACGTGGCGGACGCCGAAGCCTGCCGGGTATTCGTATCCTTAGTTACCGACCGGCAGGCACGCATTCTCGATGCGGGCTGTGGCACCGGCCTGGTGGGACGCCGCCTCAAGCAGTCTGGTTATACCAATATCCATGGCAACGATTACTCGGCAAAAATGCTGGACGAGGCCCGCGCCACCGACGCTTACCGGTCGCTTGAGCAACACGACCTTACCCTGCCCGTGGAAACCGACGAACCTTACGATGCCGCCATCTCTGTAGGAGTCTTCGCCTTCAGCGTGCCGTCGGCCGAGCATCTCGTCAATATTACCCGCAGCCTCAAGCCGGGCGGGATTGCCATCGTGACCGTCAACGGTAAAGCCTGGAGAGAAGTCGACTGGGAATCAAAGCTGGATGGTTTCGATCAGGACTATCCCGATGCGCGGCTGCTGGGTATTAAAACAATTGATTACCTCACCGCAGACGGTATCGATGGCCGCCTGCTCACCCTCGAACGCAGGAAATAGCATTACCAGGCAATATGAAACGGGAGTCATCTATTGAAGCTGGCGTTCCGATAAGAGTTAGCGTACCCATTGTGCAGGGTTTATACTAAATGACCTCGAGGAGGATTCAGGTATGCCTAAAAATAGAGTCTTGATACCGCTGAACCAGTCGGAACTGAGCCAGCAAATATTACCGCACGTGGAAAAATTCATTCCGGCGCAGGAAAACGACCTGATTCTGTTTTATGTCACGAACCCGCCCAGTAACGTCGGTCTCGGTGAACCCGACCTGTCGGCCGGGTACCTGCCTTTGCCCGGCGAGGAAAATATCACCCCCGCGCTCCACCCGATTTATGCAACCCAGCAGGAAGACAGCATCCGAGCCCACGTCGAGGCCGAATTAATCCCCGTAACCCACCGCCTCAAGGAAGCAGGCTATGAGTTTTCGCTGGTGGTAGGTTTTGGCAAGGACCCGGTCGAGACCATTTTGCGCGAGATCAGTGAGAAGAAAATAAATCTCGTGGCCATGTCGACCCTTGCCCGCGTCGGTGTAACCCGTTTTTTCTTCAGGAACATCGCCGATACGATAGCGAGGGAAGCCAATTTACCGGTGTTGCTCGCTTATCCTGCCAAGCGATAAAGCACTGGTGCAAGGCCGACTAGCTTGTCCCCGCCCTTTTTCGGACAAGCGCCCACGTCACCCCCATCGCAATAATCGAACCCAGCAGCGCCAGAAAAGCGTCCTTTTGGGCGTCCCATTCGTCGCCCTGCGTGCCGAGGTAAGCATTACCCAGTTCGGGGCTGACGATCATCGCCGCAATGACTTCCAGCACTTCATAGACAGCGCTGAACGCCAGGATACAGTTTATTGCAAGAAAATAAGCCCACCCACTGCCGACGCCTGATCGACGTAAAAGTATTTCTCGCATCGGGTAGGCAAGCAGCAGCCCGAATGAAAAATGGACGATGCGGTCGTAGTGGTTGCGTTCCAGATCAAACAGGTCCTGCAACCAGAATCCAAACGGAGTCTCGGCATAGGTGTAGTGCGCACCTACCAGATGCAGGCTTAAAAATACGGTAAACAGGCCATAGGATAAATTGGAAAATTTGAACCAGCGATAGCTAACGACAAGTATGGCACTCCAGATAAACACCAGCAGGTTTTCAAGCAACCAGTCGCTCGGGTAAAGCGGTTTGATCGCGGTGATAATCCACACCAGGATCAACCACATGATAAATCCCTGTAATACACGATTGGATTGGAGCGCTTTGATCATCACGCAGACATCCTAGCACAGCATGTTTATTCAATACGCGGTCAAGCATTTTCGAGTGCAAATTACAACGAATCGGGCCGGATCCGCAGACGTTGCAGAAAATTTTCCACTTTTTCACCGATTTTTCACAGCGACTTCGTATAACTGCACCAAGACCTTTAGAGACACCCTGTGCGAGGAGAGCGAAATGAACAAAAAAATCGGACCTATCATTGTAATACTGACGATTCTATTGTCATTGCTGGGATCACAGCCGGCGCTTGCAGTCGGTCACCCATTCGAGTTTACCGCCGACGCCAGAATGAATAATAACGGCGATGCACCGGTCGAAAAGACTTACGGATACATGACGCTTACCACTGACCAGAGGGGCAAAGGCACCATCGACGTTATGTTCTCGAATGGTAACAGCTCGCATTCAGCCCGGTTCAATGCCCGCGTTAAATTTCTGGATGCCGGCGGCGCGGTGATCGGGGAGGAATACTTCGACCACTGGCTAGTCGCGGCCGAGTTCGATGAGGCTATCGAAGGCAAGGTAACCAAACCGGTTACCCTGTCCGACTTCGAGTCTATCCAGGTTGATTTCTACCTGTCGGATATCTCGAGTTCAAGTACGGTAAACCATAAGGGTAATGCCAAGGTTTCCGATACCACCAGTAATTTCGAATACTAGCGGGCAATCCGGGTTTCAAAATCTGGCTCATTCATTTTCACTGCCGGCTCAGCGATATAGCTCTCGGCAATCGGGTAATGTCTTGCAAATCCCTGGCGACTACTGAGTCTGCTTTCGTCCAGTCCGGATGACAACACATGCCAGGAACAAGGGCGCATCGGCCTTGTGTTCGGCGTTGACGCTAATGCAGCAGGCGGCCATCATAAAGACCAGCCCGCAGTGTTTTCTAATCCCCAAGAAAAATTCCTACATCGCAGGTTGATCATTGGTATGACAGTGCACTCCGCCACCGTCATACCAGGATTCCAGCATTTCAACGATATAGACATCGCGACCGGGAAAGTAACTTTCGATGCGCTGTTTTGCGGCGGTGTCGGTCGTGTCGTCACCAAAACCGACCGCGATAACGAAGCCATTGCCGACCAGCCAGTTAAGATAATTGGTATCGAAAATTTTATCCCGGTACCTGACCTGCCCGAGGATCGGATCGCGAATTACCTTAAAGCCCGCTGCTGCGATCGTTGCCGCGGCACTATCGTAGACGCTGCCGTCGGCACCATCACCAGGTTGACAAAGAGAGTCGGCAGTACAACGCGATACCACCACGGTTTCGGCATCGATAAAGCGCGCAAAACCGTCGATATGTCCACGGGTCAGATCCCCGGCCGGGATGCCTTCTACCATGACCACGCGGGATACCCCGAAGTGATCCTTAAGGTCGCGATCGGCTTGTTCGCGCGTGTATCCCGGATTGCGATCGGGATCGCCGAGGGTGCTCCAGTTCAGGATGACGGCATCGACACCGTTGAATTCCAGGTTACCGCGTTCGTGCACGATATCGATAACATCAACCGGCATATCAAGTTTCTCTCCGAGCAGCGAAGGCACCCGGTTATCCTGGTCGAAGGGTATATGGCTGCCAAAGGCCCCGCCCCAGGCATTGAATTCCCAGTTTTGAATACGCATTGCGCCGTCATCAACGATATAGACCGGGCCGTTGTCTCGCATCCAGGCGCTATTATTGGGGATTTGATGCCAGATGATGTTGGCATGATCCGGATCGACACCCGCAGCTTCGATTGCCTGCCTGGCCTGTTTATGATCCGACATCGAATCGAACAGGATATTCAGTTTCTGGTAGCGACTGATAATGGCGGTCATCTGCGCAAATGCAGGCTGGAACACGCGTTCAAATTCGCTTGGCCACTGCAGCCAGACGGCTTCCTGCGGCTCCCACTCGGCAGGCACACGTTTGCTGTTTGCTGACTGTTTCGCATTAACATCCATAATCGATCCAATTGTCAGCAATAACGCTGCAAAAGCAAACCGTAGCAACCGGTCAGGTATCGCGTTTTCTCGAGACCACAAACGTTTCATCGTTAAACCAGATACCATTGTGCTTGTGCAATACCTCGGCAGTTGCGTCGAGATACTCACCGGAAGATACCACCGGCTCGAGGCGTTCGTCTTCGATCTGCCCGACATAGATAGCCGCGTTCCAGGCCGCAAACAGGGTCGAAGTGCCAATCGCTTCACTAATCTCCGTGGGCAGGGTGTGCATATGATAGCGAATAATTGATTTGGTATCGGACCCGGCATTGAAGTTATAGTTTTGTGCAGCGCGGCCCAGGTATTCCTTGAGCGTTTTAATCAGCTCGTGGCGACCGACTGTAAAAGGATCTTCGTCAGGCCAGATCTTGCGCACCAGCTCGAGGCCGGGATCATTGCCATAGGATTGCGCGGTTAACAACCTGCCCCCGGGCCTCAGGCTCTTAGCCAGCGGCGAAAGTACATGCCTGACCTTGAAATCTGCGCTCATCCGCGCCCGCCACGGCTGCGATGCCAGCACCAGGTCATAATCGCCGCCAGCCGCCTGGCCGCGCCGGGGAATGACGTCATCAAGCAGGAAGCGGTGATCCTCGCGGAACATGACCAGTACCGAGGGCCGCACATACATCGGATTACCGGATTTCTCATTCGCCTTGACCTGCCAACCGTCGACCAGTTCCTTATCGATGCCGCGTAACTGTTCGCCGAACTCATGAGCGGAGTCGCCTTGCAGCGGCATTTCGATCCAGTTAAGCGCCGCCGCCTTGGCAACATCATTGGGCATCAGCCACGGAGCCTCGGCGTAGTAGAGATTGGTGACGACGATGACGCTTGCCGGGTGCTCGATAAATCGATCGGGCAGCTTTTCCAGGGTCAGGCGCACGTCTTCGAGGCTGACTTCCTTGCCAACGATGAAAAACGGAATGGTGGGGAAACGCCGATGCATCGCGCGCATTAAATGGCTCAGTACGGTGCTGTCGCCGACACCGGCATCGAACAGACGCAAGGCCGGAGGTGAGGGTCGAATATGGGTGAGCTCCTGCGTGGCACGTTCGGCAACTTTCCACTTCTCGTTGCAGGTATTCACGAAAGCCAGGTACTTCTGGCGATTATCGTAAAATCGAAACGGTCGATCATCGGTAACGTGTTTCATGGCTTCGTTCCCCTCTTGTTTACGCCCATTGCTACCGGTCTCAGGCACACTCGAAGCGATGCCGGTTTGTGAGACAGACAGATTGATGTAGTCGTGGATTCGCTGCATGGTTTCGAGCGTTACGTTTTTACCGGAGCGAAGTCGAGCACATAACTTGCCATCGTTGACCGCCTGACGACCGAAGGTCGACTCGGCGATGCCGGCGCCTCGGCAGTAAGCCTCGATTTCGCTTAACAATGATTCAATGGCGCTCGCCATAGCCCAATCCACGCAACTGCGTTCGCGCAATACCCTACGCCCGAACCATAACCATGGCAAGTTTTTTGCCCATTAATTCCAAAATTATGGTTTGTGGGCAATTGCCCACAAACCAGAGAATTCTAAGCGGTCAATCGCTTCATGCGATCGTAGTTTTCGTCGGTAAACGGCGTCGCCTCGCCCGTCTCCCAGCCGAACAGTGAACGCTCTATCGTGGTCAATGCGGCCAGGTAGACGTGTATTGCGCAACTTTGCTTACCGTTGGCCGCCTCTACCGAGTGAATGCCATCCGGTTTCAGCGCGATGACATCGCCGGGGCCGACGCGTTTCGTGGATTTATGTACCAGGCGTCCGTCCTCGCGCAGGTAAAAGTGATTATCTTCAGCCCCTTCGTAAACCCCGATGGTTGCGGTTGTCTGATGATCGTGCGGTGGCACGTGCAGGCCCGGCATGAAGCGCACAAACCAGATCGACACGCTGTCGTCTTCAAACAGGACTTCATCGTCGTTTTCGAACTCGGGCATCGCACTGCCGATCGCCTGCGGATTCTGAAATGCCTCGTTCATCAATTGCCGCACTTTCCGCCCCGGTTCCGATTCCCGCGCGGCGGCGCGCAACTGCTGTATGTAATCATCGAGGTTGAAATCTGTCATATTGGTCCCCGTATTCTTGTCAATATTAAAGCTCAATCGAGCAGCGCTTGTTCCCACGGGTACGTGGTGAGCGGCTCGTATCCATCTTCGGTGATCAGCACCTGCTGCTCGATCTTGACACCGTCGCGCTCGCCCTCGGGACCCATGTAACTTTCGACACAGACGACCATACCCGTCTCGAGCGCGCAGTCATACGGATTCTTCTGGCGAAACAGGTGCTTGGCCTGCGGATACTCGTCGCACATCCCGACCGCATGCATGATGCAGGGGTAGGCGTTCTGCTGGCATTCCTCGGGTACCGGATAGGCCCGTTGCTGCATTTCCTTCAGGGTCATGCCGGGGTAGATCAGCGTTAAGTTATGTTCGACTTCATCAACCGCCATGCGGTAGATTTCTTTCTGGCGCCGCGTGGGTTTGTCCGGTCCGCAATGAAAGGTTCGTGATAAATCCACGAAGTAACCAAAGGGACCAATCATGTCGGTGTCGAAACCAACCAGGTCACCCGATTCTATCCTGCGTTCGCTGGCCTCTTGCAGCCACGGATTTATACGGGGCCCAGAGGAGAGCATGCGCCCCTCGTGCCAGTCCCCGTTATTCGCGACATTAGTGTAGTTGAGCAAACCCCAGAGCTGCAGTTCGGTAACCCCGGGCCGCAGCGCTTTCTTGACCATTGCGGCGCCATGCTCGGCAACCGCGATGGCCCAGCGCATGCAGGCAATCTCGTCTTCAGACTTGATCAGGCGCGCCGTTTCGGCGATACGAACCCCGTCGATCACTTCGATTCCACGGGCCTCCAGCGCCTGGGTTACCGACGGATTCACGTATTCGATTGCGACGCGTCGATTGGCGCTGCCGATTTCATCGAGATAGGCGACAACATCCTCGGCGAGACCTCGAGCGGCTTCGTCGATATTAGTGCCACCGTCGAAGAAAGCATGTGGTCGGCCGGGTCGAAAATCATCGACCTGCGGCACATCGTAATAGCAACCGTAAAATACCGTCGGACCATCCTGGGGTATAAACAGGTAAACGGTCGGTATGTGTGACTGGAACAGCATGTAACTGCGATAGTCGACCGCGTAGCGCAGACTGATCGGATTCACCAGGATACACATGGCCGCATCATGCAGTTCGAGCTGCTGTTTGAGCCGACCCATCCGGTAGCGTGCCATGCGCTCAAGATTGATCTGCGGCATTTCGCGAAAAGCGCTTAGATCGCTCCAGTTATCATCAAACACCAGCTTGTCGACAGGATTTGCGCTCATTTTGCTACCCGTAAAAAGAATGGATGGCCGTGATCGCCCGATCGATGCCACCGCTGTCGATGTCAAGATGCGTGACCAGGCGGATAGGTGGTTTCTGCTCACCGATCAGGATTCGCTGTGCCTCGAGGTGTTGTCGTAAAGGCTCGATATCTTTAGCCTCGGGTTCGATAAATACCATGTTGGTATGGTGCCTGACCGGCAGCGTCCCCATGCCGGCAATTCCCTCGGCGAGTTGCCGGGCCGAGTCGTGGTCGTCGGCAAGTCGGGCAATGTTGTGCTCTAGCGCATATAAACCGCAGGCAGCCAGCACGCCGGCCTGACGCATGCCGCCACCCAGCTGTTTACGCAGGCGACGCGCCGTTTTGATAAACGCGGCGGGCCCACAAAGCATCGCTCCGACCGGCGCACCAAGGCCCTTCGACAGGCACAGCATGACGCTATCGAAAGGCTCAACGATATCGGCCGTGGGCATTTCCAACGCAACTGCGGCATTCATAAGCCGCGCGCCGTCGAGGTGTACTTTCAGGCCCTGCGCGCGCACCGCTTCGGCAAGCTGGCGATGGTGCGCGGGATCCTGAACCTGTCCCGACACGGTGTTCTCGAGCGCGAGGGTGCGCGTAATCGGATTATGCGGATCGTCATCCTTTATCGCGTCGAGTACCTGCTGCAGGGAGAGCCCACCGGACTCATCCGTCAACAGTGGATGCAGGACGATACCGCCGAGCGCAGAGGTACCACCAGCCTCGGCAACATAAACATGGTATTGATCACCGAGCAGGATTTCCTCGCCCCTGGCGTTATGTGCGAGCATTGCTGCCAGGTTAGCCTGGGTCGCACTGCTTAAAAACAGACCTGCCTCTTTTCCCAGCATTTGTGCCGCAGTCGCTTCGAGCCGGTTCACGGTCTCGTCTTCACCGTAAACATCATCGCCAACGGCCGCATCCAGGATCGCCTGGTACATGCCTGCGCTGGGCCGGGTTACGGTATCGCTGCGCAGGTCGACTATCGCTTCTTCAGACATTGTATTCATTCACATTAATCCGCTTCTAATATTAGGATGGAATCACCGCCAAGGGAACGTTTTTTGTGATCCAAATGCAGCATGCCTTTGGACTGGTACTGGGTTAACATCCGCGCATGAATACACCCCGATCTGCCAATACCCGAAACCTGGTGGCTGCCTGTGCGGCCATTACCGTGTTTGGTTTTGCGTTTGGTATGACCTACCCGCTGCTGTCTTTGATTCTCGAATCACGCGGTATCGGGAGCGATATGATTGGCATCAATTCAGCCATGATGCCGATCGGAATCCTGCTGTTTTCGTCGATGATTCCGGTCGCGGCAAAACACCTGGGCGCTCGCAAGGTCGCGATTACTGCCGCAATTGTCACCGCGCTGTTGATTCTTTCCTACAAGGTCTTCGACACGCTGGCCGCGTGGTTTTTAATTCGACTGTTGCAGGGCATGAGCATTTCAACGCTATTCGTATTGAGCGAGGCCTGGATTGTTGGCTCGGCAAGCGATCAGAATCGCGGCAAGGTTGTGGCCATTTATGCCAGCGTGTTATCGGGCAGTTTCGGTGCCGGACCGTTACTCATCAGTTTCATCGGCATCGAGGGCTGGACCCCATTCATCCTCGGCGCAGCAGTCGTCGCGGTTGGTGTCATCCCGTTTATTTTTATCCGTGAAGATTACCACGCCGAACCCGAAGAAACCCATGCCTCGGGTATTCTCGGCTTCGCACCGAGAGCACCCATGCTGCTGGCCGCGGTCGGGACGTTTGCGGTATTTGATGCCGCTTCCCTGTCGCTGTTTCCGGTGTACGGCATTCAGAACGGCCTCGACCTTGCCACCTCGGCCAATATCCTGACCGCGTTAATTCTCGGTAATGTGTTGCTGCAGTTCCCGATCGGCTGGTTGTGCGACCGCTTTCCGCATCGCTTTGTCATGGCCGGTTGCGCCCTGATCACGGCAATCAGCCTGGTGTTGCTGCCCGCCACTATTGATTCGTTACTGAAATGGCCGCTGCTGGTCCTGATGGGTACCACCGGCTACGGCGTTTACACCGTGTCGCTGGCGGCACTGGGTAATCGCTTCAGCGGTATCGACCTCGTCAATGGATCCGCCTCGTTTGCACTGGTTTGGGGATTCGGTGCATTGATCGGTTCGGTTTCGGGGGGCTGGGCAATGCTTGGCTTCGGACCGCATGGCCTGCCGATCAGCCTGGCGTTGATCTACCTACTGCTTGCTGGCGGTGTAGGTTGGCGCCAGGTCTCACTGCAGCAGGTTAAATGAACCCGATTTATATCCTCTGGGCGACGCCACGCTCGACCTCGACCGCGTTCGAATGGATGATGCGCATGCGCGGCGACATGGCCTGCTTCCACGAACCCTTTGGTGAAGCCTGGTACCAGGGAGACGATGCGCGCGCACCGAGACTGACAGCCGCCAGTCCGCGTAAACCTGGGCTCAATTTCGATACCGTGCTGAAAAAGATGCAGGCAGCCGCACACGAACATCCGGTGTTTTCCAAGGACATGCCGCAGTTTACCGACCATCTCTGGAGCGATGAATTCTTAAGCTGCTTCGAGCACAGCTTTTTGATACGTGATCCGGCCAAGGTGCTCGCATCGCTACACCGCAGCTGGACCAGGTCGGGTAACCAAGAGGGATTTACCCGTAACGAAATCGGCTTCGATGAACAGCTTCAGCTATTCGATATACTCTGTAATCGGGATGACAAGCCGCCGGTCGTAATCGACAGCGACGACTTGCTGGAAGACCCTGCATCGATGGTCGAGAAATACTGCAAGGCAATCGGGATTCCGTTTATCGCCGAGGCTCTTTACTGGGAGCCCGGAAGCCGCAATGAAGTTCTATGGTATGACGGCGACGATAGTATCTGGCATGAAACCCTGAAAAATTCTGACGGACTCAAGGCCCAGCGGCGCAAATCAATCGAGATCGACGAATTGCCGCAAAATCTTCAGGCACTTTACCGGGATTATTTGCCCCACTACCGGCATCTGTACAGTCACCGCTTAAGGCCCTGATCCTGGCACCGTCGAAGTCAATCACGACCCCGATCGTGGCAGGGGTAACCTTTCTATTGCGGGCGCTCACCCTCGACGATGATGCGATGCATGACCCGGCGATAGCCGTGATAATCGTTCAGCGCGTAATGCTGAGTACAGCGATTGTCCCACATCGCCAGCGTATTCTCTTGCCAGCGCAAGCGAAAGCTATACTCCGGCCGTGTGACCTGCTGGTAAAGGTAATGCAACAGCGGCAGGCTTTCTTCCCGGGTCATGCCATCGAACCGGAGGGTATGAATACTGTTTACGTAAAGCGCCTTTTTGCCGGTTTCGTCATGGCTGCGTATCACCGGGTGAATTGCAAACTGATCCCGCTGGTCACTATTCTTGCTTTTCACCGCCTCGTAAATATCCTCGTCACGGGGTACGACACTGGCGGAGTTGACAGCACTTAACCTGGCCAGTGTTGCTTTTAATCCGGGCGATAAGTCGTCGTATGCAGCATACATATCGGCAAACAGCGTGTCTCCTCCGCGTGGTGGTATCTGTCTCGCATACAGCATGGTAATTTTTGGCGGTAACTCGATATAAGCTGAATCCGAATGCCAGAAACTGCCGAAACTCTCGGTTTCGGTCTCGGTTTTGACAATTTCGGTAATATACGGATAGCCGTCGATACCGTCGGCAAACATATAGTCCTTGAGCACTCCGAAGCGCAACGCAAAATCATTGTATTGCTGCGGCGTCAGGTCCTGGTCGCGAAAGAAAATTACCTGGTGATCGAGAAATGCCTGGTTGACCTGTTCGAACAGCTGGCCGTTCAGCCCGGCCGATAAATCAAGGCCGCAAACTTCGGCGCCGATAGTGCTCGATTGAGGTATGATTTCCACAACGCTTTTTATCCTCGGGTCGGTTCAGAATTTTCACGCAGCTATGATCGAATCATCGTATCATTCGGCAAAATTCGTGTCACTTCGTAAAAATAACCGCAGCTGATGAATCCTGAAACTCCGCAAATACCCGATTCAACCGATGTTGTCGTCGTCGGCGCCGGTATCGCCGGAATTTCGGCGGCCTGGTTTCTTAACAAGGCCGGCCTGCAGGTCGTGGTTTGCGAAAAAGGGGTCGTCGCCGGCGAGCAATCGAGCCGTAACTGGGGCTGGATCCGACAACAGGGGCGTGACCAGTCCGAGCTACCGATTGTCATGGAAAGCATGCGCCTGTGGCAGGAGATCGCCGACGAGCTCGATACCGATATTGGTTACCAGCAACAGGGCAGTCTCTACCTTTGTGAAAATGATCAGGAACTCGCACGCCATGAACGTTTCATGTCGTTCGCGCCGGCCTATGGGCTTGACACCAGTTACGTCAACCGCAAGCAGCTCGAGACGCTCATGCCAGACTGCCCCGAGCGCTGGCAGAGCGGACTTTATACACCCGACGACGGGCGCGCCGAGCCGTCGCTGGCGGTTCCGGCCATGGCTAAAGCGCTGGTCGATCGTGGTGTCAGTATCGTCGAAAATTGCGCGGTCGAAAAAATACTGATCGGAAATCAGAAAGTCACGGGCGTCTTAACTGAACATGGCGAAATAAAAACATCGACCGTGCTCTGTGCCGGCGGCGCCTGGTCGACTTTTCTGCTCAAGGAATGCGGCATCCGTTTACCTCAACTTACCGTCAAGGCCAGCGTCGCGCGCACCGCGGCGGCACCGTTTAAGTTTAACGGCAACGCTTCGGGCAGCAAGGTTACGTTTCGCAGACGCATCGATGGCGGCTTTACCGTGGCCGCCTCCGATTACCTGGAAATCTTTCCCTCGGCCAGCCACGTTAAATTCATCAAGGACTTTCTGCCGCTGATCAAGACCTCTTTCGGAAAGCTCAGGTTACGAATTCCGGAGTTAAAGGTCGACGGCAATTTCAAACGACAGCGTATTTTGAATCCGATCCCGAGTGCAGCCACGGTTGCCCGAATCAAGGCCAGGCTCGCTGACCGGGTTCCTGCTTTCAAGGATGTCGAACTGTTACAGGCATGGTCTGGCATGATCGATGCACTTCCCGACGTGGTGCCGGTACTGGACTGGGCTGATCCGGTCGACGGACTCTATATTTCAACCGGTTTCAGTGGGCACGGTTTTGGAATCGGTCCCGGCGCCGGAAAGATAATGGCGAACCTGATACAGAACAATCCGGTCGAATATAATCTGAGCCGCTTCCGCCTGGCACGCTTCAGCGATGGCAGCAAACTCGAGCTCGGCCCCGCGATTTAATACCGCGCTCAGGGAATTGCCTGCAGCGGGTCCCAGGCGAATACCTGTTCCAGGTAGCTTGCAAATGCAAACAGCTCCAGCTCACCGTGAGCTTTACCAATCAGCTGCAAACCGACGGGCAATCCTGATTCGGTTTTGCCGCAGGGCAGCGTAATCACCGGCAGCGTAGTCGCGGTAATTGCCCAGCAGATCGCCAGCCAACGATAGTACTCTGAGTACTCGAGCCCGTCGGAGTACCCGGGGTAGCGTTCTTCGACCGGATAGGCGGGCAGGATAGTGGCCGGGCAGATCAGTAAATCGTAATCCAGCATGAATTGCGACGCGTTGGCAAACATCTGTCCCTGCGCATCCATTGACTGGCGGATCTCGTCTGCGCCGAGACCAAGACCTTTCTCGATATTCCAGACGACTTCGGGTTTGAGAATAGCACGCGTGTCGTCGAGGTCGGCGCCAAATGACTGCGCGTAGTCCAGCGCGCGCGGCACATCGAACGCGGCATCCATCATGCTGAGATCGGGATGCGCGTTTTCGATACCAACCTGTTCCCGTTCGAGCATCGCAATGGCAGCATCAAAGACCGCGACCACCTCGGGCGAAACCTGTGTAATACCGAGATCCTCACTACAGGCTATTTTTAACGGCGACTGTGGACGCCCCGCGGCACTTCGGAATTCGTCAATGACGTGGGGCTTGGACAAACCCGCGACCGAACTTGGACCGGCCAACGCATCGGCGAAAAGCGCGAGATCAGCGATGTTGCGTGCCATTGGACCTTTTTGTGAGTATACATTGAACGGCTGCAAGCCAGGATTCGTCGTAACTAATCCCGGCGATGGGCGCAAGCTGGTAACACCGCAAAAGGCGGCCGGCGTGCGCAGGGATCCGCCAAGATCAGATCCCTGGGCGAGCCAGGCGCTGCCGCTCGCCAATGCCGCTGCCGCACCACCGGATGAGCCGCCCGCGCTGCGCGTTAAGTCATGGGGATTGAGGGTCGCGCCAAATACATCGTTAAAAGTGTTGCCACCGGTGCCGAACTCGGGTGTGTTCGACTTCGCGTATATGATGCCGCCGTTGGCCTCAATCCGCTCGACCATGATATCGGATTGTTCGGGCACGTGGTTTTCGTAGAGCTTCGAACCATAGGTTGTTCTGACCCCGGCGACGTCCGTCAGATCCTTGATCGCAATCGGGATGCCAGCCAGCACCGAATCTTTACGATCACCCTGCCGGGCAGCTTCCCGGGCGCGTTCGAAGCAAAGCGTCGGCAGCGCGTTGATCTCGGAATCGACCTTTTCGATGTGCGCTTCTAGCGCATCGAGCGTATCGTCGATACTGACTGCTCCAGTTTTAAGCAGCTCCACTATTTTGCAGGCGCTTTTTTTGATCAGTTCATCCATAGTTGGCTCGCAATATATTCTTCTGCACCTTGCCCATCGCGTTACGTGGCAGTTCATCGACTATGAATACCTGGCGCGGTAACTTGAAGCGCGCCAGCGTTGGTTCCAGGGCCTGGATCAAATTCTCGGCGTCCAGCTCCGTGCCTGTAACCGGTACCACAGCAGCCGCGACGGCCTCGCCAAGGTCGGGATGCGCAATGCCGAACACCGCGGATTCGAGCACTCCATCGAGCGCGTCGATCTCGGTTTCGATCTGCTTCGGATAAATGTTGTAGCCGCCGGAAATGACCAGGTCCTTCTCGCGCCCGAGTATATGCACGTAACCATCGGCATCAATCATGCCGAGGTCACCGCTGATGAAGAATCCGTTGTTGCGCAATTCCAGCGCAGTTTTTTCAGGCTTGCGCCAATAGCCCAGAAAAACATTCGGCCCACGCACTTCGATCATGCCGGTTTCACCAGCGGACAGCTCGGCGCCTGTTTCCGGATCGCTAATCCTGATTTCAACCCCGGGTAACGGAAACCCGACACTGCCGACACGACGCTCGCCGTCGTAGGGATTGGAAGTATTCATGTTGGTCTCGGTCATGCCGTAACGTTCCAGGATTCGATGCCCGGTACGTTCCTCGAACTGGATGTGGGTTTCGGCAAGCATCGGGGCACTACCGGAAACGAACAGGCGCATATGCGCGACCAGGTCGCGATCGAAACGATCATCCGCCAGCAGGCGTGTATAAAAGGTCGGTACCCCCATCAGGGTGGTCGCTGCAGGCAACTGCGCGATCATTTGATCGACATCGAAGCGCGGCAGGAGGATCATCGACGCCCCGGCAATGAGGATCACATTGGTAGCAACAAACAGACCGTGGGTGTGAAAAATGGGCAGCGCGTGCAGCAAAACGTCGTCAGCGGTAAAACGCCAGTAATCAACTAACGTCAATGCATTCGACAGCAGGTTATCGTGACTTAACATCGCACCCTTGGATAAACCAGTGGTCCCGGAGGTATACAGAATCGCGGCGAGATCCTGGGATTCTCGCGCAACATTATCAAACGCCGCCGGCATGTCCCAGGCGGCCTGCAGCAGGCTGCCACTAGCGTCGCTGTCAAGCGTCCACACCCTGGCCTCGATTTCGTCGTAGTCTGCCTCGCGCGAACTATCACAAACGAAAACGGCGGGCTCGGCATCTTGCAGAAAGTACCCTACCTCGGCCCGGGTATAAGCAGTGTTCAGCGGCAGGAATACCGCTCCGGCGCGAATGGTTGCAAGGTAAAGTGCGATCGCCTCGGGCGATTTCTGAACCTGCACCATAACGCGATCCCCGGGTTTGACGTTCTGCTCCAGCAGCAGATGAGCGAGTTTGCCGGAGAGTTCCACCAGGTCGGCATAGGACCAGTCTCGCTCACCAGGCACATCGAGCAACCTGCGTGAATCTATCGTGCGACCGGACAGCAAGCCATCGAATAAGTGATTTGCAGCCATCAGATGACCGGAACCGGTTTGCGACGCAGGCCACTGAGCGCATTAGCGGCGATCGCGAGCATCAGGATCAGGCCGCCTCCGAGCGAATAGAGACTTGCGGTTTCACCGAGGAAAATCCACACCCAGAACGGGCCCAACAGCACTTCAGTCATCGACAATAGCGCGAGTTCAGCCGCTGGTACCACCCGCGATCCGAGGGTATAAACGGTCAGGCCGAGGCCCACCTGGAAAACGCCCAACGCCACCGCGATCAATATATCATTGCGCGGCACCGTAAAACCGTGGCCCTGCACTTCGCAAACCACGGCCGCGGTGATCATCGCAAAAATACCCGCCAGGAACACGGCCGGCAGCATGTCCTCGAGCTTGCCCCAGCGCAACGCAATCGTGAACACGGCGAATCCGAGCGCGGACAGCAAGGCAGTCAGGTTGCCGGCCGCCTGTCCGGCGGAGATCCCGTCGATGACCATGACGGCAATACCGAGGGATGCGAAAATCATAGCGAACCAGGTTGCCTTGCGCACCTGTTCGCGCAGTATTATCCAGCCGAGAACGGCTGCCAGAAAAGGCGCCGATGCAAACAGGAACATCGCGTTCGCCACCGTCGTGGTCTGAATCGCGTAGATGCCACCGGCAAAGGCAAACACCAATCCGAGGCCACCGATTATACCGGCAATCCCGGATTTCCTGATCACCGCAAAAGGCTTGTATCCGGACCGGACGCTGATGATACAAAACAGGAATATCGACAGCGCGATCGAACGGAAAAACAGGATCTGCCAGACATTGGCCTGCTCGATCATCCGAACGCCGAGACCCATCGACGACCAGAAAACGCCCGCCATCAGGACCAGTATGACACCCTGAACATAGCTGATGTTGGTCTTCTCGAGCCTGGCCGCAAGCACTTTGGACATTCGTTTCTAACCCTGGAATAAACCCGCCGCCAGAGAGTAATCGAAGCAAACCGTGTTGAAAAGCAAATGTTTAGCAGCAAAATTTACAGCGCCAGCACTTGGGTCTAAACTGACCGCGGGGGGCTGACATGCAAGATACCAAGGGGTTCAACGCAACAACGGTCGACTGGCACAAACCGGGGATAGTGGTTGATACCGGGGGCCAAACCGCCTTCACCGCCGAAGCGGATGATATCGAGCGTTTCCGGCAGGACGGGGTTGTGTTACTGCACGGTGTATTTACCGAATGGGTTGAGACGCTGTGCAAAGGGCTGCAGCGCAACCTCGACAATCCACAGCAGTTTGCCTTTCCCTGCGAAAGCAACCCCGCTGGGGAACCCGGCCGATTTTTTGACAGCTATTGCAACTGGCAACTAATCCCAGAATACCTCGATTACATTGCGCACTCTTGCGCTGCGTCGATCGCGGGCCAGTTCATGGACACCCAATATGCACAGTTCTTTCACGATCATGCGTTCATGAAGGCCGCAGGTACGCAACGCGCCACCCCGTGGCACCAGGATCTGCCCTATTACTGCATCGATGGATGCAAAACGGCGAGTGTTTACGTGTCACTGGACCATGCCGATGCCGACGTGGCGGTGCGGTTCGTCAGGGGATCACATCGATGGAAGCAGCTGTTTTACCCACGCGTATTTGAAGACGGTAGCGCGTTCAACGATGATCAACCCGGTGAAAAGCTTGAGCCGGTGCCGGACATCGATGCGCACCGGGAACAGTATGATATCGCCGCCTGGTCGCTCGCGCCGGGCGATGCCATCGTGTTCGATTTTCGCACCCTGCACGGGACTGGTGATACCGTCGTCAAGGACAGGCGCCGCGCGTTTTCAACGCGCTGGCTGGGTGACGACGTTACCTACTGCGAACGTCCGGGTGAGATTTCGCCACCCTATGTCGATCATGGAATGCAGCACGGCGACAAGATGCGGGCCGACTGGTTTCCCATATTGTGGCGTGAAGATCACTAGACCTCTTTGCGGGCCTTCCACAATTCCCAGGCCAAACGAGCCCTGACCCCGATACCGAGAAAAGGACGTATCGGCAGCAAGTTGGGTTCACCCAGGCTTTGCATGTAACCAATCAGTTCGTTGTCGACCCCGCAGGCCATATCGGCAGCCAGCATGCCGCCCACCGTCCCCTTGGTAACACCGACCGCGTTCTGACACACCGAGGTATAGACGTTATCCGCAAGCTGGCCAAAACCCGGCGAACCATTTTGCGACAGGCAGATAAAACCGGTCCAGGTGTACTCCATGTTGACCTCGGGCAGCATCGGAAAACGTTCATCGAATAGTTTTTTGTGGCGGCGCGCAATTTCAGCCTGGTATGAAGCGGCTTCCCGCATCGACGGGTTATAGTAAATATTATTGCGGATCAGAATGCGGTGATCATTGGTAAAACGCATCGTGATCGACGCAAATGCATTGGCCGGCGTTACGCCCCAGTTATCCTCACAACCGATAGCCTCACGCTCGGCGGCGGTCAGTTGCCGGCTCAAACTGGCATTGGCCGCAAACGGCAGCAGGCGACGCTGGTAAAAACCAAACTTTTCCGCGAATGCATTAACCCCGAGAATTAACTGCTTTGCATCGATCGCGCCTGCAGACGAGGTGACTTTGACATCCGTACCAAGGTCCAGGGACAAGACCGGGGTGTTCTCGTAAACCGTCACATTAGCGGGCATGTTATCGGCGAGGCCGCGCACCAGCGCCGCTGGGTTCAGCAGCCGGCAGCCCGGGGTGTAAACCGCGGCCTTGAAATGCGTGGTGCCAAGCCGCTTATCAAGATCCGCTTTTTCGATCCAGGTGAACGGCTCTTCAAGTGCTTCGAGTTCGCGTGCGAAGGGTTCGAGCATGTCGCGCACGCCCTGGTCTGAGCTCGCGGTCTGGTATTTACCCGGCTGGCTCCAGTCGCAATCGATACCGTAGCGACCGATCTGCGTTTCGTGGTATGTGATTGCGGCACGTGCCAGTGCCATGTAGCGATGCGAACCCTCCAGTTCGTCCATCGAGCTGCCGACCACGTGCGGGAGGTCGATCGCGAAACCTGAATTGCGCCCCGAGGCATTCTCCCCGACTTCGCCGGCGTCCAGCAATGCGATCGAGTCGTCGGGCCGATTTTCGGCGAGTCGTCTCGCCGCGGCCAGGCCTGCGTAACCGGCCCCGACAACAACCCAGTCGAATTTTTGCGGCCCCGCCAGTGCCGGATGAGGAGTGCGCGGCGGCAAGATGTGACTCCATCCGTTCGTATTGTCGTTAACCGGCAGGTGAGAAACCTGTTTGATACTCATTCAACTTCATGCCAGTTGGACGGATGTATCGCAAAATGAATCAACGCCGATTCGGCTTCATAGGTCAATTCGGTGCCTTTTGGCAACCAGATACAGTCCCGCGCTTTGAGCTCATGCACCTCACCGTTCGCATGCAACTTGAGCACGCCATCAAATACGGTCAGCACTTCATCATACTTGATGGTCCACGGAATGCGCGCATGAGTCAGCTTACCCCAACCAGTTCCCAGCTCGGTGCCGTCGTCGGCGCTGCAAATCCCTGCCACCTCCGCCATCTCGCCGTATTCGAAACGCGGCATAAACTCAAGCTCATCGAAACGCTCTAAACGCACCGGCGTTTTTTTACTCGCCATATCGATTTCTCATATTGCAATAAACATACAGTTCTGTATATTAAAACATACATAACTGTATGGAATCAATAATGTCCGACGCCAGCCTGCTCGAAGAAATCGCCAATCGCGGAATCACGAGTCCGGAACGCAAGCAGTTGCAGCGTGTCGACTGGTTGCTGACAGCACTCGATATTTTCGTGGCAGAAGGAATCGATGCGGTTCGCATCACGCGACTGGCCGAGGACCTAGGCGTAACCCGCGGTAGCTTTTACTGGCATTTCGAGAACCGGGAAGATCTGATCGATGCGCTTGTGAGCTACTGGAAGGACAAGAATACCAGGGCCATTACCGAATCGGTAACCCATGCCGCCAGCCTCGCGGAGGGCATCTTTCGTTTCTTTGAAACCTGCATCGATGCCACTCTGTTCGATCCGAGACTCGACCTCGCGTTACGGGAATGGGCCCGGCGTTCAGATACCGTCCGCAGCATGGTGGATATCGAGGATGAAGCTCGAATCGCATCACTACGTGAATTTTTCATCCGCTTTGGTTATGCAATGCCAGAGGCCCTGATTCGCGCACGCGTACTCTACTTTTCCCAGATCGGATTTTACGCACTCGAGGTAAAGGAAACCCTGGCAACAAGGCTGGCTTATACCGAAGCCTATTTCGTTTGTTTTACCGGCCAGCAACTCAAAGCGTCGGATACTGAAAACTTTCGTAACTACATTCTCGAGACCTACGGAGACAAATTACCATGAGCAGAAGACCCAAGGGGCGGCGGCATCATGGCGTGGCCGACACCTCGCATCAGCGCAAGGTTAATTACCGCAATTTAAAAAATCCCCTGCTCAAGCAACCGGCCTTTAGCAACGATCGGCTCGAAGCGATCCACGATACGGCATTGCGTGTTATAGAGGAACTCGGCATCAAGGTACTAAACGACGCAGCACGGCAGTATTTCAAACAGGCCGGTGCCAGCGTCGACGCGGATTCACAAATGGTAAAGATTGACCGCGCGCTGGTCGCCGCGGCCCTGGAATCGGCACCGGGTGAGTTCGTGTTACATGGCAGGACGCCCGAGTTCGACGTCATCATGGGTGGAGATAATATTAGTTTCGTTTCAGTTGGTGGCGCACCACATATTTCCGATCTCGATCGTGGCAAGCGCCCGGCAACCCTCGAGGATACACGTAACATCATCAAGCTAAGCGAGCACTTCGACGTGATGCACCTGCAATCACCCAACGTCGAGTCACAGGATATCCCGGTGCACCTGCGCCATTTCCGGGTCACTGAAAGCCAGCTCAGTCTGAGCCGCAAACCTTTTTTTATTTTTGCAAGGGGCTCGGCCCAGGTTGAAGATGCGTTTGCGATGACCCGTATCGCCTATGGTCTCAACGAGTCGGAATTCGAGGCAAAACCCTGGTGCTACACCGTAATCAACACAAATTCACCTCGGCAACTCGACGTGCCGATGTGCCAGGGCATTATCGATTTTGCAAAGGCCGGCCAGGTATCGGTGATCACGCCGTTCACGCTCGCCGGCGCGATGGCCCCGGTGACCATGCCCGGCGCACTGGTGCTGCAGCATGCCGAGGCACTTGCCGGAATCACGTTGGCCCAGGCTGTAAGTCCCGGCGCGCCGGTGATTTACGGTTCCTTTACCTCGAATGTCGATATGAAATCAGGTTCTCCTGCCTTCGGCACTCCCGAATTCGTGCAGGCGGCTTTCGGTGCCGGCCAGTTGGCGCGGCATATCGGTCTGCCGTGGCGAGGCTCCGCGGCCACCGCGTCCAATGCCCCGGATGAACAGGCTGTGTATGAATACCTGATGTCGGCCTGGGGCAGTGTGCTCGGTGGTGTCAACATGATGGTGCACGCAGCTGGTTGGCTGGAAGGCGGTCTCACCGGCTCGATGGAAAAATTCATCCTCGATATCGAAATGCTGCAAATCTTCGCGGAGATTTTCGAGCCACTTAACAGCGATCCTGAGGAACTCGCCTACGAGGCGATTGCCAGTGTCGAACCTGGCGGTCATTTTTTCGGTTGCCAGCACACCATGGATCGCTATCAAACCGCATTTTACGAGCCACTGGTATCAGACTGGAGCAATTTCGGCCAGTGGACCGATAGCGGTGCCAGGACCGCGACGCAGCGTGCGAACGGTATCTGGAAGCAAATCCTGCAGGAATTTGATGCACCGGCGCTGGACCAGGCACGCCGTGACGAATTGGAAGCCTTTATTGAACGACGCAGCAACGAGGGTGGCGCGCCCGCTACCTAACTTTAAAGCTTGGTAATAATTCTGTCGCGCGCTTCTTTAAGTCGATATTGTTGCTGCGACATTTCGCGTTCGCGAACTTCACTAAACGGGAAATCCGGTAGGTCGGCTAGCGCGCGCTGCGGCTGCAATTTATAAAAGGAGGTACTTGCAAGTTCAAGCGCAGTCTTGTGGTCGCGGGGATTGGTACGTGCCCAAAACTCGATTTCTAGCAATAGTGGATTCCCGGTCTTGTATGCTTCGGTCGCAAACTTCTCGACATCATCCACCGTCTCAACACTATGGAACTCTCCCTTGTAGGCCACGCCGATTACAGTTTTGACATCGAGCAGGTAGGGAATTACATACGGGCCGTTGATAACAATCGATTTCTGCGAGCTCGCGATATGTGCTTTATGGGCCGGTCCCATACTGTGTACCTTGGTGATAACCGGGCGCTTGAACATTGCGCGATCACCTTCTTCGGCATCCCACATCTCGAGCGTCATACCCAGGTACCCCTCGTACTTGTCGGGTTCCGGAGTAGCGTCGGCCTTCCAGCCTTCACCGAGCGTAATAACAACCGTTTTCTGTTCACCACTCCGGATCAATGCCAGTTCGAGCTTCTCGCCTACGCGATGCTGCCCGATCATCCGGACGACCTGTTCGGTATCGGTCACGCTCGAATCACCGACGCGATAAATGACATCATGCGCGAGTATATGACCTGAACTCGGGCCTTCTTCAGGTGTGCTGGTCACGACCAGCGCACCGCCACCACCGGGAACGTCAAAAACCTCTGCTTCATCCGGCGTCAACGCACTGACAATGCCGTTGAAGCCTGCATCTCCCCAACTCGGCGGTCCCAGGCGCAGTTCCGCAACGACCTCTTTCACCAGATTAATCGGTACCGCATAACCAACTCCGAGATTGGTTCCGTAACGTGTGGTTTCGATAGCCGTGCTAATCCCGATCACGTTCCCCTTGCGATCAAACAGGGCACCGCCCGAATTACCGGGATTGATCGCGGCATCGGTCTGCAGGTAAGGGGTTGTGCCTTCGCGGTAACGTTGTGTATGTGAAATGATGCCACGACTGATCGAGTCGGGATTACGGCCCAGCGGATTACCAACCGCGAAAGTTTCATCACCGGGTTGGACGAGTTCAGAATCTCCAAGCCGTGCCGCCGGAACACCAATACAATCATCAAGCTGCAGGATGGCAATGTCCGACCTGGGCGTAGAGTTAATGACGGTGGCGGGGATGCCTTGCGCGCGGTCCCATCCTCTCGGGAAAACCTCGATCAATGCAGCGTCGGCAATAACGTGATGATTGGTCCAGACCTCGCAGGTTCTGGATGAAACCAGGAATCCGGAACCGTTACTGACGTCCCAGACCGAGTCGCCAAACTTGTCGACGGTCACGTGGGACATGGTGCGAATTGACACAGAAACATCGAGCATCTTGTCGGTATCGACTTTGTCGTGCTTCTCGAGTGCGTAGATACCGAGCGGTACCATGCTTATAAATAATCCCAGCACGGCAAATCGCCACAATATCGTGCTCTTCATTTTCATGCGTCACCTCTTTAAAAATTAGGTGATGCCTCGATGGTTACGATATTTATTATGACTTACTTGTTGTTATGTTTCTGCAATATTCAAGCCAATAGCAATCAGTTGGCCAGATTAATATGTATAGCAGAAATCAGGTAACTTTCAATTTCAGTAAGCTGTGCGTCTGGTATCGGCCGGGCATGGACAATTCTTTAATTTCAGGCTTGTCAAACTTGCCATTAATGTCAAAAACTGTACAAAATTGTCAAATTACGGTGGCGTTTTGCAGTCCCCGCTATCGCCATGAAATACGCGCAGCGGTACTTTTGATACCGGTATTTTCACAACCCCGTGCCTAGACCAGTTTTCCGGAGAATTGGGGCATGGTCCATCTCGCGGCAGGCACAGCTCTTAATCTAGACAGGCGCGAGCACGCCGATGGCAGTTTTGAGCCACATTGGGCCTACTCCAGGTCGAGCTTGTACTTGACGACACGGTCATTGCCCGAATCGGATAGCCACAATTCAGAGCCACGTACCTCGACTCCTTCGGGCGTCGTAAAACGACCTGCGCCTTTTCCTGGCCGACCGTCACCAAGCACCAGTAGCAACTTACCATCCGCGGCAATAAACTTGACGACATGATTGTTCTTGTCTGCGGCGATGATGGTGCCGTCCGCAGTCAGGTCCAGGTAACGCACCCCGTTAAAATCATACTCGTTGCGAGCAAGTTCGGTCTTGATCTCGAGGTCGGGAGTTAGCAATAACATGCGGCTTTTACCGGCTTCGGCCAGCCAGATATCGCCGCCCTTGCCGAGTTCCAGGTCATGCGGCGACGAGAGGCCCGTGAGTTCACCGATAACTTTCCCATCAAGATAAGCGACAACATTTCCCGACCAGGCCCCGGCCACGTAAACACGACCGTTCGGATGGACCAGCACGCCCTCCGGTCCCCGCACGCGCTCGCCGAGTTCGCCGACGAGTTTCGCGCTGGTACCTTCGATTTCGTATATCGTGACCCGATTGTTGTGTGTATCGGCGACAAAAGCTCTTCCCAGGTGGTCGAAATCGATGTCATGTGTACCCGACTGGTGGTCAGAGCCGAACTCACCGAGTAGTTCGAGCGACTCCGGATCTAGCATCGCGACTCGATCGTTGCCGACATCGGAGACATATAAATATCTGCCATCGGGTGTCAACTTGAGATCATGGGGATTTTCGAGTTGCGCTGTACTGGCGCCGACGAATGTCAACCTGACCTCCGCGGCGAACGCCACGGTTGTCCAGAGCGCAAGCAAAGTTGTGGAAATTAGTCGTGTCAGCATAGGTCGTAAACTAACTCCTCGACGAGAATCGTGCAAGGGACGATATTGAATTGTACGGGTAGTAAAGTAACGATTCATATCCTGAAATCTCAATATTTTTCTCGGCCTGGGTTTACCAGAAAGATGCTCGATACTTTTGATACTGATCGCCCGAAAAACCTGCAACCCGATGACGTCTCTGACAACGGAACGGGAGTCCCGCTAATCAATTGCCAAGACGCCCGACTGCGAGGTCCAGGCGATCGATAACCGCGTCAGTTTCAACCAGGTCCATGACACCTTCGGCCTCGATCCGTGTGCCCCAGCGCAATTCCTCTGGACTTTTCCCCCTGAATTTTTGCGCCGCCTCCACAAACTTATCGACGCAGAGATCGAGCGAGTTGTAGGGCCCACTGCGTCGCGACCAGGTGCAGGCGTGCAAACCGATGACCGCAGTCCCCAGCGCATTGGCAAGGTGAACTGGCCCGGCGTCGGGGCTTAAAACAATATCGGCGCGCTGCAGCAGGGCAGCCAGCTGCGGCAGTGTGTCCTTGCCGATCAAGTTGGTCACCCGGTTCGTCATTGCCTGCTCAATGGCCTTACCGGTCGAGCGTTCGAGATCGGACGGTCCGCCGGACAGTACGACAGTCATACCATGATACTCGATTGCGTAATCGGCCACGGCTGCATAGCGATCGGCACGCCAGTTACGATAGGGATGACTCGAACAGGGTGAAATCACGAGGATGCGATTATCCGCGGGCAACATCGAATCGGCGAACGCCCTGGCGTCTTCACCGATCGGAAAGTCCCAGACCGGTTCGTGCACATCCAGCCCAATCGTTCGAGCAAAGGATAAATGTCCCTGAACCTGGTGTTCCTGCCTCGTTTCCGGTACCGAATGGGTCATAAACAGCCGATGAAGATCCCGCGCCCGATACTTATCCCAACCCAGTTTGATATCGGCTTTGACACAGGCGCCGGTGACATTTGCACGTGCCGATGTTTGCATCTGCAGCATGACGTCAAACTTTTCACCGCCCAGGTCTTGCTTTAGTTTCCAGTAAGCACTCCAGCCGCCGCGCTTGGCGAGCACGATAAAACGCACGCCTGCGAGGCATGACAGCAGTTTGTGTTCAAGCGCCGCGCAGATCCACGTAATCCGTGTTTGCGGCCAGTTGTGCTGAATGGCGCGCAACACCGGGATCGCATGCGTAACGTCACCCAGTGCCGATAGGCGTACCAGGCAGATACTTTGAGGGGGCGTGATTAAGGGCAGCATCAGGCAACCGGCATGACGGCAATCCGAATTTTTAAACGTCGGGAAATCTGCAAATTCAAATCGAAAGCGTATGCCTCGGCTGGCTCGATGAAAGCCGGGCTATTTACGGGTCGATTCTGCAGGCAACGGCAATTCATAAAGTCGCCCATAGAGACCGAGCTTGTCGTCGATCCCCGCCAGTCGCAAGGCATGCCAGGCCATCGCATGGTTTGAAGATGTCAGCGGAATATCGAGGTTTTTTTCGAGATCGGCACAGACCTGCATGAGTCGCACCGAGGTGCAGGAAACAAAGATTGCATCGACTTCGCCATGCTTGATGATTTCGCGCACGCCCTGCTCTATCGACTGCGGCGTGATTCGGGCGACGACGGTATCGCGATCCGAGTTGAAGGAGCCGAATACCGGGACCTCGAATCCGCGCGCGGTAATGTAGTCAGCAACGATCCGGTTGACATCGGCCGGGTATGGGGTCAGGACACCGATACGACTCGCCCCGAACGCATCGAAAGCGGCAAAAGCGGCAGTAATCGGCGTGGTGCATTTGACGTCGGGCCTGGCCTGCCTGATGTTGGCAAAAACCCCCTCCTCGCCGATCGCCATCGACGCCGAGGTACAGCCGTAGGCAATCACGTCTAGCGGTGTATCGGGCGTTATGATGCGCGCGCATTCGACAATACGAGGCCCCATCGCGCGCAGCGATTCGGGTGTTATCAGGTCTTCGTTGTGAATCCTGGTCTGGTAGAGCGCAATCCCGTCAAGCCCGGCAAAAACCTGGCGCCACTCGTGCTCGATGGTGTAGTCGGTGGCCAATACGATCAGCCCGATCGAAGCGCGGCTGGCGATCCCGCCATCAACCTCGTAAGGCAGGTTTTCAAACAGCAGCGTTTCCGCCATTGCTTTGTTGGCTGGCTGACTCATAATTCACCCTCTCGGATTTTTGGCTGTGCATACTCTAACATGAATAGAAACCAGATTGTCGGTCGTGCAATCGCATTGGGCGCAGCAATTTTCTATGGTTTCAACACTACGCTGTCGCGGCTGGCCTACGACACCGGTACTACCCCCGTATCGCTGACACTGTTCCGTTTCCTGATGTCGGCCGCAGTGATGGTAATGCTGGTTCTGATCCTGCGCAAATCCTGGAAACTGGAAGTCACGCCCAAATTGTTTGCAATTTGCGTGGTCGGTATGTTTGCCACTTCGATCGGGCATCTCGGAGCGGTCAATTACATCCCGGTGAGCCTCGCGGCAATTATTTTCTATACCTTTCCGCTACTGGTTGTCGCCTACAAACGCATCGCACACCGCGAACCGGTCACCCGCAACGAACTGCTGGCCTTTGTGCTCGCCTTCATCGGCATCGGTATCGCACTCGGACCCGATTTTCATGAATACGACCCGACCGGGGTCTCGCTGGCTTTCATTGGCGCGATCGGGACCACCGTATTCATTCTCAGCTATGAGAGGTTTCCACCGCAGACCGACAGTTACGTCGGCGCCACCTGGATCATGCTTACGTCGATACTCTTTACGCTGCTGCTTATACCATTCGGATTCGACCTGGTGCCGCCGCGCGAATCCGTCGGCTGGGTATACCTGGGCCTGATTGCCGTGGCATCGGTGACCTCCTTCGTCATGTCGCTGCAGGCGATCAGCCGTATCGGCGGCGCCATCTTCGCGCTGCTGCTTAACTTCGAACCGGTCGTTATTCTATTACTGGCGTGGACCATCATCGGCGAAACCCTGTCACCGGAGCGCATCGCGGGGATGGCATTAATCGTGTTTGCGCTGTTTTTAAGCCACTGGAAGCTTCCGCGTAAAAAGCCGCAATCCGCCGGGCCTCCCTGAATGCGGCTTCTCATGCACCGGAACTAGCGCAGTTTCCAAAGGCAGGGCTTTACTGGACCTCGCGAAAATCAAACGTATATACTTTTCACCAATTGCCGGGGCCTCCTGTGTCAAACTTTTATATCATCGCGCACGAAGCAGGTGCAGAAAAATTCGAAATTCCAGCCTGGGCCAACCGGGATGCCAATCCGGCCGCCCTGCATCGACACCGAACTGCCACGGTTTCACGTCACGATTTCGAAAATGTCCCGGGGGCGTTCCAGCTGCTGAACGTCCTGTCCAAAACCGAATGCGAGCGCCTTGTCGACCTGTCCGAGAAAATGGGTTATCTCGAAGACGCGGCTGTTTCCCTGCCGCGTGCAATCCGCCACAACGACAGTTTCACCTGGATTGTCGATGACGAAACCAATGACATCATCTGGCAGCGCTGTCGCGAGCAGCTCAAAGATACCCATGAATATAACGCCGGTAAGCGTGCCTGCGGGATTAACTCACGCTTTCGCTTTTATCGTTATGGGCCCGGAGACTATTTCGCGCCCCATACCGATGGCTCCTGGCCGGGTTCGCGCGTTATCGATGGCGAACTGATTGACAACGCCTATAGCGATCGCTGGAGCCAGCTCAGTTTCCTGCTATTCCTGAGCGAGAACTACGAGGGCGGTGCAACTCGCTTCTTCGTTAGCCCGGATAATCCAGCGCACCCGGCCAGTAATCCCGATGATGCCATCGTCATCGATATTCGCACCCCCATCGGCGGCGCACTGTGTTTTCCACATGGCGTGCATCCGCTGCACTGCATGCACGCCTCGCAGGAAATCACTGAAGGGGTAAAGTACATCATCCGTTCTGATATTCTTTTCGACCTGTAATCGCAATCGACTCAGCCCTGTCAGTCGCTAGCGTGATTCAAACCCATGAAATAAATTGCGCTTTCGAGATCGGTAACATCGATATGGCAGCTGATCGCCGCGCGCAGCACCGGCTTGGCATGGTAAGCGATGCCGAGTCCGGCAGCGCTCAGCATCGGCAGGTCGTTGGCACCATCGCCGATCGCGCAGCAATCGCGTAACGCAAAGCCCAGTGCCTGAGCGCGTTGCTGCAGGATGCGGCATTTATAGTCAGCATTTACGATCGGGTCCAGCAGACCCCCGGTCAGTATCTCACCGTCAAGCTCAAGCTGGCTACAATGGACTTCATCAAACCCGAGTTTTTGCGCAACAGGTTCGGCCACCTGTGAAAACCCCCCGCTGATCAGAATCGTATGCACACCGGCCGCTTTCGCGGCAGCGAGCAATTGCTCAGCACCAGGATTAAACGACAGCGACTGCGCGATATCGTGGAATACCTGCACCGACTGTCCTGCAAGCATCGCGATTCGTTCACGCAGCGCGGCATTGAAATCAATTTCGCCATGCATCGCGCGCGTGGTAATGCTCGCAATTCGTTCGCCCAGGCCGAGTATCGTGGCAACTTCATCGAGGGTTTCGGCAGCGACGATGGTCATATCCATGTCGCAGATCAACAAGCGTTTACCCAACTCGCTGCGTGGTTGTATATAAACATCGGTGTGTGCCAGGTTTTCTCGTAATGACTGCAACAGCGACCATGCCTGCGCGGGTTTACAGAATACGGTTACATTACCGGCCTGTGACGAATGTGTTTGCTGCGCGTCGATTTGCAGGTCTCCGAGCATGCCGCTGAGCTGCTGCAATGCATTATCTACCGCTTCATTGGCACAAAGCGTAATGACAAAAGGTTCATCCCTGTCGCCGCGCATCATCCATCGGGGGATATCATCGTGAGCGCTTTCTGTCATTGCAAGGCGGGGAAATGCAGATATTGAACATCGTTAATATTCGGCAGTGAACGCAAATGATCGAGATCGTCATTACCCAGTTTCTCGTCGATTTCAAGTAACACGATAGCATTACCATTCGGGCCATCCCGTCCGAGATGCATGTTCGCAATGTTAATGCCGCGCTGCGCCGTGGTACTGCCGATATCGCCGATGACACCGGGTTTATCATCGTTAGTAATGTAGAGCATGTGTTCACCGAGTTTGGACTCCAGTGGAATCCCCTTAACGTCAATCACGCGTGGCCGATTTTGAATCAGCGTGCCGCAAATACTGCGCGATTGCGATTCGGTTTCAACCCCGACCGTGATACGGCAGGGATATTCGTCACGTCCCTCATTGTGTGCTTCGATAACATTGATGTTGCGATCACGCGCGACTTCGCGGGCATTCACCGAGTTAACGTAACTGCTGTGATATTCCAGTATCGACTGCACCACCTGCACCGTTAACGGCGAAACGTTCAAATCGTTGGCCTCGCCACCATAGGTAACCGTCAAGGTTTTAATAGGATCATGGGTAAGCTGACCCACGAACGAACCCAGGCACTGCGCCAGTTGCAGGTAAGGTCGCAATACCTGAGCTTCCTCGGCACTGATGCTGGGTGCGTTGATGGCGTTATTGATCGCACCGCCTAACAAATAGTCACTGATCTGCTCGGCAATCTGGATCGCGACCTTCTCCTGTGCTTCGATCGTCGAGGCACCGAGATGCGGGGTACAGATTACGCTATCCAGTTCAAACAGCGGATTTTCGCGGGCGGGTTCAACCTCGTAGACATCGAGCGCGGCGCCTTTCAAGTGCCCACTATTGAGGGCCGCAAGCAGGGCCAGTTCATCGACCAGGCCGCCACGTGCGCAATTGATCAGCATACTGCCCTGTTTCATCTTGTTGATCGCGCTGGCGCTGATGATGTTGGCGGTCTCGGGCGTCTTCGGCACGTGCAGTGAAACAATATCGGAATTGGCAAGCAGGGTGTCGAGATCAACCTTTTTGACACCCAGCTTCGCGGCTCGCTCCTCGGTCAGGTAGGGATCGTAGGCCTGTACATGCAGTCCGTACCCGATCGCTTTACTGGCGACGATCGAACCGATGTTACCGGCACCAATGAGCCCGAGCAGTTTGCCAGTCAGTTCTATCCCCATGAAACGGGACTTTTCCCACTTGCCATCGTGGGTAGAGCTGTTCGCCTGCGGTATATGACGTGCCAGCGCCAGCATCATCGCCATTGCATGCTCCGCGGTCGTGATTGCGTTACCCAATGGCGTATTCATAACCACGATTCCACGCCGGGTACAGGCGGGGACATCGACGTTATCAACCCCGATCCCGGCACGCCCGACGACCTTCAGTTTCCCGGCATGCTCGAGCAGCTCCGCGGTCACCTTTGTTGAAGATCGAATCGCGAGTCCATCGAATTCTCCGATCATTTCGCTTAGTTCTGCCTCACTTAACTTGCTCGACTGCACTACCTCGACACCACGGTCTTCAAATACGGACACCGCCTGGCTCGACATCGAATCAGAAATTAAAACTCTGGGATTAGTCATGTTATTTCTCCTGCAAGGAATGCTTGAAATCTGCAAACACCCAGTCCAGCCAGGGCGTCAAGGCTTCCAAGTTGCTGGTGTCAACGGTGGCCCCGCCCCAGATTCGAAACCCGGGCGGTGCACTGCGATAGTTACCAATATCGAGCGCCACGTTCTCCTGCTCGAGCCTGGCCAGCATCGAGTTAATCGACTGTTGCTGTTCCTCGGCTGACAAACTTGTAAAGTCAGGATCGACAACCTGTAAGCACATCGAGGTCGGCGAACGGGTCTCCGGATCACGGGCCAGCCAGTCGATCCAGTTCGATTCCCCAACCCAGTTGTCAATGCATTCGAAATTGCTGCGCGTACGTTGCCACAATGCCTCAATGCCACCCAGGGACTCGGCCCAGGCGAGCGCAGCATGCAAGTCTTCGAGTGCCAGCATGCTGGGGGTGTTGATCGTGGCACCTTTAAAAATACCGTCGATCAGCTTACCGCCCTTGGCCAGTTGAAATAGTTTGGGTAATGGATAACAGGGTACGGCAGATTCGAGTCGCGCCACGGCTCTCGGGCTAAGCGCGAGCATGCCGTGGGCGCCCTCGCTGCCGAGGACCTTTTGCCAGGACCAGGTGACGACATCGAGCTTGTCGAAATCAATCGGCATGGCGAATGCCGCGGAGGTCGCATCGCACAATACCAGCCCATCACGCTCAGCATTTAGCCATTCCAGGTTGGGCAGGCAAACACCACTGGTGGTACCGTTATAGACCATGACGAGATCGTGCTCCGGATTTACCTGGTTCAAGTCGGGAAGTTCGCCGTAATCGGCCTGGTACAGGTTCAACTCGAAATCCAGTGCTTGCAGATCGTTTGCCCAGTCACTGGAAAAGCTCTCCCAGACCAGTGCGTCCACGGGACGGGATCCGAGCAACGACCATATCGCCATTTCGAAAGCACCGGTGTCAGAACCGGGAACGATACCGAGTTTCCAGTCCGCGGGCAGACCGAGCAGGCGATGCGAGATTTCAATGGCGTCGGCAAGACGTTGCTTCGGGAGTTTGGCGCGATGGCTGCGCCCGAGAAATTCGGTCTTTAAATGGGTGATGTCCCAGCCGGGATACTTTTTGCACGGCCCTGAAGAAAAGCGTGGATCCGCGGGTCGAATACGCGGTTGCTCGGGAAGGCCGCTGGCTTCCTCGTTCATGGTATAACCTCTAGTTACGGGTGGTTTGCTCCACCAAGCACGGCAAGATTAGCATGACTCTGAGGATTTTGAATACCCAGTGTTAATTCCAATGCAGAATATTGTGCAGGTCGATAGTAATTTATTGGCTGAGTGCCGTTTCCCAGGCTAGCATTTCCCGCTAGCGGACACTCAAATTCGGAACACCGGCGCCTTACTACGGCCATAAGCTGTCGCCCAGATTTCTCGAAAACTTAAAATATCTCCATTTTCTGGAACTAAAGTCGGAGAGAACTTCTGGCTACCGATTGACTCACATCAATCCCGTAGACATTGTGAGGAATAATATGAATCAAATGGTGTTGTAAAACTGCCAAGTTGATAAGAGAGGTGAAAGATGTCTCACGATAAAGGCAAGACAGTAGAAGAACTAGGAGGTGGGCTCGATTCTGCCGAAGCACAATTGGCCAGGTTGCGTGATGAGATTAGGATCTCTGAGAGCGACGCGACGCGAAAGGCTCATGAGCAGATCGTGGAAGCGGAGGTTCATTTAGAGGCGGCTCGTGCCCGTTATACCGACATTCAACACGCAGGCCGCGTCGGTGACGATGAGACCGAGCGCGATCTGCGCAAGGCTTATAATGATATGTCGGAAGCCATTAGATCCGCGCTTCGATATATCGGTTAAGAATAAGTCTTACCAACAAGAAATATACATCGGGCGCTGTTTGCTATCGCGGTGTCGGCAAAGTCCGTCGGGATAATATCTTCTCCCGAAATTTCAGGCGGTCAAGGGTAACGGGTAGGGTTCTTCTGACCAAGCATCTTTCAATAATTGCTTATCAATGCCAAACGACTGCTGCGGGTCGGCTATCATCGCTGAATAATCGAGTTTGAGGTTCAGTTTTCTCGGAAGCAGACTCTCATAAAGTCATAGTAGGAGGCAATCTTCGGCCAGGAACAATGGGATGGACTCCTCCTCACTCTACCGGCATCGATGTGCCAAACTGAGATTGTGACATTTCAGTTAACGAGAAAGAGGAGTCCACGATGAAGATTAATCGAGTTGGTGTTGATTTGGCAAAAAATGTTTTTCAGTTACACGGCGCCGATTACAAAGGTAAAACCGTGTGGAAGCGACAGTTATCCCGGTCCAAATGGTTACCGGTTTTATGCGATACGGTTGAACCCGGGACCGAGATCGGCATGGAAGCCTGTGCCGGTGCTCATCACTGGGCCAGACAATTGATGCAGCAAGGTTACCCGGTGAAAATCATCCCGCCACAGTTCGTCAAGCCCTATATCAAGAGTAACAAGAACGATGCCAATGATGCCCAGGCCATCTGCGAGGCGATGGGCAGACCCGATATGTATCCGATCAAGGTAAAAACGGTCGAACAACAGGATCTGCAAGCGATGCATCGTATCCGGGATGAGATCAAGAGCCACCGTATCGGCAAGGCGAATCAGATCCGCGGTCTGGTCACCGAGTATGGTCTGGTAGCCCCGCTACAGTTACATGCTCTACGTAGAGCCATCCCTCAGTGGTTGGAAGATGCTGACAATGGTTTAACTTTCTTGTTCAGGCAGCTCCTTCAGGGGTTATGGGGAGACTTGTATGCCCTGGATCAGCGGATGGCTGAACTGGATAAACAGATCGCGGTGGTTGCACAAGAAGATCCCACGGCCAGACGTTTGCAGCAGTTGCGCGGTGTGGGTCCGTTGATTGCGACGGCCCTGGTAGCCACCATCGGGGATGGAAAACAATACCGTAAAAGTCGAGACATGGCAGCAGCCCTGGGTTTAACTCCCAGGCAGCACAGTTCCGGTGGCAAGGATCGGTTACTCGGGATCAGTAAGCGCGGTGATGCCTATCTACGCTGTTTACTGGTTCACGGTGCCCGTTCTGCGATGCGCACGGCTAAAGATAAAGATGATCGACTGAGTCGCTGGATCATCGATCTTCAGTCCCGGCGACATGCCAATGTGGTGGCCGTGGCGCTAGCCAACAAGATGGCACGAATGGCCTGGGCGATGATGACCAGTGGTGTTGATTATGATCCGGATTTAGCGGCAGCATCAGTAAATTAAATACCGGTAACGAGGAAAGTTTATTCAATTGACGATTGCGAAGTAAGCGGTTAATGGCAAACAGGTCGAACCGGCGCCGGTAAAACCCGGGAGTGTCCGTGTGTGTAATAACACGAAGGAACAGTAGGGAATCGGCGCGCGAAAACCCCATTATGGCCCGGCATCAACGTATGCCTCCTGAAGAGGCCGGATATACGTATGCAGTCGAGCCAGCTGCCACAAACCGATTACTTGCAAACGAGGAGGAGTCCATATACGGACACTCTCAATTTACTCCCTTACCTCTGCTTCCAGCACAGTGCAGGCCTTCAGTAGATATAAAACCACAGCTTAGAACTCCTTGGTTCAGCCGGTGCAATTGATATCTGCGTGCCACCTAATGTAATCCCGCTTTTTTTAATCTTTAATCCAAATTAGCCATAATTTGCTTCATTTATGAAAAGTTTTTATCGTGCTCAGCTAATCGGTATTTGATATTTGGGACACGCTTTACAAAGCATTTGCAATATTATTTTTAAGTCATATTTACTTTCGTTTATTGAGCTATATTTACTAATAGCGATAACTGCTTAGAATTCGGGTGCAATTTCAATGATTGAAGATTTCCAGGATATTTCAAAATACTATGCGGCCAACATTGTTGAAAATGTCCTGACCGTCGGTAAGATTATTTTCAAAGACGGTGGGCACAGTTTTGCGCCCGACGATGCCCTGAGTACGTACAATCTGGTTGACCAAAGTATTAATACCTCCCGAATGGTGCACTTGATCGGTGAAATTCATCCTCGTAACGCACTACAAAATCAACTCGAAGTGGAAATTAGCTCCTGTCTCTACCTTAATGAAAATCATGAGTCTGGTGAAATTGAAGTTCGATCTATCCATAAGGGAATTGGCAGCTCGATTCATATCAGGGAGGAATGCCCATTAATCCAATGGAATGAAAATTATGAAGATAACAAATATTTTGATGTTATCGATGTTCAACACGTGTTTACTGAAGACCGATTAAAAAAAAGTTTTATCGCGATGCTTGCGGAGAGTCTGCGCGAATCCGAGTTGTTCCCTCCACTACTGAATTTAAACGTAAGTGGAGCTTATGATACTGATGAACTATTATATAATCCCCGCTTACGGGGATGACGTTCAGACATCTAATTATTAAAACTGCTCCATTATCTGCACATCGACGTGGTAGCCGATGTATTTTGGATTTCGTGGCGCTCAAGTTTCATTCCACTACGACAAGTCGGGCGGTCCTATCGGTTAACATTTTTGGTTCGTTGTTCCTCGAAAGCCTGTTTCAGGCAGGAAGCGACTCCTGGCGTTTCAAATCTGAGTGAAGGATCGGTTTTCGTAGCTGATCGATCGAGTTCGAGTGCCTGTTTTCTCGAAAGCAGACGCTGAAAACCTCTCTAACAGTGGCAATCTTCGGCCAGAAGCGGACATTAGCATTTGGGACTGGGCTATAATTTGAAAATTAAAGTTGCGGTTTCATGTTTAACATGGAATATGCCGATATAAATGCCCATCCTCTAATAATTATTAAGAGGCCTGTTCCCCGTCAGCCCAATGTGGACCGCTAGCCTGATTTACTAAGAGACAGTTTTAGTTCATCGTTAACCTTGATGAGGAAACGATGATGAGCAAAAAAAGAAGTGCAGAGAAAACGATTCGGGATAATTGATGGCTATTTGCCAGCCGATGATGAGTGTCGTTGCTGACAGTAGGCAAAGAGGTGTCCACCTAAATCTAGGTGGACACCATGGTCAGCAACTGGGGCCAACAAAAACAGATGGGTTTGCCGGAGGGCTACATCTATTTCAACACATAGGAGGTCCCTACGTTGCATTCACGTACATTGACTCGGAAGGCTTATTCCTGTAATCCACATACTTCACCCGCCCCAGGTATTACAATATCACAAGAAAGGAAGCCTAGCCTTCCCTCTGGCTCAACGATACAGTCCGGGGCCACTCGAGAGAAGTTGTTGGTGGCGGTTACATTGCCATCTTCGTCTATAACATCACAGGACTCCACGGAACTGGTAGAGTGATTTTGGTGGCCCAAGCTTTTTGAGGATACCGAGATTTCCTTCATCACCAAAGCGTCGCCCGAATCACTGCAGCCACAATGCAGTATCGTAATTTTGGTGGGCTTGGCGGGTTTTTCTGGCTTGTCAACAGGTGGTGCAGCAACCGCCCAACTAGTTGATAAAGCCAAAATCGCAACGGTAAGTATCCGGGTTTTTAAATTTTCTCTACGCATTATAATTCCCTCTTGGTTAATTAATCGTTAATAAATGCACCTAGCGCTTTTAGTGGAAATTTGCGCTATGAACTTTACACACGAGGAAAAGAGAAGAATAAACTTCGGGTTGACTCGTCCCAGAATCTTTAGCAACTCACTTTTTCGATCCTGAAATTGACGGTACGACTATCCCTGTATGTGTGATGAGGTTCACATTTAAGTAAGTGCACACTAAGCATAGGTGTTAATCGGCAGCGAATTGGACCGTTAGTCGTCAAAATTCTACCTTTAATCCGGCGAGGTGAATCGCCATTTGATACCCATTCCAGCGGTACTAAAGGATCGGTTAGGGCGCCATGAAGTCCTTGATATTGCATATCTGAGTGACGGCTTCGGGTCGAAAATCGCCTCTGGCCTCAGTATTTTAAGCGTCGGCTTACAGTGAGCAGCAATAATCTTAACCCGGGTGTAGAATCAGGCTGTCAATCGAATGGGGACTACTGAAATGGTAAAGCTACCACCCCTACTAGGCCAAATTCTTTGCTGGTTGGGGTTCCATGATTATCGTGTAGCTAACGTCACTTTTGAATTTGGCACTGACGCTGTTGAAAAGGATGTATGTCGGCGCTGTGGTGCCACCAGGACTCGCCTGGCATAAAAATATAATTTAACCCTGGCTCCATTCTCCAAGACAGACACTGACGAAACCTAATTCAACTTCTGAGAACGGCCATAATCAGACACCCAATGATAAAGTAATAATATGTTATCAAGGCGAAAGCCTTATAAAAACGAGGTTAGATTTTCAGATATAGCGATAATTTAATCTCGCAAAGAGGAGAAAAAATTGTGATTGCTGTGATTTTTGAAGTGTTTCCGGCTGAAGGGAAAGTACAAGAATATTTAGATATTGCTGCCAAATTGAAACCGAAATTAGAGAATATTGATGGTTTTATTTCAATAGAAAGGTTTTCAAGCTTTTCGGTCGAAGGAAAATTATTATCACTCTCATTTTGGAGAGATGAAAAAGCGATAGAAGAATGGAGAAACATTGAATCACACCGTCTCGCACAAGAAAAAGGTCGTGATGGGGTATTTTCGGATTACCGGTTGAGAGTAGCAAATGTTAGCAGAGACTATGGAATGCTTAATCGAGAACAAGCGCCATCTGATAGCAGGACAATACATGACAATTCTAACAAGGACATGCAGTCGGACCTGGCTAACGCAAGGCCGCTGGTGTGAGCGTTAGGCAGACTATTTTAGTCGCAAATCGAGATCCATAGATGCCCAAGTTGCAGCCCCTACCCGCTTCTGTAAGCAACGACAAGAATCAAGACATATTGATGTTCCTCCAAGGTAAGAATGCCCACTCCGACGTTGCAGACGTCCTTATTGAAGCTTCTGCACCGCTTGGCGATGTACAACTGTACAGTTCCGAGCCGGCAAACTATGGTTATATTGTTCTCACAACACAGGACGTGGTATTCGCTGTTGCGTACGGAATGTCCCAGATTGGTTTTCGCCTCGACGAAACATTCAAGGGGCGTGCCCTGGAGACCGGGGGCTTGAATGCCACCGAAGTTGGCCCCGACTGGGTCGCATTCGATTTGTTCCGGACCAATTATCCCGTGGTCGATCTTCTATTCTGGGCGCGCAAGGCGTATTTGATCGCACGCGGAGCCGACCCGTCCTAGGGAACCAGCCAAATACAGCTGTGAACTATTTGTCAGACCCCGGATTTATGTAATCTTAGAGTCTGTATTCTCCATAGCAGACGCTGAAATGGGCTGCCTGGGCTTCTGAGAACGGCCATAAGCGGAAGCTCAAAATACCTGCCAGTTTTTCTTGTCTTACATGCAGTGGTTGACGGTCGAGTGTAAAATTCGGCTATGAATGATTCAAAGAATGTTTTCGGCGAGGCCCTCGAGCCTTATGGACAGGACCCGGCAACGGGCTTTTATCGTGATGGATGTTGCAACACGGGGGCGCAGGACCATGGTTCGCATACTGTCTGCGCCAGCCTGTCTGATGAGTTTCTGGAGTATTCCCTTGGTCGGGGAAACGACCTGATAACGGAAAGACCCGAGTTCGGTTTTCCAGGACTGAAGGCAGGCGATTGCTGGTGTCTTTGTGCAGGGCGCTGGCTTGAGGCGCATCAGGATGGGAAAGCGCCACGGGTCTATCTTAAACGCACGCATGAAGCCGCGCTTGATACAGTGCCTCTAAATGTTCTACGGGAATATGCGCTTGATCTGACCTGAGGGGGTCCATCAACCGGTGTTGCGCATAGCAGCACATTTTCGAACGCTGCGCTTGGCCTCGGAAAGCGCCTGCATTCCCCAGAGCTGCCCTAAAAAACAGCTACCAGGCTGCGGAAATAGGCCAGTTTCGGACATTCGCCGCAACGAAATTGATAGACGCCTTATCGGGTCCGACTCAATCCGAGGCTGTCCAGCTGGCAAACATGGAACAAGAGCCCTAACCCTTCTCGACAGGCCGAATCGTATTGACTGCGGGAATATCCCACGCTTCGGCAACTTTACCATTGACGATTCGCCAAACAACGACAGCATCGAACTCTATTGAGCTGCCTTCCAAGTTCATGCAATTGCACACCTGAGTGGCAACTAGTTCATCGCCAGCCGCCCGACCATCGATTACATTCACTCGAAAACTACTGTCACTTCTTTCACCCAGCTTGGCAAAGAAGCTCTTCAACCCGTCAACACCGCGATAGTCGCCTTCCAACTCAGGTAAATGTCGATTGAAGTAGTGCCAAACAAAATCGTCAGCAATAATACTTTTACACGCATCCAGGTCTTGCAGATTGATTTTTTCAGAAGAGACAAGTTTGGGTGTATAGCTTCCATCATCGTTTCTCCTCAGTCGCAGCTGGAGTGCCAGCTGCGATTAGCCCACACTGTCGTGCAAAGTATTTTAGCCATCCATTCTCCCCATATCATCGTGGCTGCTACACCATATTTAACAAGCGCTTGCATTATTTCGTGTCCAAAACACGCGGGGACCAAGGCGCGTCTATAACCAAAGCGAGCAACGCAAATCCAATCACCGCTAAAGACTGCCCCCAGGGCGTTGGCGCTCCCGTTTCTTGGTATACCCCCCAGGTAGCTGCAAAACTCGCCAAATAAAAAATGAGCGTCCCCATCGGTAACGTCCACCTCGCAACGGCGCTACCCGTTTTAAACGCCGCTAATGCCAGAATAATGGTGAAAAAACCCAAGATAAACCACCCCGCGCCAGCGACTTTCATGAGCGCCAATATCAACGTCTGGGCGCCCAAATCAACCTCTTGCCAAGGAGCGCCGACCGCCTGGGAATGATAAGACATAAACTCTTTTGAAGAGAAATACCTCACCCCAAGTATGATATCTATCGCACCAATAAATAAGTAAATGGCGAGTGCTGCTTTCATTCGCATAGGTGCGTTTATCATTATGCGGAACCCTCTACCTTGCGACTCTCGCCAGCGTTCAGCTTCTCGCTTACGAGCAATTCGGATCCAATAAGACAGCGGTCTCCTGCTTCGGTCAGTAAGGCGAACTTCATTCCAGCATTTTCAATGAGCCGTGGAATGATTTTTTCTGCTATGGCGGCGCCAGGCGTCCAAAAGCCACCAGGCAAATCACTTTTCGACAGGTCCTGCGCTAAGCAGACCGCCACTTCTCCAATCATGCGACTTGACGAGCCATACCCGGGATCGCGATCGCCGCTAACCATGAGCATCAGTCGATGACCTAATCGCGTTCGAGCAATTAATTGAAACTCAAATTTGCCTTTTTCACGCGCTTTTCTTGATGGCCCCTCGCCAGGCTTGGGTAACAGGACAGCATTCATCAATGCGCGCATCGGGCCCGATCTGTATGCCCGATAAAACAGCTGGGAAACTAATGCCAGAAAGCGAGCAGCAGGCCTGCTGCCCAGGTCCCAGCCTTCGTCGTAAGTGAAATCGGTTCCATACGGATAGTCCAAATGCGCATTCGTGGCAT
>Ga0224508_10000339_pt1 | contig 46812 bp, 40 predicted proteins | sample SF_Jan12_sed_USG_4_FD_170157 | JGI IMG/M metagenome (GOLD analysis project Ga0224508, IMG submission 170157) | Sediment microbial communities from San Francisco Bay, California, United States - SF_Jan12_sed_USGS_21 | ecosystem: Environmental > Aquatic > Marine > Sediment | place: USA... | reverse complement strand
GAATGCACATGCTTTCTTTCGCATCAGAGCTTAAGGCCTGGCCTCGGCACGGCGCTCCGCTTTCATCAACAACACGGCACCGCAATCGTGCGCTTCGGCGGCAACCGCTGCGATCGAATCGCGACACTTCGCAAGCACTTGCATGGCCGTCACGCATGGGTGATTCCGCTTGGCGGTTCATCGTGGCTGGGCGCGGTCGGCTTCGTGAATGCGGGTCTTGAGCTAGCCGCGCAAATCCAAGCCGGCGACCTTCCGACACCAACGCGTATCTATGTGGCGCTAGGCACCATGGGAACTGCTGTCGGACTTGCGCTGGGACTCGCACTGGCCCGGCTCGATATCGAAGTTCAAGCGATTCGCGTCACGGAACGACAGTATGCGAACGAAGCAGCCGCGGCCCATCTAGTCGACAAGACGGCGAAGCTAATGCGCCACTACGATTCGTCGATCCCAGCCGACCTCAGTGACAGGGCGCGCTTGGTCTGCCGCAACGAATTTTTCGGTGACGGCTATGGCCGCAGCAATGAGGCGACCGAGGCGGCCATTACGATTGCTGACAAACAACTTGGCCTAACTTTAGATTCGACTTACTCCGGCAAAGCGATGGCCGCCGTATTGCACGATTTGCGTGCCGGTTATTCGGCGCCGGTGCTGTTCTGGAATACTTACAATTCGCAGCCACTCGACGTCGATACTAACGTGGCGCCGGACTTCGATGTGATGCCGCGCGAGTTTGCGCGCTACTTTGCTTGAACACTAGCGAGTTCAGGCCAAAGAATGTCGTCTGACACCCAAAGCGGTCATCCAAGCGCCGCAAAATCGTGCTTATTAATAGGCAGCTTACGGCCATTAGCGGACATCGCTGGATGCTAATCCAACGACTTTGGAATAGATGCCAATTCGCCGTTTGCCTCCCACTCTCGCACCCGTGCGAGTTGCTTGGCCATCTGCGACTGAATGTCCGCGACGATTGCCTGATAACGCGGATCGTCATGCAGTGAGGCCAAATTGTCGTTCGTTTCGGTGTTGATCCACCAGCTTGATCGCCATCCCTCTTCAACGGCAGTGGCAAATGTGTTGAGAGCCTTCTCCTTGTCACCGAGCAAGGCATAGATCTCCACATCGCTGATGCCAAAGCCGCTGTACCCGAGCCGTGGCCTGGACCCAATAGCCAAGAGCGCCTTGTTCAAGAGATTCTCCGCCCGTTCCCGCTCGCCGACTTCGTCCAGGATGTTTGCGACTTCGATGGCCCAACCCCAGTTGGTGGCATTGACCTCCGGATCCTCGCCATCAACAAGGTCCGGCTTTGCCGCGCGGTAGCGGCGCAGGGCGGCATCGCTGCGACCAGCCTGGTAGTCTGCATCTCGCAACACGCTAAGAGCCAGCCAGTCGTTTGGTGACACCGCGAGCAGCGCCTTTGCGGCGGCGATGATTTCCTCCGGACTGCCCGTGTAGCGTGCCAGATGCACGGCTGCCCACTTCGAGTCAGATTGCGTCGGCGCGAGCCGCATGGCCTCCCTCATCCAGAATTCCCCTGCCACCGGATCGCCGAGGTCGAGATAAACCATGCCCAGCCAGCGAGCATGATCAGGATTACCCGGGTCCAGTTCGACGGCCTTGTGCAGCCAGCGCACGCCCTCGTCAAGCTGCGCAAAAACCTCCCAGTAAAGGTCCGCCATGATGGTGTAGGCACGGGGATAGTCGGGGTCGATCTCGATGATCCTTTGACATCCAACCAGCGCGTCCTCGAAACGACCCGTCTCGTGATAGTCCTCGACCACGACCATGTTGATCGGCGTCGACAGAGGATCCAATTCCAGCGCCATCTGATGCAGCTCGAGTGCCTCTTCCTTTCGAGCATATCCCCATCTCATTAGTAGGCCGTAGCCGTGGTAGGCTGGAGCGTAATTCGGGTTCAATTCCAACGCCCTTTTGTATGCTTGCTCGGCGCCGGGGAAATCCTGTTGCCCGAGCCGCACGGTTCCCAAGCTCGCATACGCCTCGCCTAGCTGATCGTCCAATTCCAGCGCGCGCTCGACGGCTGGCCCGGCCTTTGCGAGGACGTCGCGGCCATCCAGCGCGCCGTACCGCCCGAGAAGGGAATAGGTATCCGCCAAGCCGACATAGGCCAGTCCGTACTGCGAATCTAGCCTGATTGCCTCGGAAAAATGTCCCACCGCTTCCTGTAGCGCGGTGCTTGTGCGACGAGCCATCTTCTGACGACCCAGTAGGTAGGCGTCGTAGGCGGCGAGGTTTGCAGTTGGATGACGATTGAGCCGCGCCAGCTCGTCTCCCAACAACGTCACCTTCAGCGCATCGACGACTTGTGTCGCGATTTCATCCTGGATGACGAAAATGTCGTCAAATTCGCGTTCATAGGTCTTCGACCAAATATGGAATCCGTCACGCGCATTAATGAGCTGCGCGGTGACGCGGATGGTGTTACCCGCCTGTCTCACGCTGCCCTCAAGCACAGAACGCACACCAAGTTGGGCAGCAACGTCAGCGACGGCTATGTTCTTATTCTTGAAATGAAACGACGAGGTTCGGGCGGCAACATGCAACTCCGAGACCTGCGCGAGGCGGTGCAACAACTCCTCGGACATCCCGTCGCTAAAATACTCCTGTGCCAGATCACCGCTCATGTTGACAAAAGGCAATACTGCAATTGATTTCTCCGGCGGCTCGCTAATCCACCATTTGTCGTATGCAAATAAAATGACGGCGGCACACAACAGGGAGATGACAATAAAGTCCAGCCGTCGACCAGTGACGTGAGTTATCGATTTTGCCGAATCAACATCTGTCTCGAGACTGATGCCCTCCGGCGTAATCTCATAGAACCAGGAGAAGATCAGGGCGATCGGAAAACCGACGACGAGCACAGCAAAAATGGCACCGCCAGCCCAGGCGGGCAATCCGACGACGGTCATCAACACCTCGGCCACCTGCATGATCAGCCAGGCAGCGACCAGATAAAGCACCGCCATACGAAAGACATTACGGCGCCTGAGTTCCGACACCAGCCTCATGAACCAGTATTTACGCCGTTATCGGGGCATGCTCAATTCGTATCGACCGCAATATAGGGAATGTCGGCTTTGGGTCATTGGCGGCCCGTGACCGTATATCTAGCTCAACGGCTGATATTGACTCGATCTCGCTTCTAGGCTGAAGATGCCTTCGGGGTCATTGGCAGGGTCGATCTATATGAGCCGCGGTTCACGCAGAAAAACGAAACTAAGTAAATCGATGTCAGTTACAGATTTCGACAATGGGTACTGGTATGCGACGGAAATAAAATCGTTTGCCAAGGAGATCAAAATTGCCGGGGTTTCGAATCTCCGTAAAGACGAGCTTGAGGAGCTCATCAAGCATTACCTCCGGTCGGGCAAAGTGAAACGTTCAACCAATAAGCGCCCGCGTGTGTCCGGGCGCAAGGATTCTGACCGTGGTTTAAAACTGTCCCTTCCGGTCGGCGTCTACACGAATAACAAAGAAACAAAGAGCTTTATCGTGCGAGAAGCAAAGAAGATCGCGCCGGATTTCAAGGAAAAGTCGGGTTCCCGTTATCGCCTCAATCGTTGGCGTGAAGAACAGATAGAAAGAGGAGTCAAAATCACCTACGGCGATCTTGTACGCCGATTTGTTGAATTGTGCCAAACTGACGGACGTTTTCCGCAAGCGCGATCTGGTCGATATGTTAACTTTCTTTCCGACTACTTTTCAGGGGAAAAAGGGGCTAACCGTGACGAGGCCATTAAGGCGTGGAAAACGCTTAAGGGCCTCGACATTCCAAAAACCTATTCCGCTTGGAAGAAATTTCATCTGGCCAAGTAACTGAGCAGAAGATAGGCTGACTTGAGCTCACCGGCGCGCTACGGAGTTAAACGCCGTCTTCTTCTAGCGAGGCTTCGGCGACCGCTTCGTCGATCATCTCGCGAACTTCTTCGAGCGTCGGCGCATCCGGATCAACCTCCACAGAATTGTGAACACGGCGAACACGCGTAAACACTTCGGCGTCGTCGAATTGCGCAACGCGAACAGGTACACCGCGTCCGGCGCTTGCAATGGCCCGCACGTGATCCTTAAGCGGTGGGCTGAACGCTTCGTCCGCATCATCGAACAGCGATGTAATACGTTTTTCCGGATCGATCGTGTCATCGGCCAGCGGCACATGCCCTTCGAAGTACCACTCGCCATAACGCCGCCCCATAAGATACGGTTCGTTGATGATCGTTACAGGTTCACCAATCCCGACCAATTCGTACAGGAACTCGATATTCTCCGGGTATAGCCTTACGCATCCATGACTGACGCGCATACCTACGCCAGCAGGCTGATTGGTCCCGTGGATCAGGTAGCCTGGCAATTTGAGTTTGAGTACACGTGTGCCAAGCGGATTTTCCGGGCCGGGCGGCACGACCGCCGGCAGCGGATCGCCAAGTTCGGCGTGTTCGCGACGAACGGACGCCGGCACCCACCAGCTCGGGTCTTCGGCTTTGGAAACAACGGTCGTCGAGCCGAGCGGTGTTTCCCAGCCAACGCGTCCGATGCCGATCGGAAAGCTCAGCACGATCTGGCTCTGCACGTCGCCGGTATCAGGGTCGCGCCGCACCCCGTCGCGGGGAAAATAAAACAAGCGCTTCGACGCTATGTTCAGCACGATGCCCTCACGCGGGACATCCGGCAGTACAAACTGTGTTGGCAGCAGTATCGGCGTGTTCGCGCCAGGCAACCATGGATCGACGTCGGGATTTGCCGCAATCAGCTCGTCGTAACCGAGCCCGTACTCCCGCGCAAAATCCGACAACGTATCGCGATCGTTAGTAAACACGACTTGCGGCACACCGACAACGGATTGGTCCGGAGATTCGATGACGAAACGATTCGTATTAATCGGCTCTTCGACAGGGCGTTTCTTTAGGGCACGCACCTGTGCCGTGGCCCCGGGCCCGCGAACCGTATCGAAAAAATCTTCAATCGTCGCACACCCGGACACGAAGACCAGCAACGGTATCGCTATGCGCAGAATGTACTTTGTCTTCATAAACGACATACGCGGATTCTCAGCGGCCAGCGCACCGCGCGCTTGCTGCTGCCCCAAGCCGCCTTTAAGGTGGCTTCGATAATACCCACCGGGTCCTGTGCATGCCGGGATTGATAACGCTTGCAAGCCGACCAGGTACGCAGATAGCCGAGCATATCATCGACGCGCCAGTTGAGCTGCATGTCAAATTCCGGCGACTGGACCTCCGAGCCAGGCATCGCGATGCTGAGGTAGCCCTCCTCAACCAGCGCCCGCTCGGGGGACCAAAACCCGTCCAAAATACCCTGATAGAGCTCGTCAACAACCGCATCTACCGCAGTGGAAACCACGCAAAGCTCGTAGCACCAAACGGCGATAATGCCGCCCGGTACGATTACCCGGTTTGCTTCGGCGAAGAACTTGTCACTGTCAAACCAGTGCAATGCTTGGCCGACCGTAATCAGGTCAGCCGACGCTGACGCGATTCGCGAGGTCTCTGCCGGGGCCACCCGATAACTCACACGTGGGTGCGCAATGGCCGAGTCGATTTGTTTCGAGCTGGCGTCGGTCGCAATGACCTCATCGAAATGTCCGGCCAATGAGACGGCCGCCTGGCCATTACCGGTCGCGCAATCCCATGCGAGCCCGTGTCGTTCGCACAAGCCCGCCAAATACTCGAACAATAGCGGCGGATAGCTGGGTCTGTACCTAGCGTACAGATCCGACTTTTTTGAAAAATAGTCTTTGAACGACGTTTTGAAGCCTATTGGTTCGTGCAGTCGGGATTCCGACCGTTGGCCTTTGCCTCGTTATAGAGTGCCAGCGTTTCGCCAAACTGCGAAACCAGCGAGTCGATGCGCTTCTCATTCGATGGATGCGTCGACAGAAATTCAGCCGCTTCGTTTTTATCGTCGTTTTCAGCAGCCATGTTTTGCCATAGCGGCACGCTCTCACGCGGGTCAAAACCCGCGCGCGCCATGAACTCAAGACCAATGACATCGGCTTCGGATTCTTGTCCGCGAGAGAATGGCAGCATGATGCCAAGTGCGGCACCGGCATTTAGCGCCTCGTAGGCGGTGTAAGTCGCGCCTTGATGGCCGCCACCGAGAAGTACTGCAGCGACTTGAATACCGACATTTGACACTGGCGATCTCGATGCACGCTCGTTTGAGTGCCGCGCCGTTACGTGTGCAACTTCATGACCGAGTACTGCTGCCAATCGATGCTGGTTGTCCGCCGCCTTTAGTATGCCGGTCATGACACCAATCTTGCCGCCCGGCATCGCGAAAGCATTGACCGCTTCGTGATCAAAAATCGCCATGTCCCAGTCGAGATCACGATACTCAGGCTCCAAAATATCAACGATGGCCGTCGCTACGCAGTGCACGTAATCAATCGTCACCCGGTCTGTTTCCAGCGGAATCGATGCCCGCATTTCAGCGAATTGTTGTGCCGCCTCGGCGGCCAATTCAGTGTCGGAGCGAAAAATCATCTGGCTGCGGCCGGTCGGTGATGTGGAACACGCCGCGAGCACCAGCGTGCCAACCACATAGGCAATCGATACTTTGATGCGCGTAGACATAACTTATTGAAACCTCACAGATTGAATCCTCAGAACGCCTTGGATTACCACGACATTATAGCGCCCGGATACGGCGCAATACGCCAGCGCCTGGAGATTTCGACAAACGTGGGCCCTAGCGGTTCCGCTATCTAGCGCGGCAGACGAGACTCGAATCGCCGCCGCCAGCGCGCGGCGGTGGCCTTTTCAAGGGCATTATCGATGTTCGCCATTAGGCGTTTCTGCAGCGGCTGTTTGATCTTGTAAGTCACCTCAAAAAGCTCTCGCTTGTCGGCGAGCTCGCGCAGCAATTCGTCACTGGTCTTGATGGCATCGGCCAGACCGTATTCTAGGGCGCGAGTACCGTACCAATGTTCACCGGTCGCAACTTTGTCCAGGTCGAGATCGGGCCGATATTTAGATACCGCACTTTTAAAGAGCGCGTGTACGTCTTCGAGCTCTTCCTTAAGTTTGGCGCGATCCTCGTCGGTGTTTTCGCCGAACATGGTCACGGTGCGTTTGTATTTTCCGGCCGTGATTTGTTCGAAATCTACGCCGTGACTATCAAGCATGCGATTGAAATTCGGGATCTGCGCGAGTACACCGATCGAACCCAGAATCGCAAACGGCGCCGCAAATATCTTGTCCGCGACGCAGGCCATCAGATAGCCGCCACTGGCGGCAACCTTGTCAACGCATACGTGCAGCGGAATACCGGCATCTCGCACACGCACCAGCTGCGACGCGGCTAGGCCGTGTTCATGGACGACGCCGCCGTAGTTCTCGAGACGAACGATGACCTGATCGTCGGGCGTCGCAACGTCAAGCACGGCGCTTACTTCCTCACGCAGCGACGGAACCGCGCTCGCCTTGAGGTCGCCTTTAAAATTTATGACAAAGCTACGCGGTCGAGTCGACTTTTTTTTCGACTCGGCTTTCTTCCGCTGTTTCTCCTGTTTGTCTTCCTTTTTTTGCTCGCTCTTGTGCAGCACCGCGTGTTTCAAGGCATGCGCTAGCGATTTATATTTTTCGTTCAGGCTCTCGACTTCGAGCCCTTCCTGGGTGCTCTTCCGGCTCGCTGCAGCCGCGAAACCAATCACAACGATGATGCCAATGACGACGGTCAGCACTTTCAGCAGGAACAAACCGTATTCGAATAAAAACTGACTCATAGGTAATTCCGCGAGGGCGCGCTTGTCGTCGCCTAGACGGCGAGGCCGACGTTGTTTTTCTGCAGGACCTGCTCGGCACGATAGCTCGAGCGCACCATCGGTCCGGCGACGACCTCGATAAAGCCGCGTTCCAGGCCTTCGATTCGATATGCGTCGAATTCGTCCGGTGTGACATAGCGTTCGACAGCCAGGTGATTTGGCGTCGGTCGCAGATACTGGCCAAGGGTCAGGATGTCGACCTTGGCTGCTCGCAGGTCGTCCATCGTCCGCATTATTTCGCTGTCGCGCTCACCCAATCCAAGCATCAGGCTGGTTTTGGTTAGGACGTCGGGTCGATGATGTTTCGCGTGCCGCAGTACGTTTATTGTCTGTTCGTAACCGGCGCGTGGATCACGAACTGGATGCGTCAAGCGCTTAACCGTTTCAACGTTTTGTGCAAACACCTCGACGCCAGAATCGACGACGAGTTCGACATGCTGTTCAACACCATTGAAATCGGGCGTCAGCGCCTCTACCGCGGTTTCCGGATTCAGACGTTTAATCTCGCGAACGCAGTTGGCGTAATGCGAGGCGCCGCCGTCCGGCAAATCATCACGATCGACTGATGTGATGACGACGTATTTGAGGCCCATCAACTGCACAGCCTTGCCAGTATTCATGGGTTCCTCGTAGTCCAACCAACCCTTGGGATTACCGGTATCGACTGCACAAAAACGGCATGCACGTGTGCAAACTGACCCCAGCACCATGATCGTTGCTGTGCCGGCATTCCAACACTCGCCGATATTCGGACACATCGATTCCTCGCACACGGTGCTCAAGCGGTGCTTGTGCACAATATTTCGTACGTCCGAATAACCTTTGCCGCCGGGCATTTTGGCGCGTAACCAGCTGGGTTTGTCGCCACGTGGTACAGGTTCGGCATCAAGACGATGTTTGACGCCGTTCTTGATCGCAGAGAAACCAACATCTGTCTGGTACTTGGTACCGCTCTTAACGAGCGGAATGCCGCGGAATTTTTGCTCGGATTTACTCATGTGTCTTGAGGGGTAAGCCTAAGTTTTTGGGAGCGGGATTCTCTCACATCCTCCACGGCACCCGCTAGACCGTGATCAATCTGGTTGTGGCCGTGAGACTCTTCATCGGAAGTAAAGCGCAGCGAGCCACCACCAGACATTGATACGCGAGGTATTGGGCGACATGCCGTTTATCCGAAGTAAAGCGCAGCAACGCGAGCCATGAGGAAAAACGGCATGTCGCCCAATACCCAAACAAAAAAATCCCGGCCGAAGCCGGGAAAGTCAGGGGGAATCTCATCACGCCAGAGGTGATTCAGTGCAATCTGGACCAACTCACGAGTTTCACGTCACTGCGGTTCAGATCGAAATTTCGTGCCAACACGGCCTCGATGTCTCGCTTGTCCGAATCACCGTCCATCGGCTGACTCAGTTCTACGACACCACTGAATTCATTACCGCCGCGATACGACGCGTCGGTCAGGATGAACTGTGTGTAGTACTTTGCGGACATGTGCTCACACTACGGGAACGCCCGCGGAACGGCTGTGAGCTAGGGCACAAATTCCTGGATTCTGGCGTTCGGACGCTAAAACGGTGAGCTAGGTCACACTGCCGACCGCGATACCGTTCAGGATAAGCCCGACCAGCTGACCGCCTGTCCGACATAATTCGGGCTACCCCCGGAGTCCCTGTTTCCAGGCTCGATCGAGGCGTAAAATCCGCGCAAGATTCTGGACTTTGGGCGCGGCTCACAGAATTTGCCGCGCAGCATATGTAATATCATCGACCAGCCGCCAGTCGCTTGGGGCTGTGTGGTAGACGATCGACACGGGGAACGGACAGATGTTCAGAAATGCGAGAATTCGGCACCGCCTGGCACGGCTGATTTTGACGGTCATGCTGCTCATCGGCGCCGTTGGGGTACAGGCACAGGACGAGCTTAGAAGCACATTCTTCAAGGAAGCGGATGCGGCGAAAGCGGCCGCCGATGCGGCCAATGCGGAGCTTTTGGCGCCTCGGAGCTACGGCCGCGGCACCAAAGAGTACGGCGACGCCGAAGAGGGCCTGCGCCGCGGTCGCAACATCGAATATGTGCGTTCCAATGCGGCAGAAGCGGCCAATCATTTCAAGACAGCCGCCGAAGCGGCGCGGCTCGCATCGACGGCGCTAGCGCAGGTTATGAAGAGTCGACAGGACGCTGCTAACGCAAAGGCGCCCGAATTGTCGCCCGAAATCTGGGCCGAAGCGCAACGCAAATTCGGTGACGCGATCCGGCTTCTTGAACGTGGTGATCTGAAGAACGCCAAGCGCCGCGACATCGAGGCGACGAGTCTGTATCGCGATGCCGAACTCGTCGCGATCAAGGCTCAATATTTGAGTGAAACCCGCCGTCTGCTCGCCGATGCCGACCGCGCACGTGTCGGCCGCTACGCACCGATTACGCTTGGCAAAGCCAAGCAGCTGCTGGCCGATGCTGAACGGGAGCTCAGTGAGAACCGCTATGACACCGACTTACCGCGCAGCCTTGCACGACGCGCGAATTACGAGGCGAAGCATGCCATTTATCTTTCAGAAGTTGTTCGCCAGGTACGCGACAAGAAGCTGACGGCGGAAGAACTTGTCCTAAATTGGGAACAACCGATGTCAGCCATTGCCGGCGCTGCGGACGTAGTTCCGGACATGGAAGACGGACCGGAGCGACTCTCGGCGGAACTCGTTGGCTACGTCGATACACTGCGCAACGAAAACCAGCGTCTGATGCAAGAAAATGCCGAAGATGACATTCGTTTGGCCGACCTCGAAGAGGAATTGCGTGCTCTCGACGAACGTCTCGGTGGCGCAACGGCCGAACGTGCTGCACTGGTGCATCGGCTTGAAGCGCAAAACCGTGTGAAGGAACAATTTTCGCAGATTGAGAAAATGTTTAGTGGCGACGAAGCGCGCGTGTTCCGTCAGGGAGACACCGTAATCATGCGGCTCGTTGGTTTGACGTTCGACAGCGGTGCGTCACAAATTCGGCCCGGCAATTTTGACTTGCTCGCGAAGGTTGAAAAAGCCATTGACGTTTTTCCCCGTAGTGAGCTGACGATTGAAGGCCATACGGATTCGCACGGCGGCGATGACCTAAATCAAAAGTTGTCGCAGGAACGCGCCGAGTCGGTACAGCAATACATGATCAACGCGATGCGAATTCCCACCTACCGGCTGATCGCAACAGGCTACGGCGAGACTCGTCCGGTCGCCAGCAATGAGACGGCCTCCGGGCGGGAGAAAAACCGTCGTATCGATATCGTCATAAAACCGGTGATGGACGCGTCGTAGCCCGCCACCATTCAGCGATGGCACGGCCAGTGACGTTGTTGACGAGGTAGCCGTATTCGGCATGTACGTTTAGCTGGCCGTCGAGACGGAAAGAGTTGAATAGTGCCTGATCGTCGATGGACTCGATCAGGCCAAGCCCAAGCATTTCCTCGAAATCATTGATTAGCTCCCGGTCGAGTGCCGTCATATCGCCGATGGCAGCCAGATTAATCCACTTGCGAATGTTGTTCGGATAGCGCTGAATGCCTTTGTCGCCATGACCCATGATGCGCTTTTGCAGATAGCTCTGACCCAACGGACTGCCCATGGTCAGTAGCAAATCGATCTCGAGGGCATCCTTGTCCCCATGCGTCATTTCCCACAGGCTATCGTAAGCAATCACCGAACCCATACTGTGGGCCAGCAGCAAAATCGGGCGCTTCGATTCCCATGCCGCGCGCAGCGCCATCTTCAACATTTCGCGTACGTGGTCGGCAATACCGTTTTTGTTGTGTGTGTAGCGCAGCAGATCACGAATATGCAGCTCCATTTTCTCGGTCGCGAGATGTGGAATCAGAAACGGCAGCAAGTCGCCGAGACGGTACAGCCACCGCGTAATCCGGCGTAGGAACGAGGCAGCCTCGCGGATATCTTTGTCACTGGGCTTTTTTTGTTCGATAACCGCATCGATCCCCGCCATATCCAACGCAATGTCTCGGTGCTCGCGATAAAAATCAAAAGTCCACGAAACGATATCGAAACTGTGTTCACTCGCGCGGATTTTCTCAGCAACGTCCGGATCGACGCGCCGTACCCCCTCGAGCATGCACCGATACAGTGCGTCCTTGTGCACTTCTGCTTCGGGCTTCGGCAACAATCCCGGAATGTATATGATTAGCGGTGTATGTATTGCTTGCATGACTACGACGACCTTAACAATCGATCCAGTCCATGCAAATCACTGACCTCTCCGTCTGGCTCATCGATGTCGTCAGGCCAAGCGTTGTTATCTCGATTTATCCACACCGCCCAAAGCCCCGCCTCGCGCGCGCCGTTTATATCCAACCGCGGATGATCTCCGACGTGCAGCGTTTGCGCGGCTGCCGCACCGCCCGCCTCGACGGCAGCTTCAAAAATTGGCGGCGCGGGCTTGGCAGCCCCCGCCGTGCGCGCGGAGACAAATCCATCGAATAAATCGCCGATGCCAATCTTGTCGAGATCTGCATTGCCATTTGTCACGGCGATTAAGGTGAAGCGCTGTGTCAACGACGACAACGCGGGCCGCACGTCTGGATACAAATCGAGATCGTTGCGCTCCGAGTCGAACACGTCGAAAGCCGCGTCGACGTCGATAGTGTAGCCCGCCGTTTGCCCCATACGCGTAATAACTTCGCGGCGCAAAAACGTCAGGTCGTGGGACCGATCCGCGTGTTCGGCAATCACCTGATTGCGTAAGCGCAAGACATCATCATGCGAAAACGCCTGCGGAACGCGCGGGTAGTTCAACGTCAGCCAGTCACGCAGGCGCCGTTCCGCGCGCGCAATGACTGGGCCGATCGCCCACAGCGTGTCATCGAGGTCGAGTGTAATCGTCGTTATCGTGCGTACGTCCAGCACGTGTTGCCCGGAGCCGAAGAATGATTGACCATTGTGGTCCGTATCTGCGAATGAGATCAACCGGCTTAAGATATGAAATACCTACACACGATGGTTCGCATCGCCGACATTGACGCATCGCTCGACTTTTACTGCAACAAGCTTGGATTGGTCGAGCTACATCGCCATGACAGTGAACAGGGCCGCTTTACACTGTTTTTTCTCGCCGCACCCGGGGATGAAGACGCACAAGTTGAGCTAACCCATAACTGGGACCCGGAGGAGTATGGCGAGGGCCGAAACTTCGGCCATCTGGCCTATCGTGTCGATGACATCTATGCGCTATGTCAGCATCTGCAGGACAGCGGCGTCACAATTAACCGGCCACCACGCGATGGACACATGGCATTCGTGCGCTCGCCTGACAACATATCAATTGAGTTGCTGCAAAAAGGCGAGGCGCTGCCCGCTCAGGAACCCTGGGCATCGATGCCGAATACCGGACACTGGTAATACGAGCTAATGCACGCCCGGCATCAGCGGCGGCAACGTCGCGCCTGAGCTCTGTTGCGACGCCGTGTCGGTGACCGCGAAGGATCGCATGGCCTTGGCGGTGGCCGTAGCGTCCCACAGACCGCCATTCTTACCGTAACTGACTTCCGACAATCTCATCAGCTCGTCGCTGAGCGGCGCCGACACACGTCCGGCAAGTTCACCGATACTGCGTGGCGTATCTTCCGGCCACTGCAAGGCCGCCCATTCAAGCATTGCCCGCCTCACTCCGCGAGCGTCATTCGCAAGTGCCGCTTTTCGTGCCGCTTTGAGATGCCGTGCCTGTTGTCTGTGTATCGGCACCGGTGGCGGCGCACGATCCTCCCGTCGAGGTCGTGACGACCACGACCACGCCAGCAAAGTCAGCAACCAGACAACAGCGAGAATTTCCGCAACGCGACGCCAAAGATTCGGCTGCGCGGTAACGGCCGGTATTGGTTCGGGCTGAGCCGCTGCAACCTCCGGTTCCGCTACCACCGGTACCAGCGGCAACGCATCGGCAGATGGCAATATGTTGACGGATCGCTCGGGCAATCGAGCGACGCGCCACTCGCCCGCCTTGACGTCCCACCAGGGCAATTCGAGTTGTGGCAGCATGACGACACCTGCGTTGACGCCAATCATCGCGTATTGATCCGTACGAATGCCCCGAATGCCGCCGTCTTCGAGACCACGTTTCAATACGGGCTTGTCCGGATATATATTCACGCCAGTGGCGGTCGGCGGTTCGATGATTGGAATCTGCGTTTCCAACTGACCCAGCGCGCTAACCGTGACATTGCGCGAAATGGGTTCGCCGGCACGCAATTCATCCGGCTCGCGTGACCAGTCGTCCGACAAATCCAGCTCTGTCGCTGGCAACCACGCCGCGTTTGGAAAATCCGCGGGTGGTGCCGGGATCGGCTTGACGACGACGGTCCGCGATTCGGACTCGAATACCTTGCGTCCGGTAATCCTTCCGTCTCGCAATACGCGCGCTTCGAATCGTGACGGCGAAATTCTTATTTCACCGCTTTCCTGCGGAAAAATTGCGAATTCCCTTTCGACAACATTGTAGGCACGGCCATTGAGTATTGCCTCGTAACTGCGTTCGTCACCGGCGATTTCGACAAGCACCTCAGCGCCGCTAAAGGTCGGTTCACGTAACGCTGGTTGTCGGGTTGCGACGGCACGAAAAATCTTGATCGTGTACAGGACTTGCGCTTGCACGAAGGTCTCGTCGTAATCAACCTCCGCGGTGATAAAAACATCCGCCTCGCCTGGCGGTTCGTAACTCGGTTTCGTCACAATAATCGTGACCGGGTTACTCTGCTCATTGCCGATGCTTATCGGCGGAATCGAAATCTGGCCCGCACGCTTCGGCATCAGCGTAATCGTCCAGGTCATACTGCGCGTAATCTGACCGTAATCGATGCTTGTATTACTAAGTCGACTTGTCTGGCCAATTACGAAGTCTTCGTCGAGCACTGAAAGGTCCGGCGATATATCGGCCGTTGAGTCCACTGTGAGTTCAAGCGAAAGAGACTCATTTTGTTCAACACGTTCGCGGTCGACGCGGGCACTTACTGCGGCCGCGGCCACATCGACGATGCACAGCATCAACAGTGGCAACAGCCACGAAATGTGCAGCGAAATTCGTCTGATTCTTACCATGGTTGCGCCTCGTTGTCCGGCCACAGGTTGTTACCGTCCTGGTCTTTACCCATGCGTTGATACTGGTAGCGGAACTTGCGGCGCAAAAGCCCCCCCGGATCATTAGGAATGCGTCGCAGCCATTGCTCCAAAGCCTGTTGCTCAGCCTGCAGCCTGCGCAACTCGGCGAGTTCGGCCTCGGTCAATGTTTGCTCAGAGCGCTGCTGTTGTTCGGCCTGTTCTGCCGCGCGCCGCAGTTCTTCCTGCAAAGCCTGCAAGTCCTCCTCGGTGGATTCGTCCTCTGGTCGTTGCGACGGATCGCCGTCGTTGGAGTCGCTGTCCGATTGCGCGTCGTCATCGGCTTGTTGATTTGGGTCCGGCGGCCGATCCGATTCTTCGCTATCGCCGCCCGGCGTCTCCGAACTCTGCTGCTGATCGCCTTGCTGATTCTGCTGCTGTTCCATTGCCGCTCGTAGCAAATCGCGATTGTAGGCCGCATCGACGTCGTCGGCATCTATCTCGAGGACCTGCTCATAGGCATCAATTGCCGATTCGAATTCACCCTGCAACGCCAGTGCATTACCGAGATTGTAGAGATTTCGCGCGTCCTCACGTTCAGCAAATTCCGCTGCGCTCCTCGCGTAATCGCCGGCGCGATAACGCGATACAGCCCGCCACTCGTCGTCTTCAAACAGCTCAGCCGCCGCCGCCGGGTCGCCGTCCTCCAATAAATTTTGTGCCTGCTGATTGTTGTTGCGCCACAGCTCGTCCCAAAGCGACGCGTGCGCCGGTTCGGTAATCGGCAAAATCACGATAACGACGACTAGCAACCAGCCGCGACGAAATGCCAGCGCGGCGAGCGGCAGTAGCAACAACAAGATATACGGCCCTTCTTCATGCCATTGATCTGTCGTTTGCGATTCGTCGCTCGCTCTTTGAGGCCCGACTTCGCCGGATAACAGGTAATCCAGGTCGCGCGAGTCCGACGTTAGCACCGCATAGCGGCCGCCACCGGCTACCGCAAGCGCCCGCAGCGACGTCTCCTCCAGGCGAGGAACCGCGATTCGACCGGACTGATCGGTCACAAAGCCGCCGGTCGCGCGCGGTATCGGCGCACCCTGCGTGGTACCCACGCCAAGGACCGAAAGCGTGTAACCGGCAGCCAACAAATCCCGCGCGATTCGCTCAGTCGCCGGCGACGAACCGCCGTCACTTATCAAGAGCACTTCGCCGACGCTGACCGACGCCTGATCGAGCAGTTTTCGGCCTTTGTTTATCGCAGCAATCGGATAACTGCCGCGGCTCGGCATTATGTCGGTGTCGAGGCTGTTGACGAGAGCGGCAACGGTGTCGGTGTCGGTCGTCAACGGCGTAACAGTGAACGCATTTGATGAATAGACGACAAGCGCCGTTTGGCCACTAGCCCGACGCTCGAGTAGGTCGAGAATTTTCAATCGCGCGCGCGCCAGACGGCTTGGTGACACATCCTGAGCGTCCATTGATCGCGATAGGTCGAGCGCGACGACTAATGACTGGTCCGAGCGAAACACCGGCTGCTCGATGCGTTGCCAAGCGGGACCGGCCAACGCGGCAACACCGAGCACACCGCTGAGCCCGAGCAACAGCCAGCGATGGTCCGATCGCTTCGCCTGCGCGCCGGACAACACGTGTGGCGCCAGCTGCTCATCGACGACATTTTCCCAACTACCGGGGCCTAGACGCCGGCGCGCGAACAGAATTGCGACAGCGATAACGAATGGCAGAGCCAGGAGCCACTCGGGCCGCAAAAAATGAAAATCAGCCAGCATGCGCTTGTACCTTGGTCACTCGTCGGGCACGCCTTGCCAACAGGTTTTGAAACAAGCTGACGGCGGCCAGCAACGCAGCTAACGTAAATGCACCGGCGAGTGGCAAATGATAGAGCGACCGAACGGGACGGTATCCGGCCTCCGGTTCTTCGACTGGCTCGAGTTCATCGACAAGACGGTAGATATCCTGTAACGCGGCAGTATCTTTCGCGCGGAAATAGCGACCGCCCGTGAGCTCGGCGATCTGTGTCAATGTCGCTTCGTCGAGATCGGCCGAAGGATTGATTCGGCGTCGTCCGCCGACGATTGACGCAACCTCAAGCTGTTCCGCACCGATGCCGATTGTGTAGATTCGCATGCCAACTTGACTTGCCAATTCGGCCGCCTTCAACGGCTCAATCTCGCCCGCCGTGTTCGCACCATCAGTCAACAAAACGAGAACCTGATCGCCGCCTTCGACGCCCTGTTCGTGGACACGTTTTACAGCCAGCGTAATCGCGTCTCCGATCGCAGTCTTTTCGCCTGCGAGTCCAATAAAAGCCTCCATTAAAAGTATTTTTACGGTTTCGCGGTCCAAGGTTAGTGGTACCTGCAGGTAGGCACGCTCGCCAAAGAGAATCAAGCCGATACGATCGCCTTCGCGGCGGCTAATAAAATCGCTTGCGACGGCTTTGGTCGCCGTTAAACGATCGACACGAGCACTGCCCAATTCGAAGTCTTTCTGGTCCATGCTGCCAGACAGGTCGACGGCGAGCATCAAATTGCGGCCAGACACGGGCAGGTCGAGTTCATCGCCGATGTGTTGCGGGCGCGCAGCCGCTACAACGAGCAACACCCAGGCCACTGCGGCCATCCAGAATCGCCAGTTCAGCATCTGTTCGGTCGCGGCCCGCCCGGTAAGCATTGAAAAGTGCGCAAATCCCGGCACGCGCAGCCCGGCTTCCTGCAGGCTGTCGGCTTCCGGAAGGTAGTGCCGCGCCAAAAACGGCAGCGGTAGCAGCAGTAACACCCATGGCCAGGCAAACGACAGCATCAGGCCGGCTTTCCCACGGCTGTGGACAGACGCAGCCGAACGGCATCGACGAGCGCTGCGACGTCGGAAGCGTCAATCTGTATGTCAGGATTTCGGTATGGCCATTCGATCAGTGGGCGGCCATCACCCTGCAAGAAATGCGAGCGATCGAGATCACGGTCGAGCCATGCCAGCCACTCCTCGCCAGTCAATCCGGCGACTTCTGCACGCGGTGCGTACGCGAGCATCGTTCGGCGCAGCAACTCCGACAGCTGCGCGCCCAATAAAACGGCGTCACCATGTTTTGTATAGCCGCGCGTATAGACCTGCAACTGACGCAATGCGTGGCGACGCGCGGCGTTGTAGGCACGGTACCTGAGATATCGTCGCAACAGCCAAAGCAGCCCGAAGACGGCGAGACCGATGACAAGCCACCAGCCGGGCGCCAGCGGCCACCAGCCAGTTGGTGTTGGCAGGTGCAGGTCTCGAAGTGGCAGTTCGGCGGGATTCATCGTTAGCGTGTGCGTCGTCCGAGTGCCGTTTGCAATGCCTCGACCGGGTCGTCCTCAGTTGACATCGACATCTGATGAATTCCGTAGCGCTGACAAAACGCCGCGAATTCTTCGCGGCGTGCATCAAAGGCCTCCGCGTAGTCGCGTCGGGCCGCCACCGCGTAAGTATCGATCGCCAACTCGTCGTGGTCCGCAACCAATCGGTAGCGTCCTGGCGGCGGCAGGTCGCGTTCGAACGGATCGTGCAGCGTGACGGCGAGTACTTCGTTATGCCGTGCAATACTCGACAAGTATGACTGCGCCGTTCGTGACAGCCCGCTGAAGTCAGACAGCACCACGACGAGACTACCCGGCCGAGAAACTCGGCGTAGCGCCGCCAGCGCCGTCGTCAGTGCTGCTTCGCCATCATCGTTCGGGTCACGCGTACGAGTCTGCCAATCTGGGTGCTGAGCAAGTGCGTGCACGAATCGCAGCGCGGCCTGACGGCCCAGTCGCGGCTTCATTTCGCGGTGCACATTGTCGCCGAAAATAAGCCCACCAAGACGATCGCCACGATGGTGTGCAGCCCACGACAACAGTGCAGCCGCACGACTCGCATTGACCGACTTATAACAACCTCGCGTCGCAAAGTGCATGTTGGCACGCAAATCGACAACGATGAGCACCGGACGTTCGCGTTCCTCGCGGAATAATTTTGTATAGGCGGTTGTGCTGCGCGCCGTAACGCGCCAATCAATCGAACGCGGGTCGTCGCCAGGTTGATAGGGTCTGGATTCATCGAACTCCATGCCACGACCACGGAAGTGCGACACGTACGCTCCAGTTTGCAAGGAATTCACGCGCAGTACATCCAGCGCGATCGCGCGTGCCGGGCCATTCAGTCGAATCAGTCCCGATTGAGTGACATCAACTGGCGACGCATTTTCCGGAATGTGGTCGAGCCTCATGCTACGGCACCCCCACTCCGTCGAGCACGCGCTCGATCACGGAATTCGGACCGACGCCGTCGGCTTCCGCTTCGAAACTGAGCACCAGACGATGACGAAGCACATCCGATGCGACAGCCTGAATGTCTTCCGGGCCAACGTAGTCGCGGCCGGCAAGCCAAGCGTGTGCGCGTGCAGCGCGATCGATACCCATACTGGCGCGCGGCGACGCGCCGTAGAGTATTTGTCCTTCGAGCGAACTATTGACGCTGCCCGCATTGCGAGTCGCAATAACTATATTGACGATGTACTCCTCAAGTTCGTCGGCGAGATGCAGCCGCAGAATGTCCTGACGTGCCTGCATAATCGATGACAAGGACAGCAGCTCTGTCGGTTGAAACGCATCTCGCTGCCGCGCTTTCGCCTCGTCGCGATTCAGAATAAGAATGCGACGCTCGTCTTCCGGCGTCGGGTAGCCAACCTCTACGTGCAGTAGGAAACGATCGAGTTGTGCCTCGGGCAACGGATACGTGCCCTCCTGTTCAATTGGGTTCTGGGTTGCCATCACCATGAACAGATCATCAAGCGAATAGCTCTTGTCACCGACCGTAATCTGGCGCTCTTCCATAGCTTCGAGCAGTGCCGACTGAACTTTCGCCGGCGCACGATTGATCTCGTCGGCGAGAATCAAGTTGTGAAACAGTGGGCCTTTTCGAAATTCAAACGTGCCCTCTTGCGGCCGATAAATATCAGTACCGGTCAGATCGGCCGGCAGCAGGTCTGGCGTAAACTGCAGCCGATGAAAGTCACCCTCGATGCTTTCCGCAAGTACTTTGATCGCGCGCGTCTTTGCGAGTCCAGGCGCACCTTCGACGATCAAGTGGCCGTCACATAAGAGTGCGATCAGCATGCGGTTGATCAGGTGCGATTGACCAATGATCAGACGGCTTGCGTGGGCCTCGAGTTGTTGGAATTGTTCTACGACGCTCATCCGCGACTCCATAGATAAGGTGGGCGACAAAATTGGCGTGCCATTTTAGTGATGATGCATGGGCACGCCAACCGGTCGCCGCATTTTTTGCTCATATTTTGGTAACGATCAGAGATAATGGCCTCCACTCTGACCTCCGTGAGTTCAATAGATTGCACCTTCAATCGCTAAATTCCGGGCTTCTGCCCGTGTTTTTGGCCACCGTATTCGTAGTCGCCGCCTGTGGAGAAAAGCCCGCTGCAGATACAGCCAGCGAGCCAGCGCAAGCGTCATTCCTGCCAGCACCGTTGCCGGCAGCCGCGGGCTGCGGTGACAGAGGTCGACTCCAGACGAGTCTTTTTGGGGCGCTGGCAGGCGACCTCGAGTGGACAGCCGACACGATGAGCTGCGAAGGCATGCCGCGCCCGGATGGTCGCGGCGCCCGGCTCAGGTTTTCCGGGTGGACTGGCGACAGTGAAATCACTATCGCGATCATTATTGCGGTTCCGGACCTCGAACGCGCGAAAACGGCGACAGAGCTACCAAGCAACGTGACCGTGATCCAAGAAGGCAGTGGACGGTTCTTCAGCACCTCGGACCTCCACAGTTGCTGGACGGATATTAACGATCAGCGCGCAATCGATGACAATGCAGAGCGGTTTTCGATTGATGGCAGACTCTATTGCATCTCGCCGCTGGCCGAGGTCAATGGTGAGGCCAGCGTTTTGATATCGGAGCTCGCGTTTTCCGGCCTGGTCGACTGGTGATGATCGCGCGACTGTTCATGCCCTTGTGGCTTGTCGTTGCCGCCGTCACGCATGCCGATGACGAGCTCGACGCAGCATTCGATCGAGATGTGCTGATTATCGAGGCCAACGAGTTCGCTTGTTATCGCTTCGATATCTACCTCGCGGTGAAATTTGATCAACAGCGGCGCGGTCTGATGCATGTGCGCGAATTGCCCGCAACAACCGGTATGCTGTTTGTCTATCAAGACAGCGACATTCACTCGATGTGGATGAAAAATACTTACATCCCGCTCGACATCGCATTTGCGCGCAGCGACGGCACTATCGTCAACATCGTGCAGCATACCGAACCGCTGTCGCTGCGAAGCATCCGTTCCATAGAGCCGGTATCCTATGTGCTCGAACTAAACGCCGGCGTCACCGACCGTCTGGCAATCAAAGCCGGCAGCCGATTGCTATGGGGACCGATCTTTGACCAGCAAGCAGCTAACTAGCAATCAGAAAAACCTGCTGATTCTATTCGGCGTCATCGTACCGACCACCGTTGCGGCCATCGTATATCTTCAAGCAGCCGGAATCACCGACGACAATTTGAACATGCTGCTGCGCTTAACGGCACGCATCTCATTCATGATATATCTCGTCGTTTTCGTGGCGCGGCCGATGCGCGAATTATTTGCCAACATCACGACGAAATGGCTACTGCGCGAACGGCGTTCGCTGGGAATAGCATTTGCAGCCATGCATACGGTGCACCTCGGGCTGATCGCATACCGATTCAATACGATCCCGGGATTAGACTACGAGCCATCGAACAGCATCGTTGGCGGCACCGCTTACGCGCTGTTATACCTGATGCTAATCACGTCGTTCGACGCTCCAGCGCGTGCGCTTGGGCCCAAGAGCTGGAAGCGCCTTCACAAGATTGGGTTGTACTACATCGGTCTGATATTCGTGTCGACGTTATTGCCAGATCCCGGCGATGAGATTTTCACGCTCGAGCGTGCATGGTTTGTGTTGCTCACTGCGAGCGCAATCTTCATCCGGCTGACTGCTTATTTCGCGAGAAGAAAAAAAAATTAGGCAGCGGGCGGCATACTCTTCATCCTCATGGCTCGGTCCGATAGCTAGCTCGATCCAACGGTCAGCTAGCCACCCTGATGAATACGCTGTGCTTTACTTCCGATGAAGAGTATGCCGCCCATTGCCGTCACGATTACCCCAGACAATGCGACAGACCATGAATGGCGGCATTGCTGCCCGGGGTTCGATAGCCTGTCGTGATGTCAAGAATGGTGTGGCGACAGCGCTTGTGCGGCTTTTCGAGCGAAGTAAAGCGCAGCGCAGCGAGCCATGAGGGAGAGAAGCCGCACAAGCGCTGTCGCAGTGGATCTATAGGACTGCAGTAATAGATTCGGCGAGATATTCCACGTTGTCGGTCGTAACACCGGCCACATTGATGCGGCTGGAACCGATCATGTAAATGCCATAGTCGGCCTTGAGCGTATCGATTTGTTCCGCATTGATCCCCAGGAAGCAGAACATGCCGGTCGCACGCGTCAGGTGCGAGAAATCACGACTCGATGCCTTGTTTTTTAGTGCGTCATGCAACAACACTCGCACTTCGCGCAGACGGTCGCGCATTTGCGCAAGTTCGACCTGCCATTTTGATGTTAGTGAGGCATCGTTCAGAATCATCTCAACAATGGCAGCACCATGGTCGGGCGGCACTGAATAGATCGTTCGCACCACGTTGCTAGCCTGGCTCGCAACGACGGCGCGCGCTTTCGAATCGGCCGCCATGATCGATAGCGATCCAACACGATCGCGATACAAGCCGAAATTTTTCGAGCAGGAATTTGTCACGATCATCTCTGCAACTTTGTCGGCAAGGTGGCGCACGACAAATGCGTCAGTGTCAAGATCGGCGGAGAAGCCCTGATAGGCCATATCGATAAATGGAACGAGTTCGCGCTCGATAATGACATCGCTGATCGCCCGCCATTGCTGCTCAGTTGGGTCGAGGCCGGACGGATTGTGACAGCACGCATGCAACAGCACGATGTCGCCCTTTGGGACACTCCGTAGGGCCTCGAGCATTGCATCGGCATCGATGACGTGGCGGTCGGTGTCGTAGTAAGGGTAGGGCTTCAGCTCGAGGCCGGCGCCGCCCAGCAGCGGAACGTGATTATTCCAGGTGGGCTCGCTGACCCAGACAGTTGGTTTCTTGCGGGCTCTAAGCAGCAACCCGGCCGCTACCCGAAGCGAACCTGAGCCGCCGGGCGCTTGCAGCGTCGTAACGCGAGCGTCGTCTGCCGAGCCGGCAAATGTCAGCGTCTGCATTGCTGCGTTGAAAGATTGTGAACCGGCCGTGCCAAGATACGCTTTGCTGTCCTGTGTATCGACAAGGCGTTGTTCGGCCGTTTTCACGACGTCCAGTACCGGCGTCAGTCCGTCGGCGTTGCGATACACACCGACACCGAGATCGATTTTATCGGCGCGCGAATCGTTCTTGTATTCAGCGATCAATCCGAGGATTGCATCGGCCGGTAGTGTTTGCATCGATTCAAACAACATGAGTCTCCGAACAGAGCTTACGTATCGCGCGCATTGTACACACAAGCCCCAAAAAAAACGCCGGCCCATCGGCCGGCGTTTCGATTTACATTGTCAGGCTTTCGTCAGGCCATTGTCAGGCTATGGGCGCCCAAACTGAACACCAGCCCTTCGCATTCACGGCTTTGCCCGGGAAGATTTGGCATGGACGCCATTCGTCACCATCGTTGCCCTGTATCAGAGCACAGTTGGCGCAAGTTTGATCGGCGGCCGGATTATTGCGGCTAGACGGATCGACGCTACTGGCGTCGTGAACATACTTCATCGCCTGCGCCATTGGATCGTCCAGCGCCAGTTGCGGTAAGTCCTGTGCCTTGGCGTTACGGCTCGTCTGCATAAAGCAGCCGGCCGCCGTCGCGGCTGAAAGCTGAATAAATTTTCGGCGTGCGATTTTGCTCAACGAAGTCTCCTCGATATTCTCTATCAGTCACCGAAACCATTTCGGCGCCTACTGTCAAAGTGTGGTGGCTCAACCTTGCTATTGTAGCCACGAAACCTGAACGACAGCATAACGCGTAATGTGTAGTCTTTGTGTAAGGATTTTCATGCGAACGATTATCATTTACAACGCCCTCGCCACTGCCCTCATTGCGCTCAGTCCGCTCGCTGCCAACGTCGCCCACGGCGCCGCCCACGAGTACCTCGTGCAGGTCGATAAAGACATGCGACATATGCACGTCGAAGCTCGATTTGGCCAGAAAATCGATACGCTCTCCGCACGCTCCCGTGACGCCGGGCGCTTTTTGACTGACGTTCGCAACTGCGACGATGACGAGCGTATCCGCGTAAACGGTCGACGTATGTCCCTACCCAACGGCGGTACCAGTTGTATTCACTACAACGTGAATCTTGTGGAAGCAGCAAAAGCCGAACGCCGTAATGCGACGCTGGCGGCCGCCAATATCATTGTGTCGCCTGCCGTTTGGTTCTGGCGGCCTGCAACGCGGGATGACGATCGCATCACGATTCGTTTCGAGCTCGACGATTCAGTTCAGGTGTCCGTGCCGTGGCAACCCGTCAGCGGGCAGCCCGATACTTACCGGCCGAAGCCGTCACCTGAAAGTTCGACAGCGCCTGCCGCATTTGGCGACTTCGAGTATCACGAGAGGCAAATTCCGGGCGCCCTACTCCGAATCACGGTGCTCAAGTCGACCAGTGAATTCGACACAAAAGCTATCGTTGCATGGGTCGTAGCGGCGGCCGGCAATGTCGCGCTCGCCTACGGACAGTTTCCGAATCCATCGCCGAGCGTCATCGTATTACCCGTCGGCGCATCGGGTTGGAGCAACTCACCGGTGCCCTTTGGTCGCGTTGTACGCGACGGCGGCGAATCAATCGAGCTGTTCATCAACGAGGGCATGCCCATCGATGCGTATTACGACGATTGGACCGCGACACATGAATTCAGTCATCTGATGCTGCCGTACATCAGTTCGCGACATCGCTGGATTTCTGAAGGTTTTGCCCAGTACTACCAAAACCTGCTACTTGCGCGCGCCGGCCAATACACCGAACAACGCACATGGCAAAAACTCTATGAGGGCTTCGAGCGCGGCCGAACTTCGAGCCCCGATATGACACCGAATGAAGCCGCGGTCGGCGATCGCCGCGCAGCAACGATGAAAATCTACTGGACCGGAGCGGCACTTGCGCTGTTCGCCGACGTCCAGCTTCGCGAGCGATCAGATGGCGAGGAGTCTCTAGACTTTGTGCTGCAGCAGTTGCAGCAGTGCTGCCTGCCCGCGGAAGACATGTGGTCGGGCACAAGACTGTTCGCCAAACTGGATACGTTTCTGGATGAGCCACTGTTCATGCCTCTGTATCGGCGGCATGCCAATGCGGCCGGATTTCCCGAAGTTCGGCCACTGCTGACGCGTCTTGGCGTCGTCGTCGAAAATGACGTTATTAGGCTAAATCAGGGCGCAGAGCTGGCGCCGTTGCGCGCATCGATGACCGGGCGCTGATATATACTGGTGGGCTGTGGCCGGTCCAAGTCGATTTCACGCCCATGAGCGCAGGAAGTTTTGCCGTCGATATCAACAAGCACCGCCGTGGGCGCAACAGCGTTCGCGCGGACAGTGTTGCTGTTGAGGAGCCGCTCGAAATTCGACTCGGTTTCACGACGCCCGACGGCCGCGCCACACGTAGCATATCGATTACGATGCGCACGCCCGGCAATGACGAAGATCTGGCGGCTGGATTCCTTTTCACCGAAGCCATAATTCATTCCTCGAGCGACATCGCATCGATCGATGTCTGCGGCCCGCCAGCGCCTGACTCCGGCAATCACAACGTCATTCGGGTCGAATTGCAGCCGGACGTCGCAGTCGACCTTGGACGGCTGCAGCGACACTTCTATACAACGTCGAGCTGTGGCGTTTGTGGCAAGACTTCGCTCGATGCGCTCAAAGTGGTCGGACACAAACCATTGACGGCCGACGTACCTGCATTTAGCGAGACAATTCTCGTCGCGATGCCCGACAAGCTACGAGCCGCTCAAGAAACCTTTGAAGAAACCGGCGGCCTACACGCGGCCGGTGCGTTCGACACCGACGGCAATCTGATTGCGACGATGGAAGACGTCGGTCGTCACAACGCGGTCGATAAGGTGATCGGTCGTTTGCTGCGCGATGATAAGTTGCCGGCGAAAGAACTGGGCATGATGGTCTCTGGACGCGCGAGCTTCGAGCTAATGCAAAAGACATTGGTCGCCGGCATGCCGCTACTGGCGGCGGTCAGTGCACCGTCAAGTCTCGCCGTGCAACTGGCGCGCGAATTCAACATGACGCTGGTCGGTTTTCTTCGCGGGGACACGTTCAATATATATGCGGGAGATGGGCGATTATGTCCGTGACCAATGGTTACGACGCGGAAGTTGCGAGCAAGATCGTTGCCCGCTTCGATGCGAAACCGGAGCTGCTGATACAGATTCTGCGTGGCGTTGTGGAGCGCTTCGGCTACGTTCCCGAGGCCGCCGTGCGACAACTCGCCGACGAACTAAACTTGTCGCGTGCCGATGTTCACGGCGTTGTCAGCTACTACCACGACTTCCGTACCGAGCCGCCGGGCAAACATATTGTCAAGATCTGCCAGGCCGAGGCCTGCCAAGCGATGGGTAGCCGCGAACTGACCGCGCATGCCGAAGATGCGCTCGGCATTAGAATGCATGGCAGCAACGACGACATCACGTTGGAGCCTGTTTATTGCCTCGGCAACTGCGCATGTTCGCCTGCCATCATGATCGACGAACGAACACACGGACGCGTCAACAGTCAACGCTTCGACGAATTGATCGGCGGCCTGGAGGCGGACGACTGATGGCCCGCACGAAGATCTATGTGCCGCGCGAAACCTCGGCGATTTCGGTCGGTGCCGACGACGTCGCGATCGCGATCGCCCGTCATTCCAAAAAGTCTGGCACCGACGTACAGCTCATTCGTAACGGCTCCTGGGGCGCCAGCTGGCTCGAGCCCCTTATTGAGGTTGAGGTCGACCAGCAACGCATTGCATACGGCAATGTAGAACCTGGCGACGTTGACGGCCTATTTCAAAATGGTTTCCTGGATGGCGGCGAACACGCACGGCGCCTCGGGCCCATTCAGGATATCGAATACCTAATCACGCAAGACCGCTGGACGTTTTTCCGTGTCGGGCTCATTGATCCACTGTCCGTGGAAAGTTATGCGGAGCACCAGGGATTCAGCGGATTGCAACAGGCGATCGAAATTGGCAGTGAAGCTGTGCTCGACGCCGTCACCGAATCCGGTCTGCGCGGCCGTGGTGGCGCAGGTTTTCCGACCGGCATCAAGTGGCGCACGGTCGCGAACGCGGAGGCCGATCAGAAATACATTACCTGTAACGCCGATGAAGGCGACAGCGGCACATTCTCAGATCGCATGCTGATGGAAGGTGACCCGATGTGCTTGCTCGAAGGCATGGCGATCGCCGGTTACGCGGTCGGCGCGAACAAAGGCTACATCTACCTGCGCTCAGAATATCCACTCACCTACAAGATTTTGACGCGCGCGATCAGCGCCGCCGAACACGCCGGCTGGCTTGGCAAGAACATTCAGGGCAGCGAATTCGACTTCGACATTGAGATTCACGTCGGCGCCGGTTCGTATGTCTGTGGCGAAGAAACGGCGATGCTCGAAAGCCTCGAAGGGAAAAGGGGCATCGTCCGTTACAGGCCGCCGTTACCTGCGCTGGAGGGCCTGTTTGGCAAGCCGACGGTAGTCAACAACGTCATCACGCTTGCATCGGTACCAAATATTATTCGTTTGGGTGGCGAACGCTACGCGGGTTTCGGCGTCAATCGTTCAAAGGGCACGCTGGCGTTCCAGCTCGCCGGCAACATCAAGCGCGGCGGCCTGGTTGAGAAAGCGTTCGGTATCACGTTGCGGGAACTCATCGACGGCTACGGCGGCGGCACAGCATCGGGCCGTCCGTTAAAGGCTGTTCAGGTTGGCGGGCCGCTGGGCGCCTATATTCCCGAATCACAGCTCGACACACCGCTCGATTACGAAGCTTTTGCGGAAATCGGCGCACTGATTGGCCACGGCGGCATCGTCGTTTTCGATGACCTGGTCAATATGGCGCAGCAGGCACGCTTCGCGATGGAGTTCTGCGCGATCGAGTCTTGCGGCAAATGCACACCGTGCCGCATCGGCTCTGTGCGCGGTGTTGAGGTCATCGACCGCATAATCGCTGGCACCGATCGTGAAGAAAACTACGACCTGCTGGTCGAGCTTTGCGACACAATGGAAGACGCATCGTTATGTGCAATGGGCGGAATGACGCCCTATCCGGTGCGTAGTGTTCTAAAATACTTTGCAGAGGACTTTGCGCTGTAGACGCGAGGCGATATATAAACCGTACGTGACAAAGCGATCTCGGCACGCCACCGCCGAAAACCACTGAAACCGTCAATATCGAGATTGACGGTCACCCGGTCACGGTCGATGCCGGCATCGCATCGCTCAAAATGGCAAGACGGATTTGAGGCGCGTGCTAAACGACAAGGGCATATAGTCGAGACCACCTGACCCGTTCTAGAAAGCCGAGGTACAGAGGGTCCTCATCCTCATGGCTCGCTGTGCTGCGCTTTACTTCGGTTGAAGACCCTCTGTACCTCAGCTTGCGTGATCCTCCTCGGTATCGGCAAATAGCCAGCCCTCGATGGGTTTTTTTAGGAATCTAGGGAAAAGTATGAAGGCGAGGGCTAAGGCTATTCCGCCGTACATCGGGTGGAGCTGCACGACGTATACCGGCCACATGAACGCCTTGACCATGTTAGCAATCGTGTCGGTCGCGAAGCGCAGGATGAACTCCGCCATTTGCGTCCGGAAGAAGTCCTGAACGCCAGTACTTTCCGATATTTCGCCGACGAGCGTGCGCGCCTCGAAGTAGAGAAACGTTAGCGCATAGCCAAAAGCATAGAGACCGCCCCCGCGCACGTTCCAGACCTTCTGAAGCCAGCGTCGAAAAAGGCCGTGTGCTTTACCCGGCAGCGTTTTAGGTTCTCGAACCGCATCGCGGCCAAAAACGCCGACCGAGCGGACGCTTCGACCGATTCGATAGCCGAGTGGTCGCTTAGGATTTGTCGAGTTTTGAGAATTTCGATCCTTCAAGGGTCAGATTGTACATCAGGCCTTTGGACCCGAAGACAAAACCGACAACAGGATCTTTGAGGTTTTGAGAATCGATCGTTTTGCCGGCACCGAGATCGATCAGCGCGACGGAGCCATCAACGCCGACTTTCCAGCCGCTCGCGTTGCGAAATTTGTTCAGTGACTCTTTGGTCATGAATGCGATCACGATTGATTTTGCCTGTGCTCCCAGTTGCAAACCGAAGGAACCACTGGTCGTGCGATAATAGTCCACGGTTGCTCCGCCGACGCGCAGCGCACCTTCGCCGGTCTCGGCACCTAATCCTATGCCGACCTTGATGACACGAGGAAACACCAAATAACCGGCCGACTGATTTAGGAACAGGTCGGCACCATTTACCTCTTGCTGAAACACCCTGAGCGTTTCGCTGACTTTCTGATCAATCTCTTGCGCCGATCCAGCAATCGCCGACATTGAAAGCAACAGCGCGAAGAGCGCTGCCGGTGTACGCAATCGGTGAATTTTCATGGTTCTGCCTCAAGTCTTTGGTTGGCGGCCCGTGGGCCGCTCGCTGAAAATTATGACGAGCAATGATAGCCCAATAGCCTTGACAAGGTTACTGCGCACGCCTGAACGCGCCCTGAATTTGACGTAACTCTGGATGCAAATCCGTTACGGTTCTTGCGGATCGCGGCTGGGCATCAGCGATGTTGGAATCGGCGCACGACGCCGATTCGGCATAGGTGCATAGGTCTGCGCCAGATAATCCAGCATTTCTGATTCAACCTCCGGCGCAAATTGCCATAAGTTCTGAGTCGCCTGCATCCAGCGAATCATATCGAGCCAGGTCTGGCGATCCGCGCGCTGGGATGTCACGAGCGCATGCGAATGGCAACCACCGCAATGGCTGCGCACATGCAGCCAACCCGGATTTTTGACGAGTCCGGTTTGCGGGTCGATGTTTTTTTCGTTTGCCGCCAACGACATCGGCAACAGCAGCAAAAGAATCGCGACGGTCCTCACGCGTGCACCATGACGGCAACACGGTGACAGGCATTATTCAGGTAACCGCGGGGGTTCCAGCCCGGTAATACCATTGGTTGCGATTCGCCGTTATCGTCCTCGGCTCGCGCCCAAACTTCGAAGTATCCATCCGCCGGAAAGCGCACACTGGTCTGCCAATGCTGCCATGCCAGCCGGTTGACCGGCTTATCAAGTTTCGCGGCCTGCCACGTCGCACCGAAATCGACCGACGTATACAAGCGTCGCACGCGATCGTCACCGGCCCACGCATGGCCGCGCAAATTAAGTTTTTGATCGCGTGGATGTTGAATGCCGGATTTTGGATATGTAATTAATGATTTAACCGGCATTGATTCAATGATGCACATATCTTGATCGGCAACCGCCTCTCCGGGTTCGATGGGTTTGCACGGCACACGATAGGACTGCCCTGTCATTTTCTCGCCGTCATGCACGCGGTCTCTGATCAACAGGCGTTGCAGCCACTTGCCACTAACCGATGCAGGCCAACCCGCGCACAGCAAGCGCAATGGATAGCCGTGCAAGGGCGGCAGCGGCTCGCCGTTCATTTCCCAAACCAGCAGCGACTCAGCTTCCATAGCCTTATGGATCGGAACGCCACGAGAAATCGGTCGTTTCGTTGGATCGCCGGACAGATGCGTATCCGCGGCTTCGTACGCAACGTAAACCGCATCTCGCGCGACACCGCAGTCGTCGAGTACGTCACGCAGGCGTACGCCAGTCCACTCCGGGCAACCAATGGCGCCGGTCGTCCATTGATTACCCTTGGCCGCCGGATAGAACTCTGAACGACCATTTCCACCGCACTCGATTTGTAGCTGCAAGGTATGCCGTTTATAGCGGCCTTTAAGCTCCTCTAGCGTTATTGACAACGGGCGCAAACAAGACTCGCCCTCGATCGTCAGCCGCCACGCGAGTGGTTCGATGTCATCGGTAAATGGTGGAATGCCGTTGTTACGGACGAACAGTCGATTTGTGGGCGTGACGCGATCATCGAGCAAGTGCGCCGGAGTCTCGGCATTGATGGGACGGTCGTTCAATACCATCAACCCATTTTTGCCCGGAATTTCAAAAGGCGCGTCAGTCTGCGCGAGCGCTGCAGGTATCAGACCGGCCGGCATATATTTTGCGAATGGAATGCTTGCCCCGACCGCAGCTGACATCGCCGATAGACCCGCGCCGCGAAGAAAACCACGGCGCGTCAACGGTGTTTTTCGCCGCCACAACATTTCGTCGGCGTATATTTCGTCTTCAGCGTAAAGCTCGTGCATTCCGCGTAGTTTTTTCATTTTCGATGATTGCTCGCGGCGTATAAGAAAGATTCCAGCATTGCGCGCAGCGTAGCACGCAGCGTCGCTGCCTTGCTGTTGTCAAATGTGCCGGATGATTCGTCCATATAGGCTCGCTGTGCGATCTCGAGCTGGACTGCGTGCACGTTATTCTGTGGATCGCCGTAGTGGCGCGTGATATGACCACCCTTGAAGCGTTCGTTGATTGCTGTCTCGTAGCTGCTGGCGTTGGCGATGCTCACAACATCGGCCGAAACAGCCGGCGAGCAACTACGATCGTCGAATGTGCCAATATTTAGCACTGGCAGCTCGCCATCGAACAGTCTTGGCACGCGGCTCGGTATCGAGTGCGCATCCCATAAGAGCGCATAGCCGTAACGTTCGCGCAGTTCAACGATCGTCGCACCGATTCGCTCGTGGTAGGACTTCCAGAAGCGCGCCGTTCGGCGCTTTTTCTCAGCGGCGTCGACCACAGCGCTGTCGCAATAGATGTTATCGCCCGCAAATGTTTTGTGCGGGCACAGACCAGTAGCAACCTGACCCTCATACAAAGACTCGTCGGTAGCAGCCCTATTTAGGTCGATGACGTAACGTGAGTAATTTGCACTGATAACCCACGCGCCGATGTCGCCCACAAATTCGTACAACTCATTAACATGCCAGTCTGTATCCGGCATTTGCAACGCAGCCGGTGTCATTCGGACAGAAATGTCTGCAGGAATCTCACGCCCATCGTGCGGGACACTGACTAACAGCGGCGTTGTGCCGACAGAAAACGAATAAACGTCGGTCATTGCGTGTCAAGACTTTGCGTCGGCAGTACCGACGATGCATGCTCGCGAAAAACACCATGATCAATGAGCTCCGCAACTTGCGCAATATCGGCAGATAATCCGCGATCGTCGGTATACCTTGGAGAAACATCGCGCACTATCGCAATGACGCTTTCGAGCGCCGCCGAACTCTTTTTCGGATGGTGAAACTCGACACCCTGAACAGCCGCCAGCAATTCAATGGCGACGATGTTATCGACATTATCGAGCATTTCATGCAGCCGCCTCGCCGCGAATGTTGCCATGCTGACATGGTCTTCCTGGTTTAGGGATGTCGGCAAGCTGTCGACGCTGGCAGGGTGCGCGAGCGACTTATTCTCGGACGCCAGCGCAGCGGCGGTGACCTGCACTAACATAAACCCACTCTTGAGCCCGCTGTCTTCAATGAGTACTGCCGGCAGGCTGCTCATGTGCGGATCGATCAGCAATGCGGTGCGCCGCTCGGACATAGCGCCAATCTCAGCAATCGAAAGCGCCAGATAATCTGCCGCAAAGGCAACCGGCTCCGCGTGGAAATTGCCGCCGGACAGGACGGCATGCGCGTCCGCGAACACGAGTGGGTTGTCGGTGACGGCATTGGCCTCAGTCTCGAGTATCTTGCAGACGTGCCGCAACACATCGAGACAAGCACCAATGACTTGTGGCTGACAACGTACCGAGTACGGATCCTGGACGCGGTCGCACTGGATATGCGACGCACGAATTTCACTGCCACGCATCAGCTCGCGCAATATGGTTGCCACGGCAATCTGACCGCCATGACCCCGAACATTATGTATGCGGCGATCAAATGGCGTGTCGCTGCCCTGGATCGCATCGGCCGTCATCGCGCCGGCAACTAACGCGGCCGCGAAAACATTTTCGGTGCGAAACACGGCCGCCAGTGCCAATGCCGTTGAGACCTGTGTGCCATTGACCAACGCCAGACCCTCTTTCGGCGCGAGTTTCAGTGGTTCGATACCGGCTTCCTCGAGTGCGGTACGTGCCGGGATGATTGTGCCGTTCATGCGAACTTCGCCGAGGCCGATCAATGCGGACGCCATGTGGGCCAACGGTGCAAGATCGCCCGAAGCACCGACTGAGCCTTTGCACGGAATACGCGGATATATCTGGTGATTGATTAGTGCGCAAAGCGTATCAACCAGCGCCAGTGTCACTCCCGAAAAGCCCTCGGCGAGTGCGATGACTTTCATCAACATAATCAAGCGCACGATGTTGTCATCAAGATCGTCGCCGACACCAACGGAATGTGAACGCACCAGATTTTCCTGTAAATGGCCTAGCTCGTCTTCTTCGATGTGCACTGTCGCCAGCATGCCAAAACCAGTATTGACGCCGTAGACGCTCTCGCCGGCGGCGATTATGTCGTCGATCAATTCATTGGATTCGGCGATGCGTCGGCGCGCATCAACACCGATTGATACTTCGACCGGTTCTCTCCAAGCCGCGCGAAGTTCTTGCAACGTGACCAGCTGATTATCTACGACAAGTTTCATGAGCGCTCTCCAGCGTCGATCATCGGCAACTTGAGCCCGTTATCGCGCGCACATTCGATTGCGTCCTGATAACCGGCATCAGCATGGCGCATTACGCCGGTCCCCGGGTCGTTCCACAACACACGTTCGATGCGTTTGTCGGCAGCTTCAGTGCCGTCGCAAACGATAACCAGACCAGCATGTTGCGCGTATCCCATGCCGACACCGCCGCCGTGATGAATTGACACCCACGTAGCGCCGCTCGCCGTATTCAACATCGCGTTTAATAGCGGCCAGTCGGATACCGCATCGGAGCCGTCGCGCATCGCTTCGGTTTCGCGATTCGGACTTGCAACCGAGCCGCTGTCGAGATGATCCCGGCCGATGACGACCGGTGCCGTTAATTCGCCATTTCGCACCATTTCGTTGAACGCCAGACCGAGGCGGTGACGTTGTCCCAGCCCGACCCAACAAATGCGCGCCGGCAAACCTTGAAAATGTATTCGTTTGCGAGCCTGGTCGAGCCACTGGTGTAGATGGTCGTCATCGGGAATCAACTGTTTGACTTTGGCGTCAGTCTTGTAAATGTCCTGCGGATCGCCAGACAGCGCCACCCAACGAAATGGTCCAATGCCACGACAAAACAGTGGGCGCACGTAGGCCGGTACGAATCCCGGAAAATCGAATGCATCATCGACGCCCTGGTCGAGAGCGACCTGACGGATGTTATTGCCATAGTCGAATGTCGGTGCGCCGGCGCGCTGCAGCTCGAGCATTGCGCGAACATGCACCGCCATCGATTTCGACGCCGCCGCCGCAACCGCATCCGGATCGGATTCCCGCTGCTCGAGCCATTGCTCCACGGTCCATCCGATCGGCAGATAACCATTGGCCGGATCATGAGCGGATGTTTGATCCGTCACGGCGTCGGGCCGGATTTCACGCTGTACGATTTCGGGGAGGATTTCTGCGGCGTTACCGAGCAAGCCGACCGACAGCGGCCTTCTGTCGGCAAGCGATTGCTCAATCAAAGCAAGCGCGTCGTCGAGCGAGTCGGCGCGCGTATCGAGGTAACCGGTTTCGAGGCGCTTATCGATGCGGTCACTCTGGCACTCGATGGCCAACATCGACGCGCCCGCCATAGTCGCGGCCAGCGGTTGCGCACCGCCCATGCCGCCAAGGCCGGCAGTCAGTATCCAGCGACCCGACAGGTCGCCATCGTAGTGCTGGCGACCCATTTCAACAAAGGTCTCATAGGTCCCCTGGACAATGCCCTGACTGCCGATATAGATCCACGAACCTGCCGTCATTTGGCCGAACATCATCAAGCCTTTTTTGTCGAGTTCGCGAAAGTGTTCCCAGTTGGCCCAGGCTGGAACGAGATTCGAATTCGCAATTAGCACGCGCGGTGCGTCAATGTGTGTGCGGAAAACGCCAACCGGTTTGCCCGATTGCACGAGCAGCGTTTCATCTTCAGCAAGTTCGCGAAGCGACCTGACGATTGCATCGAACGCTTCCCAGTTGCGTGCCGCTTTGCCGATACCGCCGTACACAACGAGGTCCTGCGGTCGTTCGGCGACCGCTGGATCCAGATTGTTCATCAACATCCTTAACGGCGCCTCAGTCAACCAGCTTCTTGCCGACAGCTTGGTTCCTGTCGGGGCCTTGATAACGCGTGGCTTGTTCACGGTCTTAGCTTCATTGGCTTAGTGCCTCCAGCTGCACGACACCCACAGGTGTCGACTGCGGCGTGCCGGCAGGCGCGTATTGCCCGGTCAATTCGTAGCGACTGCCTGGATGATGGAGTCTTGCGAATGTCACCGGCCTACCGCTCGACCAGGTACGACGTATCACGACCAGCGAGGGTTCATCGTCCGTCATCAACAGTCGATCGCGCACTGCCGCGTTCGGCATCTGCGCGCGAACAATTTGTTCGGCCTCGGCTAGCGGAGATATCGCGGTCAGATAGGCGCTCGGCGTAATCGTGGTGAAGTCCTGATCGAGGCAATCTGGCGCAAAGTCTGCAACGATGTGCCGGTCTTCGACCTGGATTGGCGTCGCGTTCTCGAAATGCACGAGCAGCGCGTGAAAAACATCGACACCCTGTTCGACGTGCAAAGCTTTGGCAATTTCACCGCGGGCGTGCTGTCTCGATTGACGGATAACTTCGGAAGCATGTACGTGGCCGCGGTGCGCAATCTCGTCGGCAATATTTCGAACTTCGAGCACGTGCGACTGCGATCGAAAGTCAGCAACATAGGTGCCGCGCCCCGCGATACGCTTAACGTAGCCTTCGTCAGTCAATTCGCGTAACGCGCGATTAGCCGTCATTCGCGATACGCTCATCGATTGCACCAATTCATTTTCGGAGGGCACGCGATCGCTCGGTCGCAGCTCCCCGTTCGAGATGCGCTCAATTATCAGATCTTTGAGCTGTTGATAACGGGGAATGGCGTGCGGCGTCATCGTACGCCCCATTCATTCGCGATGTCCTGAACAGTGCGCCCGTAGTCCGCGCGACTCGCTTTTAGCGTAACGTGTTCACCATCGACAACGCACCAATCACCATCGACCATGACGCGTTCGATCGGCAACTGGTAACCGGAGAAGACCAGCGCGTCCAGCCGCGACGCGTCGTCATGACCGACCAACATAGGGTCTTCACCGTACAAACAGACAATATCTGCCTTGCTGCCTTGTTTAAGGCCGGAAGATTCGTGGCCGCAGGCTTGCGCACCTCCGTCGATTGCCCGCACGAACAGTTCGCGACCGACATGCTTGTCGTGTCCATTCTGCGCGACAGCGACATTACGGGTTTGCGCCGCGAGGCGCTGGCCGTATTCCAACCAGCGCAGCTCTTCGAACGGATTGATGGAAACATGGCTGTCCGATCCAATGGCTATGCGACCGCCGGCGCTCAAGAATCGCCGTAATGGGAACAAGCCATCACCAAGATTCGCCTCGGTACTCGGACATAAGCAGACGACTGCCGTCGTCCCCGCAAGCTGCGTAATCTCATCATTGTCCATGTGAGTTGCGTGCACCAGACACCAGTTTTTCTGGACGTCAAAATTTTCCAGCAACCAGCGAACCGGGCGGCGCTCGTAAAATGCCAGACACTGATCGACCTCGCGCTGCTGTTCGGCGATGTGAATATGCATCGCCATCCCGCTCGAGTTGGCGACCTTCGCGATCTCAGCCAGCGACTCGGGGCTTACTGCTCGAATACTGTGCGCGCCAATGCCGGCCGACATCCGCCCATGCAAAGACTGCTGCGCATGATCGGCATGGCGCAGAAACTCATCCAGATTCAGCGCGAACAACGCCTGTGAACCCTCAGGTTCGGGTCGATCGAAACCGCCGCGTTCGTAGAGAACCGGGACATAGGTCAGACGAATACCACTGGCGTCAGCAGCTGTTGTAATCGCGTCGAACATCGAATTTTCGCCACCGCCGGAATCACGATGCAGGTAGTGAAATTCAGCCACCGAGGTATAGCCCGCGGACAGCATCTCGACGTAGGCCTGCCGGGCAATTCGTTGCAGCCGTTCGGCGTTCATTGCCGCAGCGAATGTGTACATTCGTTCGCGCCAGGTCCAGAAGTTGTCACGTCCTACCGGTGAACTCTGCTCTGTCCAGCCAGCGAGCGCGCGTTGAAACGCGTGGCTGTGCGCGTTGCAAAGACCCGGGATCACGCAACCCGTCCGATGATCGCCACTGGCGGCCACCGCGGCGGTCTCGATCGCATCAATGTGCCCATCCACAATGACAAGCCGGACATCATCGGCCCAGCCCGACGCGAGTAACGCTTTTCGGGTAAAAATGGCGGTCATTAAGGTTCTTCTAGGTTGTATATACAGGTTAGACTAGGGTAGATTGCTTTGCAATTGCTTATACGAGCATTTTCCACATGCCTGACTGGGACCTGCTGATTACCGATGCGCGGATTGCGACGATGCGCGCAGACGCGGCTGGCTATGGCGTTGTCGATAACGCCGCTCTTGCCATTGCGAACGGTAAGATCGCATGGCTCGGCCCGGCCGCGGAACAACCCGTCGAAAGCGCCGGCGAAATACGCTCGGTGGCCGGACGCTGGCTGACTCCGGCATTGATCGATTGTCACACGCATCTGGTGTTCGGCGGGGATCGTGCCCCCGAATTCGAACAGCGGCTTAGCGGCGTGTCGTACGAACAGATCGCTAAAGACGGTGGCGGCATCCTGTCGACAGTACGTGCGACCCGTGAAGCGGAAATTGACACCCTCTACGACCCGGCGTTTCGCCGTATCCGCGAGATGGCAGCAAACGGCGTCGCAACGATCGAGATCAAGTCTGGATACGGTCTCGACGTCGCGAACGAGCTGAAGATGCTCGGCGTCGCGCAAAACCTGGGCGGGGCGGCGGGACTGTCAATCAAAAGCACACTGCTTGCGGCACATGCGTTGCCGCCTGAGTATGCCGGTCATCCAAATCGATACATCGATCTGATTATCGACGAGATTCTGCCAGAAGTGGTCGAACGCGAATTAGCCGACGCCGTGGATGCTTACTGCGAAACGATCGCGTTCGACGCACCACAGATCGCTAAGCTTTTTCGTGCCGCGACTGAATCCGGTATGCGCGTGAAACTTCACGCTGACCAACTGAGCGATGGTGGCGGCGCCGAACTCGCCGCACGCTTCAACGCCTTGTCGGCTGACCATCTTGAATATACGTCGACGACAGGTGTGCGCGCGATGGCCGACGCCGGGACGACTGCTGTGCTGTTGCCCGGTGCGTTCTTGACGTTGAACGAAACGCAAAAGCCTCCGGTCGATGCACTGCGCAATCACGCAGTGCCGATCGCCCTGGCAACGGATTGCAATCCGGGCACTTCACCGCTGTGCTCGCTGCCATACGCGATGGCGCTAGGCAGCCGATTATTTGGTCTCACACCGGAAGAATGTCTTGCCGGTACTACACGCGAGGCAGCAAAGGCGCTCGGGCTCTTCGAGGACCGCGGCACTCTTGAAGTCGGCAAACGCGCCGATATTGCAATCTGGAATGTCAATCATCCGCGCGACCTGGCGTACTGGATGGGCACAAACCCGCTCGACACTTTGCTCGTTGCCGGTCTCGCCGTGAGTTAGGCCTGCTTTACTCGACTACTTCAGCGCTCTATTCTGCGTCGCTTGCCGCGTAATACCCGTCGCGGATAATCAATAAAGCGAACACACGTTGAACGAACATCTGATTGAAAAGCGTAGCTTTGTCGTTACGCTTGGGTTAATGACCGGCATTGCTGCTTTGACGGTGGACATCAGTCTGCCGGCCATACCGGCGATGGTCGACGCTCTGGCGACCAGCTTGCCGAAGGCGCAACAAATCGTCGGCGTTTTCATGGCCGGCATGGCGCTGGGTCAGATCCCATCGGGATTGCTTTCCGATCGCATGGGCCGCATGCCGGTGCTGTACGTTGGCATGCTGATATTTTCGGTCGCGGCTGTTGTCGCCGCCGCCTCAAACAACATTGGGCTCATTCTGGTTGCGCGGTTTGTACAAGGCTTTGGCGCCGCGTCGGCGATTGTATTGTCACGTGCAATCGTTCGTGACGTTGCGTCCGGGATCGCGGCCGCACGCCTTATGTCATTGATGGCGATGATCTTCACAGCGGCCCCGGTCATTGCGCCGAGCATTGGTGCACTGCTGATCGTGCAGTGGGGATGGCGCGCACCATTTATCGCCATCGCAGTGTGCGCGTTGCTGATGCTATTTGCGATACGCGCCAATCTTGCCGAGACCCATGTACCGAATGCCCAAGGCCATCCGCTGCGGCAGTTGCAAAAGAGCACGCGGGAATTCTTTTCTCATCGTCAAAGCATCTTCGGATTGCTCCTGGTCATTGTGCCTCCCGCCGGCTATATGTCGATTATCGCAATCTCGGCGGCATTGACCGTTGAAATCTACGGTTTTTCGGTGCAACAATACGGAATAATCTTCGCGTTTGCTGGCGTCTCGATTCTTGTCGGCTCGGCGCTAAATCGCTGGCTCGTTACTCGCCTCAGTCAGATATCACTAATCGCACTTGGCGTCGTGTTGATTGGTCTGTCTGGTGCTCAACTGCTGTTGATCGCCTGGCTCGACAGCGCGCCGTTCTGGTGGGTGTGGCTGTGCGTCTGCATGTTCATGTTTACGATCGCAATTGTCGTTTCGAACGGCACGGTGCTTGCACTCGATCCGTTACCGAAAGTTGCCGGCGTTGCATCCTCGATAATAGGTACTCTGCAAAACATAGTCGGAGCCGCCGGCGCACTGATTGCCGCCAGCATTTATGACGGGACCATCAGGAATTCGGTTCTGATTATGGGGGCTGTTGGCGCAACCGTTGCCGTAATTTTTCTGCTGCGACCGCTAATTGCACCGGGCCCGCTGGTACATCATCCCGACGAATTGGCGAGGGACTGAACGTAGTCGCGCGAACAAGACTGCGAACGCCGAGCGATAGATGGGTCGCTGTTCATCGGAAGTAAAGCGCAGCGTATTCAACGTAGTGACGAATGATCGGCTATATCAGAGTCGCTATCGGACCGAGCCATGAGGATGAGCAGCGACCCATCTGTCGCTCTATTCTCGGGCCGATCGGGCCACTATAAGGAATATTGGATTCCGACGTAGGCTGTTCTTGGTAAGCCCGGTCGAAGGCCCGCAGGCCGCGTCGACGCAACGTAGGCCTCATCGAACAAATTGTCGACCTTAACGTACGCCGATACGCCTGATGCGAAGTCCCAGGTACCGACGATGTCCCAAACAATATGAGAATCGACCGTCGTATCCGGCTCGAATGCTCCCTGGGTCGCGCGAGTGCGCATTTTGTCGACATAGCTCGCACCCAGATTGACGCGGAAGCGGTCAATATCAATGCCGGCCGTTGCTCGTAGCTGGTGCTCTGGAATGTACGGTAATTCGTCGCCCGCTTGCACGTCGCCCCATGGATCGAAATCGGACTCGAACGCGTTTTCGAATTCCGCTTCTATCGTCCACGTGTAACGAAGATCGAATGGCAACTTGAATGTGCGAAATGCGAGCTCACTGCCGACGCTAAGTTCGACGCCACTTACCACAGCTTCGCCGCCTTCAAATTGATCACCTATCTGACCGCCGCCACCGGTCGATTCCGTGACAGTTCCAACTAGATTGTCGTAGTCGTTGACGAAATAGATGCCTTCCATGCGCCAGCTACCGTTATCGAAGCGCGTGCCAAGCTCGACGTTGATGCTCGTCTCTGCGTCTGCCGAACTACCTGCTGCAGGCGGGTTATAACCTTTGTGTATACCGGCCAATAGGCGCCAGTCGTCGCTCAGACGATATAAAGCACCAAAGCCGGGTATCACTACTGACAGTGAATCTTCACGAATGCGGGTCGGACCATTAGCGCGGGTGGGATCAGCGGTTGAAAAATCCAGCCGCTCAAGATCGATGTCTTCGTACCGAATCCCCGGTGCCAGTACCCAGTGGCCCGCGTGGATCTCTGCATCGACGAAAAACGAGCGGGCGTTGGCGGTCGATATGCGATTGCTCTGCGAGCCTGCGCTGGCTCGGCTGGTCAATACCAGCAGGCCATCTTGCATTCGATAACCATCCTGATGTTGAAACCGATCTTCCTGATCCTCGTGCACGCGAAAACCAGTATTCAGCATTACTTCAGTGTCAGCGATTCCCAGATTCCATTCGATACGACCCTGAATCCCTTTCGAGTAGTAACTGCGATTGTTCGCGCGTACTTGCAACGAATCGTCTGGACTGCTTATTCCGGTCAGGTAGCCATACTCATTGGCGTAAGTCGAAGGATCGTCCAATATGTCACTTAGGCTGCTACCAGCGACAGACTGCAACTTATACCAGTTACGTTCGAAGTCGTTTTGATACGCGGTCACTTCACCGCGCCAAAGCTTGCCGGGATCGATTACGTAGGTCGCCTGGGCTTGCTTGTGCTCACCAACGAAATTGTCGTTCGCGGACGCCGCATAACGACGGTATGGATCGATCTCAAAGTCCGCATGTGTCAATCCGAGATAAGTGGCATCTGCATCTTGTTCGTTGAATCCGAGCTTCAAGCGTAAGCTTTGATAGACGCGACTACGCGCGTCGCTGTCGACTTGCAATTTGCCGACATAATCTTTTAGCTCGAATCCGGTATTTTCTGTTGCCGGCGCATCGATCGTCTTGAAGCCATCGCTTGACGCCTGTACCGTTTCAATGAGCCAGCTTACGCGCTCACCGCGATTGCCGGCGTTGATGTGAGCGTCGCGCGCATGGTTGTCGCCGGCTCGAATGTCGGCGTTCAGACTGATGTCATCCGGGATCGGTGTCGAGATCATATTGATCGCACCGCCGGTCGTGCGCGGTCCAACAGCAACGGCGGCCAGGCCCTTCAGAACCTCAATCGCATGCATGCGTCGCTGGGTCGGGAAGTAGTACGCGGACGACGCAGCATATGGCGCCGGTGCAATAAGGACACCATCTTCCAGCAATGCAATTCGCGCGCTGCGATCGAGACCAGACCCACGAATTCCGATATTCGGCCGCAGGCCAAAGCCTTCTTCTTCCTGCACGTAAACGCCGGGAACCGCACGCAGAACCCGCAGGATGTCCGATTGATTAAACGTCGCTAGGTCTTCGGCATCGATGATGTGCGCCGACCCTGGGACGTCGGCGGTATCGGCTGCACGTCCGATAATCGTCACGACATCGATGGGCTCGATCGCGGCCTCCACTGCAGCTTCATTCACGGCTTGCGCCGAAACGAATCCAGGCCATATCGACATGACCGACATAACTATAGCCGCCGAGCCGCGCGCCAAGACCGCCAAATTCATTGCTGTTCCCTCAGACAAACACGCTGTTCAGGCCAAACACTAATCGAAATGAGAATGATTCGCAACTACGTATTTACCCTAATACCACTTTATTTTTCGGCGCAGCGGCTTCCCGAAAGCAGATCTTGGGGGTTAACTAATTGTTTTTATTGATCGATCAGGAGATGTCCACGGACAAGATTGCAGGACTGTGCATTACGATGCAGGGCTTAGTCCCGCAAAAGTCCCGCATGCGAAGGCCGGGTCGACGTCAAGCGGAGTTTGGTCTCGGAAGACTGAGCATCTGGACGCTGGGTGAGAATCACAGTTCGAATGATAAACGCATTCGAATCACGACATCCGTGCCGAGAACCGCGCGGTTAATCTCGCGATTCACCGACGCCCGAATCAGATTATTCGACGGCCGTATCGATTGCCGCGATCCTGCCGAAAAACGATCTTACGAACTGATCGCCGGGCAATGAGTGCTACGTGAGGGGGAGTGTCCCTGTTCGATCATTTCGGTGCCAGCTCCACCACAAGATCGGAGCCTTGCGTTGCGACGTCATGATTCAAGGTCACCGGTTTGTAGCCGGCAGCGTTGATGGTTAGCCGGTGGTTGCCCGGGCCGAGCTGGGTGAAGCGGAAGTTGCCGTGCTCGTCGGCAGCCGCTGAGCGGCGCACCGACGTGCGGATGCCGTTCTGTTGGTTTGCCCATGTGAGACTGATATTGGGAACGGCCACCGGGTGACCGTCCTCGTTCAACACGCGTCCCTGGATTTCATCGTACCCCCAGTCCAACACCACCGTGATCTGCAGTTCGGCATCCGCGGCAAGCTGGATACCGTCGACCGAGTAGTACGGATTCGATTTGGTCTTTAAACGTAGTTCGCCGGCCGGTGCTTGCTCGACCACGAAGTTGCCCACGTCGTCACCGATGACTTGTTGATTGTCATACGAGGTCGCCTTCGTTTGCAGCACCAGGCTGAAATTGGGTACCGCGTTGCCAAACATATTGACCATCTGCCCGCGCAGCACGCCAGTGTCCCTGTCCTCTAATTCAATGTTAAGCGTCAGCCCTTTCTCCGTGACTGCGATATTTCTCTGAAAATAGTCCTGGTAAGTGTCGGCCGCGTTGATGGACAACATATAATCATCGCCCGGTTCAACACCGTGGAATACAAACGTGCCGGCCGCATCCGTTGTCGATCTGTGGTTCTGTCGAACCTTGGCGGACGACAGTTGAATACGCTGACCGGCGACCGGCTCACGGTCGGGACCCTTCACCGTTCCCGATATATCTGCCAACTCGGTGTTCGGGTCTGCTTGCATGACGATGTTCAACTCGAGCACATTAGCGTCAGCCGAGGGATCGGTCGCGAGCTGAACCTCCCGGTCCTGGTAGCCGTCTCGGCTAGCCCGCACCACGACAGCCGTCACCGTGTCCGCGAGCATGACATCGAAGACGTAATGGCCGTCCCTGTTTGTCGTAACGTCCCTGGCATCTGGAAGGTTGGCGCGCACTTGGGCCCTGGCGAGCGGTTTACCCGCGCTTGTCGTCACAATCCCCTGTACGCGAAGGTCCTGATGGCCGGTGACGATGAGATCGGCGAAGTCCACCCCGGCTCGCACCTGAATCCGCGCCCTGGCATAGCGCTCTGTCGCGACGTTGCTGATCTGGTACTCGCCATTGGCAAGGTCCTTGAACGCATAGGCGCCCTCGTAAGAGGTGGTCGCCCGGCGCTGACCTGCGCCGTGGGGGATGGCTTTGCGCCGTCCCTGCTCGAACAGGTGCGTCGCCGTTGCGGTTACCTCGATCCCGGCCACTGGCGAACCTGAGCGTGTAAGCACGCGGCCAGAGATGGCGAGATCGCCCAGCGGCTCTTCGTACCCGGCTTGCTCGGATTCCGTCTGCGCTGTGCCTGGCACAGCCACCGATTCGGAAATCTGGGTTCTGCTGTTTCCATCGGTCACCGCATTCTGTAAATCCGCCGGCTGCTGAGAATTGTCGTTCGCGGGCCCGGGCGTCGTATTGCGCGTGGCTGTTTCGGGCTGGCTGTGTGGGCCGGGGCTTGTCAGCGTGACCGTCTCGTCTTCGATCGCCGGTATTTCGAGGCGACTGCCGTTGGCTGCAGGCTCGTACTGCAGCCACAGGAAAAATAGAAAAGAGACCACAAACACGGACACGCCTATCAGCGGCGTTACCTTGACGAATCCCCTGCGGTGCTTCATTTCATCTACTTTGCCCCGTTAAACGCGAGGCGCCGTTGCGAACCAAGAATCATCATAAAGCAGCTGTGCCGCGTTGTACCATCAGCCAAGAAAAAGCCCGGTCATTTGACCGGGCGCTTCTTTCTTCTTGCCCGTGATCACCGGCCCGGCATCGGCCGCGAACCCAAGGTTACAAGGGCTAGCAAGTCGATCCCCCCGGCCGGAGGCCAAGGGGGATCACAAAGTTAGCAGCAGTTGCAGCCGCTACGGAACGTACACGTAGGTGAAGGTCGCACCGGTCGACGTGACGATGGTTACCGTCAAGCCGTCTGGAGCATCGCCACTGTCGAAGCTCAGCTTCAGCCAGTCCTTACTGCGTGCATCTAAAACCGTTGCAGGAAAGATCGAAGCCTGCAGTATGCACGTGTTATCCATCGTTGGATCGCAACCCGAGATCCCAAGATCGACACCGTCTTGGTACGAAGCGGACTCGAGCATCACAGCCTGGTCGTCCCACTCAACCCGGATGATCTCGATCTCGAGGTCCTCGAAGCTGGTGTTGAAGTACTGGATCTCGACGTCGCCCCTGCGGACACGGTCCCGAGAGACCTCGATCGGCGCGATGTTGATCACATGCACGCTGTCCGAAGCGTCGATCGGATTCGGCGCCAAAGTTCCACCGGCCGGCGTTGCTTCTGCCGACGCGGTGTTCTCGACATCGAACGGGAAGGTCTGAGTGCAGTCCTTGAACAATCCATTGACATTGAACCGCAGAACCTCGTAAGCAATGACGTTCCAATCGGGGTCATCTACGCCCTCAATCGGACCGGTCGCGCCCCAGCCATCGATAAAGGCCTCCGAGCAGGACAGGTGCAACTGGAACCCACCGTCATCTCCTCCGGCGTACGGAACGTTGAAGAAGATGTCCTGGTTAGCTCCGACGACGCTCCATTCTTCAGCGGGTACTTCGACGCGGTTCTCGTCCTCCAATGTTGCTTCGCCGGTTTCGGTCGAACCGTACAGCACGTAGCCGTTGTCGAAGTAGAACACGTAGTTCGCACCGGATGTCTCACCGTTGTCAGCGACCAGTTCTTCATCGAGCGCTACGAACGTGACCGTAACGGTCACCGAATTCCCCGGTGCCAGTGAGCCCACCTCGCAGAGGATGGTCTGGTCATCGTTATCGTTATCGAGATTCGTGCACGAACCTACGCTCGGCGTGACCGAATCGACGACCAAGCGCGGATCGACCGCGTCGGTGATGTCGATGTCGGACAGCGTGACGTTACCGGTGTTGGTGTAGACCAGCGTGAACGTACCCATCTCACCGACACCGACGTCGTCCTCATCGAAGGTCTTGGTCAGAGTGTGAGCCGGGCTCTGAATGACCGGGACCTGCTCGCTGTCGCTGAGCGGATCGGTCTGCACGCTGTCGCCTGTGGCCGTGTTGTCGATGAACCCGTTCAACGTCGGGTTGGTCCCGTTGTTGTCGAGATCGGCAAGCGTGGCTGTGTACATCACCGTCACCGTGCACGACAGAGTTGGCGCCAGGAACGCCGAGCACAACGTATCGACAGTGCCGGTCAAGTCATCGTCAACCGTCACATTCGTCAGATTCGCCGTGCCGTTGTTGGTAACAACGATGTCGTAGGTGATCTTGTCGCCCGCTTGATCGACGCTGGCCCCGCCATTTGACAGGTCCGGATTCGTGATCGAGATGACTTGCTTGTCTACCGCTAACGACGGATTCGGTACCGGCACGTTCACCGGCGAGTCCGAAGGCGGCGTCTGGTCGGTATCACCCGTACCGATGTTGTTGATCATACCGGCCAGCACGTCAGCCACCGTCACCTGGTAGTTCGTCATCAGCACACAGGTGTTGCCCGGCGTCACCAGCGCACAGCTGGTGTTGGCACCGGTCAGGCTGTCGACGACCGTCACGTTGGTCAGGTTGGCCGTGCCCGTGTTGGTCACTGTAATGGTGTAGGTCAGCGTGTCGCCGGCACTCACATCCAGGGAACCGTCTTCATCGACGTTGTTGGTCAGCGCCTTGGCCGTCGTG
>Ga0224508_10000338_pt1 | contig 46990 bp, 25 predicted proteins | sample SF_Jan12_sed_USG_4_FD_170157 | JGI IMG/M metagenome (GOLD analysis project Ga0224508, IMG submission 170157) | Sediment microbial communities from San Francisco Bay, California, United States - SF_Jan12_sed_USGS_21 | ecosystem: Environmental > Aquatic > Marine > Sediment | place: USA... | reverse complement strand
ACGCCCCTTGTTAACACTAAAAGAAAAGGCAGCATTTTTAGCCGAGGCAGCCGATAAAGACTATATTTTATTTTTGGAGCATGATGCGCATCATGAATTGTGCACGCTGCAACACACAGAGAGAGGTGTGCGTCTCAAGCACACACATACATTTAATGAGATTTTTGGTTAATTGGTCTTATTCTTGATGAAATCTTAACAATATCATATACTGGAATATGTCTATTTTTGTCCTCTAAACACAATCCTTAATTTACTTTTATGAAACTAAAATTCTCCCCCACTACCCCATTTTTAACAATTGGATTACTACTTCTTATGGGCTGTGGCAGCACCGCTATCGTAAGTACGCCTGTTGAAAATATAGACGCTGTTCCGCTAAAAGTTGCCGAGCTAACAGAAGCCCAGGAGAAGTCGTGGTCACATGCAGATCTTATAACTGATACCATTCCCGGTATGAGTCTTAATAAAGCATATACAGAGATCATTGGAACTAGAAAAGGGAAGAAAGTAGTAGTAGCTGTCCTGGATTCCGGGATAGATCTGAAACATGAAGATCTGGATGGTGTTTTATGGACTAACACTGGTGAAAGGCCTGGTAATGGCGTTGATGATGATAAAAATGGATTTGTTGATGATATACATGGCTATAATTTCCTTGGGGAATCTTACAATGAGCAATTGGAGATGGCCCGAATCCTTAGGCTCAAATTGGGAGATGCTGCATTACAAGCCAAGGCAAAAACAAAACTAGAAGCCGATTATACAGAAGCTGGCCAGAATAAAACCCAATACGAACAGATCCTTCAAGCCGTTAGTCAATCACATGAAGCGGTAAGTACCTATTTGGGAAAAGCAGACTATACAAAAAAGGAGGTTTCAGCGATTAAAACAGAAGATCCCAATCTCCAACAAAATATTGCTGTTCTACTCCAGATGTTCAATTTTTCCGATTCTATCCCTGATCTGCTTGAAGAAATAAAAGATGGGATAAAACATTTTTCAGATCAGCTGAATTACAATCTCAATGTGAACTTTAGCGGTCGTGATGCCGTAGGCGACAACCCCTATGATCTTATGGATATGGGATATGGTGATGGAAATCCGCAAAACAGGCTTCCAGACGAAGACCATGGAACGCATGTGGCTGGAATTATTGCTGCTGAGCGCAATAATGGGTTGGGTGTAAAGGGTGTGGCTAATAACGCTCAGATCATGAGCATCAGAGCTGTCCCAAATGGCGATGAATATGATAAGGACATAGCGCTAGGCATTCGATATGCTGTGGATAATGGTGCTCGCATTATTAATTGCAGTTTTGGAAAGTCTTTTTCCCCAAATTCAGATTGGGTGCATGAGGCCATTAAATATGCGGCCTCTAAAAATGTGTTGATCGTTCATGCAGCAGGGAACGATGGGTTAAATATCGATGCAGTGGAGAACACCCAATATCCTAATGACTATGGCAATAACCCAGACCAGGAAATATCAGATAATGTCATTGTAGTGGGTTCTCTCACTCAGAATTATGGTTCAGAGATGATCTCATCCTTTTCAAACTATGGTCAAAAAAATGTAGATGTATTTGCTCCGGGATCCGGCATCTATTCCACCATGCCTGGTAATACCTATAAATCCCAGGGTGGCACCTCCATGGCTGCTCCTGCAGTGTCTGGTGTTGCTGCTTTGATCATGTCCTATTATCCAAAGCTTTCTGCCTCCCAGGTAAAAAAGATCATTATGCAATCTGGTTTAAGTTCAAAAAATAGTGTTATTCTAAGCGGTGATCCGAGTAATGCCAAAGGCTTTGGCGAGATATCAAGTTCCGGTCGAATGGTAAATGCATATAATGCTATGATCCTTGCAGATGGTGTAGCTAGGGGCCGTGTCCGTATATAATAAACAGTAAAAGTGAAAAACTTCAAATCTCTTCTCTTACTACTACTCCCATTAGCAGGAGTTTGTCAACACAACTATTGGCAACAACATGTAGCTTATGACATGGATGTAGTCATGGATGTAGAATCCTTTCAGTTTACAGGAGCGCAAAAGCTCATTTATACCAATAATTCTCCGGATACATTAGATCGGGTTTTTTATCATATGTACTTTAATGCATTCCAGCCAAAAAGTGAAATGGATGTGCGTTTACAGCATATCAAAGACCCGGATTCACGGATGTTCGTGGACGGAAAAAGCAGAATTGCTGAACTCAAAGAAAATGAGATCGGATTTCTCAGGGCCACAGCCATGGATCAGGATGGTGCGGTGGTTTCGTTTGAGCTCGAAGGCACTATTATGGTAGTACAATTGGCCAGTTCTTTACTCCCCGGTGGGTCAACAGAACTCAATATGAATTTTAAAGGCCAGGTTCCGCTACAGATCAGGCGTTCAGGGAGGAATAGTAAAGAAGGGGTAGCGCTATCAATGAGCCAGTGGTATCCAAAAATAGCCGAATATGACCATGAGGGGTGGCATGATGACCCCTACATCGCCAGGGAATTTCATGGTGTTTGGGGCGATTTTGATGTCAAGATCACCATTGATAGGGCATATGTGATCGGGGGTACGGGATATCTTCAAAATGCGGAGGAGATCGGGCATGGGTATGCCGAATTAACTAAGAAGGAACTTCGAAAACAGGGGAAAGTACAAACGCTGACATGGCATTTTAAAGCACCCAATGTGCACGACTTTATGTGGGGGGCAGATCCGGATTACCTGCATGATACCCTTCCTATGGAGAACGGACCCGATTTACATTTCTTCTATAAAAACGATCCTGAAATCATTGATAACTGGAAGAATTTACAGCCCAAAACAGCTGAGGCAATGGCGTTTTTCAATACCAATATTGGCCCATATCCCTATAGGCAATTTTCCGTTGTTCAAGGGGGCGATGGGGGTATGGAGTATCCGATGAGCACCTTGATTACGGGTAAAGGAACCTTCGAAGGTTTGGTTAGTGTTATGGTTCATGAAATGGCTCATAGTTGGTTTCATGGTGTCCTGGCAAATAATGAATCCAAACATCCCTGGATGGACGAGGGTTTTACGTCATTTATATCAAGTTTGTGCAAGAATCAGATAATGCAGCGTAATGAGAATTATCCATTTCGTGGGTCGTATGAGGGTTATTTTGGAAATGTCATTTCAGGAAACGAACAACCACAATCAACCCATTCAGATCGCTATGAAATAAATAGCGCATATTCTGCTGCCGCTTATAGTAAAGGGGCTGTTTTCCTGGCACAATTGGGCTATATTATTGGTCAGGAAAACCTGATGAATACAATTAAGAAATACTATCAGGATTTTAAGTTCAAACATCCAACCCCTAATGATTTCAAGCGAACTGCAGAAAGGGTTTCGGGAATGCATTTGGATTGGTACCTGACCGACTGGACACAAACTACGAATACTATAGATTACAGCGTTGCTTCAGTTTCAGCGCATGAAGGCCAGACTAAGATCATATTGGAACGCGAGGGCTTAATGCCTATGCCTATAGATCTGTTAGTCGTCTATCAGGATGGAAGTCGGGAATCTTTTTATCTGCCCTTACGCATGATGCGTGGCGAAAAATCAAATCCGTATCCTCAAATCAATCGAAACGTACTCCCTGATTGGTCGTGGGCTTACCCATCGTATGAGTTTACGATCTCAAGGCCTTTTGAAGGAGTTAAGGCTGTGGTAATAGATCCATCTCAATTAATGGCTGATATAAATCCACAGAATAATTATTGGGTAGTGGATCAACAGTAGTTATTTCTATTTGTACCAGGGGCAATCTTTATACATGTCACTGTTAGCCATTAGTTCCCGATTGTAGATCACCAGATGGTTCTTGTCAATTTTCTTGCTTCTATATCCCAATAAATGAAAGAGGGCTTTAGAGAAAAATCTTGCCACCCTAAGATCTACCATTACTCCTAAACCGCCTTCTTTAGTTCCTCGTATGCCCGGAAGGAGTGTAATCCATTTATGTGCCTTTAGTTTTCTGATCCTTGCAGAAAGACGCAGAGCCCAATTCCCAATTCTTCGAATATAAAAATACCCTTCCTCTCCTTGCTTTTGATAGAGCGGCATAAAGATCAAGGTGTTTTTCGTGGCTTCCTTTTCCTCGCCATTTAAATTGGCTAGCAAGACACCTTTTTTGACCCAGTCAAAATTTTCAAATCCAGGATACATCATAAAGTTGTCACTATCGGTAATAGATTCACGAAATGTTATTTCATAAAAATGTGTGTTCCCTTTTGTGGCATTTTCCAATACCCTGTTTTGTTCTGTAAAAAGGTCTGATGGGGCCTCTTTAAAAACACCGGCCTGTTGTAAACACAACCAGGCCATTGCCTCACTATTTGTTATACTCACAGGATCTGAATGTTTTCCAGACTCAAAACCAATACACACATATCCTTTAGTATTTATGAAGCTCAACAAGGGTCCTTCCAGATATTCCTCGATTCCAAGAATAATCGGTACCGGAAATTGCTGAGCAAATTTTCTGTTAATCAATGCGTCATTTATGGTGATAAAGGGAATGGTGTCTGCAGATGTGGTATGAAAATCAATAAAATAAAAAGGGGGAGCGCTATTTAATAATATTTCTCGCAAGAGATGATAGATCTCAAATGCCTCTGTTTCTTCACTTTTCAGATCGTTCACATTGCCTTCAAATATGCGATCCAGTTCTGGCGGAGTCCATAACCGATTAAGGTCTCGATCAACAAATCTCACTCCTCCTTTAAGCGCCGGAAGGTTTCCGCACAATCCAAATATCTCCCCGTTTACCTGAAATTCGTTTTTTCGTCTTTCCAAAGTATTGAAAAGTCCGTCAAGGGCAGAAACGCCGGAGGGTTCATTCCCGTGAATACCCCCAAAGAAAATTAAAGTGGGGCCTCCTGTGCCTCTCTTTAAATGGCCGATCAATCTTTTTTGCTTGATTTTTTCTGTACGCTTATTAAGTAGGGATGTGTTATAGGTCATTCGAAGTAACTATGCCAATCAACTTTTTGTCATATACAACCGGCAAACAATGAATATTGTTCTCTTTCATCAGCATTTCCGCTTCATCCTTCGGGGTGTAAGGGCCTACCGTAATAAGATCTGAATTCATCAGCTGACTAATTGTTTCCTTTAATTTCTCCGGCGAATTTACACTATCCTTAATATCTGACCATGATAATATTCCTGTTAGATTGGAGTAGTGATCTAAAATTGGAGCATGGTGGACATTTTTCCATTCCATCATTCTCGCCACAAGCTCCGCGCTATCACTTTCCTGGGCGGTAAACATTCTAGTCGTCATAATATCATGAACCTTTTTTCGTGATTCCGGGTTCTTATATTCATTGCCACGCGGTAACTGCCAGGCATCTACGGCATAATGCTTGGTTCTCCTGTCATGCATTGACGCAACAAGGATCCTAAGTGCTTCAGGTGTTTTGTGTGATTTTTTTAATTTTCTTAACGCCTCTATCATCCATCTGGATCCGTTTCTCGATCGGACCCTGTTTTCAATAATTGTAAGATACTTTTCTGCATCTTCAGGAGCCACACCCATTCGGTACAATCCCCTGTAGGCCATTGGCAAGAAATGATCTAATAATATACTTTGACTGCTGATCAAATTACCATCCCAATGAAACTGAGCGCGCATGCCATATCTGGCTGCATTAAAAAAGTTGCTCTTAGCATCTTTGAAATCCATTTTTTCATGGATGTTGTCAAATGACTTTGGTCTGCCCATCATAACCCCTACCCACAACATCATATTCGCAATTTCGTCGCTAGTAGTGGGGCCAGAAGGCATATAGCGATTTTCAATCCGAATATGTGGTTTATCTGAGGTAACACCGTAGCATACCCTGTTCCATTTATAGATTGTGCCGTTGTGCAAGTTTAAAGCCCGAAGTTTAGGAATGGTGCCGTTTTTCAACACTGTAAGGCTATCTGTCTCAAATTTGGAGGTGAGCAAGCTTCTAAAGCTGATCACTGTATTTTTATAAAAGTCGGATACAGAGCCCTGAACCCAATTATTGCCAAAACCAACTCTGGATTCTTTCTCATTAAGCATGTGTGTGCTGGCCCTTGTATCAATACTTTGTGTGAATAACGCAATCCGGGTTTCTTCCCATAGTTCTTTTCCCATCAGCAAAGGAGAATTCGTACACACGGAAAGGATGGGTCCTGAAATAGCTTGCGCCCAGTTGTAGCTGTTTGCGAAATCATCAGGGTCTATTTGTAAGTGCGATTGAAAGCTTGTATTACACCCTTCATACATGATGTTGTCGTGGTGCAGGTTAACCTCATCTACTCCCTTAATGTGCAATTCAATTTTGTCTTGTCTAATATCAATCAGGGCGTCATTTAAAACTTTGTATCGATCAAGTGGCGTCATAGAGTCCGGGCCCAAATTGTCGGGTGTTACCGTTGGAAGAATGCCCGTAAGAATGATTTTCGTGTTGTGCTTATCGGCTACATCTGAAGCCTTCTTAAGTAATCTCCTAAGTTCCTTGTGAAGCTCAGAAAAACATTTGCCTTCAAGCTTTAAAGGGGGCAGGTTGATTTCCAAATTATACACTGTAAGTTCTGAGGTGAAATGCGGATCGTCTATCTCTTTAAGTAAAGCATCTGCGTTCGTGGCTGGTTCCCAATTTTCATTCGTAAGGCAAAATTCCTGTTCGGCGCCTATGTGGATTGGCTCCTTTTCAAACATCCCTTTGTCGAGCATCTCGTCCAATGCCTTTATGTCTGTTAAGAGGTGGTCTATATAAACAACTTTGTCTTGATTAGAGCTTAGCTTTTTTACTTTTAACTCTCCCATACCTGAAGTGATTTTAAGTATATGCAAGGTAAAATCCTTCTCGGCTGTGAAATATGACAATTGTCATGCCTATCGCCCCCAACAGAATATGTAATTTAGCGCCATGCGCCTGAGATTTGGTAAAAATGAGCGACTTAAGAGTCAAAAGCTGCTCCAGTTTGTCTTCGACAATGGACGTGCATTCACTGCCTATCCGTTAAAGCTTATTTATTTGACTGTTCCTGATACCGACATCGCTCATTCCCAAATGGGGGTTATGGTGGGCAAAAAGAAGTTTAAACGCGCCGTTGCCCGTAACCGGATTAAAAGAACGATCCGAGAAGCCTATCGTCTAAATAAGCACTTAATATTTAACAACATAGAGGGAAAGTATGCGTTCTTAATTTTATATATTGGCAATGACCTGCCTACCTTTGAGACCGTTGAAAAAGCTATGGTTTCCCTCTTTGATAAATTAATAACTGTTGAAAAAAATGAAAAAACTGATTCGTAAAAATGTCGTAGTCCCTGTACTTGCGCTTTTTATTTTAGTTGGAGCGAGCAGTTTCAAAAATGACTTTTTTGAGATCGCTAAGCAGATTGAAATATTCACAACCTTATTTAAGGAATTGAATATGAATTATGTGGATGAAACCAATCCTGCTGAATTAATGGATTCTGCCATCAAAAACATGCTGGAAGAGCTTGATCCGTATACTAAATTCTTAAATGAACAAGATGTAGAGGCATATAAGATCAATAATGCCGGGGAGTATTCGGGCATTGGGGCCCTTGTGCGATCTTATGATGATAAGCTATTACTTATTGAGCCCTATAAAGGATATCCGGCAGACAATGCCGGGTTAAAGGCTGGTGATGAGATCTTGAAAATAGGAAACAATACTATTGCTGAATTTAAAGATGATGCCAGTGAGCTTTTGAAAGGTGCAAACAATACTGAGGTTGATATCACATTTTTAAGACAGGGAGAGACTAAAACCGCAACTATAAAACGGGGGGGTATTGAAATTGATGCGGTTCCATTTTATGGAATGGCAGATTCAAAAACCGGGTATATCGTCTTATCAAAATTTAATGCCAAAGCTTCTGCCCAAACAAAAGCGGCCATGATTGATCTAAAAGACCAGGGCGCCGAACAATTGATCCTCGATCTGAGAAATAATCCGGGCGGCTTGTTATCTGAAGCCATAAATGTGACGAATCTATTTATTCCAAAAGGGGAATTGGTGGTTACAACCAAAAGCAAGGTTAAGAAATTCAATAGGGAATACAAGACTAAAAATCAGCCTGTGGATGAAGAAATCCCCTTGGTTGTTTTGGTTAACGGCCGAAGTGCTTCCGCTTCAGAAATCGTTTCCGGGAGTTTACAAGACCTCGACAGGGCAGTCATTATGGGCGCACGAAGTTTTGGTAAAGGTTTGGTGCAGCGGCCGCTCCGTCTTACTTATGGAACCCAACTCAAGGTGACCATTTCACGTTACTACACCGCATCTGGTAGATGTATACAATCTTTGGATTACTGGAATAGAGATGATCAGGGAAAAGCTGTCAGAAACACAAAGTTTGAGAATTTTACTACTCGTAATGGGCGTACTGTTCAAGACGGGGGTGGGGTAATGCCCGATGTAGAAATCCCTGTGCTACAAACAAATGATCTTATTTCTGCCCTGCAAGATGGTCTGGCTGTATTTAATTTTGCAACTGATTACTATTATTCACATGATGTGAAGAGCGTCGATGACTTTACATTCTCTGATAAAGATTATCATGAATTTAAAGCCCATGTATTTCAAAGTGATTTTAGCTTTGATCTTGCCATCGAAGATAAATTGCAAAAAGCCATTCAGGAAGATGAAAATAGTATTTTCAATACTGAAGTCATGGCGCAATATAATGCGTTTTCCACTGCCATTGACGCCAGTAAACGTGCTGCTCTTGACACTTTTACGGGTGAGTTGAAAAAAAGCCTTGAAGACGAGATCATCAAACGCTACTTTTATAGAGAAGGCCTGTACAATTATTACTTGCAGAACGATGTGGCTATTCTTGAAGGCACAAAGTTGCTGTCCGATAATCAAGCGTATAAGAACATTCTAAAATAAGTTACTTTTATGCAGGTCATAAAATTCCTGTATGAGGTATTTCTTATCTGCTATTTCAATTTTGTTGGTGCTGGGTTGTGGGCAGAAGGGTGCAGAGAATATACATTCTTCTCCCTCAGAATCGCTGTCCCGGGCAGATCAAGCCGTGTCTTTGTTAATACTGGGCGTTGCCCAGGATGGCGGCAGGCCGCATATAGATTGTAAAGCCGAGTGTTGTCTTACCCAAAATTTACCAACACCCTCTCAAAACGTCGTTTCTCTGGCCCTTACCGATCCATTACAAAGGCAATATGTGCTCTTTGAAGCCACTCCGGATATTACTGCTCAACTTAGAATGGTGACAGGAATTCTGCCGGGATATTCCGGTTTGCCTTCCGCTGTATTTTTGACCCATGCTCATATCGGCCATTATACCGGGCTTATGTACTTTGGGAAAGAAGCTAAGGGCGCAGATGCTGTTCCGGTATATGCCATGCCGCGAATGTCTGCTTTTCTAAAAAACAATGGGCCTTGGAGTCAATTAACAAGTGAGGAAAATATTAGCCTGTTGCCCTTGGCGGCAGATTCAGTTGTTACTGTAAGAAGTGGTGCCCGCATCACGCCTTTCCTTGTGCCCCACAGGGATGAATATTCTGAAACTGTAGGCTATCATATCGAGGGGCCTAATAAAAAGGCGCTGTTTATTCCTGATATTAATAAATGGGATGTCTGGGATGTGGATATCACCACTTTGATAAATGATGTAGATATGGCATTTCTGGACGGCTCTTTTTATGATGAAATAGAGTTGCCTGGCAGAAATATGGAAGATATACCCCATCCTTTTATAGTAGAGAGTATGGCCTTGTTTGATGTGCTCCCCGCTGAGCAACGAAACAAGATCCACTTTATTCATATGAATCATACAAATCCACTGCTTGACAGTACTTCCATTCAATATCGTGAAGTAATAAATAAGGGGTATGGCATTGCCAGACAAGGTCAACAATTTATACTATAAATAGTAAGGCCAATGAAGAACAGCTAAGCGGCGGGCATCCTAATTCTCTTGGAAATACCATCGCTGTAGTTAAGGCTGACTGGACAAGCCCTCTAACTGCAAAGCTCTTTTTAATTGTTTCTTTTCAGGTGATGCTTTGGTTCGAATGCGTTTGGCAAATGCGATGAAGCGCATAGCGCGGGCAGAAAAGAAATTATTGTTGCCCTACACAGATAGGTTTTTAGACGAGGTTTCCCTGATTGACCAGGCCTCCGCTAAATGGTCTTTGTCGCAGCTTTTCTTATTGTTGAATCCTGATTAGTCTGATGCGCAAGGCAAAAAGGCTTCAAAAGCAGCGGCCATATTGTACTAGTTTTATACTTTTAAGCTTTTAGCAATACAATGAAAATGGATAAAATTCGTGTCCTGGTTGCAGGTTGTGGTCATATGGGTGCCAGTCATGCCAGAGCTTATCAGGCGCATGCTGGTTTTGAAATTGTCGGACTTGTAAGCAGGAGCCCCCAGAGCAGGGATCGGCTTTCTGCCGAACTTGGTGGACTTCCAACTTTTGCCGATTATGAAGAGGCGCTAAAAACAGCAAAACCAGATGCTGTTTCAATTAATACATATCCTGATAGTCACGCTGCCTATGCAAAACTGGCCCTGGAAAACAACTGTCATGTCTTTGTTGAAAAGCCATTGGCTACGACCGTAGAAGAGGCGCAGCTTTTGGTTGATCTCGCTAATTCTAAGAACAAAAAGATCGTTATTGGCTATATCCTCAGAGTACATCCGTCCTGGACCAAATTTGTTGATCTGGCCAAAACCCTGGGTAAACCCCTGGTGATGCGAATGAACCTGAACCAACAAAGCAGTGGTGATAATTGGTTTACCCACAAACAAATAATGCAATCAATGTCTCCTATTGTAGATTGTGGGGTGCATTATGTGGACATGATGTGTTTAATGACGGAAGCAACGCCCGTACGAGTACATGCAATAGGTGCCAGATTAACAGAGGAGGTAGATTCAGAAATGTATAATTACGGGCATTTACATGTTGTCTTCGATGATGGCTCTGTTGGTTGGTACGAAGCTGGCTGGGGGCCTATGATTAGTGAAACAGCATATTTTATTAAAGATGTGATAGGGCCTGAGGGCTGTGTGTCTATTAGCGATAAGCCTCCCGGGGGTACAGATGATGTAGAAGGGCATACCAAAACCGGAGGTCTGCTTCTTCACCATTCCAGCCTGGATTCGAATAATCAATTTGCAAAACAAGATGAATATATCAATACAGACGAAGAGCCAGATCATGATGGGCTCTGCGCCCTCGAACAAGAATATTTCTTTAAGGCAATCGCTGGAGATTTAGATATTAGTCAGCATATGAATGATGCCATCCGAAGTTTGCAAATTGTTTTGGCCGCAGATACTTCCATCCGATCAGGAAAATCTATTGAGATCTAGGATTCTGTATATAACATTTTGATGTGCGGGATTCCGTCTTCCAGATAGAGATCTCCTATTTGTTTGAATCCTAGTTCATTATAGAAATTTTCTAGATATTGCTGGGCCGATACGGCCATGATGTTAGTATTAAAAGAGGTTTTAACAACATCAATAGAGGCTTTCATTATCGTATAGGCCAGTCCTCTTTTTCTATTTTCTTTTGTTACTAACACTCGCCCAATGCAGGCTTCCTTCATATAATCTCCAGCATTAAAAATCCGGGCATAGGCTATTAACTTACCTTCTTCCCTGCCCAAAACATGTAGAGCTTTTTGATCTTTAAAGTCAACATCCTGGTACGGACAATTTTGTTCTACAACAAAAATTTTCGAGCGCACGCTGAGCAGCTCATATAATTCTTCTTTAGTTAATTCTTTAAAGGGTTTTACCGTAATGTCCATCAGTCTTGTACAATCACTTTTTTACTGTCGCATTTACCAAACTCGGGCTGTATGTTAACATGGTTTATTCCAAACTCATTAAAGACTTTTTCCTCAATCTCCTGCAGTATAGTATCAAAAGCCGAAAGGGTAATATCGCGATGAAAATCAATGTGTGCTTCCAGGTGTATTTCTTGTTCGTTCAATTGCCATATATGCACGTGGTGCACATTTTTTACGCCTTCCAAAGAGGATATAGAAACAACGATATCATTTACCTCAATGGTTTCCGGAGTGAAAAGCATGAGCACCTTAGTTGATGCTTTCAATAGATCAAATCCCATATAGATCAAATAAAGGGCAATAATAACCGTGAGTAATGGGTCTATCCAATAGATCTCATAGTATTTCATTAGAATTCCACCTATGAGCACTGCTACAGAGGCCATCATGTCGGTTAATAAATGCAAATAAGCCGACCTCATATTCATATTATAATCTGCACTTGATCGCATCAGCAAGACACTAAAACCATTGACCAGGATAGCAAGAAATGAAAGCCAAATAACAAGCCCCGTTCCTATGACCTGAGGGTCTTTAAATCTATCCACAGCCTCAATGATCAATAATATAGCAACTACAAGTAGTGTTGATGAGTTGACAAACGCAGCGATTATTTCAGCTCTTTTATATCCAAAGGTTCTATTCTTTGAAGCGCTTTTTTTTGATAATCGTGATGCTACATAACTAATTACCAGTGATAATACATCGCTAAAATTATGGAGGGCGTCAGATAGTAGTGCCAGACTACCAGAAATAAAACCACCAATAACCTGCGCAATAGTGATAATGGAGTTGAGAACAATAGACCAAAGTAGTGGCCTTTCTGTCTCAGGGTAGTGATGGGAATGCGATTGATCATGCTTATGCATGCCAAAACTTTTTAGTTAATTCAACAATACAGTTTATGATCATCCCGCAGTGCATGGGATCTTATTCACCCTTCGTTCATGTCTGCCCCCTTCAAATGCTGTATCCAAAAATACAGAGACCATGTCCAATGCCTGGGAAAGTGAAATAAAGCGAGCTGGTAAACTCAATACATTAGCGTTGTTGTGCTCCCTGGCGAGGTGCACCAATTCCTTATTCCAGCAGAGAGCAGCCCTTATGTCCTGATGCTTATTTGCAGTCATTGCAGCTCCATTCCCGCTTCCGCATATAATTATGCCGTAATCGGCTCTGCCATTGACAACATCTTTTGCGACCGGGTGAATGAAATCCGGATAATCTACACTCTCCATATTATCCGTACCATGATTAATTGCGTCTATACCTTTTGATCTCAACAGCCCTATGATCGCTAATTTATAATCAGTTCCTGCGTGATCATTCCCAATAGCTATTTTCATTGTCCTTAATTTTGTTTTTATAAAGGTACAAAGAGCCCTGTAAAGGAGTAAAACAGCTAATGTTAACTTAGAATTCTAAAAATTATCTATCCATCAGAGAATCAATTGAATAAAGAAATATTCAATTGTTTAAAACTTTTTAATTACCCACAACAATTAAATTTTGAATATCTAATACTGCGTCGCATTATAAAAAAAGAATGTAATTACAGAACAATGTTATAAGTACTTACACATATTCCATCACCAATTTCATCTGCGGTCTTCAACAGGAGTTTAGTAACTATTTATTAAAAAACATGTGTGGATTGTACTATTAACAGATGTGCATAAAGAAACTAACGTTCTGAATTTGAGTAGTCTCTATTCTTAATAGTTTGTGGAAAAAGTACCCAGCATGTCAATAACAAGGATGTGCTTAAAATTTTATACCTGCTATTAACACCCCATCATAAGCTAAAATTATATGTAATTAAAATATATATTTAATAATTGTACTGTTGATAGTTTACAATTAGCTCTTATGTCATGGTCCTTATATTAATTGTAAATTTGCCGGATATTTTACTCCTAATGCCGAAAAAGAAAACGCGGGCAAGAAATCACCGGAAGAACGAGATTACCAAAGGCATTTTTACCATTCTCGAACAATCCCCTGACAAAACCTTCAACTACAAACAAATAGCCTCTAAGCTATCGATTCGAGATACAGAAGGTAGAAATATCCTTATTAAACGGCTTGAAGAACTGGCAGCTAAAAAAAGGATTAAAGAATTAGACAGATCAAAATATCAGGCTAATGAGCGGATTTCACATTATGAAGGACGGATAGATATTGCTTTACGCGGAAATGCCTATGTAGTTGTAGATGGTCTTGAAGAGGATGTAATAGTACCCTTTTCAAAACTAAATAAAGCCTTTCATAGAGACACTGTTAAAGTCTATGTATATCCCAGAGCACGTTCTAAGCGTATGGAGGGGGAGGTAGTTAGTATCGTTAAAAGAGCCCGCAAGTCGCATGTTGGATTAATTGATATTCATGATAATTTTGGATTTGTACGCCCTACAGATTCCAGAATGTATACAGATATTTTTATTCCCAGGGAGTATTTGGGGCCTGCACAAAGTGGAGATAAAGTAGTTGTGGAAATTACTTCATGGCCGGATGATGCGGATTCCCCTATTGGCCAGGTTATAGATGTGTTGGGTAAACCCGGAGAACACCACACCGAGATCCATGCTATCCTTGCGGATTATGGCTTACCCTATAAATTTCCTGAGGAAGTTGAAGCTTTTGCCAATTCTCTTGACACCCGGATCAAGGATGAAGAAATAAAGAAAAGAAAAGATCTTAGAGAAGTACTTACGTTTACGATAGATCCAAAAGATGCCAAGGATTTTGATGATGCTTTATCTTTTCGGGTTTTAGAAAATGGTTTCTACGAGATTGGAATTCATATAGCCGATGTATCTCACTATGTCACACCCGGAAGTATTCTGGACGAAGAGGCCTATGAAAGAGCAACATCTGTATATCTTGTAGACAGAGTCGTTCCTATGTTACCGGAAGTCCTGTCAAATGGGGCGTGTAGTCTAAGGCCAAATGAAGACAAGTACACCTTTTCGGCAATTTTTCAAGTGGATGAAAAAGCCCATGTACACCATCAGTGGTTTGGCAGAACAGTGACTCACTCCAACGAGCGTTTTGCATATGAAGAAGCGCAGCATGTTATTGAAACTAAAAAAGATATTATCCCGGCGGATATATCCATAAGAGATACGAGCTACACTATTGGGGTAGATGTAAAACAGGCCATCTTAAAACTAAATGAACTGTCGCTTATTATGCGCCAAAACCGCATGGCAAGTGGGGCAATAACATTCGATAAAATTGAAGTAAAATTCAATTTAGATGAGGGCAATAACCCTGTTTCAGTTTTCTTTAAGGAAGGTAAGGAAGCGAACAACTTAATAGAAGAGTTTATGTTGTTGGCCAATAGATCAGTGGCTGCATATATTGGCAAGCAACAACCCAAAAAGGAGTTTATATATAGAATTCATGACGATCCGGATGAAGATAAATTAATGGCGCTTCAAGGTATTATCAGCAGATTTGGACATAAGATTAATTTTAAGAACAAGCAGACCATCTCCAGCTCCTTAAATCAACTTCTTGAAGATGTCAAAGGAAAGAGGGAACAGAACCTGGTAGATACCTTGGCCATTCGTAGCATGAGCAAGGCAATTTACACCACTGAGAATATTGGTCATTATGGATTGGCTTTTGATTATTATACTCATTTTACATCGCCGATAAGACGCTATCCAGATGTCATAGTACATCGACTTCTGCAGCATTATTTGGATGGAGGTAAAAGCGTTAGAGCCAAGGAGTATGAAGAAAAATGCAAACATTCTTCAGACATGGAATATCTAGCTTCGAGTGCGGAACGGGATTCAACAAAGTATATGCAAATTAAATTTATGCAGGACCGCGTAAATGAGATATTTAAAGGGGTTATTACTGGTGTTACCGAATGGGGAATGTATGTAGAGATCATAGACAATAAGTGTGAAGGCATGATCAGGATTAGGGATTTAAAGGATGATTATTATACCTTTGATGAAAGACAATATGCTTTAGTAGGGGAGCGCACTAGACAAACGTACCAGTTAGGAGACGAGGTTGAAGTGCGTGTAAAGGACACAGACCTTGTAAAACGACATCTTGATTTTGAATTAGCAAGAAGTTGATTTACAGCTAGTTATCCAATCGATAAACAAAAGCGTAAAACAATGAAGCGGATATTCTTATTTATGATGCTGATAGCAACTCTTCCCCAGCTTGCTGCACAGGATTCTTCTATCACAATGACCTTATCGGATTTTGAAGAAATAAAGGCATTTGACGGCCTTTCGATAAACCTTATTCCGTCAAATGAAAATAAGGCAGTCATCACAGGAGCAAATATCCGTAAGGTTGCTATAGTCAATAATGATGGCGTACTGAAATTACGCATGCAAGTTGACAAACTATTCAGCGGTTATAGAACATTCATCGACCTGCATTACTCAGGCACCCTGATGGTAATAGATGTTAACGAAGATGCCCGAATCACTTCAAAAGAAACGATAACACAAGAAGTTCTGGAGTTAAGAGCACAAGAGGGAGGTGAGATTCTGCTCGTAGCTGAAGTTGAGCAAATGCTTATTAAATCAGTAACGGGCGGTGTCATCACAGCTCAGGGTATTGCAGATAATCAGGATGTGATCATTAATACCGGGGGTGTTTATGAAGGAAAGGAAATGCGCACAAAATTTACTACAGTAAATGTAAATGCAGGCTCAAGTGCGGAAATTTATGCCAGCACCTATGTGCAGGCTACAGTAAAGGCGGGGGGCGAAGTGTTAGTCTATGGTGACCCTGATCGCATGGAAGAAAAAACCGTTTTTGGGGGAAAGATCAAACGAATGAATTAATCCTATGTTTGAAGATATACAGGCGGCTATCCCATTAGGCATCCTAATGAGCTTTATGATCGGACCTGTGTTCTTTGTCCTCCTTGAAACAAGTGCAACTAAAGGTTTTCGTGCCGGGGTATTCTTTGACCTCGGCGTTATTTTAGCCGACATATTCTTTCTATTGATAGCATATTTCAGTAGTTATCAACTATTAGAAAACCTGAGTAATTTACCCGGCCTTTATGTTTTCGGCGGCTTGATCTTATTAGTGTATGGCCTTATAACATTTTTCAGCAAAGCATTTATTCGTGGAAACCCTGATTTAAAACCCAGAAAAGGAGGTTACCTCAGCCTTTTTATCAAGGGATTCCTGCTGAATTTCATAAACGTTGGTGTTTTAATGTTTTGGCTTGGTGTTATAATTGTTGTTGGCCCAAGCGTGGATAACGATCCCAAGCGGATGATGGTGTTTTTCGGCTCTATGTTGGGGGCGTTTTTTATTACGGATTTAGTTAAAATAGTACTAGCCAAGCAGTTAAGAAAAAAATTAACCATGGAACGGATCCGAAGGGTTAAAAAGATATTGGGCATTGTACTTGTGATCTGTGGAGCCGTGCTTATTGTTAAGGGATTCTTGCCCAAAGATCAATTAAACCTTGAAAAAGGCATTGAATTACTTCAGGAGGAAACTAAAAAGGAAACAGAATAGCAAACCCTTTCGGGATGAAAGGGTTTGCTGAGGCATCGAGCGGATTCGAACCGCTGTACAAGCTTTTGCAGAGCTGTGCCTAGCCACTCGGCCACGATGCCAAATCAGGATGTAAAAATACGCCTTTTTATGTCATCTTAAAACGAAGATCATCGGGATTTAGTCAGCGTCACACTTACTGATGCCACATCACCCATTATAGGCGGATTAACTTTAGCAACCGTAGCGGTTGCGCTTTCCAATTGCAATAATTCTTTAAAAAGTCTCTTTAAAATTCTACCAGCTACATGTTCCAGTAAATCGGAAGGAATTTTCATTTCTTCCTGTACGATGCGATGGACTTGCACATAATCTAATGTATCAAGAAGGCGATCGGTATTTGATGCGCTTTGAAGATCGGCGCTAAGACTGACATCAACAGTATATTCACTGCCAATTTTTCGCTCTTCTTTAAGACAGCCATGAAAGGCGTATAATTGAATAGTATGTAATCGGATTGTGCCCAAAGCAGTTACATTTTCAGGCAAACTTAGAATAAACCAGGGAATATCTAGTATGTGCAGCGACAATTACTAAGCCCCTGAAAAAGATCGACCCCCAAAGTAACCACGTGGGTACCTGTGCTATATCCCAGGATCTCATTTAAAATGATCTGGTAAGAATAACCAAAATAGAAATTGCTCTTTTTCAAACCAATGATCGGCGCTATATAAAGCGGATTTCCAATTTGGTCATTAAGAAAACGATACGTCACTCCGGCATAGTAGTAATCTTCAAAGTCGTAATACCGGAACTTAGTATTCAAGTCGGTTACAGAGCGCCCATCACTTTCAAACCATTGAAAGAAAACAGACGGCTCTATCTCTAAGCGACTGTTTTTATTTTTAGTATACCTATATCCGGTATACACATAATAATTACGCAAACGATTTGGCTCAAAAACCGGGTTGAATTTGGTCAGGTCTTTATCCAATAAGTTAGAGGCGTTGACACTGAAATAAAATTTATTCAACCTGTATAATACCCCAACATCAAAGTTGTGGTTTGTAGTAGCCCGATCATCAGTCACGCTTGGATCAGGACTATCAAAGTTTTGAATATCGATCCGAAACTGGTTAAAATTATAAGACAGCCCAAACGACAAGAACTCATCCTCATACCTATCGAGCGTCAGGTGATGCGCAAAAGATATGCGGGCACCACGTTGTTTCGTCTCCCCGTTACTATCATTATACATGAGCATCCCCAGCCCTGATTTGTTTCCAAGCCGCGCATCGGCGGCCAGCGATTGAGTATCCGGCGCATCTTCTATCCCCACCCATTGTGTCAGGCCGTTTACACGCACCTTGATATGGTCTCCGATCCCGGAATAGGTAGGAGACATCACAAAGGGGTTATCTGCCAAATACTGAGACAATTGTGGAAGCGTAAGCTCCTGCGAGTGCCCCGCCAAACACCCTAATGCCAATATGAATGTTACAATTGAATTCCGCATGGTCTCGATTTGGTTATTTGTTATCTATAGAGTGTAAAATGGCCGACAAATTCTCTTTCATCGTTTTCTCCCCGAAGCTTGATCACATACCAATAATCCCCGGTTGGAAGCTCTTTTCCGCTATAGGTTCCATCCCATTCAGCGGTATCATACCCCATCCTATAGACCTCTCTACCATAACGATCAAAAATTAGCGTTAGTATTTGTGGCCAGCCCTCACGATTATCCGGAGCCCAGGTATCATTAAGCCCATCACCGTCTGGGGTGAAGTAATTCGGGATCTCAATATCAATGAACTCCATAGCGATCTGTGCTTCCACAATACAGCCGATAGAATCTTCTACCTGAACCGTGAATGTGTCTGTTCGATTGATATGATAGGTATTATCTGACCCATTGTTATATCCATCGAAAAAGTATGTATATCCAGGCGTACCTCCATCGGCAATAGCGGTGATCTCATTCAGATTAATTTGCTCCAACACCAGGGTCAATGGTTCATACCCGTCAATAGTAAAATCTATAGTTTGCATGCACCCATTCGCATGAGCTACGGTCACAAAATGATCTCCGGCGGGGATATTTCTGAAATCAGGATTCAATTGCAGGGCTGCTGGATCTGTAGTATCCAGAGCATACATTACTGAGCCCAGAACAGAATCGTCCTCGAACGTAATATTGATATAGTTATCAGGAAGATCTGATGTACACACGTATACCGGTTCGACTAGAGCATTCAGGTCTACACCTTCGTCAACCTCAACTATTACATTGGCGTCACAACCTGCAGCATCACGCACAAAGATGACGTAAGTGCCACCGGCCAATCCACCAAAGTCGAATTGATTCTGTACAAAATCAGCATCATCATTGGAATTAAATGCCGTACTGTATGGAGCCGTACCCCCTGATACACTTATTGTGATACTTGCTCCAAAATCTCCAACACAAACTTCCGGCGTTGAAGAATAGGTAATATCTATGGGCGCAGGTTCGGAAATAGTAAACTGAAATGGTATAAAACAACCATTTTCATCCTGGGCAATGACATCGTATACACCCGGCTCAAGATCCGTAAAGACATTAACATCATCAAACTGATTCAAGTTAGGCGTAATAGCATAAAGGATTGATCCTGTGCCACCCGACACTTCCACGGTAATAGTTCCATCATTTTCACCCTGACAGGTGACATCTGTAAATTCTTGCAGGTCTATTTGAAGCGGCCCCGGTTCTGTAATAATGATCTCAGGCGTAACTTCAACACAGTCCTGACTAGTTACTCTGATCCAATAACTTCCCACTGGCAGATTATTAAACTCACCTCCTGCTTGTGGTCCACTGATAAGTGTTGTTAATGTAGCATCGGTAAATAACTCATAGAAATAATTACCTAAACCACCGGTTGCTTCTGCAATTAAGGTAGCTGTAGATTCACCGGTACAGTTGATGATCGCTGCGCTATCATCTATTTCTATTGCCAATGGCGGTACCGCTTCTACAGATACTTGATTGGATATATTGGCAACACAACCGAAGCTATCGCGCACATAGTATTGATAAATACCGGGATTCACAGTAAAGGTGTGGTTATTACCACCAGACATGGGACTAAAGGCAATTCCATCCAAACTGTATTCGTAAGGAGAAGCTCCTCCGCTTGCTGTCAGCTCGATCTGTGCCTGATTAGTACAAGTCATTGGAGACAGCTCGATAAGCGAGGCCATAACCTCAGTAGGCTCTGTAACGGTCACTTGGACAGTTTCGACATCGCAGTTCCATCCGTCTGAAACTGTGATGCTGTAGATCCCGGCACCAATATTATTGAACACAGGACTGATCTGTCCTCCGCTGGTAATTACAATGGTTGTACCGGCATTATCATAATAATTTAACTGGTACTGGTAAGTGCCCTGTCCGCCTACTACATTGATTGCCGTGAGGGTTGCATTGGTATCACCGTAGCATGTCAGACTCAATGGCGCACCAGTAATATCGGCCGTTATTGGCGCCGGCTGAACAAGGGTGATAGCATCATTGATGACGCACCCGTTGGCATCAGTGATGTCTACAGTAAAGTTACCTGCAGAAAGCCCTGTAAACACAAAGCTATTTACGTTTGTGGCATTATAAACCTGGGCTGTTGTCGTATTGGTCAGTACGATCGCATAGGGACTATAGCCACCTTCAGGATCCACAAGGATCTCGCCCTGGTCGTTCGTGCATGTCACATTGGCAACTTCCGATATGGAAGCTGATAATGGCATATCCGGTGAGATGATAGTAACAATATTGGAATCTTCAATGCAGAATGGCTGTGCTGTTTCGGTCACCCGGACAAAATAATTTCCTCCGGATAAACCACTGATCACTAACGGATTCGCCGCAGTATTTCCTGAGCCCGTAACACCTGTAGAAGGACCGGCCTGGGTGTATATTTCGTAATCATAGGTCCCCGAAAAACCGGTAACATCTATGGACAGCTCACCATTTGTATCACCAAAGCATGTCACAGGGGTTACAGCCTGAGTGACGACATCGATCAAGTCGTACGGAGCGATTTCATATGGGGACGTGTCTACGTAACATCCTGTATTAGTATCCGTTACGCGGAACACATATGAACCTACTACCGTGAGATCAAAAGTAGCCGTAGTATTGGTAGGTGTACTGGTAAGAGTTCCATTAGGATTACCTATTGGTAATAATTCGTAGGTATAGGTATTCGCCGGGTTCCCATCATCAGTTACAGTGAGCAAGACCTCTTCAGGGTTTACACAGCTGATCGCGGTATTTTGTGTAACTGCAACGGTAAATGCGTTTATTGGATCTATCGTTACATTATCTGTGGCCGTACAGCCGTTGGCGTCACGAACAGTAACCGTAATATTTTGTACGGCGCCTGTATCGCTTACCTGGAATGTGTTAGACGTTACGAAATTCACGCCGTCTATACTATACATGTAAGGCGTTGTACCATCTGCGGCTGTTGCCGTTATAGCAGACTGGGCAACTGAGTTATCTGCAGCACAGGCAAATGCTGTAGCAGCAGCAGAAACCGTTAACACATTCGGCTCTGTGATTACGACTATTTGTGTATCCGAACAGTTTCTCGCAGAAGTTACGGTAACATTGTACGATTCCGGAGCAAGACCCGTAAAGATCGGACTGCTTTGTACTATTGGCGGATTTATACCGTCATCTATGGTATAGCTGTAAGGCGGATTGTTATTGGAAGGATCCAATAATATCTCGATCACACCATCTGCAGCTCCATTACAGGTTACATCCTGATGTGTTGTAGTGAATACCACAGGCGCAGGCATTTCTAGCGTGACCGCTATCTGTGCGCTACATCCAGAACCTACTGTATCATAAACAATAGCTGTATACGAATCAGGACCAAGACCTGAGAACGTATTCGAAGCTTGTGGTATGCCGCCGATAACACTTGTGCTCGTGCCATCGAGCAGATCATATTCATATCCCCCGGAACCTCCTGAAGCCGTAATCACGATCTCTCCATCGTTCACACTACAGGAAGGCTGGATCGTGGGCTCTGCCGTTAAACCTAGGGGCTCAAGTATTGTTATGGTGTCTGTTGCAGTACAACCGTTGACATCGCGTACCGTAACGGTATATGTTCCAGCCGCAGAAACAGTAATGGTTGGGCTGGACTGGTAGCCGGCTCCAGCAGAATATTCTAAAGGAGCCACTCCTGTACCTACAACTGTGAACGTATAGGAAGTGCCATTAGAGGTACACTGATCGGTAGCGAAGGCTGGTGCAGCAACTGTTGGCATCGGATCTTCGTCAACAGTGACTGTAATAAAGGTTGTACACCCATTGGTGTCTTGGGTATATACGTCATAGTCTGCAGGATATACAGCCGGACTTAATGTGGCGGTATTTGACGGACCATAGTCACCAGCAGCGGGAATATTCCCCGTGGGCATAAAAGCATAGGTATAGCCCGGCGTACCACCACTGGCCTGTACAGTTACGATAGCCCCACTATTACAATTGGCATTCATATTATTTGTCTCAACCAGGGCTACTGCCATGGCCGGAGAACCTATTGTTATAGTATTCGTGGTATCATCACAAAAGGGCGTATCTGTAGCAATCACTTCCACATAGAAATTACCTGCAGGAAGACCGGATATGGTCAATGGATTCACCGCAGTATTTGCGGCGATCACTCCTGTAATAGGAGCAGCCGTGTCATCAAATACCTGGTAGGTATAGTTGCCGGCATAATTATTTACTTGCAAGCTCAGCTCCCCATCCGAATCACCGAAGCAGGTGACAGGGGTCGTTGCTGTGGCAATAGCCTCGATCAGATCGTATGGCGCAATCGTATACGGAGATGAAGTAAAATAACATCCGGTGATATTATCTGTTACCTGGAACGTATAGTCCCCTGGCGATGAAAGGTTGAAGTCTGCTGTAAAGATTCCTGGTCCGGGACTTATGGTTGCAACCGTTCCAAGAGGGAGGAGGTCAAAGTCGAAATCTCCGGAACCTCCGGTAACTGTTACCCGAATGGTTTCGTCATTTGTGCATGTGATGGCGGTGATCTGGCTCACCGAAACATCCGTTATTGTTGGGAGTGGGTTGATAGTCACGTTATCGGTGGCCGTACACCCATTGTTATCGCGAATGGTTACAGTGATATTCTGAACCACGCCTGTGTCATTTATATCAAACGTATTGGAGCTTAAAAAGTTTACCCCATCTATACTGAATTGGTATCCCGGTGTGCCATCGGCACCCACCGCTGTGATTACAGCCTGGTTTACGGTGTTATCAGGATTACAGGCAAAATCTGTAGCTGTGGCTGTTACAGCCACAGGTAGTGGTTCGGTAATAGTAACCGATTGCCTGTCTTCACAGAGTCTGCTTGAACGAACCAATACTTCATAATCTCCAGCGGCAAGGCCGGTAAATGTATCGTTGGCTTGGGGACCGGCAAGCAGGATAAGCCCGGTGCTGTCATAAAGTTCATACACATAAGGCGGGTTAGTCATTCCCGGGTCCAGGATGGCTGTTACGGAGCCATCAGCACCACCGGCGCAAGAAACATTAGTCTGGGATGTGGTGAATGTGACCGCTTGTGGAGCCTCGAGAGTTACTGTGGTGGTAGCGCTACACCCAATTGCAACACTGTCATAAATAAAGGCATCGTAAGTTCCCGGAGCCAGTCCGGTAAACAATGGTGCTGCCTGCGGCCCTCCAGCGACACTAACAGCGCCAAGGAAGAGTTCATATGTATAGAATCCAGAACCTCCATATGCCGTAATAAGCACTTGGCCGTCAGATCCAAGACATGTAGGCTGGGTTTGTGCATCTGCAGTTATTGAAGAAGGAGGATATATATCCACGTTCTCAGAGTCAATACACGTATTGGCATCGCGAACTGCAATTGAATATGAACCAGAATTTAGACCGGTTATGTCATAAAAATCACCTGCATTAGTTAGCGTGGTGGATTGATAAGCTCCACCGTTAATACTTACCATATATGGACCTATACCAGCTACGTCCAATGTAACACGAATCTCAAAATTTCCTTCTGTAGCCGTACATTGATTGACGGTCAACGATATATCCGGTGACGGATCCATTGCTATTGCCACATCTAAAGGAGGTGTAGTACACCCATTTGCATCCCGGGCATATACATCCCAATTGAGGTTCACGGCCGGATCGAGCTCCGCATAATTACTGGCTGTAAAATCCCCAGCAACCGGAGCTACTGCATCTTGAACGAAAGCGTAAGTAAGAGCGCCTGTGCCTCCTGTGGCCAGCACAGTTACCTGAGCATCTTCATTACAATTGGCATTGTTGTTATCTACAAGCGATAGGGTTATGCCTGTAGGTTCTAATATTCGGAAATTAAATGTATTTGAGCAGAAAGGAGCTGTTACTTCCTCAAAGAACAACACATAATCTCCCGGTGGTATATTGTTTATTGTGACTACCGGTGTTGGCGTGGGTCCACCTGCAGGCTGATTTACGGTTCCTGTGTAAGCGGGACCAAGTGGATTATTCGTCAATGATTCCAGGATGCTGTAGTTAATATCTGTAACACCTGGATCAAAATTTTCTATCTGAAATGTAATAGACCCATCGGTATCTCCATTACAAGTGACATCGGTTATGGCAGGTGTGGCAACTACATCAATTGCAGAAAGGGCTGGAATGGTCTCTTCTACATAGCTGGTGCACATGGTTACGTTATCAATTACCTCGAAAATGTAAGTCTGACCGGAATTCAAACCGGTAAAGGTAGCTGTCTCTTCCAGCGGCCCTGGGCCTGGCACCTCGGTGGCAGGTCCTGTACCTGTGCCGTATATCGTGAAAGTATAATCGCCGGATCCACCGTCAGAAGATAGCTCCACGGTACCTCCTGTTGGACAGTCGACAATAACTGTCGAGTTGACCGAGAGGTAAGGATTGGCTCGTACGCGGACAGGGTTTTCATAATATTCGCAACCATTCGCATCGATGATGCGCACATAATAATCCCCAAATCCAAGCCCGTCAAAGGTTACGGAAGTTGCCGGAGTTCCAACAATTGGATTAGGACCTGTGGTTGCAACAATATTGTTCAAATTATCATAGAGTGTATAGGTAAAATTGGGCACACCACCACTGGTGATATTGATATCAATCCTGCCCGGGACATCACCTACTCCTACTCCACCACAAGAAACATCTGTGGGGACGATATTGGCATCAAAGAGCGCTGGATCTGTCAAAATAGCTGAATCACTATAGGTACATTCTTTAGCATCCTGAACGGTATAATTGTACGTGCCGGCTACAAGCCCGGTATAGACGGTTTGAGCTGTGAAGGGTGAACCATCAAAGCTTATCAGATATGGCGGTTCTCCGAAGTTGGGATCTACATTGATTTCCACAATGCCATTGGCATCCCCATTGCAGGTAGGATCTGTGATAGTTGCGGTTGCTACCGGATTAACGTCAGGGGTAACGGTTATTATGTTTGATTCCCCGACACAACCCTGAGAATCGGTTACGCGGAATTGGTATGATCCCGCAGTTAAGGTAGTATAAGGGAAGCCACCAGCATAGGGCACATATCCTGCGCCATTGACATCTATTTCATAGGTATAGGGACTATATCCCCCATTGGTTGTCAGGTTAATTACCGCATCAGGTGATACGGTACAGTCTAGATCTTTTGTAAGCACAGCAACAACAGTAAGTTCAGGTTCAATCGTCAACGCTACTGTATCCGAACAGCCGTTGCTGTCCAGAACTGTAAAGGTGTAATTTCCAGGAATTAGGCCGTTAAACGTATTGGATGTTTGCGTAGGCCCACCATTAATTTGGTAGAAATAGGGAGCCAATCCTCCAGTTGCGCCGACCACAACGTCGGCCAGGTCTGTTGAAGAATAACACAGATCTGAAGCCGGGTCGATGCTGGCTACTGGATTAGCCGGATTAACAATGTCAAAGGTGTCACTGACCGTACATCCTCCGCCATCGGTAACGCGGATCGTATATGTACCCAACTGATTGAGTCCTGTAAAAATAGCACTGGCTTGTGGCCCCAGTATTGTTGTATCTGGTTGCTCTATTTCATATGTATAGCCTCCCCAACCATCTGTGGCATTGATCGTTACGGAAGCATCGGCTACACAGGTGAGTGGGGTAGCCGTGAAAGTAAAGGCAAGTGGAGTTGCAGGTTCACTGATTGTTACCGCATCAGTTGCCGTACAACTGGTAGTCTCGTCGGTGACAACAACGGTATAATTACCTGCAACCAGACCTGTTAAGTTGATCACAGCTGCAGATTGCCCGGTAACTGCTGGGCCTCCATTCACTGTATAGGCGTAGGTTGTGGCAAATCCATTAACGGCAAAATCGGCGGCACCGTCTGCATCACCCACACAACTGACATTGTTGACAAGGGAGCCTCCTACACTAATCAAACTAACCGGAATTATTGTATATGCTTCGTCATAGGAGCACCCATTTGCATCGGTAGCCCGGAATGTATAGGTATCCGGGGCAAGGCCGGTGAATATATTGTTATTGCCATTATTGATTGGGGCAGGCGCAATGATCTCATATGTAATAGCACCTACTCCATCGGTTACTGTTAATGTAACATCTGAGGTCTGTGCAGGACAATTAGGAGCGGTTGCGGTAAAAGCAATATCTGTGGGCGGATCTAGCGCTGGAATGCTAACCGGGGCTGTCACAAAAATGCAGCCGTTGCTGTCCATGATGCTTATGGTATATATACCATCTGTAAGTCCGCTAAAAGTATCTGAAGCGCCAAAAGTGACACCATCAATACTATAGGTATAACCCGGAGTTCCTCCGGCTACATTTTGCGATTGTATCTCTCCGTTTTGCAGGCAGGTATAGGCCTGGGTAATAACGGCATCCCCACTAATAGCAGTAGGTTCCGTTAAGGTAACGGTATTGGTGAAGGTACAATTCTTGCTATCGCGTACGCTATAGGAATAGGTTCCTGCAGGCAAAGCTGAATAGAATGTCTGTGGAGAAAATCCAGAACCATCAAAGCTCACTTCATAAGGAGCTGTTCCAAAGTTTGTATCAATGATGATATCCACACTTCCGTCAGTAGCGCTGTTGCAAGATGGATCTACGATGGTTTCCGCGGCAACAGGGTTAGTGATGGGTTCTACAAACACAGTTGTTTCTGCGGTACATCCTTCAGAATCTGTTATTGTAAATACGAAAGTACCGTCAGTTGCCGTAGTGTATGTAAAAGTGTTGCCTACAACAGCAATACTGGCCCCTCCATTCACTTCATATGTGTAAGGTGCATATCCATTGGATATGGTCACATCGATAACGGCATCCGGTGAAGCCGTACAATCCAATTCTTTTGTCAGGACGCCAGTTGCTGTGAGCTGTTGCTCAATTACAACGATATTCGATGTCCCAGTACACCCATATATATCTGTAACAATCACTGAATAAGAACCAGGGGAAAGCCCCGCGAATATGTTGGAAACCTGTCCCGGTCCACCATTCAGGCTATATGAGTATGGAGGAACGCCCCCACCTGCAGCGGCAGTAAGGCTAACACCTCCGGGTGCCGAATAGCAAAGATCTGTAGTTGCCGCAAGAGTTACTGTTGGGTTCGATGGTGCACTTAAACTAAATGTATCTGTTACGGTACAACCCCCGCCATCGGTAACGCTTATGGTATAATTTCCTGCCTGCGTCAGGCCACCAAAGACGTTGCTTCCCTGTGGACCTAATACTGTTGTGTCTGGTTGCTCAAGTTCATAAGTATAGCTTCCCCAGCCATCGGTTGCGTTTATGGTAACCGAGCCATCCGAAGCACAGCTTATTGGCGATACGTTATATGTAAATGCTAAAGCTGCGGTAGGCTCACTAACGGTCACTGCATCGGTTGATATACAATTTAGAGTCTCATCAGTGACAACAATAGTATACGTTCCTGCGGCTAGACCGGTAAGATTGATTGTTGAGGCAGATTGCCCTGTAATGGCTGCCCCGCCGTTGATGGTATAGGAATAAGTGGATGCAAAATCAGCCACGTTGAAATCAACGGCCCCATCGGCCATCCCGAAGCAACTTACATTGCTAACAAGGCTTCCTGCCACATTAATTTTTGGGATTGCATTTATGGTAAAGTTTTCGTCATAGGCACATCCAGTGGCATCAGTGACTTCTACAGTGTAAGTTCCTGGAGGCAAGTCGTCAAATGTGGCCTGGCTTCCTGAGGTTGATGAGGCAGGTATGACCGCAGGTGCTATGATCTCAAAAGTAAAAGGAGCAATACCATTAAGCACGTCAGCAGTTAGATCTGAAGTTTCATCCGGACAGGTGACTGGTGTCATACTAAAGCTAAGATCGTCGGGTATATTTAATGGATCTACAGTAATTGTATTCGTTTGAAAGGTGCATCCAGTGGCGTCTCTAATAGTGATTGTGTAGTCACCATCTGTAAGTCCTGTAAACGTTTCAGCTCCGGCACCTGAAACAAAGTTGATGCCATCAATGCTGTATTCATAAGGCGGGGTTCCTCCAGCGGCATTCTGTGCTTCAATTGTGGCTGTCTGGAGACAGGTATAGGGCTGCACTAAAACAGCATTACCACTTACACCACTGGGGGGTCCGGAAATGGTATAATATTCAAAGAACTCACAAGTAGCTCCTCCCTTGCTTTGATCCAGACGAACTGTATAATCTCCCTGGGGAAGATTGGTGAAGACGCCAGAAGAATTTGACTCTAGAATAGTGCCGGTGTCATCTATAAGATGAAAGGTAATCTGATATCCGTTGGTATTTGTAAGATTAAATGAAATGCTGCCGTCGGCTGCCCCAAAACAACTTTCATTAGTAACGGTTGATGGATCATACTCAATAGACGGCACCAGAACAATGGTGACGGTATTTGAAATGGCAAAACAGTTGTTTTTGTCGACTACTACAAAAGTGTAGTCTCCAGGGATCAATACATCAAAAATCACACTTGTTTGGAACTCCGAGGGTGGGATATCATTAACAGATGGATAAGAAACAATGGGATTACCGCCCTCATCGATAAAAGACCAAATGGCATAAACATGAGGTGTCTGGCCTCCATTTGAGTCCATCTGAATATTCCCTTCTCTACAACTGATATGTTGTGATATCTGTGCTGTCAGTGTCAGATCATTGTTGTCCTGAATGGTTACCTGTTCGGTATAGGTACATCCATCATCTGTAGATGCTATAACATCATAGGTGCCTGCATTCAGGTTCTGGAAGGTGTAATTGTTGTCATTGGAAGGCCCGAACGTATCAATCGTGGCACCCCCCTGTTGTATTTCATAATAGTACTGAGCCTCTACATTAAGTTGTGCGATATAAATCTCACCCAGTCCACTGCAATCGGCATCTCTGGCAGTAACATCTACCTGGTAATCCCTGAGCAGGATACCAATATTATCCAACATAAAAATACAGCCTCCAATTACACCAGCCTGGCGCATTTCCACGCTGTAAATACCATTTGTGGCAATTGGGAAACTTGGGCTGGATCCCCATGGTACTAAAACAGCACCCGTCGTAGTATCGAGTAATTGATACTCATAATCTGCAGGCATATTTGTTATAGTAATATTCCCGGGAGTTGCACAAATTATATCTGTAGAATTGTATTGAGGATCGAGCGGATTCTTGAATATGTTGAAATAGAATCGGGCAAAACAGCCATTTTGATAGCTTACAACAAGTCTGTATTGACCCGCATCCTGAGCTGTATAATCAAATCCTGTTGCTACAGTATTCCATGTACAGCCAGAATCTTTATTTGCGCAATCAGCAACGGATGCCGCACAACTGGTTTCGTCTAATTGTTCCCAATCAATACTAACGGCATCCGGAATATTAAGGGATAATAATTCCGTATCATTAGCACCACATAAAAATACTTTTGGCAGTTCTTCCCCATCATTAGGACAGGTAACCACTTCCCCTTCTACGGTATTAGTGAGGTCATTGATAAGTTCTGTTATTGGATTTGGGTATGTGGCTCCAAAGGGCTCCACTGTAATGATCTCCTGAAATCCTTTACACGGATCAGCTACGATCTTATCTACGATATACATACCTACCTGCGTAACAAGCAGTGTACTTGGATCACCGTCAGGATCTCCGTCTGTAATTACCGGATCAGATGGATCTATTAATCCATTGGTATTCAGATCTTCATACCATATGTACTGGTCAAAATTATCACCAGCATCGAGGAGTACATCATTTCCGCACAACTGTACTGTTCTGCTGAAATCACAATTCTCAAGATCGTCTAAAAGGAAATTAGTTGCCCCAGGGGTAACAAATCCACAATTGTCAAAATCTGAAACAGAAGGGTCATCTGTAATAACAGCATTGTTGATGACACCTTGATATGTTGAATATGCCTGGTTGGCAATAAGATCTGTACAGGCATCTATAAAATCAAAGCAATTCTCGGCAACCTGAACCCGCAGTCTTATAGAACTAGCCGGATCAAATTCTTCGATCAAACTGTCCGGAATACTAAAAGTGATATCATGAGCTACCGGATCATAGACCCATGTGACTCCTGCTGGGGCAACGATATCAGACTCAATTACCGATACATTGATCGGGAGATCGTCGCGCAGCGTATAATTGGTTGCATTATCATTTCCAATATTTTGAAAGGTCAGGATATAGTCCAGAAACTGTCCAAGATTTACGCCTAATCCTGTAATATCATTTCCAGCTAAGTCTTCTACTTTCTTTTCCAGAATTATGTTGGGCTCAATGATCTCAACATTAAAAGAATTGAAAAATGGATAGTACTGGTCTCCATTAGAGGTGAATCGCATTGTGGCCGCCGTTTCATCATTGGGAATTACTGAATTAACGGGGTTATTCAACTGGAACATATCTGTATCATACCCCAGCGTGTTGATACTATTAGGCGTTCTGTTTGTAGTTATGGCGCCATTTAAGGTAATATTACTATTGAAGAAATTGCTGGCAGGATTAACCGGGTCACTAATAACGGTAAAGCCAGGATTGCTGGCAGCGCGAATTTGCATTTGATCCCCGGTAATGCGATTATCTCCTTCTAGTGCAGCAGCTCCAATATTGGCCCTTACCGGACCTACAGGAATGGTATTAAATCCGGCGTAATTGATATCTACTTGGGGATTGGCGGATCGCACACGGGCAAACCCATCAAAAGTAGTAATAAGCTTTCCTGATAATGTCGGGTTTTCATATACAATAACGAGACTCCATCCACCAGCCGCACCGCCGCCTGGCGATAAGGATCCTGTAACTGAGCGAATATTAGCAACGGTATAGTCACCACTTGGATCTGCAAGGGGAGTAATTAATGCCGTAATATCTGCATAACAGGCATAGGGACTGTTTTGTGTCACAGAAGGGTCACCACTGGTAAACCCATCAAATAGGACCTCATCTGCAACTACATTTACATAGCCTGCTCCGGGCACAGCAAGCTGTACCTGGTTAAAATCATTTTGCCTCCCTGTACCTAATGGCTGTCCGGCTTGGGCACTTGGATATGTGGCTGACCAATAGAGGCCTGCGTAGCGAATTAGATTGCAATTGGCCTGCGGGAATTGAAAATTGGCCGTACTGGAACTGAATGTAGACGGGTCGCTATCTACATCAATATATTGCATATTTAGCCAGTCATTATAAGTAGAGGAATTGCCGGTGGCATCATAGGGATCTTCAGGTTCAGTAGAACCCGTACCTCCATCGCGATTGACAATGTTATTTCCAATAAATGTAAGATCACCCCTGAGGTTGTTCTGGTAACGAACATCAAAGGGGTTAAATTCCTGGCCTAGCCCGATAAACGAGAAGAGCAATAAGCCAGCAAGTAAAAGGTTCCTAGTTAGTCTGGTTTTCATTAGGTGATTAAGTTTGGTGTAACACGCATGATCCACATTTTATCCATGTACGTGTCATTGAGATTTGAGTAGTATGCTATGAGTGCGTTATTCCAGGAGTTATGTTTTTTGAGATATACATAGCGGTAATCGTTCTCGGGATTAATAAAATAACTGGCGTTAAGGCCCTGGTTATTAAGATATTTTACAAACCGTTTTGCATTATTGGGATTGGCAAATACATTGGCGATAATGTAAAAGCCATTGCCTTCGCCGTATAGATCGGTTCTGGGGCCATCCTGATCATTTGAAGTAACCTTATCCCTGACAACTACATTTTGTTGAAGGACATCAGATTCGTATTCAGCTGATTTCTCACGCACCATTTCTGTATTGGCGGCATAAGCTTCATTTGTGTAGCGATTCTGAACATTCATGATCCACAGATCGCCATTATACGTTCCATTTACACCTGACTTGTAAGCATCAACGGCTTCTTGCCATGAATTATACCGATCGATATAAACGTATTTCAATCCATTCTTTTCGTTGTCTATGTAGTCGGGCTGTAAGCCTTCATTTGAAAGCTTATCCATAAACTTGTTCATGTAGTGTGGGCCTTTGTAAACATTGGCTACTACATAGTATCCATCTTCAACCCCTGGCAGATCGTTGAACTTTCTGCTTTTAACTCCGGGATCTTTTCTAACGGGTGTTGTTGCAACACCATTTCTATCTCGTGTTACAGTAGCTTTTGTTGGGTCTTGACGAAGAACAGGAGGTTGATTCTCGGCATCCTGATTTTCTGGCTCCTCTGATTGAGTCTGAACCGGCCTCTGGTTTTGAGCAACGGCAGTTTCATCGGTTTGTGTATTAAAGTATAGCTCTTTTGCTCTTTCTTCAAGATCAGGTCGTTGCCCCCTGGTCTCATTTCGTACCATACGCATGACCATTTCAAATCTTCTTTCAAGATCCTGCTCTCTGTTATTTTCAATAGATTCTAATGAATCCTGACGGTACATAAGCTCGGCAAGAATAGCATCGTTATCAGACAACCTTCTTTTTAATTCTTCTATCTCGGCGTTCTTATCGTCAAATACTTCAGAATGCTCTTCTTCATTGCTAACCAATTGATCTTCCTGATCCTCTAACAATACGCGGTCTTCTGTAAGATTAGGCGTAAAGGAATAGGCAAATGATATTTCATGTGTAGGGCCGAAATTGTCAAAGTTGTTTGACAGGCTTTTTTCCATTGTATATCCAATTGACAAACGCTTGTTTAGGTTAAAACCCATACCAGCTGAAGCCCCGTAGAAACTATCATATCCTCCCTGGAGCCATCCTAATTTTGGCAGGTCTAGGATAAGAGCACCGCCAAGAACAAGGTCCTCCTCCCCCACTTTTCTTACCCGCGCCAATGGCATAAGCCGGGCTTGTTCAAAAATTCCATTTCCATTTTCAAATTGGTGTGTATACTGCAGGTGACTGGAAAAAGTCTTGTCCTGGAATTCGGTGATAGATTCACTGGATTTTAAATTATAATCAAAGAGGTTTTCAGCAAATACACCAAAGTCGAACGCCCCATAAGAGACATTGAATCCGGGCTGAAAGGTAAAAAGTGAGCTGTCCTGAAGTCCGCCTAACAGGGGGTCTATTTCTACAGGATTAGCCCTGTTTTCATCAAAACCACTACTGTAATACGATAAGTTGGCTCCAAAAGTGAAGTTACTTTTTTCACTTAGTTTGATGCCATAAGCATAGTTTGCCAGGATTCCGTAATTGCTAATAGTACCTTCGCGCTGGGTATATAGACTAAGGCCCAGTCCCGTGCGGTCATTAATTCTTCCACTATAGCTTAAGAAGTATGCCTGGTTATTATCATCAAAATCTACCGATTGGTTTCTATGGAGTACATTAAAGTATGACTTGTCTTCCCGCACCGTTGAAAAAGTGGGGTTGATAAGGAAGCGATTAAACTTCAACAAGTTTTGAGACGGCACATCGTAAGTGATGAATGGATTGTCTTCCTGGGCAGTGAGTTGACTAGCGCCCAGCAATAGAACCATGGTTATAAACAGTAGTACTCGTTTCATCTGCTTGGTTATCTGATAACAGTTATGGTTCCTTGCTTCAATACTTCTTGAGCATTCATAATCTTGTAATAGAAGATCATATTCTGTCTTGTAAAGGACATGGAAGCCTCGGGCCAATTATTTTGATAGTCATTTTGGTTTAAGATCTCTTCACCTCTTTCATTGTAAAGAATAACCGTGACATCAGGTTTGTTTGAATAAGAATTTGGAATTACCCACACATCATTGATCCCATCTCCATTTACAGTTATTACATTGGGTACCCGGAACGTATCCAGATACTCCACTTCAATGGGTTTAATGATCTCACATGCTCCAAGGGTTGCAATGAGGGTGTAATTTCCTTCGGTCGTGAACGTATAAGAAGAACCAGTGGCGATCTCCGTATTATCTGCATCGTACCAACGATAAGAATCCCCGCCTGTTGCATTTACTGTGCGATTGCCACCTTCCGGAAATACTATAGCTCCTGCGGGATCCAGGGTGATCAGGTCATCATCAATAGGGGTAATTATTATCTCATTAGAAAATAATTGACATCCATTTCTGTCAATGGCTAATTGATAGGTTCCTGGGTCATTTACAGTTAATACTTCATCAGTATTGCTTATGAATGTGCCATCTCGGGACCATTCGAAGGACTCTCCGGTAAGCAATGTGGTTGTATCCAATAGGATATCTACTGCGACACCGCAACTCACAGTCCCCGTACTTGATATGGTTAAAGTTTCATTCACTAATAATTCTACAGACAAGCTATTTGAAGTAGCATTAAAAGTGCTAATCGTTCCATCTACAGTGTAATTGCCATTTTCACCAATATCTGTTAGGCTGATCGTTGATCCGGTTTCAGCAGAGACATCAGTTCCGTCTTTTTTCCATTGCAATGACATGCTACTTAGCAGGTCTGAGGTAACATCTGTACTACCTCCACCCGAGTCTAATGCGTTAATTTGAGTGACCTCTAATACAATACTGGTGCTAACACAGGCCTCATAAGCAGTTGCGTATCCAGCTACTATTTCCAAGGAATCAGGTACTACGACATTGGTCGTTTCTGAATCGATCGATGTAGAAGCACAGGGTCCACCACTTAGGGATACGCGGCAGAAATAAGTACCGGTCGCTGTATCGTCTACAGTAATAGTTGAATTGGTCTCTCCCGGAAGCGCACTTCCATTTCTGTACCATTGGTATGATGGAGAAGTCGCAGTAGTAGAGACACTTAGATTTTGTGTTTGTCCGGGCAGCACAACTACATTGGCAGGATTGTCACGCGTAACCGTAAAATCGCCTGCATTAGTAATAGATATAGCTGCAGAACGCTCAAGGCATGCCGTCCCTCCGGAGATTTCAACCTGATAATCTCCCTCAAAGCCGGGAGAAGAGGCATCTACTGTATATGTATCGTCTTCAAGTGTCGGCGATGTAATCGCAGTGCCGTCCTTAAACCACTGGTAGTCTAAGCCCATGCCGGTTATATTGGCAACCAGGTCAACCGTTTCCCCACTACACAAATCTGTTTTAGCGGGAGGATTGATCGCAATTCCTAAACTGGAACCGACAGTCACATCTATAATATTTGATAACGTATTACCGGAACCGGAACAAGTACCGTAGTCAACTTCCACATTGTACATGCCGGACTGGGAAACAGTTAGCGTATGACTTGTTTCTGTTAAAGGCGTTCCACTTCTGTACCAGTTGTATTGATATGTTTCCGGATTTGAAAGCCCGTAAACTTCTAGCGTTATATTATTCCCATCGCATACTTCAGCAGTACCATCGCCGAAGTCGGCCTGACCCTGTGGTCTGATTGTCAACCCGGAATTCACATCCATGTAATACATTGGATAGGCGGGAGATGATGGACTTGTAACGGCTGGACTTGTAGATCGAACCCTCATTCTATACCCTTCTCCCCTTACATCAGCGGGGACCTGGAATTGAAAATAGAAGTCGAAGGTTGTATTTTGAGTAGCATCACGGGTTAATTCAATCGCGCTGGTAAAATCACCTGTGGCATCGGAAAGTTCGAGGATAAATTCGTTATCGCTGTTTACCAAAGGAGGCCCCCATGTAAAATTCACCCAATAGTCGTTGAAAGTAACTGAGGCGCATGCAGCAGACCATGGGGTAGTACCTGGAGGAGGAGTTTGATTTGGAGCAGCAATCGGCGCATCGAGATCCTGAGCCTGGGCAGTAAATGCCGCCAAGAACAGAATCGCATAAAAACAGATGCGGATTACAGAAATCGGTTTTGGTGTCATAAGTGGGTGTTGCTTTAGGCAACTTCAGGTATACCGAGATTTAATTTGGGGTATCGGAAGACCTTATGGCTCTTGGTTTTACAATAATCAATTTCAATAGTTGAGCTAACTTTTCATTCACCATAGTATCCAACAACAAATATGATATATAATTATCGCGGGAAGAATTTAATGTTGTCGCCCCCTCTAAATATGTTGTGAAACGCATTTATTGTATGGTGAGCCTGATTCATAGGCGTTTGAGCGTACATTTTTCCTACATTTGTCCTTCAAAAATTTTGGGATGAATGACACTGAAAAATCATTGAATTTCATAGAACACATCGTTGAAGATGACTTGAAAGGCGGGTTTTCAAAATCAGATCTGCGATTCCGGTTCCCGCCAGAGCCCAATGGCTATCTGCATATAGGCCATGCCAGTTCTATTTGTCTCAATTTTGGACTGGGGCTGCGCTATAATTCCCCCGTGAATTTGAGATTTGATGATACTAACCCCACCAAAGAAGAACAGGAGTTTGTAGATGCCATTAAGAAAGATGTGCAATGGCTTGGCTATGAGTGGGATAAAGAGTGCTATGCATCAGATTATTTTCAACAACTATACGATTGGGCAGTAGAACTGATTAAAGACGGGAAGGCATATGTAGACAGCCAGACCTCTGATGAAATGGCCAAGCAAAAAGGAACACCCACAGAACCAGGGGTTAACAGTCCGTTTCGAGAGCGAATTGTCGATGAAAATCTGGCGTTATTTGAGGGGATGAAAAAGGGAGAATTTGAGGAAGGGATACACGTGCTTCGTGCTAAAATTGACATGAGCTCTCCCAATATGCTAATGCGCGATCCAATTATGTACAGGGTCTTGCACAAGGACCATCACAGAACAAAAGACGCATGGTGTATATATCCGCTGTATGACTGGACTCATGGCGAAAGCGATTATATCGAAGGCATTTCCCATTCTCTATGCACCCTGGAATTTGCACCTCACAGGGAACTGTATGACTGGTTTCTGGACCAGGTCCGAGAGCCGGATAAATTAAGACCAAAGCAACGAGAGTTTGCGAGGCGAAATTTGAGCCATACGGTTGTCAGCAAAAGAAAATTGCTCCAATTGGTAGAGAAAGGCGTGGTTTCGGGCTGGGATGATCCCAGAATGCCTACTATCTCTGGGCTGAGAAGACGAGGCTATACACCGGAATCAATCCGGAATTTTGCCGATACTATTGGCATAGCTAAACGAGAAAATGTGGTAGATGTATCCTTATTGGAATTCACGGTTAGGGATCATTTAAACAAGATCGCTCCCAGGGTTATGGCTGTGTTAGACCCACTTAAAGTCGTGATCACTAATTATCCGGAAGACGAGGAAGAATGGCTGACAGCAGAAAATAATCCCGGAGATGAATCAGCTGGCAGCCGTCAGATACCATTTTCAGGGGAATTGTGGATTGAAAAAGCGGATTTTAGGGAAGAGGCGAACAGGAAGTATTTCCGACTAAAGCTTGGCGGAGAAGTGCGACTCAAAAATGGCTATATAATCAAAGCAGAAAGTTGTACGAAAAACAATGCAGGGGAAGTAATTGAGGTTCAATGCACATATGATCCTAAGAGCAGGAGCGGTAGTGCCACCGAAGAAAGTAGGCGAAAAGTAAAAGGGACACTCCACTGGGTATCTGCCAGACATGCGATAAACGCTGAGATCAGGCTGTATGACAGACTATTTACAGATGCTACTCCGGATGCCCACAAAGACAAAGATTTTATGGAATTTGTCAATCCGGAATCCTTAGAAGTCAGAGAGGCGTATCTGGAGCCCAGTCTGCAAACAGCTAAAATCGAGGAGCGATATCAATTTCAGCGCCTCGGATACTTCTGCGTAGACCCGGTTAGCACGGAAAACAAGCTTGTTTTTAACAGAACCGTCACCTTGAGGGATACCTGGGCAAAACTTGATTTACCCCAATAGATACAAGAGTTAAGATAAAATATACTAAATGGTATTGCGATTAATGGCAAAAAGTAAGGGGCGAAATACGGTTCACCCCGTTTATATGGCATTTTATTCCATCATTTACGATTTATCTTTAGGGGGCTTATTGTGCTTTTTCATGGCTTCGCCGATTTGATTGCTCGCCGTAAATGAGGCTACCATGTTATTTAGCATATCACTGCCGGCTTGTGGCGAATTAGGCAGGAGTATAAGATTGGTATTAGTTTCTTCGCCAATAGCCTGTAAGGTGTCATAGTGTTGCGTCACAACAATTAAGGCCGAAGCCTCTTGCGAATTAATACCCACCTTATTCAAGACTTCTACGGATTCTTCTAAACCACGCGCTATCTCTCTTCGTTGGTCTGCAATACCTCGTCCCTGGAGACGCTTGCTCTCAGCTTCGGCTTTTGCTTTTTCAACGATCAGAATACGCGCGGCATCTCCTTCAAATTGAGCGGCGATCTTTTCACGTTCGGATGCATTAATACGGTTCATAGCGGCTTTTACCTGTGAATCGGGATCGATGTCTGTTACCAGGGTTTTAATAATATCGTAGCCGTAATCCAACATTGCGTCCTGTAACTCTGATTTTACTGCGATAGCGATATCGTCCTTTTTAACAAAGACATCATCCAATTTCATTTTAGGAACTTCTGCGCGCACGACGTCAAACACATAGGAAGTGATCTGGTCATGCGGATTTTGCAATTTGTAAAAAGCTTCATATACTTTTTCGCGTATAACCACGTACTGTACAGATATTTTTAGCTTCACAAATACATCATCCAGTGTTTTTGTCTCCACAATTACATCCAATTGCTGGATCTTCAGACTGAGTCGCCCTGAAATGCGATCAACCAATGGTATCTTCATTTGCAAACCGGAATTTCGTATGCTTAGGAATCTACCGAATCTTTCAAGGACAACAGCCGTTTGCTGCTTTACAGTAAAGAAAGAAGCCAAAAGCAGTAGGAATCCCAAAAAGAGAATAGGTATAAGAAATAAATTGCCCATAATTTCTGATTTTAGTTAATGATTATGTACTAATAGAAAGTACTTATTTGTAGCAAATTTTATTGGATTGTTACAAAGCAGAGAAGGTATGAAAAAGGAATAAACTGTCTGGATCAGGAAAAATGGGATAAAGCAAACCTCATTCGGGAAATAACCTCCTCTTTTCCAAGTAATTCCATGATCTCAAATACACCCGGCCCTTTAAGGTCGCCCACCAGGAGCATTCGCATCGTAGGCATGACAGCACCAAATGATATGTCATGCTCTTTAATATAAGAATTCACGGCTTCAGAAATGGAAGCGTTATTAAAGTCGATGCTCTCAAAAAGCGCAATCAGGTCCTGTAGGCGTTCAGGGCTTTGCTCCTTCCATCCTCGCTTGACAGCTTTAGACTCAAATTCTGTCGGAGCGTGAAAAAAGAATTCACTTAAATCGTAGAGTTCGTGATTGAAAGAGGCACGCTCTTTTATAAGGTTTAATAACCGCATTAAATAATCATCGGTATATTTTGAAACATCTACTTCATTGGACTGAAGCATACCCTTGTATTCCCTCAATAGTTCATCTCCAGACCTTTGTTGAAGGTAATGGTGATTGAACCAGGCTGTTTTTTCCGGATCAAATCGGGCTCCTGAGTGGTGTACGCGATCCAGATCAAAAGCTTGCACTAGTTCATTCAAACTAAAGATCTCTTGTTCTGTACCCGGGTTCCAGCCTAGCATGGCTAAAAAATTAACCACAGTTTCCGGATAATAACCAGCTTCTCTATATCCTATTGATTCCTCCCAAGACAAAGGAAAAACAGGAAAGCCCATTTTTTCTCCATCCCGCTTAGACAACTTCCCTTTGCCTACAGGCTTCATGATTAGAGGCAGATGGGCAAAAACTGGGACATCCCACCCAAAAGCCCAATAGAGCTGTACATGAAGCGCCAAAGAAGGGAGCCATTCTTCCCCGCGTATCACATGGCTGATCTGCATCAAATGATCATCTACAACATTGGCAAGGTGATAGGTAGGCATACCGTCGCTCTTAAACAAGATCTTGTCGTCGAGGGTCGTCGTTTTGATTTCAATTACGCCCCGGATGATATCCTGAAATGAAATAATTCCCGATTCCGGGGTTTTAAACCGGATGACATAGGACTGACCTTCTTTCAACCTCTTTTCCAATGCATCTGCATCAAGAGATAAAGAGTTGTCCAGCTTTAAACGGTTATGTGCATTGTAGATGAATGTTTTCCCTTTAGACTCATGATCTTTTCGGTGCGAATTCAGGATTTCCGGAGTGTCAAAAGCATAATAGGCATGTCCGCCAGAGACCAATTCATCTGCGTATTGACGATATAATGATTTTCGTTCACTCTGTCTGTATGGCCCGAATTCCCCACCTTTTCCAGGACCCTCATCAAAAGGGATTCCACACCATTCGAGCGCTTCTATTATATATTCTTCAGCTCCGGGCACGTATCGGTTTTGGTCAGTGTCTTCAATGCGCAAGACAAATTGCCCCTTGTGTTTTTTAGCAAAGAGGTAATTAAATAATGCTGTCCTTACACCACCGATATGTAAAGGACCAGTAGGACTGGGAGCAAAGCGTACGCGAACGTCAGATTTCATATGCTACTATTGATTGGGCAAAGATACATGGGGGAATGAAGTACCCAAAAGAATGTTAGCCAGTTGGCAACATATTTTTTGGGATAAGCGGATTCATAATGCGAAACCACAGTGGAGGAAGGAGGGATAACACCATGGAGGTGGGATAGCCATATGGCATTTGGGGGGACGTATCGTGATAGTTTAATATTTGATATTTACGGCTCGACTTATAGTGATGATCGCTGTGACGGGTTAATTCATAGAGCACGATCCTACCCATGACATGATTGCTATTCCAGGAATGAATTTCCTTGACTCGCTCATAGCGTCCTGAAGGCAATTTATGACGTAACAGGCCATAGTGCTCAATGTAATTAACAGTTTCCAGAAGCAAAAAGCCAGCAATTCCCGCTCCCACAGCATACCCCAGACCTGCAAAACCAAAAAATTGCCACACAGCTATTGCATAGAGCAACTGCAGAATGGTGTACCAGAACATATCATTTTTTAGTGAGAAAAAGGAGGCTCCCTCAGTCCGTAATAGCTTTTTTTGAATGCGCCAGGCATTAACATACTGCCGGGTTACAGAAGTAAACCAAAACGAATAGACAGATTGATTATAGCCGGCAGTGGCGGGATCCTCTTTTGTTGCAGCGTGTAAATGGTGACCAAAATTATGCTCAATATAGAAATGCATGTAAAAGGAAGGGAGCAATAGGAGCTTGGCAAAAAACCGCTCTACCGGATTCTTTCTATGGCCCATCTCATGCCCGACATTTATGCCATTGCTTCCCAAAACAATCCCAAGGGAAAATACTAAACCCACAAGTTCATACGTATTAAGAGGTGTAGTGGTCAAGGTGATCAATGTAGTCAGAAGCAGGCCATATATAATTGGAATATTAGCGTAAAGCATCCAGTCAAACAGGGGGCTTGCTTCTTTTTGAGCGCGCGTATCCCCTTCATAGTTTGAAGTGTCATGAGGAAGAAGGATCTCCAGGACGGGAACAAGAATAAAGACATATACAGGAGTCAAAAAAGACCATCCTCCTTTGTATATCAAACCAATAACCAGAGTAGCCGGTATACTGAGTGCGGCCAGGTATTTCAGGTCGTGCCATATGGCGGATTTAACAGATTTTTGCGTCATAAATACCGTATATCGGGCTATCTTCGAGCTAAGATAGATGATATTGCAAAGTTTTCACAACATACAGGATAAGCTGCACAAGTTCTACAGCAAGTATTACAAGCGCCTGTTGATCAAAGGAATTATGTTTTTTGCCCTGTTCGGGCTCTTGTTTCTTTTCTTTATTTTAAGCATTGAATATTACCTCTGGCTTGACACTACGGGCAGGTTGATCTTGTTTCTCTTATTCCTGGGGGTTGAACTCTATTTACTTTACTATTACATCATTCGACCCCTCCTTTATTTGTTTAGAATTCGACGGGGTTTATCCAATAAACAGGCCTCTCGCTTAATAGGCCGTCATTTCCCGGAAGTAGGGGATAAGCTTTATAATTTATTGGATCTATCGGAAGACAGAAACAGGTCGGAATTATTATTAGCCAGTATTGAACAGCGTTCCTCTGAAATGGATCAAATTCCGTTTACCAGGGCGATCAGATATCGGGAGAATGCCCGATATCTTAAATATCTTGCTATACCTGCAGTTGTTATTCTTCTGCTTTGGGTCTCCGGAAGCCTTAGTTCATTTTTCGGCTCATACCAGCGAGTAGTTCGCTACAGTGCTCATTTTGAGCCTCCTGCCCCTTTCGAATTTAGAGTGCTTTCAGATCCGCTGGAAGTATTGGAGAATGAAACGGTGCGGGTGAAAGTATTCACGGTTGGAGAAGTACAGCCAGAGGATGTATATGCAGTAGTGAATGACAAAGAGATCCTGCTGAGCAAAAGCGATTCCCTTTATGAGTTGACGTTTACCCCGCCATTACAATCCAGCACTTTCTACTTTAAGGCAAATGAGGTTGAGTCCAGAACATATAGGTTAAATGCTTTAAAAACACCCGGTATTACTGATTTTTCTGTACAGCTCGACTATCCCGCTTATACCGGCAAACGCTCAGATGTTCTGCGGAATACCGGAAATGCGACAATTCCGGAAGGCACAAAAGTGGCCTGGTCTGTTTCGAGTGAAAATGCCGATAATGTACACCTTATCACCAACGACAGTAGCTGGGCCTTTCAAAAGGATGAAGCAGAATTCAGGCATAGCAGCAGGGTGTTTTCAAACTTGCCATATCAAATCACCAGCTCAAACGAAAACGTTTCCCATTTTGAGAAATTGGGATTTATGTTCAAGATTATAAAAGATGGTTTTCCTGGAGTGAAGGTCAGACAAATGAGAGATTCCCTGCAACCTAATGTCTCCTATTTTTCGGGAGAAGCAACCGACGATTATAAGATCAGAAGCATCCAGTTAGTGTGTTATCCTCGTGGGAATGAAGACCAAAAGCAACGAGTTGTATTAATGGAGCCAAATGTTAATTTTCAAGAGTTTTATTATACGTTCCCTTCCGGCCTGGAACTTGACGAGGCTAAGGTTTACAAGTTGTATTTTGAAGTGCGGGATAATGATCCATTTAGAGGGGGTAAACTAAGTAAAAGCCAGGTCTTTACGTCAGAAATATTTGACGAAGTGGCCCTGGAAGAAAAGCGCCTGGACAAGCAACAGGACCTTATCGAGCAGATGAATAAGGCGGTAGATCAATTCAAGGAAAACACGGAAGAGCTCGATGCCATTCAACAGCAACAAAAGGAAAAGACAAGTTTAAACTTTAATGACAAGAGCAAGGTAAATTCGTTTCTTAAAAAGCAACAACAGCAACAAGAGTTGATGAAAAAGTTCAGTAAAGAACTCAAGCAAAACCTGGAACAGGATGAATTGGATGATGCACAGAAGAAATTACTTCAGGAGCGAATGGAACGAGAGGAATTAAAGGCACAAAAGAACGCAAAACTCTTAGAGGAACTTCAGAAAGTAGCAGACAAGATCAACAAGGAAGAATTGGCGAAACGCCTGGAGGAACTGGGTAAAAGCCAGCAGAATAGTCAGAAAAGCCTGGATCAATTGCTGGAACTTACAAAAAGATATTATGTGTCGGAAAAGGCAAATCAATTGGCACAGGATCTGGAGAAGTTGGCCAGGGAACAGGAAGCTATATCACAGGAAGATATGGGCAAGAATATTGAAAAGGAAACCCAGGAAGGGTTTAATAAGGAATTTGACACTATAGCTAAAGAGCTCCAGGAACTCGGAAAAGACAATGATGCGCTTAAAAAGCCCATGGATCTGGATATTGATGAAAACAAATCCGAGTCGATCAAACAAGACCAAAAAGAGGCTTTGGAAGAGTACGATAAGGAGCAGAAAAAGGAAGAATCTGACGAGAATTCTGGCACAGAGAAACAGCAAAACAAGATTGATCAAAAACAACGCTCAGCTGCACGTAAAATGAAGGAAATGAGCGAATCACTTTCACAGTCTGGTTCTTCTATGGGAGGTGGTGGCACCATTGCCGAGGATGCAGAAATGCTCAGGCAGATCCTAGATAATTTGGTGACCTTTTCGTTTAAGCAGGAAGAATTATTGGGTGTACTTACCGAAAGCGAGGGAAGTTTGAATGATTTTGGCGGTGTAGTGCGGGAACAGCAGCAATTAAAAGAATTATTTGAGCATGTAGATGATAGCTTGTTCGCACTCTCACTACGCAGGGCTGAATTGTCGGAGTTTGTCAATGAACAGATCACAGAAGTGTATTATAATATTGATAAAACCCTGGAAAGTGTATCAGAAAACAGATTATTTCAGGGAGCCTCTTATCAGCAGTATGTTCTGACGGCCAGTAATAGTCTGGCAGACTACCTGGCCAGGATCCTGGATAATATGCAGCAAAGCCTCTCTATGGGGTCTGGAAAGGGCGAAGGAGAAGGCTTTCAACTGCCGGACATTATTCAAAGTCAGTCTGAGTTGAAAGAGCAGATGGGTAAAATGCAGGGGAAAGGACAGAAAAGCGGACAGCAAGGAGAGTCAAAAGAGGGTCAGTCTGAGGGCGAACAAGAAGGAAATAAGGGCCAGGAAGGCGAGGAGGGCAAAGAGGGTCAGAATGGAGAAAAAGATGGTGAGGGAGCCGATGGGGAGAATGGTAAAGGTTCAAAAGAGGGGGAAAGTGATTCGCAAGGTGGCAATGGCACCTCTGATGAGAACGAAGAGGACTTGCAAGAACTCTTTGAGATATATAAAGAACAACAACGCATACGCCAGGAATTGGAAAAGCAGCTAGATGATATGATTGAGAATGGGGATCGTGACCTGGCTAAGAAGTTATTAAGGCAAATGGAATCTTTTGAACAGGATCTATTGGAAAATGGAATTACTGAACGTACGCTTCAGAGGATGAATATGATTGAACATCAATTACTTAAGTTGGAAAATGCCGCTTTGGACCAGGGAAAAAAACAGGAACGAGAAAGCAAAACAAACTTTGATAGTTATTCCAACCCGATCCTTACGCGGCCTGAACAGTGGGATAATTTTAAGAAGGAAACTGAATTGTTAAATAGACAGTCACTACCGCTGCAGCAAAGGTACAGGGAACTCATTCGTATATACTTCAAATCGGATGATTAGTTTTAATTACCAGGGTACTTTTCTATTGAAGGACGAAGAAAGGCATAGATCCTGGTTGATTCGAGCTGTTGATCAAGAAGGGCATAATATTAGTGAAATCACTTATATATTAACTACAGATGCGGAATTATTGGAATTGAATAGCAACTTCCTGGGTCATGATTATTACACAGATATCCTTACTTTTGACCGCTCCGATAATAAGACATTGAATGGAGATATTTTTATTTCCACAGAACGTGTAAAGGAGAATGCGGTTTTGTATGATGAAAGTGAAGAGGAGGAATTACGCCGAGTAATGATTCATGGCATTCTGCATATGATGGGATATAATGATTCGAATGAGGAAGAAAAGAAACTCATGCATAAGAAGGAGAATATTTATTTAAAAATGTTCCACGTGGAACAATGAGTTATGTTTGACAGAGTTTACGATGTTGTAGTGGTTGGGGGTGGACACGCAGGTGCTGAGGCTGCTGCGGCTGCGGCCAATATGGGTTCTAGTACCCTTTTGGTTACCATGAATTTGCAAACCATCGGGCAAATGAGTTGTAATCCGGCTATGGGCGGTATTGCGAAAGGACAGATCGTTCGGGAAATTGATGCCTTGGGGGGCTATAGTGGCATTATAACAGATAATTCTTCAATCCAGTTTAAAATGCTGAATAAGTCTAAGGGGCCTGCCATGTGGAGTCCAAGGGCTCAAAATGACAGGATGCGTTTCGCCGAAGAGTGGCGAATGGCACTTGAGCAGACTCAAAACCTGGACTTTTATCAGGATATGGTAAAATCGGTGCTGGTAGAAGGTAATAGAATTGCCGGGGTACGAACATCACTAGGGCTTGACATCAGGGCAAGATCAGTTATCCTGACAAATGGTACGTTTCTAAATGGGTTAATTCATATTGGGGATAAACAATTTGGCGGAGGAAGAGCCGGGGAAAAAGCTGCAACTGGCATTACGGAGCAACTTACTGATATGGGTTTTGATTCGGGCAGAATGAAAACAGGCACTCCTCCCAGAGTTGATGGTCGCACATTGGATTATGAAAGCATGATCCGCCAACCGGGC
>Ga0224508_10000337_pt1 | contig 47098 bp, 45 predicted proteins | sample SF_Jan12_sed_USG_4_FD_170157 | JGI IMG/M metagenome (GOLD analysis project Ga0224508, IMG submission 170157) | Sediment microbial communities from San Francisco Bay, California, United States - SF_Jan12_sed_USGS_21 | ecosystem: Environmental > Aquatic > Marine > Sediment | place: USA... | reverse complement strand
CTGGTGCGCCGGTTCATCGACGACTACTCGTACCACATCTACGGCTCACAGGAGTATCTCGATCGGCGCGGCATTCCGCACGCCCTCGCGGACCTCGATGACCACAGCCTGATCGTCTATGGCGACGGCGTCGGCCATCCGCCGATCGAGAAGATCGACTGGCTCCTGACCGAAGGCATGCCCGAAGGCCAATCCCGCGAGGCGGGGCTTCGGATCAACAGCGTCTACGGCATCTACCGCGCTGTCGAGAGCGGCCTGGGCCTGGCAGCACTCCCCTTCTACATGAGCGAGCGCTCGGACCATTTGATCGAGGTCCTGCCCGACGTTACCGGCCCACCGATCCCGGTCTACTTCGTCTATCCCGAAGAGCTCGGCCCCTCACGGCGTATCGCCGCCCTGCGCGATTTCATCGTCGAGAAGATGAAGATGGCATGGCACCCGCGAGAATAGGTCGACAGAAGACCGACTTGCTAATAGCGGGCTAACGGTGAGTAAATTTCCCAGATGGCGCGTTGGCGAATGAAAGCAAAGAATGCGCATCTCACGGAGTTCCGCCCCGATGCACCCTGCGCTAGCTTGCTAAGCACTGCTGAGTCGAGGCAAGAATGTGCAACATTTGATGAAAACCGGTATGTCGGCCTTGGGGCTTTTCGCGACCTAGGCGCTTGGTCGGGATTGGGTCAGACTCGGAAGTTCAGCGCCCTGCCACGGCCCGTCTGGAATGCGGTGGAGAACCGACCTTCGATCCCGCGCAGCCGCGAGCGTCGGCAATGCGGCCGTTTCCGTCCCTTTAAACGCTTCGAGGCGAACGCACGCCTCGTGCCATGAAGCGACATACAATGGGACCCGCCGCCCGTAATCCAAGCCTAGGGCTCATCTGTAACAATCGGCATCGCGAGCGAGAATTTCACACGGTCCATCACCACGTCGGTATAGAAGTGGGCGACGTTCGAGTGTTCCATAAAGTGGCGGCAGGTGAAAAGCTCGTATTCCTCCATATTCTGCGCGGTGATGAGAAAGACGAAGTCGCTGGAGCCGGTTACGTAGTAACACTGCATCGCGTCCGGCGCTTCCAGCATACGCTTCTTGAAGCTTTCCAGATGCTCGGTACGCTCCCGCTCAAGGTGCACCTGCACGATCAGGATCAGCTCGCGCCCGATCATCCTGGGATCGACGACCGAGACGTCGGCCGTGATCTTGCCAGCGCCCTTGAGCTTTTGTAGCCGCTTCTGACAGGCAGCGGGAGAGAGACCGACAGATTCCGCCAGATTTTGGGTAATAGACTGCCCGGCGCCTTACGGTCGATCAACCCGTTCGGGCCGTCGGTGTTGAACCGCAACCCCCGCCAATCCGCGCCGCTTCTGTCCGGCTCCCACCATCATAAATCACCGCCAGCGCCAAAAGCCGACGCGCCTAATTGACGCCCTTCACCGTCCTGGCCAGCACCCTCAGATCGGCGCTCCCAAAATCCTCCCGCATACCAATCGCTGCTCCCATGGCGAACCTCCTCTGTTCGCCACACCGATTCACAGTTCAGCAGCTTTGGGGTTCCCCCAAAATAAGTCAGGCTCGCCGCAAGGCGGTATGAGTCAGTCTGAACCGGTTTTGGTTTAGCCGCCAAAGGGCGACGCGCCGTGCATTCCCTGAGTATCGTATTATCGTTATGCCTCAACCTGATCTCGAAACAATCTAAAGTCCGAGCATCGCCTTGCGGCTTGCGCTCCAGGCTTGAATGATCCGGTCCGAGATCATCGCGATGAGTGCAATGCTGAACCCGGCAACCAGCCCCTGCCCAGCCTCGGCATTCGAAAGGGCGATATAAAGCTCTTGCGCAAGTTCCCGGCTTCCGACGAGGGCGGAAATCGCCAGCATCTGCAAGGCGAACATGATGGTCTGGTTCAGCCCGAGAAGGATCTCCGGCAGCGAGAGCGGGATCTTCACGAACCAAAGCAGTTGGAAACGGCTGCAGCCGCTCGCTTCTGCCGCCTCGACGGGAGCATGCGGGACGTATCTCAGGGCATGCTCGACATATCTGATCGCCGCGACGATCGAATAAGCGGTGATTGCCATAAAGGCCGGAAGCTCACCGACCTGGAAAAACATCAGGATGGGAATGAGGAACACGAACAGCGGCATCGTTTGCAACGTGTCGATGATCGGGCGCACGATCGCCGAGACGAAATCGTTATTGGCCGCCCACACGCCAATCAATCCACCGAACACGAAGCTGACGATAACGGACGCGCCGCAGAGATAGATAGAGTTGATCGCTGGTGCCCAGACACCGGTCACGACCATGAAGAGCAATCCGCAGGCCGTGAACGTGCCCGCCCCCCAGCCGGCGAGCTGCCACGCGAGAACGGTCATCACCAGAATGAAGGCCGGCCACGGGATGTTGACGATCCCGATCAGGAGGATCGCCCCGATTAACACGACGGCGATCCCGCTGCGCCACCCGGAAAACCAGCCGAGGAGAGCGGCCGCCAATGCGACCAGGGCAACGTAGATCGCGGTCAATGTCGGCGTCCAGGCGAATCCCCAGGTGAAGGGCTTCACAGTCGTCTCCAAGCCCAGCTTCAGCGGGAGCATGAAGAAGAAAAGCATCGAATTTTTGATGTTATCCGTGAAATTCGGATAGGTGACGAGGAAGTATTCCAACGCACTGTTGGTCCAATCGCTTGGGTACTTCCGGTAGAACTCCGATGCGCCGCTCATATTGGGCACGAATTCGGCTACAGCAAAGAGCAAGGCCATGATCGCGGCCATCGGCCAGAGAACCCGGAGCCACCACTTTGCATCCTCTTCCCCGGCACGGCTCGTCTGCGAGCGCATTGCAAGCCCGCGGCTGATGCGGTCGATCATCATTGCCAGGAGGGCGACCACCACGCCCGCGACCAGGCTTTCGCCGAACTGGGCCTTGCGCATCTTGCTCAGCACTTCCCAGCCCATATCGACCGTGCTGCCGATGACCGCTGCAATGATCACCATGTTGAGGGCCTGCATGATGGTCTGGTTGAGCCCCATCATGATCGACGGGAGCGCGCTTGGCAGTTCCACATGCCAGAGGAGCTGCCGCCGTGTCGCGCCGGAAATCACCCCAGACTCTACCAGCTCGACGGGAACGCGCCGCAAGCCCAGCATGACGTTGCGAACCATCGGCGGACAGGCATAGATCGCCGTTGCGACAATGCCGACCACCGGGCCGAAGCCGAAAAACAGCAGGAAAGGGATCAGATAGGCAAACATCGGGACTGTTTGCATGATATCGAGCAACGGCGTCACGATGCGTTCGGCCGTGGGCGATTTGTAGGCCCAGATTCCGGCGAACACACCAACGGCCGCCGCAAGCGGAACCGCAACGAATACCAGGGTCAGGGTATTCATGCTCTGCACCCAGTAGCCGAAGGTCACCAGGTACAGCATGGCGAAGAGGGTGAACGCGACGAGGCGCCAGCCGCCCGCCACCTGTGCCAAGCCGGCGAAAACCGCAACCGAGATGGGCCAGGGAGTCCATCCAAGCAAGGCCTGGATCCCCTCCATCGGAAGGGAAAGCAGCCAGGCGATTCCCTGAAACAGCCAACGGAAATTGGCCACCAGCCATGTCATCGCGAGGTCGATGAGACCGGCGACCGGGACGATCCAGCTTTCAGGATATTCGCTCAGCCATCCGATTCTCTCGGCAAGGGGGAGAAATGCGGCTGCGGCGGCGATGGTCCTGAGCCAAATCCACAACTCCCTGTCGATTCGAAATGAGCGCGGCTGAGGCGGCGCTTCGGTTTTGCTCTCAGCGAGCATCACCGCTCTCCAGGTCATCCAGAGCCTTGATGAACCCATAGGGCGTGATTTGCCCGGTGACCGCGCCGGCCGCATCGAGGACGGCAATGCCTCCCTCCCTGCCGACGAGGGACCGGGGGATTTCCGCCAACGGCGTGTCGTGCCGCACCGCTGTCATCGTGCTGCCGTCCGACGCATCTGATAACGGCTCCACGATTTCGCCCGCGGTGAGCACGTGGATCATCGGAGCATCCCGAGTGAACTCGGCGACATAATCATCCGCAGGATGCTTGAGAACCTGTGCCTGCGTTCCGGTCTGAATGATCTGCCCGTCTTTCATGATCGCAATGCGATCGGCGAGCCGCAACGCCTCGGGGAAGTCATGGGTCACGATCACGACCGTCTTGTTCAAAATCTCGTTCAGGCGCAGGAATTCGTCCTGCATCTGACGCCTGATCAGCGGGTCCAGCGCGCTGAAGGGCTCATCCAGCAACCATATCTCCGGCTCCACGGCAAGGCTCCTCGCGAAACCAACCCTTTGCTGTTGGCCGCCGGATAACTCACGCGGATAGCTCTTCTCCCGGCCCGTCAGTTCGACCAGCTCGACCAGCTCGCACGCGCGCTGTTCACGCTCCTCCTTGCCGACTCCCTGCATTCTCAATGGAAAAGCAATGTTCTCCAGCACGGAAAGGTGCGGCAGGAGACCAAAATTCTGAAACACCATTGCCTCTGGTCGACCACTGGATGTCGCATTGGGTCATTTCCCGACCGACAGCGTTGAGTGAAACCGGGTCGGGAATCCCCTGGTAGACCGACATTCACGCCCCAACGTCGGCAATGCGGCGGTGGCCGGACCTACAAGGCGCGCGTGCGGTAGGTCCGGATTGTGCCATCAGGCGACGCCGCCGCGTTCGAACGAGTGCTGTCCTTGGCGCCATTTGAGACACAACGTGACCCGCAAGGAATTTCTTGATCGGGCAAATGACGGGCACTGCACCCCGTCTCTTCACGCTACCACACATCCGGCGTGATGCCCTGCGCTTCAAGTTCGGCGAATTTGTCCTGCAGATACCGCTGGAATGGTTGCGTTTCGTAGTGGCCCTCGCCAACGTATTCGAGGCTCGAGAGAAAGTGAAAGGGCTTGAAATAGCCGGGCGCCCGGAAGGCTTCGGCTTTCTCACGGCTCTCGGCACCGGCTGCGGCCGTGGGAAACAAAATCGTCGTTGGCGTGAAATTGACTCTCCACTTGCCGGCGAGCTCACGCTCCTCGAGCACCTCCCCGTCGAAGTCTGTGACTTCGCGGGAGCCCCAGAGGTCGAGCTGCACAACAAGAAACTTGCGCGTCAGGTAGTCGACGATTTCCGGGCGCTCAAAGTTCACGTTGTGCAACTCGCGACAATAGGGGCATCCGGCCTGTTCGAAAAGCACCATCAGGCCCTTGCCTTCGGCAGCAGCCTCCTCCAAGTCCGGTTCCATCTCCAGGAAGCTGTCGAAGAACCAATCCTGCTTGTGCAACCCATCGTCACCCACCACCGCCTCGGCGGCGGCCCGGCCAGTGCGTAAGGTCAGTCCCGCGGCGGCGCCCCACCCGAGCAGGTCACGACGATTAATCATTGCGGTCCTCCTTTCTTCTGTCCGGAAGTCCCTCTGAATTAGTCGAGCCCCGCGGCCTCGCGTGCCACGGCGTCGAGCAGAGACTCAACCTCCTGCATTGGCCCGTCGGGCTGGTGGCGATAGCCCACATGGACCGTGCCCGTCTCGTCCGTCAACGCGTAGAGGAAGACGCCGTAGGGGCAATGGGCTATGTTATTCGGGTCGGCTTCCATCATCTTGCGCGAGAGCACGGCGGAGCAGAATAGATAGACATCGGCGCGCTCGAAAACCTGGGCCGTCGCCCCCACATCGGCCGCCGTGCGATTCAGCATCTCGCCCACGTGGCTTACGTGGTCGACGACGAAGCCCCGGTCGATAATTGCGGTCTCGAGCACGAAGGCCACGTCATCGAAATCCGCCTCGACCTGATAAACGGCGACATCCTGGGCCGCGGCGCCAGTCGAAATCAACGACGCGAGCCCCAGGGCTAGAGCTATTCTGCGCATCCGTAACCTCCTTTCCGACAAGCGCCTCCACCTATTCGGTGAACTGGCTCAGGTAGGCCGCGATCGCGGCGCGGTCGTCGGCCGATTTCAGGCCCTTGAACGACATCTTAGTCTTCGGCACGAAGCTCTTCGGCTTCTCCAGGAAAGCATTCAGGGTCTCCGCCGTCCAGACCAACCCCTCCGCGCCCTTGGCGGTCATAGCCTTCGAGTAGCGGAAGCCATCAAGCGATCCTGCCGTGCGTCCAAGGACGCCGTTCAGGTGCGGCCCGGCGCGGTTCTTGACGCCCTCGCCCACCTGATGGCAGCCCTTGCATTTCTTGTAGACCTTGGCACCAGCCTCGGCCAGAGCAGGATCCAGCGCCGACTGCGCCTCGGCGACGGGTTCGGTTCCGGTCTCGACCACCACCGCGCCGGTCGGGTTCGATCCGTCCTCGGGCGTCACGTCCAGCACCGCGGCGCGCATGGTGATCTTCACCTCGTCCTTGCAATCGGACATGCAAAGCGGCGCCTCCGCCGCCAGCGGAGTATCCGGGCGGGGATCGTCGAAGAAGTTCTCCTCGTTTGGCAGGCGGACCTCCGCGAAATTCGCGCGGCTCAGCTCAAACTCTTCATCGACCAGGTCGTTGAGATAGAGGATGTAGGCCGTGATTGCATAGACCTCGTCATCGGTCAGCGACTGGGCGTCGCCGAACGGCATCGCGCGATGAACGTAATCCCAAACGGTCGAGAGATATGGCCAATAGGAGCCGATGGTCTTTTCCGGACGGTCAGCGGTCAGCGAGCCCTCACCGCCCGCCAGGACCGGCCAGCGGTCGCGGCCTTCGCCGAAATCACCGTGGCAGATGGCGCAACGCTCGACGAAGACCTCCTCGCCGTCCGTGACCGTGCCGCTGCCTTCGGGCAGGCCGGCCCCGTCCGGGCGGATGTCGATATCCCAGGCGGCAATCTCGTCCGGCGCCGCCTCGCGGCCGAGCCCCAGCTGCCCCGCCGCGGCGGGCGCGGCAACCAGGACGGCAAGCATCAGGACATTAAGAAACCTCGACATTCTCCGCCTCCCCGTTCTCGCGGACATGCCAGGTCTGGATGCCGTTGTTGTGGTAGATCGAATTGACCCCGCGCACCTCGCGCAGCCGGTCCTTGGTCGGCTGGACCATGCCTTCGCTGTCGACCGCGCGCGATTGCAGCAGCAGCGGTTTCCCGTCCCAGTCGAACTCGTAGTAGAAACGGTGCATCGAGCGGTCGAGGCTCGGCCCGTCGATCCGAGCCTGATGCCAATTATTGCCGCCATCGGTCGTGACATGCACCTCCCGCACGGTGCCACGGCCGGACCATGCGACGCCGGTGACGACCAGGGGACCTGGCCCATGCACGATCGGCGCCTGCGGGCTGGGGTTGGTGATGACGGATTTCACATCCATCTCCCAGGTGAAGCGCCGCGCCTGGCCATTGGCCATCAGGTCGGTGTATTTCGAGGTCTCCTCGCGGTGGTGCCAGGGCTGGTCGCCGACCTCGATCCGGCGGATCCACTTGACCCACATATTGCCTTCCCAGCCGGGCACGACCAGGCGGGCGGGATAGCCCTGCTCGGGCCTCAGAGCCTCGCCGTTCATCTTGAAGGCGATCAGGCAATCGTCGAGTGCTTTAAAGAGGGGCACCGAGCGGGTCATCGCCGCCGCGTCGCCGCCCTCGGGCAGCAGCCACTTGGCATTCGGCTTCAGGCCGGCCTCGTCCAGCAGCGCCTTAAGGGGCACGCCCGTATACATGACGTTGTGGATCATGCCGTGGGTGAACTGGCAGCCATTGAGCTGAGCGCCGCGCCATTCCATTCCGGAATTCGCGGCGCATTCCAGAAAATGGATCCGGTTGACGCGCGGGAAGCGCTTCAGGTCCTCCAATGTAAAGACCAGGGGCTTCTCGACCAGGCCGTGGATCATCAGCCGCCATTCGGCCGGGTCGACCTCGGCGATGCCGCTATGATGGCGCTCGAAGCAGAGGCCGTTGGGCGTGATGATCCCGTCCAGTTCGTGAAGCGGAGTGAAATTCACCGAGCTCACCGGGTCGGCGGTCAGCCAGGCCACGTTGCGCCGGCGCACATGCGCCTCGAATTGCGAGGGCGTGCCATAGGGCCGCGCATCGACGCCATCGCCAAGCTGCGTGGTCCAGGGCGGCAATTCCAGGATCGCCTTCTCGCCCGCCTGCGCGGCACCAGCTGCCATCGCGGCACCGCCCATCGCCAGGCCGCCGGTCAGAAATCCGCGCCGCGAGGGTCCTCGCTTTTCGCTCTCCATCGTCGTCCTCCGGTTCGAATGCAGGGCTTCTGGTCAGGCGCCGGTGACCTGCACGCTGGTATTCGGGGCCAAATCGACCGTGCCGGTCCGCTTCAAATAGGCTTCGCACACATCCCAAATCGCCGGGCCCTCGGTGCCTTCGTTGACCGAGGCCCAGCCGGCCACCGCGTATTCGCGGGCCGGGTCGATGGCCTCGCCCGTGTCCAGAAGCGTCATATCGGTGATCCGGCTGCCGATCGGCTTCGAGACATCGATCCGGTAGCCCATGCCGCCGACCCGGACCATGTCGCCGCCCTGCTGGTAGTAGGGGTCCGGGTTGAAAAGGTTGTCGGCCACATCCTCTAGCACTTCGTGCAGGAAGGCGCCGGTCATCATGGTGCGGTAGGCGGCCGGGTAGCTCATCGAGGTGGCGTTGAATAGGTCCTCGCGGGTGATGTCCTGGCCCGCGGGCAGGCTGGGGCCCCAGCGGAAGCCGGGGCTGAGCGCGATCTCGGCCTCGCGTTCGTCGAGCAGCGCCTGGCAGATCAGGTCGTCGAAGGTGCCGTTGAAATTGCCGCGCCGGTAGAGGAGCGATTCCGTGCGGGCCAGAACCTCGGCCATCTCCGCCTCGTATGGCGCGCGCACCTGGCCGATCAGCGCCGTGACATCCGGGTCCGGCGCGATCGCATCGGCGAAGATAGGGATCAGCTTGTGGCGGTAGCCCTTGACCCCGCTTTCGTCCACGTCCAGGTCCAGCCGGCTGAGGAACTTGCCGTTCGAGCCCGAGGCGATCACCAGGGTCTTGCCTACGATCACCGGCTCGGGCAGGGCGTCGTGGGTGTGGCCCGCCAGGATCACGTCGATCCCCTTGACCCGTCCGGCCATCTTGCGGTCGACATCGAAGCCGTTATGCGACAGCAGCACGACCAGCGCCGCGCCCTCGGCCCGGGCCTCGTCGACAACCTCCTGCACCCGGTCCTCGCGGATCCCGAACGAGAGGTTCGGGAACATCCAGCCCGGATTCGCGATCGGCAGATAGGGGAAGGCCTGGCCGATCACCGCCACCTTGACCCCGCCGCGGTCGAAATATTCGACCGCCTCGAAGGCCGGCTCATCCCATTCCGCGTCGAAGATATTGGCGCCCAGGAAGGCGAAGGGCAGGTTGTCGACGATCTCCTGCACCCGGTCCATGCCGAGCGTGAATTCCCAATGCGAGGTCATCGCATCGGGCTCGAGCGCGTTCATCACGTCGACCACGTCCTGACCGTTGGTCTTGAGCGCGGTGTAGGAGCCCTGCCAGGTGTCGCCGCCGTCGAGCAGGATCGTATCCGGCCGGTCGGCACGGATTGCCTTGAGCACGGTCGCGACGCGATCGAGCCCGCCCATCCGGCCATACTCGCTCGCCAGGGCGGCGAAGCCCTCGGAGGTCAGCGCATAGGCCTTTGGAGTGCCGGGCTCGATGCCGTAGAGGCTCAGGAAATCGGCGCCGGTCACATGAGGCGGCAACCCGGCTTGGGCGCCCACGCCCAGATTGACCGAGGGCTCGCGGAAATAGACCGGCTTCAGCTGCGCATGGATGTCGGTGATATGCGCCAGCGTGACATTGCCCATGGTCTCGAAGGCCGTCAGCGAATCTTGCGTCATTGCCTGGGCCCGCGCGAGCCGGGGCAGCGACCCTGCCCCGAATATCGCCGAAGCGGCCACGGATGCCTGGAGAAAATCACGCCTCGAAATCATGCCGCTGTTCCTATTCGCTGCCGCCCACGCGCTGCTTCGGCGACAGACTCCACCTGCCGGGAGCACCGGTGCGCACCCGATTGTTTATCGAGGGCGGCCCGCGCCGCCCCCGGGTTCTGGTTACTGACGGACCGCCGGGGTCTCGACCGAGAGCCCCTCGCCGCGCGAGGCGACATAAAGCTCGAGCGCCGTGAATTCGTCGCCGCCCGGCTTATATGGCGTGGCCCGGATCTGCTTCATGCAGCCCTTGAACCGGCGATGGATCGAGCCCAGCCCCTGCCATTTCAGCCGGTAGGTTGGGAAGCCGTTGATCTGGCCCTGGCTCAGATGATCGGCCCGGATCATGTTGCCCCAATTGTCCTCGTGGCAATTGGCGCAGGCCATGTCGAGCTGGCCAACGCGGGCGTAGTAAAGCTCCTTGCCGCGCTCATACCAATCGGCCATCGGCCCGTCGGTCTGAACGTCCAGAGGCATCCCTCGCGATTGCAGGCCGATCAACGCGGTCATCGCCAGCATCTCGGCGCTTTCCCATTTCCACGCATCCGCCCCCTGATGCTCCTTGATCGAGCGGTTGATCAGGTGCTCGAGCGATAGCGGTTTTCCCGCCGCTTCATCCCATTTCGGAAGCCCCGCACGCAGGCCGCTCATGGACTCCTCAATCGCACCATGGCAGTCGGCGCAAGACTTGCCCGAGCTTCCCGCCGCGGTTTCCCACAGCTCGTAGCCGTATTCGACCGCGACCATGCCCGGGTTCTCGAAATCATCGGTCTCAAGCACCTGGGTTTCCGGACTGCGGAACCGCCAGCCGGAATAGATGATCTCGAAGGCGCTGCCCTCGGGGGCGGTGGTCTCGGAGACCAGGCTCTGGCCCTCGATCACCAGATTGTTGTCATCGGGGTCCGCAACCGCGCTCGCCGCGACGATGGCGGCGATTGCAGCGGAACCGATCAGGCCGATTGATTTCTTCATTTTTCTTTACCTCCCCGTGCCCAATCAAGCGACCGCGATCGACTTCTCGAGGTCGTAGACCGTGCCGTCGTCGTCGGTCCACTCGAAGCGGATCGTGCCCGGCCCCGGCACCTTCATCGAGAATTCGAAATAGGGGTTCGCCGATACGGCGGGTTCGATATTCGCGGTGAAGACTGGCGTGCCCTCGAAGGCGGCAACGAACTTGTTGATGATCTTGCGTGGGATCAGCTCGCCGGTCTTCTTGTCCTTGCGCTGGCCCGATTCCATCGGGTGGCTGATCAGCGTCTTGATGGTGATCACGTCGCCGGCGCTGGCCGACTTCGGGACCTTCACGCGTGGTTTAACCTTAGCCATCTCTCAATCTCTCCCGATCTCGTCAGCCGCCGCAGCCGCCGATTGTCACCTTCACCTGGCGCTTCGCCATCGTGAAGCTGCCGTCTTCCATCTTTGCCACCGCGATCAAATCCTGGGTCTTCGCGAGCCGGATCCGCGTCGATCCGGTGCGCTCGCCCGAGAGCTCCGAGAACTCGAAGGTCACGATCCCAGGGTTGGGGTTGCCAGTGGACAGGACCATGATAGCCGCGGCCCCCGGCGCGCTGACCTCGATCGGCACCGTGTTACCGTTCTCGGCAATTTCCGGCGTGCCGAGCGTCACATCGCCCTCGGCGGGTTCGACGCCGCCGGTGAAGTCCATGATCGCTTGCTCGAAGCCGTTGCTCTCGCTCGCCAGGGCGAGGCGTGGCAGTGCCGCCATCACAGCCGCACCGGCTGCGATCGCGCCCAGATCACGTCTGGTTAGCTGCATCCGAATTTCCTCCATTCGATTCCCGGGCAGGTGCCCGTCATTCCTTGAGCGTCAGCAAATAGGCGATGATGTCCTCGATCTGCTGAGCGCTGAGGATCGTCTTTCCCGCAAAGTCATCGGCGACTTTGTTCAGTCCCGCGGTCCGGTAGAAGGCCGGCATGATTGTCTGGTCGCCGAAGACCGTCTTCGAATTGACCAGGATGGCGCGTAATTCCTCTGCGCTCCAACGGTCGGCGACGCCGTCAAGCGGGGGGCCCACCTCTCCATGGAACGGCAGTTCCGACAGGTCGGAAATCGCGTGGCACGCCAGACAATTACCCAGCTTGCGGCCAGAGGCCCACTCACGTCCCGCCGCGGCATCGCCCGGCTGGTCCGCGATCGGTTGAGCCACGACCCCATCGTCGATCTTCACGTCGTCGGGCCCCACTTCGGCGCTGGCGGGCCCCATCAGCGAGGCCGCCGCGAGAGCCCCGACCGTTATCGCCGCGGTCCATTTCTGCGCAGAGCCACAGACCAGAGACATGGTGCGATTCATTGCGATCCTCCCGAGATCGATTCTTTCTTTCTGCCAAACTGCATCAAACCGGACGTGGATACAATAATCAATTCATATCTTTGAATTCGTTTGCACAAGAATCTGTCGTCTCCAGAGATGGCGCCTCCTTTAAAGCCGCCCCTCGGCGCGCAGCTCCTCGATTATGCGGGCGTGATACTTCTGGAAATGTTCCTCGCCCTCATAGCCTTTCTTATAGACCCAGCGAAACATATTCAGGGTCGTCCACTTACCGAATGCCCCTGGCATTGTCTGCACCGCCGCCTCCGAGGCTTTGACGACGTCACCCGACACCTCATCCGCCAAGAAAATAATCGTCGGCGTAAAGATTACGCCCCACCGGCGCACCGCCTCTTCCTCGGTGAGGACCTCGCCGTCGAAATCCGTGACTTCCTCGTCCCCGAACATGTTGTATTGGACAACGAGAAAGTTCGCCTTGATGAAGTCGGCTACTTCGGGGTCTGAGAGCACCTCCTCGTGCAACTTCCGGCAATAGATGCAGCCATATTGTTCGACAATGAGCGCCAGGCGCTTGCCTTCGCTCTGTGCCGTTTCCAGATCCTCCCGCATGTCCTTGAAGGTGACCGCGAACCAGTCCTCGGTATACAGGCCGCCGTTCTCCTGCGCGATCGCCGGCATGGCGAGCAATGGCAGAATGGCGATGGCAAGTGCGGCGAAAAGTATCCTCATCTCAGTCCCCATTTGCGCGAGTCATCCAAGGGCAGGCATGTATTCCAGCATCCAATAGGCGATCGTCGGCATTGCGTTGGTCAGGAACAGAATCCCGGTTAGTACAAGGGCGGCCCCGGTGATCTTCTCGACGATGCCCATATGGCGCCGGAAGCGGCGCATCCAGGCCATGAAGGGCGCCACGAAGAAGGCCGCCAGAACGAAAGGAATCCCGATCCCTGCCGCATACGCCGCCAGCAGCAGCGCGCCTTGAGCGGCGGTCTCCTGCGCCCCGGCGGTGAATAGGATTGCCGCCAGGACCGGCCCGACGCAGGGCGTCCAGCCAAACGCGAACGCCAGACCAACCAAATAGGCGCCGACCAAGGTCGCAGGCTGGCGTTCGACCGACACCCGTGCGTCCCGGTAGAGGATCGGGATGCGGATAACACCGAGAAAGTGCAGCCCCAGCACTAGAATCACGCCACCGGCCACATAGCGCATGGTGTCGAAATGGCGCGAAAGCGCTTGGCCGATCAGACTGGCCGATGCGCCGAGCGCGACGAAAACGGTCGCGAATCCCAGCGCGAAGGCGATCGCGCTCCAGACGACGCGGCGGTTCGCGGCGCGGTTCCCCGTCGCGGGATCGCTCAGCTCCTCGAAGCTCACCCCGGCAAGAAAGCACAGATAGGGCGGCACGATCGGCAGGATGCAGGGCGAGACGAACGAGAGGAGTCCCGCAACGATGGCGCCCCAGTATGTGACGTCTAGTCCCACAGGTCTCCGAGATCGGTTGCATCGCTCACATTCTTACATTAATTTTTATTTATATGTTTGGAGAGTCGAGAGGTCAATCTGGTGCTGCGCGTTAGCCTGATAATGATCGTGGTCAAAGCGGCGCTGTTGCTGTCGCCCGCGCACGCGGCGGCGCAGACGCGGCTCTTGATGCTCGATCAGGCCTTCTGCGAGTGGTGCGATCAATGGGACGCCGAGGTGGGTGTCGTCTACGACCGCACCGAGGAGGGCCGCCGGGCGCCCCTCTTGCGCAGCAGCATTTTCGACCCTTTGCCCGAGGGAATCATTTTGGACCGGAAAGCGCGCTACACGCCGACATTCGTTCTTTTGGAGGACGGCGCCGAGATAGGCCGGATCGAAGGATATCCTGGCGAGGACTTTTTCTACGGCATGTTGCAGCAGTTGTTGGAGCGTGCAGAGGAGCCCGCAGATTGATTCCTAAACCAGAACAACTTGCTCGAGGAGGAACCCGTATGAGCCGCCTGCAGAAAGCCGCCATCGCCGCGATGGCCCTGACAATGATGCCGATCGGCACCGCCCAAGCCCAGGACTCGGAAGCGCTGGTTTCCTTCAAGTCCATGCGTCCGTCGGTGGCGGTCGAGCTGGCTCAGGCGGCATTGGCGAGCTGCCAGCAAGGGGGCTACCAGGTCGCGGTCGCCGTGGTCGACCGGTTCGGGCAGACCCAGGTCGTCATCCGCGACCGCTATGCCGGTGCGCACACGGTCGGCACCGCGACGGCGAAGGCATGGACCTCCGCAAGTTTCCGCACCGCGACCCTCGAGCTGGACCAGAGCATCGGCGAGGGCGCGCTCAGCCAAGGTTTGCGCGACATTCCGGGCACGCTGGTGCTGGGCGGCGGTGTTCCGGTCGAGGCCGCCGGGTCGATCGTGGGCGCGGTCGGCGTCTCCGGCGCGCCGGGCCCCGACATCGACGAGGATTGCGCGCGGGCCGGGATCGAGGCTATTTCTGATCGTCTGGACTTCTAGCCACAGGCGGATTCATGGCGCTCCCGGTTTTCAATGAAGGTCTCGACCAAGCCGAGGTTGATCGGATGGTGAAGAATGCGCAGCGCGCGACCGACTTTCTGAAGGCGCTGGCCCATGAGGGCCGCCTGATGATCCTGTGCTATCTGGCTTCTGGCGGCGAACGCACGGTGACCGAGCTCGAGAACTTTCTCGGCCAGCGCCAGGCGGCAGTCAGCCAGCAGCTCGCCCGGCTCCGCTTTGAGGGGCTGGTCGAGACCCGGCGCGACGGCAAGGCGATTTACTATCGTCTGGCCGATGGCCGCGCGGCGCAGATGCTGGAAGTCGTCTACGACCTGTTCTGCACCGACGAGAAGGACGGGGCCTGAACGACGTCCCCGCCAGGTGGCGTGCAGCGACAGGCGCGACTTGGATGGCGCCATGATCGACCTGACGGATAGCCATCTTGCCGCACTCGCGGGCCTGGCCGGCGGCGTGATGCTTGGCCTTGCCGCGCGGGTCGGCCGTTTCTGCAGCATGGGCGCGGTCGAGGACGCGGTCTACGGCGCGGATATGGGCCGCATGAGGATGATGGCGATGGCCGCTGCCGTCGCCATTGCCGGAACCTACGTATTATTGAGCGTCGGCGCTTTCGACCCGAACGACACGCGCTACTTCCGTGTGGCGTGGTCGCCCATCGGCTCGATTGTGGGCGGGCTCTTGTTCGGGACCGGCATGGCCCTTGTCGGAACATGCGGCTTTGGATCGCTGGCACGCGCGGGCGGTGGAGATCTGCGGGGGTTGGTGATGGTCCCGGTGATCGGGATCACGGCCTATGCGACGATCGCCGGTCCACTCGCGCCGCTCCGTCTTTGGATCGTCCCGGTCGTTCCGATCGAAGACGGCACCTTCGATCACGGCATCGCCCAGTTAACCGCGTCGAGGCTATCGGTGTCGGAGTTCGTGCCCGCGGCGATTGCGGCGATGGCGTTGGCCGGATGGGCGCTGCTCGATGCCCGGTTTCGCGGCCTGAGCGGTCACTTGGTCTGGTCTGTGATTGCAGGTGCTGCCATCGTGCTCGCCTGGTTCGCGACCTCCCGGATCGCCGCGACCAGCTTCGATCAGATCGAGACCGAATCCTACACCTTCATCGCGCCTCTGGGTCAGAGCATCCTCTATCTCATGACGTCGGGTGCAGGCGATCTGGACTTCCCGCTTGGCGCGGTCGCAGGCGTCGTGTTGGGCGCCGCGATCGGTTCGTTCTTCAAGGACGAATTCCGCTGGGAGGCGTGCGATGACGCGCGCGAGCTTGGCCGCCAGATGATGGGGGCCGCGATGATGGGGGTTGGAGGCGTGCTCGCAGCCGGTTGCACGATTGGTCAGGGGCTCTCGGCCCTGTCACTCCTGTCGCTTAGCGCGCCGGTGGCGATCGTATCGATTCTGGTCGGCGCGCGCATCGGGCTTTATCTGCTGGTCGAGGCCAAGTTCCTGAAGCGCGGCGCTTAGATCGTGGCTATCGGGCGCGGCTGTCTGAAGCACTATGACGGTCAGCAGCGGCGACACCAGTCCCGCGCAGGCGCTGGGCAGGAAGAAGGCTGCCAGCGACAAGATCGCCACCTGTGGAACAAGATCGGCGCCGGAGAGGTTGGGTGCCGCGAGCCTCAATGCGCCGAGGCAGACGAGCGTCGTCAATGCCGCCGCAGTGAGCGCGAGGGCGACAGTATGGGCGGGCCAGCGCACGTGGTCGGCGAGCCAGCCGCCGATCTAATGTCCGACGGAAAGACCGGCCAGCACCACCGCTATAATCACGGTCCAGGTGTAGAGCGACATGCCGACATAGGGTGCCAGCGCACCCCCCGCGACGATCTCAAGCGCCATCGAGGCGGCCGAGACGCCAGCGATCGTCAAAGCCGGCCAAATGATACCGATCGCGCTAGTTGTTCCAGCGATCGGCGGGGATCGTTCTGCTTCACCTAATACGTGCACCGCCTAAGAATGCGTAACATTCGATTTTAACTCCGTGCTGCCTAGTTCATTTATTCGCCGCGATCTGTTTGCTTCGACTGGAGCGCCGACTCGGCACGACTACGCAGTGCGTGACCTATAGCAAGTTCGAAGGTTTCTTGCTGCTTCGAGTTGTGGACACGGATTGCACACGCGTCGATCTCGGTTTGGGGTTTTTTCGGCGTATGTCTAATGTCTCGTTCGGGTCATGAGTTGCCCTTCACGGCCAGGTGCTGCCACGTCGGCAAGGCGGCGAAAAGCTGACCTTTAAGCCCAGGCGTCGGCGATCTGGCGGTCGACAGACCTACACGACGCGGATGATTTAGGCCCGCCTCGTGCCAACAGGCGACATAGGTCACTCAACTGTATCTGCAGATAGACAGCGAGATTGATGCCAGGCGAAAGCGCCCTAAGGAAGCCGTTCGTTTACGCTTGAGCCAGATCAACGCGCGCAACGCCCGGTCGGCTTATTTTAAATATAAGTTTCAGCCGACGCATCAGTGGCACATTGCAGAAGGGTGCAGCGCAGACATATGACGCTTAGCTCTGCCTCGCTGATCACGCTACCGCAGCCCAGTACGAATGGTGGTCTGACGCTGGAGCAGGCGATTGCCCATCGCCGATCAGTGCGGGAGTTCGAAGGCGGATCAGTTTCGCTGGCGCAGTTGGGCCAGCTTCTTTGGGCCGCTCAGGGGGTGACGCATCCAAGGGGACTGCGCGCCGTCCCTTCAGCAGGTGCTCTCTATCCACTCGAGCTCTATGCGATCGCGGCGGACTCGGGTGATATCGAGGCTGGGGTATATCACTATCGGCCGGACCGACACGGTCTCGATCGCCTAGTGGAGGGTGACTTTCGGTCTCGTTTTGCGGCGGCCGCTCTCAGGCAGACGTGGATAGAGCGCGCCAGCGTCATATTGGTCGTCGTCGCGGTTCACGCCCGTACGATGGCGAAATACGGCAACCGCGGCAGGCGCTATGTCGCCATCGAGGCCGGACACTGCGCGCAAGATATCTATCTGCAGGCGGTGTCACTGGAATTGGGGGCCACCGAGGTTGGGGCCTTTAGTGACGCCGCGGTCTCGCGGCTTTTGCGTCTGCCTGAGGGGCAAGAGCCCGTGACCAGCATAGCGGTCGGCCAGCCATTCTCGGAGCACCCGCCCTGATGGGCACAGGGGCGGGCATTGGATTTCACCCCGTTTCTGGTCCGATCCTCGTGCGACCTTCCGGGCTGTTTTCAGTTGGTCAGCGAACTCGGCCGGCGTCACGCCGCCGAGGGCTGAGTGGCGTCGGGAACGAAAAATCAGAGCCCGGCACCGACATAGCGCCGATATCGGGAAGTGCCGCAATACCGGCGCTGGAAGAGCTGTGCGGGCTGTCTCATACACGTGGTGATACCGACGCCCATTCGAATTTACGTTCCTTTGCGGTTGATAAGATGCAATCCTGACTTTGTCGGGCGTGTGCTATCCATCCTGACAACAAGACCATCATCGCCAAGGACCGCAGAGTGGCCGCTCGGGCTGGAGCGTGCTGTCGCTTGAGGCAGGTCAAGACGCCACTGCGGCATGCCGTGCACCTTTGGCCCGGATCACTGAGGTCGAACCGATGATGAGGCTCTTCGCTCTCGACGCCACCAATTCCTTCGGCAAGCAAGTTGCCGAAAATCTGGGCCTGCCCCTCAGCCCGCATGAAGAGAGGGAGTTCGAGGACGGGGAGCACAAGGCGCGTCCCCTCGTCGGTGTGCGGGGATGCGACGTCTACGTGATTCAGGGCCTCCATGGCGGGCCGGAGCAAAGCGCCAACGACAAGCTCATTCGGCTCCTGTTCTTTCTTGGTGCGTTGCGCCAGGGCGGCGCACGGCACATAACGGCGGCAATCCCGTATCTCGCCTACGCGCGGAAGGACCGCCAGACCAAGACGCGCGATCCGGTCACAACGCGCTACATGGCGGAGCTACTGGAGGCTGCCGGCGCCGACGCGGTCGTAACCCTCGATGTGCACAACATCGTCGCCTTTCAAAATGCGTTCCGAATCCCGGCGTGGCATCTCGATACCCGCCGTCTGTTCCTCGTGAATCTTCTCCCGACACTCGGTGACGGCACCCTCGTCGTTGCCTCGCCCGATCCTGGCGGCGTCAAACGCGCGCAACTCTTTCGGGAGATGCTGGAGAGCAGGTTGCAGCGCCCGGTCGGCGGCGCCTTCATGGAAAAGCGACGCAGTGCCGGTGTCGTCAGCGGAAACCTTCTCGTCGGCGAGGTCCAGAGCGCCACGGCAATCGTCGTTGACGACATGATCAGTTCCGGTGGGACGATGCTGCGCGCGGCCGAAGCGCTGCTCGCCGAGGGCGCTACACAGATCATCGCGCTGGCCGGGCACGGGCTTTTCACCGGCGGCGCCGCCGAGGCTCTCGAGCGACCGGAGATCGATCGGTGGCTCGTCACCGACACGATCCCGCCATTCCGGCTACCGCCCGGACTTGCCGCCAAGCGTCTCGAGATCGTCGGCGCCGCGCCGCTATTTGCCGAGGCTATCCATCGGCTTCACGAGAACGGTTCACTTGTCGAACTTTTGGAGGGGGAAGCTTAAGGGCCGCTCGCTCCGCCTCGTCCAGATAGCTTCGCGCCAGGGGTATCCACTTCTCGGGCGTACGCGGTGCCGCCTCCAGAAGGTGTGCAAGCGCCTGCCGAGCCCGGAAACTAGCGCGGTACGCCGTGTAAAAGCCAAGCAGCCGATCCGATGGTCGGTCGCCGAGGGCCGTTGCGTAATGCTCGATCAGAACAGGTCCGATCCATGGCGCCCCAAGCACGGCGCACTCCATCGACAGGTATGAAAGCTCGTCTAAGGGATCGACGAGGCGCAGATCGCGGGAGAACTCGAGGCAATCAATGATGACCGGCGGGTCGCTGAGACACACATGTTCCGGCCGGAGATCACCATGCCCTTCGACGATCCGGTGCGCGGCGACGCGATCGGTTACGATCTCTGGAGTGCGGCTCAAGAGATCTTCGAGTTGGGTCAAGATCTTGGTTCCACGCTCGGTAAGCGAATCGAACTCTTTTTCCGCAAACACTTCGCGACTATTGCCCAGTTCGTGGAGGAACCGCGCGACATGACCGGCCGGATCGACATTCTCGTCCGGGGCCTCACGATAGAAATGCGCGAGCCGATCGGCGACGGCCTCGATCGCGCCCCGTTGCACAGCGTCCGATCTGATCGCGTGGTCGAGCAAGAGTGCGCGCGGCAGACGGCGCATTTCGACCAGCCAGTCGACGATACGGCCCATGCCATTGATCTCGAGCGAGCCGTCACTCTCGACGGTCAGACGGGCCACTCCGAGATAGACCTCCGGGGCCAACCGCCGGTTCAGCCGGACCTCTTCCCCGCAAATGGTGCGTCGCGCTTCCAGTGTCCCATAGTCTAGAAATGGATGCCGAACCGGTTTCTTGAGCTTGTAGGCCCGGTCACCTGCCAGGAAGACCCACGCCATGTGGGTTTCCAGAGCATCAACCGCATCGACACCCCGATACGCAGCAGGTGACGAGAGAAATGCCACCTTGGCGCTCAGCGGCGGCTGCGCATTGTCGTGGATCTGACCGGTCACCGTATTGCGCATTGTCTGTCCTGGTCATTTCTTGCCGAGGATTGACCCCAATCAATGACCGGCCGGCCAATTGGCCGGATCCTTTGAGCGATACTCCGGCGACCAGCTTTCCGCGAAGATGCCCGAGATCGAATTATTCTGCCATGATCGAGACTTCCATCAAGAAACGTATCGTTGCCGTTGGTCCCCGAAAACTCGAAGGAATCCTGCGGGATCCGGAGGGTGCGGGCGGGCTGGTGATCTTCGCGCACGGCGCCGGCAGCAGCCGACGCAGCCCGCGGAACAACTACGTTGCGGACCGGCTGTTCGAAGAGGGGTTCGCGACCCTGCTGTTCGATCTCCTGACCGAGACAGAAGCATTGGACCGCGTCAATGTGTTCGACATTCCGCTTCTCAGCGAGCGCATGATCGAAGCCGTTCGCTGGGCGCGCGGCGATGCCGAACTGAGCGCACGGCGCATTGGCCTGTTCGGGGCCAGCACCGGCGCGGCCGCCGCTCTGGTCGCGGCGGCGCAGGCGCCGGAGGACGTGGCGGCGGTGGTGTCGCGCGGCGGGCGGCCCGATTTGGCCGGATCGGCCCTCCCCGAGGTTCAGGCGCCGACGCTTTTGGTCGTTGGTGGCGCCGATTACGCGGTCATCGAGCTGAATCAACAAGCCGCCGGTGCATTGCGCTGCGAGCAGCGCTTGGCGATCGTCGCCTGCGCGACACATTTGTTCGAGGAACCGGGCGCACTTGACCAAGTCGTTAACCTGGCCGCTGGCTGGTTCAAGAAACATCTGCAACCGACACGGAAGGGATAAATGCAAGGATTCAGCAATCGCATTGTGGCCGGCCAGGCCTTGGCGGAGGCGCTGCTTGAGAAGGAGTACGCCGACCCGGTCGTGCTGGCGCTGCCGCGCGGCGGCGTTCCGGTGGGGCTTGAGGTCGCGCGCGTTCTCGGCGCGCCGCTCGATCTGGTGATGGTCCGCAAGATCGGGGTCCCCTACCAACCCGAACTCGCCGCCGCAGCCGTGGTGAACGGTGCACATCCGGAACTTGTGGTGAATGAGGACATTGCGGCGCATGCCGGGTTGAGCCGGAAGGAACTGGACGGTCTCGCAGATGTGCAACTCAAGGAGATCAAGCGGCGGCGCCAGATCTACCTCAAGGGCCGCGTTCAGGTTCCGGTCGAAGGCCGCACAGCGATCCTTGTCGACGACGGCATCGCGACCGGCGCAACCACACGGGCTGCACTTAAGGCGGTGCGGCGACGAAATCCTGCGAAACTCGTGCTCGCCGTCCCGGTTGCGCCTGCAGACACCCTCGACGCGCTCCGCGACGACGTCGACGAGATCGTCTGCCTCGTGACGCCGCACTTCTTCTATGCCATCGGGGCTCATTACGTCGATTTCAATCAGGTGCCGGATGAGGAGGTGGTCCGACTGCTTGAGGACGCCGATCGCGCATTGTCGGTGAGGGCTATGAAGCCGGGAGAGGGTGAGCTGCCCGAAAACTGACAATACATCGCTTGGCTCATCCCTTAATGCATATGACCGGTTTCAGGCGTGCGACGCGGCGCGCAAGGCCCGCTTTCTCCGCCACCTCGACGACGGCGTCGACGTTCTTGTAGGCACCGGGTGCCTCCTCGGCGATCCCGCGGCTGGACGGGCTCTTCACGATGATGCCCTCGCTCGCCAGCGCATCCTGTACCTGACGGCCTTTCCACAGCTTGGCAGCAGCGTGCCGGCTCATCGCCCGGCCAGCACCATGGCAGGCCGAGCCGAGCGACATAGCCTCGGATCGCGCATCACCGACCAGCACAAAGGACGAGGTTCCCATACTCCCGCCGATGATCACCGGCTGCCCGCAATCAACAAAAGCTTCGGGCAGTTGCGAGGCGCCCGGGCCCAGCGCGCGCGTCGCCCCTTTGCGGTGCACGAAGACCCGGCGCATCCGCCCGTCGATGACGTGCTCCTCCTCCTTGCAGGTGTTGTGCGAGACGTCGTAGACGACCGGTAAATCGGCTCCCGCGAAGAACCCGGCGAAGGCCTTACGGACCAGATGCGTCAGGATCTGCCGGTTCGCGAGCGCACAGTTGATGCCCGCGCGCATGGCGCCGATGTACCTCTGGCCAAGATCGGATTCGATCGGAGCGCAAGCAAGTTCGCGGTCGGGCAGGCGTATTCCATGCTCCGGTGCCGAGATGGCCATGTCGCGCAGGAACTCGGTCCCGATCTGGTGGCCGAGCCCGCGCGAGCCGCAATGGATCATCGCAACGATTCTGCCTGCATCGAGCCCGAACCTCCGGGCGACGTCCACGTCATAGATTTGGACCACCTCCTGGACCTCCAGGTAGTGGTTGCCGGAGCCGAGTGTGCCCATTTCCTTGCGTTGCCGCTTGTGCGCCTTCGCCGAGATGAACTCGGGCACCGCTCCGCGCATGGTTCCGTTTTCCTCGATCCGCGGGAGGTCTTCGGCGCGGCCCCAGCCCTGCCGAACCGCCCATCCGGCACCGCCCGCCAGCATTGCGTCCAATTCATCATCGTCGAGGACGATCCGCCCCTTGCTACCCACACCCGCGGGAATGGCGCGGGAGAGTTCGTGGGCGAAGTTTAGCTTCACCGCCTCGATGTCGGCGCGGCTGAGACCTGTTGCCAAAAGCCGGACACCACAAGAGATGTCGAAGCCGACGCCGCCGGCACTAATCACGCCCCCCTCCTCGGGTGCGAAGGCGGCCACACCGCCTATCGGAAAGCCGTAACCCCAATGGGCATCCGGCATTGCATAGGCGGGTCCGACAATGCCGGGCAGGGTCGTGACGTTGACGATCTGCTCGCGAACCTTGTCGTCCATGTCGTCGATCAGCGCCTCGTCGGCGAAGATGATGGCTGGCGCCCGCATCTCGCCCGCAGGATCGATGCGCCAGGCGTAGTCGCCGATCTGATTGAGGCCGGTTCGGTCCATGTGCTCCTTGTCCTCCGCTCAAACGTCGATGATGCATTGCGCAGTCCAGACACCATCGTTACCGCGCGTGACTTTCAGCTCCGTGTAGGTCGCACCCTTCACTTCGACAGAGGGCGCGTGCCGCGCGATGTCGATCGGCTCGCCGCGCGCCTCGGCCTCCAGCCGCCCGTCCGAGAGGCTGACGCTGAAATCCCCGAACACCATACTACGGGTCGCCATCTCGTAAACGAGGGCGTTAAGCCAATCGACCAACAGCATCTCGCGATCGGGCGCCTCACAGACAATCCGCACGGTTTCGCGGGTTCCAACCTCTTCTGGATCGATCATCGACGCCGTCATCGCCCGGGCCGCATTCTCGAAAGCGGCGGCCTCGCTTCGACCGTAGCCCCGCACACCGATATCAGCGTCATGCGGAAACAAGTCCCAACCGCCCGCGGCAGTTGCGCTGCCGGAACGCGACGGTGCGCTCACTTTGTGCGTTCCGCAGACGGGAAAGCGCACACCGAAATCGCGTAGCCGCGAATGGTCACGGCGGCCTTCATCACCGCCTCCCTATTCTCATACCATCATGGCGGGCTTGCCATCATGGTTCGATCCGCGGGCGGCGCCTTTGATTCCGGTCAAACCGCGCACAGCGACGGCGGTATAGTTTCAGGGCGCGTCCGACCGCCGGGGAGACGAAGAGAGGCCGAAGGGAGATGTGCGCTGCTCCTGATTGCGAAGACACCAGATGCGCCAAGCTCGCGATCGTCGGGGACGTGATGCTCGGCCGACTGGTGAGCCGGGAGATCGCCAGCCGCGATCCGGAGAGCTTCTGGGGCGACACCCTGCCCCTCCTGCTCGGAGCGGATGCGGTTCTAATCAACCTCGAATGCGCGATCAGCGATCGGGGCGCTCCATGGATGCGGACTCCGAAGGTCTTCCACTTCTGCGCTGCGCCCGGCGCCGTTAACGTCCTGCAGGCCGCCCGCGTTCGCTACGTCAGCCTGGCGAATAACCATGTGCTCGACTACGGCGAGGACGCCCTGCGCGATACCCTCGATCTTCTTGACGACGCAGGGATCACGCATGCGGGCGCCGGGGAGACACTGGAGCAAGCACAGCAACCGGCCCGATTCCGCGCCAAGCGGTTGGCGATCTCAGCTTTTTCGCTGACCGACAACGAGCCCCCATTTGCCGCGACCAGCGAGCGTCCGGGGACATGCTATGTCGATTCCGATTCCGTCTCCGATCCATGGCCGAAAGCGGACGACATTGCCGCCGAGCGCGCGGCGGGCGCGGACATTGTCGTCGTCTCCGCACATCTGGGGCCGAACATGGTTACCCGCCCGAGCGCCCGGTTGAGAGCCTTCAAGCGCGCGCTGGTGCAGGCCGGAGCCGATATCATTCACGGGCATTCCGCCCATGTCTTCCAGGGCGTCGAGCCGCTGGGCAGGCGAGTCATCCTTCACGACACTGGTGATTTCCTGGACGACTATGCCGTCGACCCGCTCATGCGGAACGACTGGTCGTTCGTATTTCTTCTCGATGTCGATCCCCGAGGCATTCGCCGCCTGGTGCTCCGGCCGGTGGTGCTCAACTTTGCCGAGGTCAATCTGGCGCACGGGGAGGCGTTCGACTCTATATGTGAGCGGATGTCCGAACAATCGAAGCTGTTCGGCGCGCAATTGCAAAGATGCGCCGAAGGGCTAGAGCTTCGTCTGAACGGTGATTCTTGACCCCGGTTGCGCTGATTTCAGCGATCCTCCTGGATGGCGATTAAATACATTACAAACACGGTGATGGATTCCCATTTATCCTTCAAGAGGATGAAGGAACCGTTCGGGATTGTTCGACCGAGTTGCATGCCGTCGACCAGTCCAAGAATAGAAGATTTGATGTAGGGTCCAAATCGACAAATATGTCTGATGCAATCGGTGATGGGCCGCGCAGAGGACGTATACTTAATCCCCCCATTTTTCCGAAGTAGGTTAGCACGTTCGCAAACAAAGCGAGAAACCTAAACGGAAATGGCGGTGCGGCAGGCTTCGCCGTCCCGAATGCGCTCGAAACTTGCCCTCCAGCCTATGTCACGCTTACGGCCAAGGCCGACGATCAGGCAATTGAGGCAGCCTCGCGATTTGGCACGAAGTCGCCATTCGCCCGCCGCCTGACGATCATCCAGTTACCGCTGGAATTCCGACGCCCAGCACCGCGCAGGCCTCAATGTCAGGAGTCCGGTGGATTCCGGACTAGCTCTTGGGTGACCCGGAAGGGCAACTCATGACCCGCGGCAGTCTTGTCGGTTCTTCATTGTTATGAGTCTTCCCATTCGGAGAACAATTTCGAGCGCGGAGCTCTTGATGGGCTCTTGGCAGGTGGCAACTTTCGAGATGACCCTGTATGCGCTGGGCGGGGTGTGCTTTTTGTCATTGCGGGTTTTCTGGGAATTGACCCCCCGCAGTCGAAGAGGACGCGATGCGACTTGCCCGTGTACTAACAACGCTGCACCCGGAACTGTTGGCCTTCGCGGCCAGTCTTACCCTTAACCCGGCCGAGGCCGAGGATCTGGTGCAGGACGCGGTAGTCCGTGCGCTGCAGTCGGGCAAAGCCCCGAGGCAATCCGCTGATCTGCGGCCCTGGATGTTCCGTATCATCAAGAACTTGTTCATCGACGGGAAAAGAAAAAAGCGGGTCCAACGGGAATTTTCCGCCATGCAAAGCCGTTTATCTGATGCACTGCCGGCCGGGAGCGGCGATCCTGTCGAGGCTTTGATGGTGCGGCAGGCCTACGCCAAGCTAGCGGCGCGGGATCGCGAGATCCTGTGCCTGGTTGACATTTTGGGGCTGACCTATGCAGAAGCCGCGACGGCCATCGACGTTCCGCCGGGGACCGTGATGAGCCGGGTGAGCCGGGCGAGGCGGGCGATGATCGAACGGATGGGCGAGACGAATATTCGCCCGTTGAGAAAGCGCAGAGGATGATTGCGCCGGGATGACCGAGCTGAGCGAAAAAGACTGGGAACTCATTAATGCCTATGCCGATGGCGAGCTGTCGGCGGCGGATGAGGCTATGGTGGCCCGGCGTCTGACCCATGACGCGGTGCTCGGCGCTGCCCTGGCCGAGGTCCATGCCACCAAGGCGGCGCTGTCGCTGATGCAACCCGCCCCGGCGCAGGTCGAGTCGCCCCACGCCCGCATGGGCCTCCGCCGCCTCGCCCTCGCAGCGTCAGCCGCCGTTGCCGTAGCGTTCGGCGCGATCTATCAGCTCGGTAGTTTCGGCGAGGACTGGCGTGATGCGCCGGCAGAGCTCCACGCCGCGCTTTCCGCCAAGACCTATGTCCTGGCGGAGGGGCGCGCGTTGCCGGTGATCTCGACCGCGCGCATCGGCAACCTCGAGGTCTTCGATCTCTCCTCCTCGCGGCTGACCCTCGTCGACGTGAGCACCACCCGCCGCGACGACCGCGACGTGGTGGCCATGCATTACCGCGGGCGCCGCGGCTGCCGGCTGACTGTTGTGGCGGTGGAGGCCCTGCGGGACGACCCCGCAACGCTGCCGGCCCGCCACGATGAGCTCGGTGCGCGCTGGACTGCCGGGCGCGCCCATTTCTACATGCTGGCCAGCGGCATGGACCGCGACCGGTTCGACGCCATCGCCGCCTATGCAAAGGCGGAAAGCCGCCGGCTCGATCGGCGCGATGGGCTGGAGCTGGCCATGCGCGATGCGACCGAGGACGCCCGGCCCTGCGTTCCGCCGACGGCGTGAAGCGGTCTCAGCGATTCGGAAAATTCGGCCTGTCGATGTTGTAGTTTGCGGTCAGATAGTCGAGCACGATGCCGAGATCCGGCTCTTCGATCTCGGCCATGCCCTGCTCGTCGACCATCCACTCGATCAGCTCGACCCACCCGTCCCGGTCCAGTCCCTGCTGGGCGACAAGGCGCTCGGAATGGCAGGCGGTGCAGTAGGCGTGGGTTTCTTCTACCCCCCCGGCGACGAAAAGGACGCCGAATTCCGGAGGCTCGTCTTCGACTAGAACGGCGTCCTTCTTGGCGCCGATCGTGAGATCGAGCGGGGCCGGGGAGTTCCGGTTCAGATAGGCGATCAGATCAGCGCGGGCGCGGGGCCGGTCGAGTCCGACGAAAGGCATCCGGGTGCCTTCGATGTCCTCGTGGGGGTCGGTCAGGAAGGCGTCGAGCCGCTCAGGCGTCCAGTCCCCGCCGATGGCGCGCAGGGCATCGGAATATTTCCCGAATCCCTCGGCGCTGGCAACGGGACGGCCGACCACGCCCCAGAGATTAGGACCGTTACCGTGGGCGCCGCCCTGCTCGATGGTGTGGCAGGCGCGGCAGTGCTTGAAAATCTGCTCGCCCGCCTCGGGTTCGGCGGAGGTGAGCCGGTCGGCCAGCGTGTTCTCCGTCGCTCCTGCGGGCCCGGCGAGAGCAAGGGCAGCCATTCCGCCGATCAGAACTCGATGGATCATAAATTCTCCGGCCATGATCGAGAAAAGAAGTGCGCCGCGAGCGACGCACCCAGGTCGATCGGCACACCCTTAGGAGACGCGCAGCGCCACCCGGTGCATGGTGTTGTTGAGATAGCCCTTCGGGTTCCAGTCGATGGCGTGGGGCTGCATCACCCCGGCGCTGTCGGTCGCGCGGGCCCAGATCTCGTAGTAGCCGGCCTGGGGCAGTTCCACATTGGCGCGGAAGTTCTGCCAAGCGCCGTCATTTACGGGCGCGTCCAGTTCCGCCTTCATCCAGGTGGCGCCGAAATCATAGGAGATATCGACGACCGAGACCGTCCGGTCGCCAGACCAGGCATGGCCGCGGACCTCCACCGAGCGGCCGCCGGTGGCTCCGTTCATCGGGTTGGTGATCAGCGACTTCACCGGCATCCGCTCGATGATGACGAAGTCCTCCGTCTCGACCTTCTCGCCCGGCTCGACGCGGCGGTTCGGCCGCCGGTAAGCCTTGCCGGTCATCTTCGGCCCGTCATGGACAACGTCGCGCAGATAGATCCGCTTCAGCCATTTCTGCGAGCAGGAGCCCGGCCAGCCCGGCACCACGAGCCGCAGCGGCGCGCCGTTGTTCGGATGCAGATTGCCCCCGTTTTGGGCAAAGGCGATCAGGATGTTATCGGTCATCGCCTTGGCGATCGGCACGCCGCGCGAGATCGGCAGCTTGTCGGGATCGCCCGAGAGATGGGTGTCGGCGCCTACATGGGCGGTGTAGACCACATTCGACTTGACGCCGCCGGCATTCAGCACGTCCTTCAGCCTGACCCCGGTCCACTCCGAGCAGGCGACCGCGCCATAGGTCCATTGGTTGCCCTTGGCCGGTGGATTGAAGAAGGCGCGGCCGTTGCCGCCGCACTCGATGGCGAGCGCCGTCGTCACCACCTCGAATTTCGACTTCAGGTCGGCGATCGAATAGGTCATCGGGTTGTCGACCAGCCCGTCGATCGTCAGCGTCCAGGTGCCGGCGTCCACGTTCTCCGGCGGGATGCCGTTGTTGCGGATGAAGTGCCGCGCCGTGGGGGTGATTGCGTCGTCTAGCAGATGCGGCGGTGTCTCTGCATTGACCGGCCTGTCGTTCAGCAGTGTCAGCCCGTCCTTGCCGACGAGGACGTCCTCACTGGCGAAGGCCGCAGGGATCAGCCCGCCCGGCATGTTGCGGTGGAACGGGATATTGGCGCCTAACATAGCCGCCATCGTCGCCAGCCCGGTACCTTTCAAAAAGCCCCGCCTGTCGGAATATGTTTTCCGGCCGAAGAACGCGCGATCGGCTTCTACCGGATCCTTCCCGAAGAATTCATGGATGTCCGGAGATTCCCCGGTTGGGCCATGGTCCTTTGCCATTGTGTCCTCCCCTGGTTGACATTGTTTTTCTTACCAACGCGAGAGGGGGCAACTTTATTCCATTAAGACTGACTGACTGGTCGAGCTGGCGGCATCACTCGGAGCGGTCGTGCGCTCACGGGAACCGCGGCGGAAGACCTGAAAGCATATTCGGACCGGGTCGATGCAGGCAATCCCTGAAGTCCGCAGCGTACGGATTCCTCGTTCTCGGCATATGGACACTTTCCTTTCAAAGACGGTTTGTGTCCACGAAACCGGGGGAACTCCAACTCCAAAGAATGGAGGTGCGACTACAACCAAATCCGACCCCATTCAGCCCTCGGCGGCTTGACGCCCGTCGAGTTCGCTGACCAACTGAAGCCAGCCCGGAAGGTCGCATGAAGCCCGGACCAAAGACGCGGTGAAGACCACCAGGCTAGGTCATCTAGCTTTGGACAGCACCGACAGTGCATAGGCATGGAGGGCATGATCGCCCGAAGCGAGCACCAGATCCTTCCATCCGAGGGTGAGGTCTGCACCTGACCAATCGGTCACGACACCACCTGCACCTTCAATAACGGCCGCTGGGGCAAAGATATCGACGGGATCCAACCCACCATCGATCGCAAGATCGGTTCTGCCGCAGGCAAGAACGCCATAAGCATAGCAGCTGCCGCCGTATTGGGTGTAGTGAACCAGTGGGCGCAGCGCTTCGAAAGCCGCGCGCTGGGCGGGCTGGAAGAAATCAGGATTGCTGTTGGTCATGAGGGCAGGTTCCAGCCCATTGCACGCACGGGTCCTAATCGGCACTCCATTCAATGTCGCTCGCTCGCCCGAAACCCCGACCCAGCGCTCCGATGTGGCCGGGTGGTCGATCACGCCGATCCAGGGGCGGCCCCAGCGGGCAAGACCGATCAGTGTTCCGAAAACCGGGATGCCGGCCACGAAGGCAGCGGTTCCATCGATTGGGTCAAGGACCCAAACATACTCCGCATCCAGATCACGAGATCCAAACTCCTCGCCCAGAATTCCGTGATCTGGGAATTCCTGCTCGATCAGCTCGCGCAGGCGCAGCTCGACTTGGCGGTCAGTTTCGGTGACGTAGCTGAGATCGCTCTTGATATCGATCTCCGGCATCTTGCCTGCCACGTCGTTAAGGATGCTTCGACTCTCATCCGCCAGGCCTTCGGCAAACCGCGTCAATCGCTCGGTAAAGTTTGCGGGCACGGCCTAGGACCTTCAGTGAGCTAGGATTTGGCTGAGGAACAACTTGGTGCGCTCGTGCACCGGGTTATCGAAAAACTCTTCCGGCTTTGCCTCTTCGACAATCTCGCCGGCATCCATGAAGATTACCCGGTCGGCGACCGAGCGTGCAAACCCCATCTCGTGGGTCACCACAATCATTGTCATGCCGTCATTCGCCAGGTCAATCATCACGTCCAGCACCTCGCTGATCATTTCCGGGTCCAGCGCCGAGGTCGGTTCGTCGAACAGCATGATCTCGGGCTGCATGCACAAAGCCCGCGCAATCGCAACCCGCTGCTGCTGGCCGCCGGAAAGCTGGATCGGGTATTTGTCGGCCTGTTCGGGGATCTTGACCCGCTCGAGATAGTGCATAGCGATCTCGCGCGCCTGGCCCTTCGGGGTTTTGCGCACCAACTGCTGCGCAATCATCAGGTTCTTGGCGATCGTCATATGCGGGAACAGGTTGAAGCTTTGGAAGACCATGCCGACCTCGCGGCGGACCGCGTCGATATCCTTGACCTTGTCGGTCAATTCATTGCCGTCGATGATGATGCGCCCGGCACTATGCTCTTCGAGGCGATTGATGCAGCGGATCATGGTCGATTTGCCTGAACCGGATGGCCCGCAAACAACGATCCTTTCGCCCCTGTGGACTTCCAGATTGATGTTTTTCAGCGCCTGGAAATCGCCGAAAAACTTGTCGACGTTCTGCATCTGGATCAATGGGTCGGCGTCACTCGCGCTCATGTCATGCCTCGCGTTTCGCATAGCGGCCAAGATAGCCTTCGATCAGCCCGAATGACTTCTGCAACACCCAGGTGAACGCCATGTAGATGATCGCCATCGATATGAAGATCTCGTATGGGGCATAGGTTTCTGCCACAATCGTCCGTGCAATCCCGGTCATGTCGGCAATGGTGATCGTGCTCGCCAAAGCGGTGGACTTCAGCAGGCTGATCACATCGTTGCTGTAGGCCGGCAATGCCAGGCGCACTGCGATCGGTGTGGTGATGTAGATGAACTTCTGCCGTGCCGACATGCCCAGTGCCGAACCGGCCTCAAGCAGGCCCTTGCCCACGCCTAAAACGCCGCCGCGCAAGATCTCCGAGACATAGGCGCCGGTATTCAACGACAATGCCACGATCGCGCAGCCGGCCGGCTCACGCAGGATCGGCCAGAATATGCTGTCGCGTATGAACTCGAACTGCGGGAATCCGTAATAGACGATGAAGATCTGCACCAGGATGGGCGTGCCGCGGAACACGTAGATGTAAACCTGGGCCGGCCAATCCAGATACCACTTGCCGCTGATCCGCATCAGAAGAAGCAGAATTGCCAGCAGCAGGCCCAGAAAGGCGGAGATCACCAAGAGCTTCAAAGTGATGCCAATCCCTGAAAGCATCAGCGGCACGCTTTCGACAATCAGATAGAGGTCAAAGCTCATCGCGCACCCTCCGTCGTGCGCTTGCCGAACTTTTCGAGTCCCATCACGCTCAGGGTGATAGCCGACGAGAAGGCCAGATAGATCAACCCGACAAAGATGTACATCGTGAAGGGCTTGTTGGTGGTGGCGATGGCCTGTTTGGCAACGAACAATGTCTCGTTCAAGCCGATGATCGAGATCAGCGCCGTATCCTTGATCAGCGACAGCATGTGGTTGCCGAAGGGCGGCAACGCGATACGCCACATTTCGGGAATGCGGATATAGATGAAGGTCTGGAGCGGTGACATCCCCAACGCGCGGGCGGCTTCGATACTGCCTGGGCTAACGCCCAGGAAGGCGCCGCGGAAGGTTTCGGTCGCATACGAGCCGACGATGATCGCAATCGCGAATGTGCCGGCCCAGAATGGCGGCACATCAACGAATTTGACCTCCGGGTCGAACATCTGCGTGATCGAGGTCAGCGCGATTGCCGATCCGAAGTAGAGCAGCAAGATTACCAGGATTTCAGGCGTGCCGCGAAAGATCACCGTATAGGCCCCGGCGAGCTTTTGCGCGATCCTAATGTTCGACAGCTTGGCCCCGGCACCGATCAGGCCAAAAAGGACCATCAGGCCAATCGACGTCAGGAAAACCTTGGCGACAACCAGCGAACCCCAAGCGTAGTCATCCCACCAACCGGTCAGAGCTTCCAATTCCGTCCCCTGCGACCTGTCACTGGGTTCTTAGGAGAACCGGTGCGCGAGGCGGCAATGCGCAGATGAACATTGCCGCCCCGCAGAGTCATGCAGCCTAACTGCCCCATTCATCCTTGTGCAATTTGAATGGGAAATACTTGAGCGCGTAGGATTCAAGCTCGCCCGAGTTGATCAGTTCCTTTAGCGCGGCATTGAGCCGGGACTTCAATTCCGGCTGCCCCTGGCGCAGGCCGATGCCGACACCAATGCCAAAATACTTCTCTTCATCAACAGGCGGGCCGATCAGCTTGAACCCGGACCCCTCTTCCTGTGAAAGGAATCTGAGATGGGCCTTCATTGGGTTGGTCATGATGATATCGGTCCGGCCGTTCCTCAGATCCAGATAAAGCGCCTCGTTGGAGTCATAGAGCAGCACGTCGGCGTCAGGCAGGACCTCCTCGAACCAGTGCGTATAGGTCGTTGCGCGCTCCAGCCCGACCTTCAACCCCTTGAAGTTCTCAGGGATCGGATTGCCGTCGTCATCGAATAGCTTCCTGTCGATCTTCTCCGAACCGACGATCTGGCCGATCGAGAACCGGTAGGGGCTGGAAAAATCCATCTTCTCCAGTCGCTTTTCGGTGATCGACATTGATGCGATGACCAGGTCGAATTTGTTCGCCAGCAGCGCCGGGATCATTCCGTCCCATTCCTGGCACACGAATTCGAGATCAGCACCGATGATGCGGGCAACGCCCTTGGCCACATCGACATCATAGCCGACAAGCTCGCCATCCGTATTCTTGAAGTTGAACGGGGCATAAGTGCATTCCATGCCGACACGGAACGGCTCGGCCTGAACCTGGCCCGACAGGAACACCGCTCCGGCCAGCGCGGCCGCAACAATCGAGGTTCTGAGTTTCATGGCTTCCTCCCTTGTTTTTTATTCGTCCGGTTTGATGACGTTACACCAATACTTCCGCGGTGTGATGAAATTCCCGAACCGGAACGTCATCAACGATCATGACCCCCGCTGGACCCCGAACACCCTAATCATCGCCGAGGAGCTTGGCATCGATTCGTTCGATATCGACGCGATGGCAGGTGCCGCGGGCGGCAACCCGGAGATCAATCATCCGTTGGTCACTGCGGCCGAAAACGGCGCTATGTGGGCAAGCGAAGATCTGATTGAAGCCTATGAGTGCGGCGAACGCCAAGTTGGGGGCACGCTGTTCCACAGCGTGTGAGAAGCTCGTCGCGCATCGCCGCGCTCGATCGCCTCAAAATCCTCGGAACCTGAAACTCCGCGCATACTGTCACGCGCAATCGTGTGACGCTCGGGATCTCTGGTTGAGTGACGCCGGACCGTGGGGGGCACGGGCGTCCATTGAAGTCTTTAGGCCGGCCGAATCCTGAGCTTGCATTCGTTGTAGCTGCTCGTCCCGGTGAACGGGTTAGTATGGGAATCCATCAGATTATTCGAATGAGCTCCCTTGCCCTTGGCGATCGAGCCCATGGCCCAGTGACCGAAGCCGTGTCCGTGACGGACCGAGACGGCGCCGGGCGTCAGGCCCTCGACGATCTTGGCGCGGATCTCGATCTTGTCCTTCGGCGACTCGAGGATCACCATCTGGCCATCGGAAACGCCGTAGCGCGTTGCGTCCAGCCGATTGATCTCCACCCAGTTCTCGCCGCAGATCTCCATCAGCATTGGGTTGTTCTGCGTGACGATATTACAGTGCATCGACAGCTTCGAATGGGTCAGTTGCAGTGGATAATCGTCGTCGGGGATGACGCTGCGCTCCTGCCATTCAGGGTAGGGGCAATGGCCCGCATCGGCATAAGCGTGGGAGTATATCTCCACTTTGCCGGACTTCGTCGCCAGACCCTTGGACAGCTTGTTGTAATGGACGTCGCCAGCCCAGATGCCGCTTCGCTTCAGCTCCCCCAGGCCGATCGGCAGGTTCTCGATCCGGTTCTCCGCCCAATCCTCCCAATGCTCGAAATCGAAATACTCGCCCCAACCCATCCTGTCGGCGATGCCCTTGACGATGTCGTACATCGGTTTGGCCTCGCCGACCGGCGGCACGACCGGTTGCCCGAGAATCGCCTCGGCGCCAAGCCACAGCCCCTGGCGGATCTCGGCCTGCTCGAAGAATGACGTGTTGGGCAGAACGAGATCGCACTCCAGCGCGGTTTCGCTCATATAGATCTCGACTGCCACGGCGAGGTCGAGCCCCGCGAACATGGCCTGCATCCGCTCGCGGTTCGGATCCGACATGACCGGGTTTGCCGCATGCACGAAGAGGCCGCGAACCGGATAGGGATTGTCGTTCAGGACCGCGTCCGGCAACCGGGCGTTGGGAATCTCCGGTAGCACCGGATAGGATGTCGGCGCCGTCATCTTGTAGCCCATCGCATGCGCCAACGGTGGCTTGTTCGGCTTCGCAATCACCTCATCAGGTATCTTGGCCGGCATGCCAATCGGCGCAAACTCCTGCAAATGCAGATTGCCTGGTCCGTCTACCTGGCCAGTGATGGCATCAAGCAGATAACAGGCGCGGCCCGCCGCCGCCCCGTTGGTGTAATAGCCCGAGCCCTTGAAGATTGCCGAGATCGCCGGCTTGGTGGTTGCGAATTCGCGCGCCAACCGGCGGATTGTCTGCGCATCGACGCCGCAGATCGGGGCGGCCCATTCCGGTGTGTAGCCGCGCTCGCGCAGATGATTGCGGAACCCGTCGAACCCTTCGCAAAATTCATTCACGAAAGGCGCGTCATACAATCTCTCGTCCACAATCACATGGCTCATCGCCAGCGCCATCGCGGCGTCTGTGCCCGGCTTGATCGGGATCCACTCATCGGCCTTTTGCGCCGTCTCGGTAAAGCTGGGATCGACCACCACGAGCTTGCAGCCGTTTTTCTTGGCTTCCAGAAGACCACGGCTCTCAAACAGCGCCTGATTGGCCCCCAGCACATTCATCCCCCAAAGCAAAGCGTATTTCGCATTGGCGAAGTCGTGCATCGGAAAGATGTGACCGAATGTCGTGACACAGGCCGAGCGGCGGTCCCCTTCACACGCCGAACCATGGCCGATCGACACATTCGGTGTGCCGTAGAGTTGCGAAATCAGCTGCACCATGAAGATGCCGTTTGGGTCGTGATGGGTCAGATACACGACCGCTTCCGGGCCCCATTTATCGCGGATCGTATTCAGTTTTTCCGCAATGAAATCGAATGCTTCATCCCATGAGATGCGTTTGAACTCGCCAGGTTCACCTTTGGGATTGGTCCGCAGTAGGGGGTTTCTTAAGCGGTCGGGATCGCGCGTGACCCAAGCGCTGGCCATGCCCTTGGCGCATCGTGTGCCGATGTTATTAGGCGCCGCGTCGTTGCCCTTGTGATAGACGATTTTTCCATCGCGCACGAAAACATCAATCGGGCAGGTCCAGGGGCATGTGTAGCAAAAGCTTTTGATCACCTTGGCATTCTTGATGCTGGCGATCCGGTCGGTCGTTGATCTCGTGTCTCGTGGCATAGCTGCGACTCACTCCGACTTGGTTGGCCGCTGAATCGTCGTCCCCGAGCAATACACACTTTTCCAAGCGGCTCTATCCCCTGGCGAAATTGATCGCGGGGTCGGACGGCCCACTCGATGTCGCACAGCAATGTCGGGCAGCCTCTTCGGCTGTCGTCTGTCAACCAACGATTATGTCTCGAACTAGATGAAACTGGGCGCATTTCTCTCAGAACGAGTCCGCGCTTGGGTTCAAGATTGCGACTTGCGGTCACTCCCGGATGGCACGGTAGCAAGGCACAAACGGACATGAACGCGAGACGACAAAGATCGCCCGGGCGCAAAGGCCGAGAGCGGCGGCCGCTGGACAGCCCGGCCGTCAATACCGGCGCGGACCGCAAGATCCCGCTCTATGAACTCGCCAGCGAAGAGCAGTTGGACTTGGTCGAGACCCGATCCGACGAGCTTTTGCAAGAGATTGGCGTTGAATTTTGGGGTGACGACGATGCCTTGTCTCTTTGGCGCGAGGCCGGCGCCGATGTGTGCGGTAACCGCGTTCGATTTGAGCGCGGGATGGTGCGCGAAATCGTCAAGGTGGCAGCGCCCCGCAGATTTCGCCAACACGCACGCAATCCAAACCGCTCAATCGATCTCGGCGGCAACAATGTCGTCTTCGCCCCCGGCTACGGCATGCCCTTCGTCCGCGACCTCGACAATGGACGGCGCTACGGGACGATCAAGGACTTCGAGAACCTCATCAAGCTGACCTACGCCTCGCCCTGGCTGCATCATTCAAGCGGGACAATCTGCGAGCCGGTCGATCTGCCGGTGAACAAGCGCCATTTGGACATGGTCTACGCTCACCTGAAGTGGTCCGACAAACCCTTCATGGGCTCGGTTACGGCACCGGAGCGTGCCGAGGATTCGATCGAGATGGCGCGGATCGTCTTCGGCGCCGACTTCGTCGACCAAAATTGCGTGATCATGGGCAACATCAACATGAACTCGCCCTTGGTCTTCGACCACGCCATGTCCGGTGCAATCCGCGCCTATGCGAGGGCGAACCAGTGCCCCGTCGTTGTGCCATTCGTACTTGGCGGTGCCACCGCGCCGGTCTCGATGACCGCCGCCGTTACCCAGGCCTATTCCGAGGTGCTCGTCGGCTGTGCGCTGGGGCAATTGGAGCGCCCCGGATCGCCGGCGATCTTCGGCAACTTCGTTACCTCGGTCGATCTGAAATCCGGGTCGCCAACCTTCGGCACGCCCGAGGCCGCGCTTGGCTCCTACCTCGCGGCGCAGCTTGCGCGCCGTATTGGTCTGCCGATCCGATGCAGCGGCGGCTTCACCAGCTCGAAGATCCCCGACGCTCAAGCAATGCAGGAGACGGTGAACTCTCTCAATACCGCTGTCCTTTGTGGCGCGAACTTTGTCCTCCAGGCCGCGGGCTGGTTAGAGAGCGCTCTCACCATCAGCTACGAGAAGCTGGTTATGGATGCTGATTACCTGGGCGCATTACATCGCTTTATGTTGGGACTGTCCTTCGACGACGAGGCCTTCGCGATGGATGCGTTCAACGAAGTCGGACCGGGCAACCATTTTCTCGGCTGCGCTCACACGCTCCGGCATTACCGCGATGCATTTTACGAGAGCGACCTGGCCGATACTCAAAGCTTCGAGAACTGGTCCGATCGCGGCTCGCCGGACGCGGTGATCCGCGCCAATGCACGCTGGAAGCAGATGCTGGAGGACTATGAACCCCCGCCATTGGACGCAGCTTTGGACGAAGGACTGCAAGCATTCATAGCCCGCCGGAAAGAGGCGCTGCCGGACATTTGGCATTAGGCGGAGCGCATGTCCGTCGGTGAAGTTCCAGTAAGTCAGGGAATGGCACACGCCTGCCATCCGTTGCTGGGAGATGCTGCGCCTCGCACGGACGGCCGCTTCTGTCTGCGGCGGCCGCGAAATCGGCGGCATGACCGAATGCAGCTATGGGCCGTGAACAGCCATCAATGGCTTGCTGAATTCCGATGGCGGGAACGCAGGAGTCGATATGATGTAAGCCGTGTTCACCCGGCCAGAGAGGCGTTCAAATCCCCGCCATCCGACGATGTTCTCAACGAAATAGCCGCGACGCCGATGTAGCGGATCGGTCGCAGCGAATATCCAATTCAAAGCAGTGACGTCAGAGCAATCAATGGCCGAAATTGCGTGCAACCATGTCGATTATGCGCCCGCGATATGCGTCTGCAATGCTCCCGGTCGCGGCCCGAGGCCAAGAATGCACTATTGAACCACGCGGTCATACCACGCCGCCGGGGTTCAGCCTTTGTGCATAGCAAGCCGCTCCTGCGTTTTGGCCATGAAATCCGTCAGCCCGGCGTCGACGCCCGGGTCAATCTCCGGCATTTCATATCTAATTAGCCAATCACGGGCTTTCTCAGCGCCCATCTGGGCGCTGTCCTTGCGGCCATCGACCTCCCATTGCTCGAAGGCCGCGTTGTTCTGTGAAAGAAAACGGAAGAGGTTTGACTTGCGCGTATGTGCAGCGCCGAGGAAATGACCACCGGGGCCCACTTCGCGCACGGTCTCGAAGATTTCGTCCAGATCATCGAAGCACGGGCCTTGGCAGAATTGATAAAAGGCGTCTACCTGCTCGAAGTCGATCACGGTCTTTGCAATGCTAACACCTAGCGTGCCCTCAATCATGCCCCCCGCCATGGTCAGCCAGTGCGCGCCCGCCAGGAAGGATGAAAACGTGCACCACATCGAGTCGAACCCAGCCTGCATATCGGGAACTTTCGATGTCGCCGAGTTCAGCAGCGCCCGATGGGGCACGCCATAGCGCCGCGCCATCTGGCCTGCGAGGAGCTGTACCATGGCGCTATCCGGGCTTCCGTGCATCGGGGCGCCGGTGCCGAGGTCCACTGTCATCGACGGCACGCCAAAGACCATCGGCGAGCCCGCCCGCACCAGTTGTGCGAAAGCGATGGCCATCAGCGCCTCGGCGGTGACGACTGCGATCGTGCCGACGGCGCTGGCCGGTGTCGACGCGCCGACCATCGAAAACGGCGAGCACAAGACCGCGTGGTTGTTTGCAGCATAGACCTTGAGCGCGTCGAGCATGGTCGCATCCCAGACCAGCGGCGAGTTCGAGTTGATCAGCGACGTCGTGCAGCAATTGTTCCGGGCGAATTCCGCTCCGAAGACGATCTCGCACATCTCGATCGTGTCCTCGGCCCGTTCGCGTGAGGTGACGTTGCCGATGATCGGCTTGTCCGAGTATTTCAGGCCGCTATAGGCCATGTGCAGGTGGCGGTGATCGACCGGCACATCGACCGGCTCGATGATCGGGCCGCCAGCGATGTGAACCGACGACGCCATGTGGTTGAGCTTCTGCAGGTCGTGCAGGTCATCGAGCGTCGCGTGCCGACGCTCGCCGTCGAGGTCTAGCACGAACGGCGCACCATAGCTGGGTGCAATCACCTTGGAGGCGCCGCCGACGCGGACCGTACGCTTAGGGTTTCGCGCGTGATGGGTGAATTCAGAGGGTGCCTGCGCCACCAGACCAAGCAGGGCGTCGCGGCCGATCTTAACGCGCTCGCCAGTGATCTCAGCATCCGTGCGGCCCCAGATCTCGAGCGATTCCGCGTCGCGGAACTCGACGCCGATCTCCTCGACGAGGCGCATGGCGAATTCGTGGATCATCTCCACGCCCTCCTCATTGGCGACCTCGTAGACAGGGATCTGCGATATCAGCGCCGGGTGGTGGATGATCGGCGCATTCGCCAGTGCATCGCGCCGCCCGGTCCGTCCACCCCTCCGGGTCGGTCTCGCGTCATCGTCGGGCATGTCCGTGCTTCTCCGGCTACATCCTGGGGCGCTCGTTCAACGGATCATACGGCTGGTCGGCGATGACCTTGGCCGGCAGCCGGCGCTCGAGCACGGCAACTTCCAGCGCCGTGCCGGGTTCGGCATGCGCGACATCGAGATACGCCATCGACAGGCATCCGCCGACATGGTGCGAGGTGGCGCCTGAGGTAACGCGGCCAATCAGCTCGCCGTCGCGGTAGACCGCTTCGTTCATATAGGCGTCCGCGTCCACGGTCTCGACCTGCAGTGTAGCCATGCGCCGGGTCAGCCCTCGCGCCTTCTGGGCCTCAAGCGCAGCGCGTCCGGTGAACTCCTTGTCAAAGTCCAGGAACCGGTCGAGCCCACTCTCCAGTGCCGTGTGCTCGATGTTTAGGTCGCGATACATCGCGCGATACGATTTCTCCAGGCGGAGCGACTCGATGGCCCGGTTGCCCACCAGCTTCAAGCCATGATCGCGCCCTCCCCGCGTGATCTCCTCGTAGAGGTGCAGCGCGTAGGGAGCGGGGAAGTAAAGTTCCCAGCCGAGCTCGCCCTCATAGTTCACCCGCAGCATCCGTACGTCGGACGCGAGGCCGACCGTCAGCGTCTGTGCCGAAAGCCAGCGAAAGGCCTCGTTCGAGAGATCACCGTCGACTAGCGGCTGAAGGATCTGACGCGCGTTCGGGCCGACAACCGTGAAACAGCCGCGTTCGATCGTCACGTTGCGCAGGCTGACCGAGCCGTCCTCAGGAAGTGCCTTGGTCAGCACGTCGAAATCGTGGCACTCCCCGCGCGGTGTCGCGACCAGATAGAACAGGTCCTCGGCCAACCGCGTCACGGTGAACTCGGCCCGCACGCCGCCCGCATGCGTCAGCAGATGCGCCAGTGCCATGCCACCCGTCCGGCGTGGCATCCGGTTGGCGAGGATGCGGTTCAGCCACGGCTCGGCGCCGGGACCCGAGACCTCGAACTTCGCCATCGAGGTCATCTCGATCAATCCGGCCGCAGTGCGCACTGCTTCGCACTCGGTGGCCACATGGGGCAGAGAGTTGAACCTCCGGTAGCTCCAGATGTCCCGGGGCTCGACGCCCTCAGGCGCGAACCAGAGCGGTGTCTCCCAGCCGTAGACGGCCCCCCAGACCGCGCCTGCACGGTCGAGCCGGTCGTGGCAGGGCACCATTTTTGCCGGGCGCGCGGCCGTCCATTCGTATCCCGGATAGTGGAGACCGAAATTGTGGCCGAACGCCTCCTTGTTGCGGACCCCGGTCCACACCTTGTTGGCATGGCTGCCAAAGCGGCGCGCATCGATCTCCGAGAAATCGACATGCGGCTCGCCGTCGACGATCCAGTTGGCGATCTCGTGCCCGACGCCGCCGCCCATCAGGATGCCACCCGACATGCCCTCGGCGAGCCAGAGATTAGGCAACCCCGGCGCCGGCCCGGCGAGCGGCAGGTTGTCGGGCGAAACGCAGATCGGGCCACGGACATTGGAACGTAGGCCGACCCGGCCGAGTGCAGGCACCAGATCGAGCGCCGCTTCCCAGTTCTCCTCGACGGCTTCCATATTCTCGGGCAGCAGGTCGGCGCCAAACCAGTCGGGCACCCCGTCGCGGGCGAAATGATCGAGGTTTTCCGCGCGTTCGTAGGGGCCGAACTGAAACCCGTCGCGTTCCTCGCGGACATAACCGTTGATCGCCTCGTTGCGCAGAACCGCCAGTTCCGGCAGGCCTGCGGCCTTGCGCTCGGCCAGTTCAGATGAGGCCTCGGTGACCCAGTACTGGTGCACAACCGGAAAGGCGGGGATATTGATCCCCAGCATGGCGGCAGTTTGCTGGACGTAGTTCCCGGTCGCGGTGACGACATGCTCGCAGATGATTTCGCCCTGATCTGTCCGGACCAGCCACTCGCCGTTGGGGCGCTGCTCGTAACTGGTCACCGCCGTGTGCTGATGGATTTTCGCGCCCAGATTGCGCGCACCCTTGGCCAGCGCCTGGGTGACATCCGCAGGCGCGATATGCCCGTCATCGGGGTTGTGGACAGCGCCCAGTAGGTTCGGGCTGCGCTTCATCAGCGGCCAAAGCTCCAGCGTCTCCTCGGCTGTCAGAATCTTGGCCCGGATGCCCTGGGTCTCTGCAATGGTCGCATAGTTGAGATACTCGTCCATCCGGTCGCGGCTCTCGGCGATGCGAAGCTGGCCGCATTTGTGCCAGCCGATGGCCTGCCCGGTCTCCGCTTCAAGCCCCTCGTAGATCTCGATCGTGCGCGCGATCAACCGCCCGAAGGAATAGCTGAAACTGTAGAGCGGAATCAGCCCCGCCGCGTGCCAGGTCGACCCGGCGGTAAGCTCGGTCCGCTCGAGCAGGCAACAATCGGTCCAGCCGCGATGGGTCAGGCTGTAGAGGATGTTCACGCCGACACATCCACCACCGACGACAACGACCCGCGCATGTGACTGCATTTCCCAATCCTCGTTCAGAGACGCTTTGGGATTTTTGCTAACAGTCACGCTGAAACTGGTCGAGTGGATTCAATCCCAAGCGTATTCGGATGCCAGCCGTCGTTGCCTTCATTTCTCCTTCGGGCGCATCTTTGGCGTTGGAGTTCCCCCGGTTTGGTGGACACAAACCGGGGGAACTTCAAACGCATCTGCGGTCCTTAGCTTCCGGGAGGAGAAAACGACTGCTTTTCTCTGCTGCGCCTGCGCAATTCATGAAACGGCCAAATGGCAGCAATGGGTCCTCAGCCGCCTCGGTGACAATCTGAACGAATGTCATGAATGGCCAAAGCTGCGAGTATCATCGACTGGCTCGAACCGCCTCGACATGGGCTTCAAATGCGCGGTCAGCCATCAGGGCATTGCAGCGGGCAAATCGTCCATCGGCATAGGCTCGGAAGTCTTCGGCCGGATTGTCATTTGCAAGCTGTATCAACCCCCAAAGCGTCCATAGCAGGTCACACATTGCCTTATAGATGACAACGCGCCCTTGCTCTGTTGCCGTTGGTTCGCGGCCAAAATAGGCGTGCAACAATTCGGCGTCCTGCGCAGGGGTAAATTCCCCTTCCACCGATAAATCGCCCAAATCCCACATTGGATCGTTCATGCCTGAGTATTCCCAGTCAACGATCCACATCCGCTCGCCCGTATCGAGAAAGTTCTCGCACAGAGGGTCACAGTGGCAGGGGGCGAGTGCGATGGGATGCATGGCGAGCGCCGCCCGCACGGTGCCAGCTTCAGCAACAACATCATGATAACCTGGAGGCAGCGCCACATCCTTGCCGGCCAGAACGCCGAGATATTCGTCGATCATGGCAAACAGGTCGAAGCGGAACGGGAAAACCGCATCCGACGAGTGGAGCCGTTGGAATGCCTCGCCCGCCCTGGCAGCAGCGCCCTCCCGCTCGCGGAACTTCGCGACGCTCATCGTTTCTATGTTGTCAATGAACCGGGTGACCATGAGGCCGGTCGCCGGATCCGAATACAGCACCTCTGGGCTTACCCCGGCATTCGCCGCCTCTCGCGCGGCCACAGCTTCGTTTGCCCGATCGATGTATTCCTCGGTCCCCTCGCCCGGAATACGCAGGCACATATCGCCTGTGCGAAAGACAAGGTTGGTCAGACCGCCGAGGCGTTCAATCGGTCCTGAGTATGAGGCGAGGGCCGGTATATTGGCCATCACTTCTCTGACGTCTCCGGTTGAGCTCATCTTCGCATTTCTTTGGCAAACACCTGCTCGCTCGACAGTTTCATATCCTGCGCCGGGAAGCTATCCTCGGTCCAGTTTTGCATCCCTTGACGCCGGAAGAATGAGCCGTGTCGGACCCAAAGCATGATGGGCACCTAGCTGCCGTCTATGGCGCGAAGCGACCCGAAGAGATCGCGCGCATCTATGACGATTGGGCGAAGAGTTACGAAGCTGAGATGTCAGCCTCTGGCTATCGGCATCCTAGTATTTGTTTGGCGCTTCTGGCCCGCCATTTGCCACGCGGAGCAGCCCCATTGTTGGACGCGGGCGCAGGGACCGGCCTGATCGGCGAGTGGCTCGCGATCATGGGCTATCCACAGATCGAGGCGCTGGACATTTCGGCCGGGATGTTGGCTGTCGCCAAGGAAAAGAATGTCTATTCCGCACTCCACCAATTGGCCATGGGCGATCCTTTACCGTTCGCCGATGGAAGGTTTGCTGGGATTATCTCTGCTGGCGTTTTTACGTCTGGACATGTTGGCACGGAGGGGCTTGGTGAACTGATCCGCATATGCCGCCCAGGTGGGGTGATTGTCCTGACCGTTAAGGACGCTCTTTGGATGGCAAGTTTTTCCGCACATGTCACCGCCCTAGAGCAATCGGGGCAATTGGCCCGTGTCGAAGAGACGGCGCCGTACGCATCAATGCCGCGAGAAGCGGCTACTAGTCCAAGCCGCGGCCTCGTGCTGCGTGTGTTAGCAACGGATTGAGCCGCATGTGGATCAAGAATCCTTGGATGTTCCCAGAATGTTGGTGAACCACACCGGGTTTGCCGGAGGCCGGTTGGTTTGAGTCAAGCCACCATAGCGAGCTCTTCGGATTGTGCATGGAAGCGGGCCTCCGCTTCGGCGGGCGGGATGTTTTCGCATTGAGGATGACGCGCGCTTTTTTTGCTGATCGGCGCCAATTTGATTCCGCCAACCATTGGCATGCTAGCCACGGGCCGGGTCGGTCTTCCTTTACCCAATATCTATCTTAACCTCGCGCTCAAATCAGCCGAACCTCTTGGGCTTGAACCCGATTCAACACAAGATCACACCAGGGTTCAGGATCCCCTTCGGGTCGAGCCGTTTCTTGCCGGCGGCCAGCACATCACCGAAGAGTGCCGGCCGCTGACGCTCGTACCATTTCTGGTGGTCGCGACCGACGGCGTGGTGATGGGTAATGGTGCCGCCTTCGCGGATCACGGCCGCAGAGACGGCATCCTTTATCGCCTGCCACTGCTCCAACAACGCGCCCTTCTCACCCTGGCCATGGAATGCGAAATACGGTGCCGGACCGTCCGGATACGCATGGCTGAAGCGGCACGAAACCACTCCTTCCTGACCGGTTGCCTCGCGGACCGCCGTCGCGGTCGCGTCGCGGATCGCATGATAGAATTCCTCGAACCGATCCCAGGTGATCGACGTCTCGAAGGTGTCGGAGATGATGCCACGAGGCGTTAGTTGCTCGCGGTTGTAAGGCATGCGGATGAAGGCAGCCCGCCACACGCCCACGGCGCCTTGGAGATTTGCGTCCGGGTTGTCTCGCCAGGCGACGTCGACTGTGCCGCCGTGATCAAGGCAGCACTCTTCGGCGCGCGCCATCCAAGCCTCCACGGGATGGTCTGCGCTCTCAAACGACACCACCATGAGAGTGAAGGAACCGTCTCCGGCACCATTCACCTTCAGCTCGACGCCATCGACGATGCGGACGTTGGCTGGAAAGAGACCTGCCTGTGCAACTGCGCGCACGGCGCGGGCGGCATCGAAGAAGTCGGCGAAACGGAAGCCCGCTGTTGCCTTGAAGGTTGGGCGTCCCTGAAGCCGCATCCAGGCTTCGGTGATAATTCCAAGCGCACCCTCCGAGCCAAACATGAAACGGTCAGGGCTTGGGCCAGCCCCAGAGCCCGGCAGCCGGCGCGATGAGATCTCGCCTGCCGGCGTCACCATCGTGACACTCTCCACGAGATCGTCGATATGAGTGTAGAGGGTCGCGAAATGACCGCCCGAGCGTGTCGCCACCCACCCGCCGAGCGTGGAGTGCTCGAAGCTCTGTGGGAAATGGCGAAGCGTCAGGCCTCTCGGTTTCAGCTGAGCTTCGAGCTCGGGCCCGCGCGCACCGCCCTGGATGCGGGCGGCGCGGCTGACTTCGTCAATCTCGAGGACCTTGTTCATTCGCTTCATGTCGACGGTGACGGTCCCGGCGAAGCCGCTACCGACGTCAGTGGTTACCCCTCCGACGACCGAGGATCCGCCGCCAAAGGGGATGAGCGCCGCGCCGGCCTCGCCACACCAATCAAACAAGGCAGCGATGTCCGGCTCGCTCTCCGGGTAAGCGACGATGTCGGGTGCATGCGCGAAGTCGCCCTCATAGATGCGGATCGAGTCCGGCTGCGACTGGCCGAAGGCATGCAGCATGCGCTCGAATTTATCGCTGGTGCAGATCTTCGCGAGGCTTGACGGTGGGGTGAGCCGAGGCGCGGCGAGAGAAATTGCATCGAGGGTCGGGAAGGCACCATCGTCGGTGGGCCGTATACCGTAGCCCTCGGCGAAGGTCTCCAGCAGCGCGTTGGTCTCGCGGGCATCGAGGCCGTCGCCCTCATGGCCCCAACCCCAGAATTTCAATCGCTTTGTCATGGCTCGCCTTCCCAGGTCTGTCGCTCCAACCCGTCTCGCAGCAATACCAATAGACGCGAGATAACACGATGCGTGAAGCGGTGAGGTTAGTGCGTAGCCAACCCGGTTGGCGCACTTTCCAGGAGCAACGCGTAACGATGGCCACCGGATCGAGACGGATGTGCGAGCGAGGCAGCCAAGATGACACGTGGTTAGGCATGCAATAAAGATGCCTTACGCAATCGAAAACCGCGCGGATTTTTCGAGATCATCGATGCCCTACTCCGAATACCGCCCCGATCTGATGGGGACAGCTACACTAACACCCTCCGGACGGGTCGAGGCCGGCTCCTGGCAGACGTTTGAGCTTGTTTACACAGCGGGAAAGTTTGGAATCGACGACACGGGCTCGCTGAAAATCGCTATGCGCTTCGCGACCGACTTTGGCCCGGTGCAATTCAACGATCCCGCCGCGCCAGGATATACCACTGTCGTCGCCTCTAACGGCGCGGTGCTTGATTGCCGATGGGAATTCAAACGCAACATTCGGCCGTGGAGTCGGGCTCTCTATATCGGAGTGCAAAAGCACTTCCTCTCCGAAGGCGATACGATCACCATCCGCTTCGGCGACAAGGGTGGCGGCTCCAAAGGCGTCCGGGTCCAAACCTACTGTGAGCGCGTCTTCGAGTTCAAAGTCTTCGTTGATGCCATCGCGACCTACGACTATGTCGCCCTGCCCGAAAGCCCGTACATAAACATCGTGCCTGGTCCACCCCTTACCTGGCGGGCCGTGTTGCCAACGCTCAGGAGGACGGGCGAGCCCTTCCGCCTGTCGATCAAAGCAGAGGACGCCTGGGGCAATCCGAGCGATCAGGTGGACAGAGAACTCGCTCTGGTGCCATCACGCACAGTAAGAGGTCTGCCAGACCGGGTTGATTTTGGCCTGGGCGACTTCGCGCTTGTCCTCGGTGACCTGTCCATTGAGGCGGCCGGCGAACTGACCATTGATGTCCAGGACGCGGAAGGCTCCGAGCTATGCCGCCCGAA